>Ga0081538_10005820_pt1 | contig 10988 bp, 12 predicted proteins | sample TabmetS5T2R1_FD_71022 | JGI IMG/M metagenome (GOLD analysis project Ga0081538, IMG submission 71022) | Tabebuia heterophylla rhizosphere microbial communities from the University of Puerto Rico - S5T2R1 | ecosystem: Host-associated > Plants > Roots > Rhizosphere ...
GACGTCGTTCCGATTAATGACTCCCGCCGGGAGCAGTACCTTCTTCCCGAAGATCCACGGGCCGGTATCGACGACGAGCCAGCTCGAGCCGACGTCGTAGGAGGCCTCGTCGACTTTCCCGATGCCGCCGTCCCGGGCCTCGATGCCCCAGCCGGTGAGGTTGACACCTCGGCCCACGTCGGCGCCGAGGGCGCTCGTGTCGCGGTACGTCCAAATGTCAGTGCTAGTCACGTAAGACCCCTTCTCTAGAAGATCCAGACGAGCAAAACAATGATGAGGATGATGGCCAACACAGTCCCGATTCCGATGTACACGTTCCTCCCTTCCTCGCTTTGGCATGGAACTCGCCTCGTAGGCGAGCGCGGCCTGTGTCGGTTGTCGTCGCTTACAGCAGTCGGACGCCAGCTCCCGGGGCCGCCTGGCGAGGAGACTGACGCCGAGGCCATGGAGTGCCCGCTCCTGCCAAGCGCAAAACCTCGCTCCCGGCGCGGACCTCAAGGCCGACGCGTCCATCGGAAATTTAGGCACCGCCGGCGTCTGCACCTCTGGCTCTCGCCACGGCCTGGCAGGGTGGCGAGGCGGCGACGATGACGACGACCAGCTAGTTGGCACCAATCGCCACGAGTGCAGCTCTCCGAGTTTGCGCTCGCCTCTTAAGGGTAGGTGGCTGGGGCGGAAGGGGGTGACCGTATGGCCACTAGCACAAGAGACATGACCAAGGACGAGCTCTACAGAGAGGCAAAGAGGCTCAACATCAAGGGCCGTTCGAAGATGACGAAGGGCCTTCTCAAGGCCGCTATCGAGCGCCGCAGAAGGTCGTAGAAGTGCTGAAGGGCCGGGGCGGGCTCAGTAGTAGTCCGCCCCTCCTTTCGAACCAGAGCTCGGAATCCTTGGTGCCCTTGTCGAGCACGATTGTGCAGCGGCTGATCGCGATGCTTCGGTCGCCCTGAATGAACGTGGCGCTACCTCGATAGATCACCCGGCCCACTGTTGCCCTCCCAGACGGCTTCCCTCTACTCCGACTCGCGTTCACCGGATGAGCGTTCGCTCGTTTCATCGGGTTGGGTGAGGAGTCGTTCGACGACGAAGAAGCCGGCGCGCTCGCTGACGAGCCGTTCAACCCCCGGCAACTCATGGCCCGGCGTGACGACAGCCCACGTTCGGTTGGAGCGAATGCGCTTGTACTCGGTCACGCTGAGTTCGAGCGTGGTCAAACACTCCTGAGAGCCGCACTCACAGACAAAGACGGCAGCCTCTTGCTCAGCCGTTTCGCCTATACCGTCATTGACCTCGCGGAAAGACGCCAAGCGATCGGCCAGGCGCCGCTCCGCATCCTGCTCCTCCAACTGCTCCCAGAATGCCTCTGCTGCCTTCCCGACCACGTCCCGAATCCTCGCCGTTCGACCGTGACGCGAAACCTGGAGAAACCTTGGGATCAGAGCGGGCGTGCCAGCGCAGCGCCGCCCCCCGGAACCGCCAAGGCTCGTCGACGAGCCGCTCATCAGCCACGCCTAGCTCGGCGTCGAGTTCCGATCCTGGTCGCCGTCAGTCGCGACGTTGCGATAGCGCAGGCGCCAACACGAGCTGGTCAGCCTCCACCAAAGCGGTTACGCCAGGGGAGCTCAGGGGGTGTGCCGGTCGCCTCGGTCATTGTTCCCGCCGGCGTCTAACCGCCGACGCCGGGCCCCGAAACAGCCATCTTAGGCAGCGACTACCGTGCCATCTAGGCAGCGACTATCGCTTCGCCGTGGGCTCCCTCTCGCCGGGGCGTGGGTGGGCCCAAGAGGGGAGCGCGAGCGGCCTGCGCCCCGGTCTCTCGGAGTGGGTGCTACTGTGGAGCGTCCGGGCGCGCCCCTTCGGCGCTTCTTGTTCCCCCGCCGCTCGTTAGCCCTGGTGCTCGCGGTGCTTGAGGTTTCTGCTCCCGGAACTCAAGAGAAAGGAACGCCCGATGTCTGAGTCCCTCGAGCGCCTGGCGCGCAATCAGAGCCTCTTTCGGGAGGTTAACGAACGGATAGAGACGATCGTCGCGGACAACGAGGTCGTCGGGTTCTTGTGCGAGTGCACCAACACGGATTGCGCTGAGACGATCGAGCTGGAGGTCGGCGAGTACGAGCGAGTCCGTTCCAATGCGACCTGGTTCGTGATCAAGCCGGATCACGACATGCGCCAGATCGAACGGGTTATTTCTCGACACGACGGGTATGCGGTTGTCGAGAAGCTAATCGGCGTGGAGTACTTGGAGGTCACGCATCCCCGGTTTGGCGAGGCACACGCCTGATGAGTGCGAAGAAGCGTTGAGGACGCTCGATCCTTGTGCGCGTTCACGCAAACTCGCCGTTTCCAGCCGGTTTCCAGTGGGCGGTGCCGGGCTCGAACCAGCGACCTCCTGCTTGTAAGGCAGGCGCTCTCCCAACTGAGCTAACCGCCCAGTGCCCCCAGCGGGATTCGAACCCGCGCTACGGCCTTGAAAGGGCCGTGACCTGGGCCGCTAGTCGATGGGGGCCCAGCGCGGCAAGGATAGCGGCCTCCCCCGGCTACACTCGCTGCGCGGGCCGGTAGCTCAGCTGGTAGAGCAGGGGACTTTTAATCCCAAGGTCGCTGGTTCGAATCCAGCCCGGCCCATTCACGGCCGCACGGTGACTACGGGCGGAGGAAGGTCTTGCGCTGCGAGCACGCTAGCTCAACAAGGCCCAGGGCCGCCATATCCTCCTCGCTCTCAGGCACTTGCTCTCCACGGGCCATGGCGAGCCGCAGACGAAGCCCGCGTGCGAACCCGCGTGACAACCGCAGGTACTCCCGGTTCTCCCGAATCAGCTTCTCCTGCGACGTCACCATCGTACGGCGAGCATACGCCTCGTCGGGCCGATCCAGAGGGGCATAGGGCATCGCACTGCTGGCGGGCGCCGGATAACCACTTCCCGACCGCGGCCGAGACCCGCCGCTGCGGCTCGTCAGGCGGGGGCGGGAGCCGGTGCATGCCGGGGCGTGCCGGCTTCCTTCGCCCGCGCGATCAGCACGAGGCCGAGGAGCGCGGTTCCGAGCGAGAGCCCCGAGACGGTGTAGCCGAGGACGCTCTCGTGCAGGGCTTCGTCGAACACGACGATGCCGAAGAAGAGGCTGGAGAGCGCGTCGAAGGACATTGTCGTCGACACCGCCGCAGCGAGCGCGCCGGTTTGCAGCGCGGCCTGCTCGAGCCAGAACGCAACGACGCTCATCACGATCATGACGTAGAGGTGCCAGTCCGTGATCACGGCGACGAAGCCCTCGTCGAGATTGGAGACGACAGTCTTCGTCAGCGCGGCCGCAAAGCCGAAGAGGATCCCGCCCGCGGTGCCGAGCAGCGCACCGCGCACGCTGGGGGACCTGCCGGTCGCCGCGAGAAACAGCAGGACGGCGATTCCTCCCGTGACGCCGCCGACGATCGCCCAGCGGGCGAAGGAAGCGTCGTCGGAGCCCACGTCGGTCTTGGCGGTGATCAGCAGCACCGCCAGACCGATCGAGACCATCGCCGCGCCGATCCACTCGTTCCGCTTGATCCGCCGGCCTTCGATCAGCCGGCCGAGGGGGAGCGCGAACACGATCGAGAGGATCAGGAGCGGCTGGACAACCACCATGCGGCCGATCCCGAGAGCCGCGGCCTGTGCCCCGAACCCGCCGGCCTGCGCGAGGCCGCCCAGCAACCACACCGGCTCGTGGGCAAGCCGGACGAGGAATCCGCCGCGCACCGCCTCGGTGGGGAGCTTCGATGCCGATTTCTCCTGGAGGACCAGCCCGAGCGCGAAGAGGAAGGCTGCGACGATCGCGAGGACGATGTCCATCGCGCGATCCTATGCCACGGCCGGGCCGTGCCGACCGGGCCGCCCAGGGTTGCGCCGCGCATAGTGGCGGCGCGCCTTTGCTCGGTTCCCGCAGTCGGCCATGCTGCACCAGCGGCGGCGGCCGGCCTTGCTCGAGTCGAGGAACAGCCAGCCGCACTCGTCCCCGGCACAGACGCGGAGGCGCCCCCGTGGAAGCGCGAGCAGTAGCTCGCGAGCCGAAAGCGCGACACGCCAGAGCGGCAACTCCAGTTCGACAGGCAGAGTCTCGTCGACCGTGCCGACGGGCGTCACGGCGAGCGCCAGGCGGACGCGCGTCGCGGCGAGCTCGGTCTGGAGCGTCGCCAGATGGCCCAGGTCGGGCGTCCGCCCCTCGGCGACCGCGCGCAGCAGGGGATAGAGAGCCTCACGGAACCCCACCGCCCGCCGCCAGACACGTTGCCTCGCGCGCGCGTCGGCGCTGCCACGCAACCGCTCGGCCTCCGCAGCGTCGACGGCGCCGGCGTGGCTCGCCCAACGGAGCAGCTCGTCGTAGTCGCCGAGGTAGTCGCGCCGGTCGGCACCGTCGCGCGGGTCGACGCTGTTGACGAAATCGAGGCAGAGCGCGCCTCCGACCAGCCTCGGTTGGCGAGCTTGGCTAACCAGAGAAAGAATCTTATAAGGTTAGAACGATGATGAGCCCGTTCGACGAGCGCGAGATCGAGCGCCTGCGGGCTGAGACGCCCGGCTGTCACGACCGGATCCACCTCAACAACGCCGGCGCGGCGCTCATGACGCAGCCGGTGCTCGACGCGGTCACGGGGTACCTCGAGAGCGAGGCCCGACGCGGCGGCTACGAGGCGTTCGACGCCGCCGAGGCCGAGCTCGACCGCTTCTACGACGCCGCCGCGCGACTGCTCGGGGCCCACCGCGAGGAGGTCGCCTTCCTCGAGAACGCGACGCGTGCGTGGGACCTTGCGTTCTACGGCATCGAGTTCGCGCCCGGCGACCGCGTCCTCACCAGCTCGGTCGAGTACGGGAGCAATTTCCTCGCCTACCTGCAACTGGCGCACGGGCGTGGGGTCGAGGTCGTCGTCATCCCCGACGACGAGTCCGGGCAAATCGACGTCGAGGCGCTGCGCGCCGCGGTAGACGAACGGACACGGCTGATCGCCTTGACCCACGTCCCGACCAGCGGCGGCCTGGTCAATCCGGCCGCGGCGGTCGGTCGCGTCGCGCGCGAGGCCGGCGTGCTCTACCTGCTCGACGCCTGCCAGTCGGCGGGCCAGCTGCCGCTCGACGTGGCCGAGCTCGGCTGCGACTTCCTGTCCACGACCGGGCGCAAGTTCCTCCGCGGACCGCGCGGCACCGGGTTCCTCTACGTCCGTCGTGAAGTCCTCGAGCGCTTCGAGCCCCCCTCCATCGACGTCCGCGGCGCCGACTGGCTCGCGCGCGACCGCTACGAGCTGAAGGCGGACGGGCGGCGCTTCGAGACCTGGGAGCAGAACTTCGCCGGCAAGCTCGGGTTGACCGTCGCGATCGACTACGCCCTGGCTCTCGACGTCGAGCGGATCTGGGCCCGCATCGAGCGGCTGGCTGCCGGCTTGCGAGCCCGCCTCGAGGAGATCGACGGCGTGACCGTCCACGACCGCGGGTCGATCCGCTGCGGCATCGTCACCTTCACCGTCTCCGGTCACCCTCCTGACGCGGTGCGGGCGGCCCTCGGCGAGGCAGGGATCAACGTCTGGGTCTCCGAGTCCGATGACACCCGCGTCGACTTCGAAGCGCGCGGTCTCGAGCGGCTGGTGCGCGCGTCGGTGCACTACTACAACACCGAGGACGAGATCGACCGCTGTTGTGCTGCCCTCGGCGCCCTGGCGAAAGCCTAGACTGCTCCATCCGCACGCAGACCTCCCTCGGAGCCCGGCCGGCGACGCTCGCCGTGGTCGGCGTGCTCGCGGCCGGCTGCGGGGGCGAGTCCGGGGCCGAAGCGGAGCCCCCGCCGCCCGGCGGCCATGCGCCCAGCCACGCCGTTTCCCACCTCCAGGAGGAGCTGTCCGATCTCGGGTACTACGAGGGAGCGCATGACGGGCTCTTCAGCGAGGAGACGGAGGAGGCGCTCCGTCAGCTCCAGGCGGACGAGGGCCTCGAGACCTCGGGCAAGCTCGACCGGGCCACCCTCGCGGTGCTCGGCGCGCTCGCCGGCAAGAGCGACGCTCTCTCGGTGAAGGCCGTGCAGACGGCGCTGGCCGAGCTCGGGCTGTACACGGGCCCGATCGACGGCGACTACGGCCCGGGAACCGAGGCCGGCGTCGAGGAGGTTCAGCGCGAGGCGGGCATCGAGGTGGACGGCGAATATGGCTCGGAGACCGCGGCGGCCCTGAACGAGCTCTACCAAGAGCGAGTCCTCACGGAAAAGCCGGTCGCCGAGGTCGGTGACACCACGGCCGACCAGGCCGAGGACGAGCGGATGCTCCGGCCCGGTTCGAAAGGGCGTCCCGTGAAGAGGCTGCAGAAACGCCTCGCGAAGCTGGGCTACCGCCCCGGGCCGGTCGACGGTGCCTACGGGGCCGCCACGACCTCCGCCGTCATGGCCTTCGAGAAGCACGAGGGCCTGGGCCGCGACGGGGTCGCCGGCCCGCAGGTTCGGTCGAGGATCGGCGACCCGAGGGGTGCGGGCCCCCGCAAGGGGCCGAAGCCTCGGATCGAGGTCGATCTCGACCGCCAGATCGCCTTCCTGGTCTCCGACAAGGGGAAGGTCACCATCCTGAACGTGTCCACCGGCTCGGGCGAGACCTACGACGTGCCGGGTGGGGGAACGGCGATTGCGTACACGCCCACCGGCCGCTTCACCGTCTACCGGAAGGAGAACGGGATCGTCGAAGCGCCCCTGGGGAGCCTCTACAAGCCGCTCTACTTCGACGAGGGCTGGGCCGTCCACGGCGCCGCGAGCGTTCCCGGGTATCCCGCCAGCCACGGCTGCGTGCGCACAAGCGACGCCGACCAGGACTTCGTCTCGCAGAGGCTCTCGAAGCGCTCGGCGGTGATCATCTACGGGAAGAGCCGCGGCGAGCAGGGGCGGGGCCGGCCGGGCTTCTGAACCGTGCTTCCGAAGCGGTCTGGCATCGTGACTGGGTGATTCTGCGTGAGCCCGACACCGCGCCCGATCCGCGGGTGCGGACGTATTGGCTGGTCGAGAACCTGATCGCCGCCGGCTTCGTCGCGGCGCTCGCGATCGCGGGCGCGGTCGTCGCCGCGATGCTCGAGGCGGGCACGGTGGCCTTGCTCGTCGGTGTGCTCGGCGGGCTCCTCGTCCTCGCGCTCGTGGTGTTCTCCGTCGTCGGCGCCGGGCTCGACTACCGGCACTTCCGGTACGAGGTCGCCGAGCTCGGCCTCGCCGTCTCGAGCGGCTGGCTGTGGCGACGCTACCAGGTCGTTCCGCACGCCCGCGTGCAGACCGTCGACACTACCTCGAACCCGCTCATGCGCGCGTTCGGCCTCGTGTCCGTCGAGGTGACGACCGCCTCGGCCGCCGGCGGCACCTCCATCCCCGGACTGACGCCTGTCGTCGCCGACCGGCTCGTCGAGGAGCTCGCACGGCGCGCCGGCCTCGAAGAGGGAACGTGACGGTCGCTCGCCTCCGGCTCGCTCTCGTTGGGGAAACCCTGTTTCCCCCACGTGCCCCCTTCTTCGAGACAGTGAGGGAACCTCCCGGTTCCCTCACACACCTTCCCCACTCTCAAGGGCCGGGCGGCCCTTGACGACCCTTCACGAGCTCGAGGGACGCCTGCATCCCCTCGCAGTGCTCGTCTATGCGCGGCGCTTCATCGGCGCGAGCATCGTGCCCCTCGTCGTGCTCCTCTTCTCCGCGGGAACGCGCGTGCTCGTCCCGCTGCTGGCCGTTGCCCTCTTCGTCGGGCTGCCGCTCGCTGTCCTCTCCTGGTGGCGCTTTCGCTACCGCGTTCGCGCAGGGCGGCTCGAGCTCCATTCCGGCGTCTTCAGCCGCTCGGTGCGGACGATCCCGCTCGAGCGTATCCGCGGCATCGACGTGACCGAGCCGTTCGCGCACCGGCTGTTCGGGCTCGTCAAGGTGGAGATCGAGGCGGCGTCCGGCGGTGATGCGAGGAGCGCAGAGCTCTCGCTGGCGGCCGTCTCGCGCGGCGAGGCCGACGATCTCCGCGAGGCGCTTCTCGGCGCCGGCTCAGAAGCCGTCGAGGCGGCCGAGGCCGCCCCTCTCTACCAGGCGACTCCGGGCCTCCTCGCCCTGGGCGGGATCACGAGCATGAGCTACCTGCTGGCCCCGACTGCGATCGTCGGCGTCGCGCTCAACCTCGCCGACGACCTGCCCGGAGACTTCGTCGAGAGCGTCGTCGAGGGTGCGGCGGACCGCTTTCCCACCGACGTTCTCGGGCTGACGCTGGTGGGGGCGGCGGCAGGCGCGGTCGTTCTCGCGGCCGCGGCCGCCGGCTCCATGCTCGTCGACTGGGGATTCACCCTCCGTGACGAGGGCGAACGGCTGGGCGCCTCCCGCGGGCTGCTCACGCGCCGTGTGGTCCACCTCGACAAGGACCGGATCCGCGGTGCCGACGTGCGCGACAGTCCGCTGCGGCGACCCATCCGTCTCGCCTCGGTCACGGCGATCGCCGCAGGGCTGCGGGGGCGGACGGGCGGGACCCTGCTCGCGCCCGTGCTTCGCTCGGAAGCTGTTCCGGCCTTGCTGCGCGCCGTCGACAGCTCCGCGCCCGAGCCGAGCGCGCCGCTCGCCGCGCATCCGGCGGCGGCGAAGTCACGTCGGCTCGTGCGGGCGCTGCCGCTGCCCCTCGCCCTCCTGGCTCTCGCCGCCGTCTTCGGCGTCCTCTGGGCGGTGGCCGTTACGGCGGCGCTGACGGCTGCCGCGGTGCCGCTCGCGTTCGACCGCTACCGCCAGCTCGGGCATGCCTTCGACGGCAGGCGCCTCGTCCTACGGGAAGGCACCCTCCGCCGACGCTGGTCCGAGCTCGACCCCGACGGCATCGTCTCTTTCGACGTCCAGAGCTCGCCCGGCCAGCGGCGTGCCGGCCTCGCCACGCTCACCGTCCACCTGGGCCAGGGCGCGGGCTCGCGGCGAGCGCTGGACATCGGGGAGGAGCAAGCAGCCGAGCTCCTCAGCCGGGTGCAGCCACGACTCCTCGGTCCCTTTCTGCCGTCAAGTCGCCCAGGCTGAGCAGCTCGGTGAGAGCCGTCTTCAGAGCGTCCACGCCTTCGTCGTCGAGGCGCCCTCGCGCGAGCAGGTCGAGCTCGGCAAGGATCTCTGCGACGATCGGCTCAAAGGCGCGGCTGCGGCTCGTGAGGTAGACGAGGGAGGCGCGGCCGTCGCTCGGATCCGGGCGCCGCTCGACGAGGCCGTCGCGCTCGAGCCGTCGCACCAGCTCCGTCATCGTCTGCTTGCTCAACCGTGCCCTCCGCGCCAGCTCGCCCAGCCGGAGCCCGTCCTCCTCGTAGAGCGGTACGAGGACAGAGCCGTATGACGGACGGACGTCGCCGAAGCCGGCCGCGGCGAAACGCTCGGCCAGAAGCTCGTTCCAGCGCTGGGTCGCCTTGGCGAGAAGGAAGCCGAGGTCGCCGCGGCCGACAGCGGGAGGATCGCTCACGAGAACATTCGGCGGATGTTCGCGAACTCGCGGAGAAGCGATCGATACTGCGAGTCGAAGAGCTCGTCGGGCATGTCCGGTGCCTGGAACATCGTGAAGGTGTACGCGCTCGCCAGCCCCGGGAGCTCGACGACACGGGTGGGGAAGAGGCCGAGCTCGTCCTCGGTGGGGCCGGCGTACATGTCGATCACGCCCGTGTCCGGATCCGCATCGATCGCGAAGTAGAACTCGCCGCGCCCGTTCACGACCTTGGCCTTTCCCTCCTCGAACTTCAGCTCGCGGGCGAATTCGGTTGCCCATTCGGGCAGGTTCTCGATCCGCGACAGGTAGTCGAAGACCTCGTCCTTCGGGGCCGCGAGAACGGCGGTGACCGTCCGGGATTCCATCTCTACCTCCAAGTAGTCTGGGTCCGTACTAAGTTAGTACGGTACCAGACGACTCGGGGCGGTGTCGCGGACGCAGTCGGGGAAGAGCACGTGGAAAGAAGCGCCTCCGCCGGGCCTGTCCTCAACCCAGCTCCGACCTCCATGCACCGCGGTGAACTGCGCGACGAGGGAGAGGCCGATCCCGGCCCCCGGGGTCATCTCCAGCATGCTCGGGCCGCGGTTGAAGGTCTCGAAGACCACCTCCTTGAACTGGTCGGGGATCCCGGGGCCGTCGTCCTCGACGACGAGCAGCATGTCGCGGTCGCGCCGCGTGAGCCGAACCTCGATCGAGCCCTCGTTCGGCGTGTGCTTGCCCGCGTTCACGACCAGGTTCTCGACGATGCGTTCCAGCTTCGCCCGGTCGACTTCCGCGACGACGGGCTCGGAGTCGACCCGGACCACACGGCCGTCCGGGGCACACTCGTCCACGATTCGTCGCACGAGCTCGTCCACGTCCACCCACTCGCGCTCGATCGGGACCAGTCCGCGCCGGAAGCGCTCGACGTCGAGCAGGTCGGCGAGCAAGCGGTCCAGACGGCGGGCGGCCCGGGCGAGGGCGGAGACCGTTTCGTCGATCGTCTCCGGTGTCAGTCGCTCACGGTGCTTCTCGAGCGTGAGCGCGAACCCGAGCACCGAGGTCAGCGGCGTCCGCAGCTCGTGCGACACGGCCGAGAGGATGTCCTCGCGGAGCTTCTCGACCTGTCGCTGCTCGGTGATGTCCTGGCCCGTCCCGAACATCTTGACGGGCTCGTGTCCCCGGAAGAGCACCCGTCCACGGCTCGCGACGATGCGCTCGAGACCATCGGGGCGGATGATCCGGTGCTCCAGCGCATACGGTCGCCCATCCTCGAGCGCGGTCCGGACTGCCTGGTCGGCCAGCTCACGATCCTCCGGGTGGACGAGGTCGAGGTAGACCGAGTAGGTCAGCGACCCGTCCCGCTCGCGGTCGAGTCCAAAGACCCGGTGGAGCTCGTCCGACCACGTGACGATGTCCCGCCGGATGTCCCATTCCCAGCTACCGAGGTGGGCAATGGCCTGGGCTTCGCCGAGGCGGGAGGCCGTCAGCGCAAGCGTGTTGCTCGCCTTCTCCCGCTCAGCCAGGGTCGCGCCGAGGACGAGCAGGCTGATGATCACGACTG
>Ga0081538_10005821_pt1 | contig 10986 bp, 11 predicted proteins | sample TabmetS5T2R1_FD_71022 | JGI IMG/M metagenome (GOLD analysis project Ga0081538, IMG submission 71022) | Tabebuia heterophylla rhizosphere microbial communities from the University of Puerto Rico - S5T2R1 | ecosystem: Host-associated > Plants > Roots > Rhizosphere ...
GATCATGATCGACGCCCTCAAGCGGGCGTCGGCCAAGCGGATCAGCGCCGTCGTCCCCTACTACGGCTACTCGCGCCAGGACAAGAAGGGCCGGGGCCGCGAGCCGATCACGGCCAAGCTGGTGGCCGACATGCTCGGGGTCGCCGGGGCCGACCGGATCATCACCATGAACCTGCACTCCGGGCAGATCCAGGGGTTCTTCGACGGGCCGGTCGACCACCTGACGGCGATGCCGCTGCTGGCCGACCACATCCGCGCCAGCTGCGAGGGCCGCGACCTGGTGGTGGTCGCCCCCGACGCCGGGCGGGTCAAGGAGGCCGAGAAGATGTCCCAGGCGCTCGGCGCCCCCCTGGCCTTCCTGCACAAGCGGCGCAGCCGCACCGAGGCCCACAAGGTCGAGATGCGCGAGGTGGTCGGCGAGGTCGCCGGCCGCCAGTGCGTGCTGATCGACGACATGATCGACACCGCCGGCACGATCGTGCAGGGCGCCGAGGTCCTGGTGGCCGCCGGCGCCGCCCGGGTCACGGCCGCCGCCACCCACGGGATCTTCTCCGGCCCGGCCATCGACCGGCTCAAGAACGCCCCCATCACCGAGGTCGTGGTCACCAACACCCTCCCCCTGGCCCCCGACCAGCGGCTCGACAAGATCCGCGTGCTGTCGGTGGCCGGTATCGTCGCCGACGCCATCCGGGCCGTGTTCGAGGACGCCAGCGTGTCCGAGATCTTCAACGACCAGAACCAGTTCTAGGGTTCGGGCGCTCAAGCAGCGGAGCGGTAGCCCCCGAATCGATCCCTCCCGTTTGCGGCTCCTCAAGGGCGTCAATGCTTAGTGGTGACGCATTGCCGAACCGGAACAGGAGGAGCACGTGGCAGGCGAGCTGCAGGGCAAGACCATCGCGTTCCTGGCCACTGACGGAGTCGAGCAGATCGAGTACACCGAGCCCCGCAAGGCGGTCGAGCAGGCCGGGGCGACCGCGCACCTGGTGTCGCTGGAGTCGGGCGAGATCCAGGGCTTCAACCACCTCGACAAGGGCGACACCTTCCCCGTTGACAAGGCCGTCGGCGAGGCCAGCGTCGACGAGTACGACGGGCTGGTGCTGCCCGGCGGGGTCGCCAACCCCGACTTCCTGCGCAACGACAAGAACGCCGTCCAGTTCGTGCGCTCGTTCTTCGAGGCCGGCAAGCCGGTCGCCTCGATCTGCCACGGCGCCTGGACGCTGGTCGAGGCCGACGTGGTCAAGGGCCGCACCCTGACCTCGTGGCCGAGCATCCGGACCGACGTCGAGAACGCCGGCGGGGCCTGGGTCGACGAGGAGGTCCACACCGACCGTGGCCTGGTCACCAGCCGCAAGCCGGACGACCTGCCGGCCTTCAACGCCAAGATCATCGAGGAGTTCGCCGAGGGCGTGCACGACGAGCAGGCCCAGGCCCTGACGACGATGGAACGGCGCTGAGCGGGTGGCGGCATCGCCACCGATCGCGGTCCTGGACGTCGACGGCACGCTGGTCGACACCAACTACCACCACGCCATCGGCTGGTACCGGGCGTTCCGCGAGCATGGCCTGACCGTGCCGGTGTGGCGGATCCACCGCCACATCGGCATGGGCGGCGACCAGCTGGTGGCCGCCGTTGCCGGCAAGCGGGTGGAGGACCGGCAGGGTGACAGCATCCGGGCGGCCGAGACGGCCCTGTACGCCGACCTGATCGGCGAGGTCGAGCCGTTCGGCGACGCCCGCCGGCTGCTGGAGCTGCTGGACGGCCGCGGCCACCGGCTGGTGCTGGCCAGCTCGGGCAAGCGCGACGAGGTCGACCACTACCTGGACCTGCTGGACGCCCGTGACCTGGTCGAGGCCTGGACGACCTCGGCCGACGTCGCCCAGACCAAGCCCGACCCCGACCTGGTGGTCACGGCCGTCGAGAAGGTCGGGGGAGGCCGGGCGGTGCTGGTCGGCGACTCGACCTGGGACTGCGAGGCCGCCGCCCGGGCCGAGGTCCCCACCGTGGCCATCCTCACCGGCGGCTTCTCCGAGCAGGAGCTGCGCCAGGCCGGCGCCGGGTCGGTCTTCGAGTCCCTCGGGGAGCTGTGCGAGCGGCTCGACGAGACGCCGCTTGCCTAGGTTTGCCAACCGGTACCCGGGCTAGCTCATCGGCAAGGAACTCCATCGAGGAGGAGGTTGCACGCCGATGCCGAAGACGGCCCGCGACGTCATGACCCCCAACGCCGAGTGCGTGGGGGAGAACGAGACCCTGCTCGACGCGGCCAAGAAGATGGCCGACCGGGGCTACGGGTCGATGCCCATCTGCGGCGAGGACAACCGCCTCAAGGGCGTGCTCACCGACCGCGACATCGTCGTGAAGGCGCTCGCCAAGGGCAAGGACCCGGGTTCCACCCGGGCCATCGAGCTCGGTGAGGGCAAGCCGGTGACCATCGGGGCCGACGACTCGCTGTCGGAGGCCCTGAAGACGATGGCCAAGTACAAGGTCCGACGTCTGCCGGTGATCGACGGCCACGACCTGGTCGGGATCGTCGCCGTGGCCGACATCGCCCGCGAGCTGGAGGACGACAACTCCAAGGGCGACCTGATCGAGGCCATCTCGGAGGGTCCCTCCCAGGACGGAGGCCCCGGCTCGCAGTAGCCCACGCTGGGGATATGTCGGGGGGCTAAGCTTGAGCCCCCCGAACCCCCGGTCGTGGCACCATCGGGGGCATGGACCTGCCTGTCATGCCCCCGATCCGCCCGATGCTCGCCAAGTCGGTCGCGATCCTGCCCGAGGGGATGCTGTACGAGCCCAAGTGGGACGGGTTCCGCTGCGTGGTGTTCCGCGACGGCGACGAGGTCGAGCTGGGCAGCCGCAAGGAACGGCCGCTGACCCGCTACTTCCCCGAGATCGTCGAGGCGGCCCGCAGCCAGCTCCCGCCGCGCTGTGTGGTCGACGGCGAGATCGTGATCGCCAGCGGCCCCGGCCTCGACTTCGAGGCCCTGCTCCAGCGCATCCACCCGGCCGCCTCCCGGGTCAACCTGCTCGCCACCGAGACCCCGGCCATGCTGATCGCCTTCGACCTGCTCGCCATCGGCGACGAGTCGCTGATGGAGCGGCCGCTGGCCGAGCGCCGGGCCGCCCTCGACGAGGCCCTGGCCGGAGCGTCCGCGCCCGTGCACCGGACCCTGATCACCGACAGCCAGCGCCAGGCCGAGCGCTGGTTCCGGCTGTTCGAGGGGGCCGGGCTCGACGGCGTGATCGCCAAGCCGCCCGACCTGCCCTACCTCGAGGACCAGCGGGTGATGTTCAAGGTCAAGCACGAGCGGACGGCCGACTGCGTGGTCGCGGGGTTCCGCTGGCACAAGAAGGGGCCGGTGGTGGGCTCGCTGCTGCTCGGGCTCCACGACGAGGAGGGCAAGCTCCAGCACGTCGGGGTGTCGGCGTCGTTCTCGATGGAGCGGCGCCGCCAGCTGCTGGACGAGCTCGCCCCCTACCGCCTGGGACCCGACGACGAGCACCCCTGGACCGGGTGGGCCACCCCCGAGCGGACCCCGGGGGCGATGGTGTCGCGCTGGAACGCCAAGAAGGACCTGACCTTCGAGCCGCTCGCCCCCAAGCTGGTCGTCGAGGTCGCCTACGACCACATGGAGGGCCGGCGATTCCGCCACACCGCCCAGTTCCGGCGCTGGCGCCACGACCGCGACCCCGAGTCCTGCACCTATGAGCAGCTGGAGCGGCCGATCGAGTTCGAAATTGGTGACGTGCTGGCCGGCCGAGACCCGAGCGCGGGCTGATTCCGGCCGGCCCTTCCGGGGAAGGAGCACGAACATGGATGAGACGGGAGGCCAGGAGCCGGTCAAGCGCGAGACGGCGCGACTGGCCGACCTGCCGGTCGAGGGCCTGCCGGCCGATGCCCCGGACGCGCCGTCGGCGGCCACCGACCAGGCGCCTGCGGACGTCGACCCGGTGGCGACCGCCCACGACCCCGAGGCCGCCCGCGGCCCCAAGGCCGTGATGACCGCCTACGCCTCGGCCCTCGACGCCGGCGACGCCGGCCTGGCCGCCGACCTGTACGCCGAGAACGCCCTGCTGACCAGCGCCGACGAGCGCATCTCGGGCCGGCCGGGCATCACCGGCTGGCATGAGGACCTGCTCCGCCGGGGCCGGGTGACCGCGCGCCCGGCCGGACAGGGCAACGACGCCAGCCGCCTGGAGGTCGGCGGCGCCACCGGCCGCTACGTGGTCGAGCTGGCCTTCGACGCCTCGGGCCGGATCGGCACCGCCCGCTGGCTGACCCCGGACGAGGCCGGCCAGTCCCAGGAGGAACGGGAGCGGACCGCGACATGACCGAGGACTTCGGCGGCGACGCCGTCCGCTACGAGGGCGACCGCCCGGTCGCCGTCGGTGACCTGCGCCTGGCCCAGCCGACCAGGATGGCCACCACCAGCGCCGGCTTCTGGGGCCTGTACGAGGCCGGCGACCAGGTCCTGGTCGTCCACCCGGCCGGGGCGCTGCGCGGCTCGCCCGACCAGCTCCACGCCCGCCTGGCCGCGGTCGCCGCCGACGAGGGGCGCGACGACGCCGACCGGGACGCGGCCCGCTCCTTCCTGCCGTTCCTGGGCGGCGACGACCCGGGCGCGGCCACCGACGTGCCCCGCTCCCGGGTCGAGCAGGGCCCGCCCCCCACCTACGACCTCTCCGACGAGAGAAACACCCCGTAGGCGGCGATGGCGAGGATCCGGCGGGTCGACTGCTCCGGCCCGGGCATCGTTCGGCGGCGGCGGGGCCGCTCGTTCGCCTACACCGACGTGAACGGGGAGCCGATCTCCGACCCCGAGGTCCTGGCCCGCATCCGCGGCCTGGGGATCCCGCCGGCCTGGAAGGACGTGTGGATCTGCCCCATCCCCACCGGCCACCTCCAGGCGGTCGGGACCGACGCCGCCGGCCGGCGCCAGTACCTGTACCACGAGGCCTGGCGGACCCGGCGGGAGGCGGCCAAGTTCGACCACATGCTGGAGTTCGCCCACGCCCTGCCCGGGCTGCGGGAGCGGGCGGCCGAGCACCTCGCCACCGACGGCCTGACCCGCGAGCGGGTGCTGGCCTGCGCGACCCGGCTGCTGGACCGGGGCTTCTTCCGCATGGGCACCGAGGGCTACGCCGAGCAGAACCAGACCTACGGCCTGGCCACCATCCAGAAGCGGCACGTGCGCCTGGACGGCGACCTGATCACCTTCGACTACGTCTCCAAGAGCGGCAAGCGGCGCCTCGCCTCGGTGCTCGACCCGGCCGTGGGCGAGGTCGTGGCCCAGCTCAAGCGGCGCCGCGGCGGCGGCCCCGACCTGCTCGCCTACAAGCGCGGCCGGATCTGGGCGGACGTCCGCTCCGACGACATCAACGCCTACATCAAGGAGCAGACCGGCGGCGACTTCACCGCCAAGGACTTCCGCACCTGGAGCGCGACCGTGCTGGCCTCGGTCGCCCTGGCCAGCTCGTTCCCCCAGGCCAGGTCCAAGACGGCCCGGGCCAAGGCGATCACCCGGGCCGTCAAGGAGGTCGCCCACTACCTGGGCAACACCCCGGCGGTGTGCCGCGCCTCCTACATCGACCCGCGCGTCTTCGACCGCTACCGCTCCGGCCTGACCATCGCCGGCGCCCTGGAGCAGCTCGGCCAGGTGGACGAGCTGGGGGAGCCGGCCCACCAGGGCCCGATCGAGGAGGCCGTCCTCGACCTGATCGAGGAGAAGCACGGACCAGCCCCTGAGCTGGACCTCATCGCCTGACCACTGCTACCCTCGCCGTCGTCCCCGGCCCACGCCGGGCATCGCTGTGTGCACGCAAACCCGTCCGAGGAGGCTCGTCCCCCAATGCCCGAGTACAAGCTGGCCGCCGAGAACCGCTCGGACGCCGGGAAGGGGGCCGCCCGCCGCCTGCGGGCCACCGGCCGGGTCCCGGCCGTGCTCTACGGCCACGGCACCAAGCCCCAGCACCTGAGCGTCGACGCCCGCCAGTTCGGCCAGGCCCTGCGCACCGACGCCGGCGTCAACGTCCTCATCTCGCTGGAGGTGGGGCGCGACAACCACCTCGCCCTGGCCAAGGAGATCCAGCGCCACCCGGTCAAGGGCCACCTCATCCACGTGGACTTCATCCAGGTCCGCCGGGGCGAGAAGGTCCACGTGCAGGTGCCCGTCCACCTGGTCGGGGAGGCCCCCGGGGTCCGCGAGGGCGGCATCGCCGACCAGGACCTGTACCAGCTCAACGTCGAGGCCGAGGTGACGGCCGTGCCCGAGGCGGTCGAGGCCGACGTGTCCGGGCTGGGCATCGGCGACGTGCTCCGGGTCGGCGACCTCAAGGCGCCGGAGGGCGCGATCATCCTCGACGACGCCGAGGCGTCGGTCGTGTCCGTGGTCGCCCCGGCGGTCGAGCCCGAGCCCGAGGAGGCCGAGGAGGCCGAGGAGGGCGAGGTCGCCGCCGAGGGCGCCGAGGCCGCGACGGCCGAGGAGGCCGGCGAGGGCGAGGGCGGGGACCGGCCCGAGGCCTAGGCGGCCCAGGGTGCCTCTCCAGCTCCGGAAGCGGGCGACGACGGCCGCCGGGCCCGGGGAGGACGGCGGCCCCTGGATCGTGCTCGGGCTCGGCAACCCCGACGACGAGTACGGCAACACCCGGCACAACGCCGGGGCGATGGTGGTCGCCCGCCTGGCCGAGCGGGCCGGGGCCAAGCTGAAGCGCAGCCGCAACCGGGCCCAGGTGGCCGAGATCCGCGAGGGCGACGCCCGGGTCGTCCTGGCCCGGCCGACCAGCTACGTCAACGAGTCCGGCGGCCCGGCCTCGCTGCTCGCCCGGTGGTACAAGACCCCGGTCGAGCGGATCATCGTCGTCCACGACGAGATCGACCTGGCCTACGGCAAGCTCCAGCTGCGCCGCGACGGCGGCACCGCCGGCCACAACGGCCTCAAGGACGTCGCCAAGGCGCTCGGCTCGCCCGACTTCCTCCGGGTCCGGATCGGCGTCGGCCGTCCCCCCGGCCGCAAGGACCCGGCCAACTTCGTCCTCGAGCCGATCGCCAAGCGCGACGCCGAGGACTTCGCCGTCCTGATCGAGCGGGCCGCCGACGCCACCATGGACCTGGTCCGCCTCCCCCTGGAGCGTGCCCAGGACCGCCACAACGGCTGACGAAAAGGAGCAGAAGGTGGACCCAGCAGCGGTGCGGTCCGCAGCGGCGCGGATCGCCGGCCGGGTGCACCGGACCCCGGTGCGGACCTCGGCCACCCTCGACGGGCGCACCGGCGCCCAGGTCCTGGTCAAGGACGAGGCGGTCCAGAAGACCGGCTCGTTCAAGGCCCGCGGCGCCCTCAACCGCCTGCTCACGCTGCCCGACGACGCGCGTGAGCGGGGGCTGGTGTGCGTCACCGCCGGCAACCACGGGGCCGCCGTGGCCTGGGCGGCCGCCCAGGTCGGGGCCAAGGCGACCGTGGTCATGCCGACCTACAGCCCCGCCGCCAAGGTGGCCGCCTGCTGGGGCTACGGCGCCGAGGTGGTGCTGCACGGCGACACCACCGGGGAGGCCTTCGCCGAGTGCGAGCGGCTCCAGGCCGAGCGCGGCCTCACCTTCGTCCACCCCTTCGACGACCCCGAGATCGTCGCCGGCCAGGGCACCGTCGGCCTGGAGCTGGTGCAGGACGCCGGGCCGGTCGACGTCTGGGTGGTGAGCGTCGGCGGCGGCGGGCTGACCTGCGGCACCGCCCTGGCCGTGCGCGAGGCCAACCCCGGCTGCCGGGTGGTCGCGGTCGAGCCCGAGGACGCGGCCGCCCTCAGCGCCGCCCTGGCCGCCGGCCGGCCGGTCCCGATCGTGCCCCGCTCGGTCGCCGACGGGCTCTGCGCCCCGTTCGCCGGGCCGCTCACCTTCCCCCTCTTCCGCGACCTGGTCGACGAGGTCGTGCTCCTGACCGAGGCCGAGATCCTGGCCGGGGTCCGCTTCGTGATGGAGCGGATGAAGGTCGTGGTCGAGCCGGCCGGGGCCGCCACCGTCGCCGCCCTGCTGGCCGGCAAGGCCGGCGACCTGACCGGCCGCCGGGTCGGCACGGTCCTCACCGGCGGCAACGTCGACCTGGGCGTGGTCGTGCCCAAGCTGCCGGCACCGGAGGCTTGACGGCCGCCGACTCATGTGTGACCATCTAGTCACGTGACTGCTAGGTCACATATGGTCGGTCACATGGTTCCGGAGGTCCGTCCTTGGTCAGCGACACCGACACGGTCTGGAAGGCGCTGGCCGATCCCACCCGGCGGGCCATCCTCGACCTGCTGCGGGAGCGGGCGCACACCACCGGGGAGCTGAGCGGGGCCTTCCCCGCGCTCACCCGGTTCGCGGTCATGAAGCACCTGGGGGTGCTGGAGGAGGCCGGGCTGGTCGTCGTCAGGCGCCAGGGGCGGGAGCGCTGGAACCACCTCAACGGGGTGCCGCTGCGGGAGGCCTACGAACGCTGGATGCGACCGTACGCCGACCGCTGGGCCGAGTCGCTGCTCCGGCTGAAGGAGACGGCCGAGCGGCAGGAAGGAGCTGGCATGACCGCGACCCTCGACGTGGAGCAGGAGGTGGTGGTGGCCGCCCCGCGAGAGAAGGTGTTCGACGCCCTCTGCCGGATGGGGGAGTGGTGGCCGCACCACTTCCGGGAGGGCTCGACCGTGCGCCTGGAGCCGCGCGTGGGCGGGCGCTTCTGGGAGGACTGGGGCGACGGTGACGGCGCCCTCTACGCCACCGTGACCGGCATCCGCCGGCCCGAGGAGCTGACCTGCACCGGCCCCATGGGCATGCGCACCCCGGTGACGGGCGTGTTCACCATGGCCCTCGAGGAGCAGCCCGGCGGCACCCTGGTGCGCCTCTCCCACCACGCGGTCGGCCCGATCGACTCCGACACCGCCGGCGCCTACCAGAGCGGCTGGGGCGAGGTCTTCGCCGCCCTCCGCGGCCACCTCGGCCTGGCCGGCTGACTGTCGGAATGCTGCGGTAGCCTGGACGTTGCACATAGCGGGAGCCCCCCGGCTGCGGCCGTCGGGGCTACCCGTCTGTGCCGTGCTCAACGCCGCAACCGCTGCAAAGGATCGCCGTGCGCCTGACCCCCCTGCTCGACCGCTGGAACGACGACCCCGCCTTCGCCGAGCTGCTGGTGGCCCTCGCCCAGGGCCAGGACCAGGTGCGCTCCGAGGTGGTCGTTCCCGACGTGGCCAGGGCGTTCCTGCTCGCCGGGCTGGCGAAGGCGGGCGGGCGGCTGGTGGTGGTCACCACCGCCACCACCGCCGACGCCGAGGCTCTGGCCGCCGACGTGGCCGCGTTCTGCGGTCCCGACTCGGCGGCCGTGTTCCCGGCCTGGGAGACCCTTCCCCACGAGCGGCTCTCGCCCCGCTCCGAGACGGTGGCCGCCCGCCTGCGCCTCCTCCACCGCCTCGGCGCCGGCGACAGGAACGGGCTGCGGCTGCTGGCCGTGCCGGCCCGGGCGATGATGCAGCCGCTGGCCCCCGGGCTGGACGCCGTCGACCCGGTGCGGGTGGCCAGGGGCGACCGGGTCGACCTCGAGGACCTGCTGGAGCGGCTGGTCGCCGCCGGCTACCAGCGCACCGACATGGTCGAGCGCCGGGGCGAGGTCGCCGTCCGCGGCGGCCTGGTCGACTTCTTCCCGCCGGGCGAGGACCACCCGGTGCGGGTGGAGCTGTGGGGCGACGAGGTCGAGAGCGTCCGCTCCTTCGCCGTCTCCAGCCAGCGGTCCCTGACCGAGCTGCCCGAGGTCGAGGCCTGGCCGTGCCGCGAGGTGCGCCTGGGCGAGGCCGAGCGGGGCCGGGCCCGCCAGCTCGCCGCCGAGGTGCCGGTCGCCGGCGACCTGCTCGCCCAGGTCGCCGAGGGCCTCGACGTCGAGGGGGTCGAGTCGCTGCTGCCGCTGCTGTTCGACCACCTCGAGCCGCTGCCGGCCTACCTCCCCGGCGACGCCCTGCTGGTCCTGGTCGACCCCAAGCGCACCCTCGACCGGGCCGAGGAGGTCCGCCGCCAGGCCGACGAGGCCGCCCAGGCGTCGTGGGGGAGCGCCGCCGAGGGCGCCACCGCCCCGGTCGAGGGGGTCGCCTACCGGCCCCTCGAGGACGTCCTGGAGGAGGCCGGGCGGGCCCTGGTCCGGCTCGGGCCGTTCGACTCCGGGCAGGCCGCCGCCGTCCGGGTCGACGCCCACGCCGTCGAGCCCTACCGGGCCAACATGACCCGGGTCGCCGCCGACGCCCGCGACCTGGTCGCCGACGGCGCCACGGTGGTGCTCTGCACCGAGGGCGCCGGCCCGGCCCAGCGCCTGGTCGAGGTCCTGCGCGAGGAGGGCCTGACCGTGCCCGACCTGGCCGCCGAGCTGCCCCCCGAGCCCGGCCCCGGGGTCCTGGTCGGCACGGCGCCGCTGCTCACCGGGTTCCGCCTGCCGTCGCTGGGCCTGGCCCTGGTCGCCGAGGGCGACCTGTACGGGACCCGCCGCCAGACCCGCGAGCAGGCCCGCATGCCCTCCAGCCGCCGCCGGGCCAAGCACGCCGGCGGCCAGCTCGCCCTCGAGGAGCTCCAGCCGGGCGACATCGTCGTCCACGCCGTCCACGGCATCGGCCGCTACGTCGGCATGGAGCACCGCAGCGTCGGCGGGGCCGAGCGCGACTACCTGGTCCTCGCCTACGACCAGGGCGACAAGCTGTACCTGCCCAGCGAGCAGGTCGAGCTGATCAGCCGCTACGTCGGCGGCGAGCACCCCAAGCTGTCGCGGCTGGGCAGCCGCGACTGGGACCGCCAGAAGGCCCGGGTGCGCAAGAAGGTCCGCGAGATGGCGGCCGAGCTGGTCCGGCTCTACTCGGCCCGGATGGCCTCGCCCGGCCACGCCTTCGGCCCCGACACCCCCTGGCAGCGGGAGCTGGAGGACGCCTTCCCGTTCACCGAGACCCCCGACCAGCTCACCGCCATCGAGGAGATCAAGGCCGACATGGAGGCGCCGGTG
>Ga0081538_10005822_pt1 | contig 10985 bp, 10 predicted proteins | sample TabmetS5T2R1_FD_71022 | JGI IMG/M metagenome (GOLD analysis project Ga0081538, IMG submission 71022) | Tabebuia heterophylla rhizosphere microbial communities from the University of Puerto Rico - S5T2R1 | ecosystem: Host-associated > Plants > Roots > Rhizosphere ...
AGCGGGCGGGCGATGTAGAGGCCGAGCCCGACCCCGCCGGCGCGGCGCTGGATGTGGCGCTCGAGCTGGGTGAAGCGGTCGAAGATGCGCTGGCGCTCGGCCTCGGGAATGCCGGGGCCGGCGTCCTCGACGGCCAGGACGGCCTCGGCGCCCTCCCGGGTCCCCGACAGCCGCACCGGCTCGCCGTCCGGGGAGTACTTGCAGGCGTTGTCGAGCAGGTTGCCGAGGACCTGCACGACCGCGTCCTGGGCGACTCGGACGGGCAGGGCGCCGTTGGTCTCGATGGCGATCTGGCGGTCGCTGTGGCGGGCCCTGGCCTCGGCGCCGGCCTGGCGGACCAGCTCGGCGGCGTCCAGCTCGACCCTTGGCCCGCGTAGCGACGCCACCCCGTCGGCCTGCTCGAAGCGGGCCGCCAGCAGCAGCTGCTCGATCATGCGGTGCAGCCGCTCGCTCTGGTGGATGCCCATGGCCACCAGCTCGTCCCGTTCCTCGGGGCTGACCCGGTCGCGCCGGACCCGCAGGATCCCGAAGACGCCGACGATCGTGGTCAGCGGGCTGCGCAGCTCGTGGGAGACGGTGTTGACGAGGTCGGTCTTGAGCCGGTCGGTCTCCTGGAGGCGGCGGACGACCTCCTGCTCCTTCTCGGTGAGGAGGCGCTGGCGCTCGGCCGCCTCCTCGGCCTCGGCCTGGTCGTGCTTGGCCCGCACCTCGGCCTTGGAGGCCAGGTAGACGGCCCCCAGCGGCAGGATCAGGGCCGGCAGCAGCAGCAGGCTCCGCTCGGCCACGACCACCGCCACCGGAGCCAGCGCCAGCACCATGGCCGAGCTGCCCAGCTCCAGGCGCAGGTCGTCGCGGCGCAGCCCCTGGAGGATGGGCAGGCCCTGGTCGAGGCTGATCACGATGCTGACCAGCAGGTGGTTGACGAGCATGAAGGCCAGCCCGCCGGCCACCAGGGCGGGCAGGGTGGCCGTGGTGATCTCGTAGCCGCCGCCAAGGGCGTGGTAGACGAGGCCCCCGGCGGCGAGGGCGAGCGCGCACTGGGCGGCGTTGAAGAGGATCTTGACCGGCGGCTTGCGGCGGCTCAGGTCGGCGACCACCGAGGCGAACACGAACACCAGCACGGCCACGGCCGTGCCGGCCAGCAGGACCAGGCCGTAGGCGAAGGTGGTGGTGACGGCCAGGTCCTTGACCCGGTTGTTGCGGGCCAGGCGGATCGAGATCAGCTCCCCGCCGACCACAAAGGACGCGAACAGGGCGATTGCCCCGGCGACCTCGCGGACGCGGCCGAGGTCGATCGTCGGCACCAGGGCGACGAGCGCGAGCAGGCCGGAGACGCCAACGGCGCTGACGTACCACCTGAGCCTGCCCGGCATCTCCGTGCCCTCCCAAACGCGGCGGGCCCCAAGACCTCAGGAACTAGCGTACCCCGAGCGATCCACTCGGGGTACGTATTCGTGACTCGTCTTTACTAGTTACCAGCGGACATGCCGAGGCGACGGCAACCGAATCCACTCCTTCCCCGGTCGTGGTTCGTGGGTCGTTCGCGGCATTTCGGGGCTTCTGCTGCCCATTCCGTACCTTCTACCTCCCGCCGCTCATGAACTGCTAATCGGGTCCTCACGTTCACGCAGAGACGTGCGTTTGGTGCAGGGAGCCCATACCACCCGACCGGGTGGAAGCCGTAGGATCTCGCCGTGGGTTCCTCGTACCTGGCCGTCCTCCGGCTCCCCCGCGCCCGGCCGCTCCTGGTGGCCTCGCTGGTCGGGCGCCTCTCCACCGCCACCGGGCCGCTCAGCGTGGTCCTGTTCGTGCAGGACCAGACCGGCTCGCTCGCCCTGGCCGGCGCCTCCTCGGCGGCCATCGCCCTGGCCAGCGGGCTGCTGGCCCCGGTCAGGGGGCGGCTGGTCGACCGCTACGGCCAGCGCCGCTGCCTGCCGGCGATGGCCGTTGCCTTCGCGGCCGCGCTGGCCGGCATGGTCGCCGTCACCCGCCCTGGCCCGGCCACCGTCCCGGCCACGGTGGGGCTGGCCGCGGCCGCCGGCGCCGCGGCCCCGCCGCTGGGCGCCTCGATGCGGGTGCTGTGGCTGTCGCTGGTTGGCCAGGGACCGAGGCTCCAGACCGCCTACGCCCTTGACGCCGTCCTGGACGAGCTGCTGTTCGTGGCCGGGCCGCTGCTCGCCGGCGGGCTGGCCACGCTGTACCGGCCGGCGGCCGGGGTGCTGGCCACGGCGGGGCTGGCCGTCGCCGGGACGCTCGGGTTCGTGGCCTCGCCGGTGTCGAGGGCTCAGGCCGGCACCGGTCCCGGCCGGTCCGCCCGGGCCGGCTGGGCCGGAGCCCTGAGCCGCCCGGGCATGCGGACGCTGGCCCTGTCGCTGGCCGGTGTGGGCGCGGCCATCGGGATCTGGGAGATCGGCCTGGTCGGGGCGGCCAGGGGGGCCGGGTCGGCCGAGGCCGCCTCGCTCCTGCTGGCCGCCTGGGCCGCGGCCAGCGCCGTCGGCGGCCTCTGGTACGGGAGCCGCACCTGGGAGACGCCCGCGGGCCGGCGCTACCTCGGCCTGCTGACCGTGCTGGTGCTGGCCTGCGCCCCGATGGCGCTCACGGACTCGCTGCTGACCCTCGGCGCGGTGATCGCCCTGGTCGGGCTGGTGATGGCCCCGCTGGAGAGCTCGGCCTACGTGCTGGCGGCCGAGCTGGCGCCTCCCGGGACCCTGACCGAGTCAGGCACCTGGATGACCACCGCCATCAACGTCACCGGCGCGGCCGGCCTGGCCGTTGCCGGGTCGCTGGCCGACCGGGTCGGGGTCCCGGCCACCCTGGCCGTCGCCTGCGCCTGCACCGCGGCCGGGCTGCTGGTCGCCCTGGCCGGCCGCGACCGCCTGGGCGCGGCAACCTACCGGGGCCGGCACGAGGCGAGCCAGGCCACCACCCGGCAGCTGCGGCGGGAGCGGCGCATTCTCTGACCCTGCCGCTACCGGCGCCGGGGCGGGGCCGTGCTCGCCCGCACGACCAGCTCGGCCGGGGCGGGCGCGCCGTTGTCGGGGACGGGCAGCCTGCGGATCGCCGCCAGCACGACCTCCCCGGCCTGGTGGCCGATGTCGCCGCCGTCGAGCCGGATGGTGGTGAGCGGCGGGTCGAGGCAGTCGGCCATGGGGACGTCGTTGTAGCCGATCACCGAGACGTCGCCCGGGCAGCGCAGGCCGGCGTCGCGCAGGGCGCGGACCGCGCCCATGGCCATGGCGTCGTTGTGGGCGAACACGGCCGTGGCCTGGCCCCGGTCCCGCAGGGCCACACTCATCAGCCGCCTGCCCTCCTCGAACACCGGCCGGCGGGCCGGGGACACGGCCCAGGCCTCCAGCCCCAGCTCGGCCGCGGCCTCGGCGAAGCCGTCGTCGCGGTCCTTGAACGGCTGCATGTCCGGCGGCCCCGGCAGCTGGACGACCCGGCGGTGGCCGAGCTCGGCCAGGTGCGCCGCCGCCAGCCTGGCTCCGCCGAGGTCGTCGTGGGTCACCGCCGGCACCCCGGAGCCGGGCAGGCTCCGTACGGCCAGCACCACCGGCACTCGCGAGGCCCAGCCGACCACCCGGTCGAGGTCGCCCGAACGAACGGCCATCATCACCAGCCCGTCCACCTGGCGGGCGAGGAGGTGACCGACCGCCCGCACCAGCACCTGGGGGTCGTCCCGCGACTCGGTCATCAGGGCCATGTACTCGGCGGCCTCCAGGCGGCTCTGGAGCCCGCGCAGGACCGGGACCGTGTAGGGGTTCCCGAGGTCGGCCACGACCACCCCGACGGTCGAGCTGAACCCCCGGCGCAGCCCCCTGGCCATCATGTGGTGCTGGTACCCGAGCTCCTCGGCCACCCGCTTGACACGCGCCCGCGTCTCCGGCGACACCGGGTGCGCCGTCTGCGAGTCGAGCGCCCGCGACGCCGTGGCCACGTGCACTCTGGCCGCGGCGGCAACGTCCCGCAGCGTCACCGACCGCCGGACGCCCCTGCTGCTCGCCATCTGATCGACCTCCCCCACCTGCGGGCGCCAATAGTACGTCGGGAACAGGCGCAACTCACCCCGAGCTCTGGCGCTCTGGCGCTCTGGATCCCCACAATTGCGGCATGCGTGACTTCAGCATGGCATCGCACCCCCCGGGGGACGCCGACCGGCCGGTGGATCCCCTGCAACAGCCGGGCGCCTCAGCAGGCGTCCGGGTCGGCGTGGCGGCACTGGTCGGAGTCTGCGCAGGGCTGCTGGTCTCGCTCCCGGGCGACTGGCAGATCGGCACGCTCGCCGGCTGGGATGCCGCCGCCGCCGTGTACCTGGTGTGGACCTGGACGACGATCTGGCGCCGTGACGCCACCGCGACCGCACGCCTGGCCGTTCGCGAGGACCCCGGACGAGCCACGGCCGACGCCGTCGTCCTGGTGGCCAGTGTGGCCAGCCTGCTGGCCGTCGGACTCGTCATCACCGCGGGCAGCACCACGGATCTGGGGGCGAGGGATGGCCGGGCTGGGCTGGCGGTCGCCAGTGTCGTGCTGTCCTGGATGGTGGTGCAGACGGTGTTCACCTCGCGCTATGCGCGGCTCTACTACACCGGGCCTGAGGGCGGAATCAGCTTCAACCAGCAAGCGCCGCCTCGCTACTCCGACTTCGCCTACCTCGCGTTCACCCTGGGGATGACCTTCCAGGTCTCCGACACCAACCTCCAGACCGCGGACATCAGAGCCACCGCGCTACGCCACGCGCTGCTGTCCTATCTCTTGGGAGCGGTCATCCTCGCCACAACGATCAACCTGGTCTCTGGACTGCTCCGCTAGCCGCCGCTCGAACTTCCCGACTGACGGGGTGACGAGCTCAAGCGGACCTCGACCACGCCCGGGATGGTGCGGGCCAGCCTCTCGACCAGCTGGCGGCAGGGGTCGCCGTCGACCTCGACGGTGACAACACCGTCCCGGACCTCGATCCCTGCCCGCTGCAGGGCCTCGACCTCCTCGGCGATTCGGCGCTCCAGGTCGGCCCGGATGTCGCGGTCGCTCCGGGCGATCAGGCGCAGGAGGTCACGCCGGGTGACCATGCCCACCACCCGGTCGCCGGCCGCCACCACCGGAACCGACTTGAGGCGGTGGCGCAGCATCATGCGAGCGGCGGCGGTGGCATCGGTGTCCTCGGCGAGGGTGTACACCGACTGGCGCATCACCTCCCGCGCCGTGTGCGGGGTCACCCCGCCAGGGGCCTGCCCCGGTCCGGTCTCCAGCGACAGCAGGTCGGCCTCGGAGACGATCCCGATCAGCCGGTCGCCGGCGTCGACCACCGGCACGGCGTTGATCCGCCGCGTCACCAGTAACGAGGCCACCTCCTTCAGGGCCGTGTCCGGGGACACGGTCACCACTGGGCTGGCCATGACCTCCCGTACGTTCATGTCAGCACCGTTCCTCCTCGACGCCCTGGGCCGTGGACAGCTTACGCAGCGGCCGGTCCTGTCCCTAGGGCCGGGAGTGCCGGTGGGAGTGGGTCGTCACGAGCGGCGGGTCGCGGACAGGAGCACGGCCCCGGCCAGCGGCGGCAGTGACCAGCGGACAGCCCGCTCCAGCCCCGGCACCGTGCGGGTGCGCCGGCATGGACAGCGGCTGGCCGACGAGCAGGCGCATGGACATGGGCGGCTGCGATGTGGTTCCGTTGTGTCGTCCTCTGGCCTCTGAGGTCGGTCGACAGGGGAGGGCGTGATGTCGGCGAAGGCCCAACCGGCTGCGCATGTCAGCCAGGTGCCGCCGCGGCGATGGGACGACCACCGGCACCGCGGTTGCCGGCGGACTGGCGGCCGGTGAACCCCGTCCACGACGCGCTGGAGTCCGTTCGGCTTCCGCCGTTGATGGCGCGCACCAGCGGCCGTCCAGAGGTGGTCATCGGATTGCTCGACGGGCCGGTGGCGGTCGGCCATCCCGACCTGGCGAGCGAGAGCATCCGGGAGCTCCCCGGAGTGGCCGGCCGCTGTACGCAGGTCAGCAGCAGAATCTGTCAGCACGGCACCTTCATCGCCGGGATCCTGACTGCGCGCAGAGGCTCTGGAGCGCCTGCGCTCTGCCCGGGGTCCAGCCTGCTCGTACGGCCGATCTTCGGCGAGACGATGGAAGCGGCCGAGCGGTTGCCCAGCGCTTCGCCACGGCAGGTGGCCGAAGCGATCGGCGAGAGCGTCGATTCGGGGGCGTGGGTGCTGAATCTCAGCGCGGCCAGCGCCGTTCCATCGACCAGGGTCGAGCAGCAGCTGCGGGATGCCCTGGACTATGCGGCGAGTCGCGACGTGATCGTGGTGGCGGCGGCGGGCAACCAGGCAACGCTCGGGAGCAGCGCGATCACTCGCCACCCGTGGGTGCTTCCGGTCGTGGGGTTCGGCTCGGACGGGCGCCCCCAGGTCCAGTCGAATCTTGGAGGCTCGATCGGCCGGCGCGGCCTTGGTGCCCCCGGCGAGGACATCGCCAGCCTTGCCGCCACGGGCGGGTTGGCCAGGCAGACCGGGACCAGCGTCGCAGCCGCCTTCGTCACGGGCGCGATTGCGCTGCTGTGGTCGGAGTTCCCGGACGCCACGGCCCTCGAGATCAAGGCGGCGGTCACGCACGGACAGGGAGGACAGCGCCGCACCAGCGTCGCGCCGCCCCTGCTCGACGCATGGGCGGCGCACGAGGTGCTGTCGCGGACCTTGGCTAGGAGGGGGGTGACGGCATGAGCGAAGGGCGGTCGCGCGACCGCGAAGGGAAGGAGAGGCCGCGCCGGAGGCGGCTTCCCAGGTTCATCAGCGATGACGACGTGGGCATGGGCGACGTGCTCAAGCGAGCGACCGCCGCCGTCGGGATCAGGCCCTGTGGCGGCTGCGAGGCGCGCGCTCGTCAACTCAACAGCTGGATGCGGTTCTCGCAGCGGCGGTAGGCAGACCAGAGGCGAAAGGAAGGACGAGAATGGACGAGGTCGAGGTCGCCGAACAGCGATTGCCCCAGCCAGGAACCGAGGGCGCCAAGGGCACCATCTCGCCCCCGGCGCCAACTCCCGCGCCCGGTGAACGGTCGGCTCGCGCCGGAAGGGCCCCCACCTCCTTCGTGTACGCGCTCGGGCGAGTCGAGCCGCGGTTCCCCAGCTTGGCGGTGGAGAAGGAGATCGCCCAGGCGACTGGCCGCACGCAGACCGAGGGGATGACCGACCGGCAGTCGCTGCGGTCGGTGCTCGCCGACGGTGGGAACCGGTACATCGCCCGCCAGCTGTGCTGGGTGTTCACCATCGAGGGCCTCGAGACCTACGTCCTGACTCCACGCGACCCCGCCGACCTCGACCTGCTGATCGAGAGCGTCCGGCCCGAGCCCAGCGCCCTCGACGTCGACGTCGTCATCGGCGTGCGCGGCCCCGTGGTCTCCGCGGACAGGTGCAACGGGCTGATGGTCCCGGTGGTGGCCTTCGATCAGCTCTACTCCTTCGACCGCGATGAGCTCATCAATGAGATCCCGCGACCCAAGGGCGCTCCTGCAGAGAAGTTCCGGGCCACGGCCGCCGAGTTGCTTGACCGGGTCATCCAGCTGGCCGACAACTCGGGGGCGACCGACGAGCACCGCGCCCTCAACTATCTCGCGGTCCGCTACCCCGCCATCTACGCCAGGGCGGCTGAAGCCCATGCTGAGGGCGCTTCGCTCACGGCCGTCGAGGTCCGTCCATCGCGACTGAGCGGCACGCGCCGCATCGAAGATGTCGTCTTCTCCTACACGAACCGGCGGACCGATGTGGTCGAGAAGTATTTCGTACGAGTCGACGTAAGCGAGGAGTTCCCGTTCCTCGTCACCAAGCTGTCGCCCTACTACGAACGCTGATCCGGAACGCACGCCGCGAAGAGGTGAGTGGGAATGCGGATGCCGAGCTTCACGGCAGAGCTGTCGCTCTATGACAACGGTGGGCGCTACCGCCATGCCCTAAACCGGGCCACGGACGTGACCAGACGGAACATCCTCCCACAGTACGAGGTGGACTACGTCACGGACGACGGCTGCTGGGAGATGGACTGCTTCTATGACGACGACACCGGCGCGTGGCAGTACTGCGACATCTACGGCCCCTACTGCTAGTTCCCCTAGGGGCTGCTCAGCGATACATCCTTCTCCGCAGACCGAGCGATCGTTGCCCTCATTCCAGGCCCGTCGCGTTCGATCGGATTGGAAGCCGTGGATGATGGACGAGGAGCAAGGGTGGAAGCGGGCCCGGTCTGAGAGGGGCACGGCTGCTGCTTGGGCGAGCAAGCATCGCCTGCACCCCCCGCAGTGCCGGCACCACCCGAGTCACTGGTTATGTAGCCGTCCTCCACGGTGTAATAGGGCACCACAACGGCCACAACCCTGAGACCGGCCGCCCGAGCTTGCTTGTTCGAGAGCCGTATCGTCGCCGTCCACTCGCCAGTGGGTCCTACTTCCGCGGGCTCAGAGACCAGCCACAAACCGCCGAGGCTGTTCTTGAGCCGAGCAGTCGCAACAATGACCGGTGTTTGCCGGCCCTTAGGCTGTCCTATCCCCGAGTTGTAGCGACACCGGGGCACATCCCCCACTCGCGCTGAACGGCGACGCATCCTTCGCCTTGACCGCCAAGTCGAGGAGAAAGGACGCGTCGCCGTGACGCAGGATGACCTGCTGTACCGCTTCCGTCTACGAGTCTTCGCCATGGCCGCCGAGCTCGGCAACGTCCGGGCGGCCTGCCGCGCCATGGGCATCCACCCCTCCACCTACTACCGCTGGAAGCGGCAGCTGGACCGCTACGGCCCCGAGATCCTGCGGCCGCGGGAGCGCAGAGTGCCGCGGATGGCCAACCAGACCAGCCCCCTGGTGGAGCAGCGGGTGGTCGCCTTCGCCCTCGGTCACCCGGGCTTCGGGCCAGCCCGGATCGCCGCCGAGCTCGCCCGACCTAAGTGGGGCGGGATCCAGCTGTCCACGAACGGGGTGTGGCGCGTGCTGGGTCGCCATGGCTTGTCCACCCGCGCCAAGCGCTACGGCCTGGTCGCCGGCTACGCGGCCCCACCCGAGCCGCAGCGACCCGCGCCGGCGCCGGAGCGGCACCTGGACGTCGACCACCCGGGCCAGCTGGTCCAGCTCGATTGCTTCTGCATCGGCCGGCTCAGTGGCACCAAGGGCACCGTCTGGCAGTACACCGCCATCGACGTCGCCTCGGCCTACACCTGGGCGACCCTGCAGGTGACCCGGCGCAACCCCTCGGCCACCTGGACCAGCCAGCTGGCCCGGCAGGTCGCCGCCGACCTGGCCCAGCGCGGCTGGACGCTGGAGCGGGTCATGAGCGACAACGCCTCCGAGTTCCGCTCGGCAACCTTCCAGCAGACCATCGCCGAGCTGGACGCCCGGCACAGCTTCATCCGCGCTGGCCGACCGCAGACCAATGGCTGTGTGGAGCGGGTCCAGCAGACCATCTTGGAGGAGTGCTGGAAGCCCGCCTTCGCCCGTTACCTAATCCCCAAGCAGACCGGGCTGAGGCTCGACCTGGAACGCTACCTGCGCTACTACAACACCGAACGTGCTCACACCGGCAGGTGGACCAGAGGACGGACCCCTGATGAGGTCCTCGGGAAGGCCAAGCTGTGGCAGAAGAAGCAATGATGCGTCGCCACAACTCGGGGACAGGACACCTTAGGCTTGGGAGGAAGCGGCGGAACATACTGAGAGGTTCCAGTAACCTCGACGGCATTGGGCAAGGCCCCTCTGTCCGCGCTGTCTGCGCTATCGCTAGCGGCACCAGTGGCTGCCGCCGCACTCCGAGCATACCCGGTACTGATGGCCGAGATAGAGACGGCTGGAACCCCGAGGCTGAGGCTGGTTGAGCTCGTGGTGGTGGCAGAGCTAGTCGACTGCGTGGTGGTTGTCGACGCCTGACCACCACCCTGTTTCAGAATTCCAAATGTGCCGGCAATGAGGATCAGCGCAGTAACTACGGCAGCAACGCCTTGCATCCATCCTGGGGCATCGGACCACCATCGTGGCCGCCCTTGCTGCTGGTCACCTTGAGGAGTGTTCGCCACAGTCGCCCTTCGTGCAGGCTGGTAGCTCCGATCGAGAGGCCGATACCCGTTTGACTGCTTGGGGTCGGGTATACCACTCGGGCCCGAGGGCCGAAAAGAGCCCTCGTCCTCTACCTGTGATCGTGCCATGGCCCCGGTTGGCGCTGGGCCCAATAGTGGAGGGCGGAGGCTGACCGGCTTCCGCTGCCTTGTGCCGCTGATCTGGGGTCCCGGTTGCGCTTCGTTCGGGCTCGGGAATTACTTCGATGACAGTCGGTCAGGTCCGGTGCTCGGCGAGGACGAGCCGGACGAGCTCGGCGCGCGAGGCGATCCTGGTCTTCTGGAACACCTTGCGCAGGTGGTAGTCGATCGTCCGCTGGCTGAGGAACAGCTGTGCGGCGATCTGCCGGTTGGAGGCGCCCTCGCTGACGGCCACCGCGATGCGCAGCTCCTGTGGGGTCAGTGCGGCAAGCCTGTTGGCTGCGGGCCGCCGGCTGGCCTCGCCGGCGGCCCGCAGCTCGGCGCGGGCGCGGTCGGCCCAGGCGCCGGCGCCGAGCCGGGTGAAGGCCTCGCCCGCGGCCCGCAGGTGCCGTCGGGCGTCGGCCGGGCGTCGGGCGCGGCGCAGGTGCTCGCCAACCAGCAGCTGGGTGCGGGCCTGGTCCATCGGCCGGTCCGCCAGGGTGTGCAGCTCGAGGGCGGCCTCGAACTCGCCCATGGCGGTGTCCCCGGTTGCCAGCAGCGCTCGGCAGCGGGCGGCGAGGGCCCGCAGCTGCGGTGCATTCGTCGTGGTGGCCCACGCCTGGAACCGGGCGAACGGCTCGGCGGCCAGGGCCGGCTCGCCGACGCGAGCCGCCGCCTCGACAAGGTCCGGGACGCCGCCGGGACGCTCTACCCTTAGGCCAGCAGATACCCTACCCCGGTACCGTAAGGAGCGGACGTGAGAACGGCAGCCCCCGACCTACCGGT
>Ga0081538_10005823_pt1 | contig 10985 bp, 15 predicted proteins | sample TabmetS5T2R1_FD_71022 | JGI IMG/M metagenome (GOLD analysis project Ga0081538, IMG submission 71022) | Tabebuia heterophylla rhizosphere microbial communities from the University of Puerto Rico - S5T2R1 | ecosystem: Host-associated > Plants > Roots > Rhizosphere ...
CCCGCGCCGGAGCCCGCCCCAGCGCCGGCGCCGGTGTCGCCGCCCGTCCCGGCCCCGGTCCAGGAGGAGGGCTCGACCGCCACGCTCCCGCCGCGCGAGGATCCCGCGCTCACGGCGCCCCCGCCCGCCCCGGTCCCGGTGGTTCCGACGACGCCCCCGGGCGAGGTCGGCCCCCCGCCGGTGCAACCGCCTCCGGCCCCGCCGGCGGGCGAGCCCGCCGCCGCGCCGCCCGTCGCGCCCCCGCCGCCACCACCACCGCCGGCCCCGTAGCGAGCTCACCCGGCGCGCCGGGTAGGCTCGCGTCGCCGTGGAAGCCACCTTCGACGAGTTCCTGAAGATCGACATGCGCGTGGGCCGCGTCACCCGCGTGGAGGAGTTCCCCGAGGCCCGCAAGCCGGCCTGGAAGCTCTTCATCGACTTCGGCCCCGAGATCGGCGAGAAGCGCTCGTCGGCCCAGATCCGAAACTACGCGCGAGAGGAGCTCGAGGGTCGGCTGGTGATCGGGGTGGTGAACTTCGCTCCGCGGCAGATCGGGCCGTTCCGGTCGGAGGTGCTGGTAGTGGGCGCGTCCGACGAGGAGGGTCGCATCATCCTGCTCCGGCCCGATGTCGATGTGCCGCTCGGGGAGCGGATTCACTAGCCCCTACGCGACCGCCGCCAGCCCGATCACCTTCAGTCGCCGCTCGAGGCACTTCAGCGCGAAGGCCCGGGTCTCGTCCGGCGTGATGCCGCCGAAGATCTCGGTCTCCCCCTCGACGTACCACTTGGGGGTCAGGACGCCGTCGGCGGCCGGTCCGCATTCCGCCAGCGTGCGCTGCGTGGCCTCGGCGTAGCGCGGGTCCGCTGCGGCCATGTCACGCAGGAAGCGGGCCCCGAAGGCGACGTGGCGGTGCTCGTCGCGCGCGATGTTGTTGAAGCCCTCGACGAACCCCGGCAGCGTGCCCTGCTCCTCGTTGTACTGGATGATGAAGTGCTGCCCGGTGAGGGCGAGCATGCCCTCGATGATCATGTGGTAGATCGTGATCGCCTCGACCAGCGTCCCCAGGTCCTCGGGGGCGCGGGCCAGGCGGTCGACGCGGCCCTTCAGCATCTCGTCGAACAGCACGTTGAACTCGGGATTCAGGTGCTCGCTCGTCTCCAAGAGGCGACCCTGCAGCGTGTCCGACTCGAGCACGCCGACCTCGTCGTAGAAGCGGTTGAAGAAGCGCACGTGGCGCGCCTCGTCGGCGATCTGGGTGCACAGAAAGATGCGCATCTCCTCGGTCGGCGCCGCACGCATCATCGGCCCGAGCTCCTCCGCCACCCGCTGCTCGCCGATGAAGAACGAGCTCAGGCCGTACATTCGCTGGAAGCGCTCGTCCGCCGGGATGCGCTCGTGCCAGTCGATGCGGTCCTGCGCGAAGTCCACGTCCTGAGTCGCCCACTGCTGGCGCTCCCAAAGGTGGTACAGCTGCTCATAGTCGAGGAGCCTCACCTCACCCCGGTCGGCGGACTCCTGGACCGCCGGATCACTGGTCGCCTGGAAGTCCGGGCGCTCGATTCGCTGGATGACGTGGTCGCTCACGGCAGTCTCTCCTTCCCGCCCCGTCGGGGAGGCCAGCCTATCGAACGGTTGGCTGGCCAGCCAGTCAAGGTCCCGGTTCGGCCGTAGCCTCGATCCGCACCGACCCGCCGCCGAGGGCGCGGGCGGTCACGGCGTCGCCGGGGCGGAGACCGTCGAGCGTCGTCGACGCGGAGCTCAGCCGCCCGCCGGCCCTGAGCGTCCGACCGTCGAACCGCAGACCGTAGGAGCGGTCGTCGGCCGCTCGAAGCTCCACCCGGATCGAGATGAAGGCGGGGACGCGCACCACCTGGGGCGTGATCCTGCCGTTCCGGCCGGTGAGCAGCGCCAGCGTGCGGGCGGGCTCCTCGTCGCCGGCGCCCCCGCGCTGGTCCTCCGGCGACGTCGGCGGCGGCTCGGGCGCCGGCGCCTCCGTGGCGGGAGCGCGAGACTGCTCCTGTCGCTGCGTGACGGTCGCCTTCGACCTCGCGGTCGCGGTCGCCTTGGACCGCGTCTCGGTTCGCGCCGACGGCCGCGACGCCTCCGTGTCGGCGGGCTCGTCGTCGGAGCCGCAGGCGGGCAGCGTGAGCCCGAGCACGCCGAGACCGATGACGACGCGCCGGTGAGGCACCGTGATCGCTACAGGGTGAGGGTCTGCCCGGGCTCCATGACCTCCACCGTAGTGCCCGTCGCGGTCTCGGTGCCCGTCCGCGACTCGACGTCCGCCTTGAAGGCCTGCGCATCCGCCTCGATCACCGGCATGGTGTTGTAGTGGCAGGGCACCACCGTGCGGGTGCCGATCAGCTCGACCGCGATCGCCGCGTCGTGGCGGTCCATCGTCCAGTAGCCGCCGAGGCAGACGAACGCGGCGTCGAGCCGGTCGCGCTGGCTCACGAGGCGCAGGTCGGAGAACAGCGCCGTGTCGCCGAGGTGGTAGATAGTCCTACCGCCCAGGTTGATCACTAGGCCGGCCGGCGTGTTCACGGTCCCGCCCGGAGTGGTCGACGTGTGCCAGGCGGGCACGAGGCGGACCCACCCGCCGTCGAACTCCACCGTCCCGCCCAGATTGGGGTCCACCCGATTCTCCACGCCGTGATCGCCGAGCTCGTTGGCCAGCTCCGCGATCGCCACGCACTGGGCGCCGGTCCGCTTGGCGATGTCCACCACGTCGCCCCAGTGGTCGGGATGGCCGTGGGTGAGGAAGATCTGCGTGGGCTCGGGCTCCGAGGCGTCGACGGCGGCCTTGGGGTTGCCGGTGAGAAACGGGTCGACGAGCACGCGGGTGTCGCCGTCCGAGAGCTCGAAGCAGGAATGGCCGAGGAAGCGAACGTCCATGGGTTCAGGTCCCTCCGGGGTCTGGTTTGCGGTCGTCGAGCTCACGGGCGAGCTCCCAGCCGACGGCCACGCCGATCAACATGCCGATCCGGGTCTCCTCGGCCAGCAGGGTCTGGATTCGGGCGGCGCGCTCGGCGACATCGGGCTCGTCGGCCGCGGCGCGCACCTGCGCCTGATGACCCTCGCCGAACCAGCCGCCCTCGTTCAGCGCCTCCGCGAGGATGCGCTGCAGCTGCGGCGCCAGCGCCGCCAGGCGGCGCTCGGCTCCGGCAAAGCGCTCCGGGTCGGAGAGCGCCCGCACCGCGGCGTCCACCTGCTCGTCCGTGAACACCGGCGAGATACTACGTCCGTGCCCCCGGTCAGGCTGACGACCCTGTCCCACGGTTCCGGCTGTGCCTGCAAGCTGCCGGCCGCCGAGCTTCACGGGCTGCTCGCCGAGCTGCCGCGGGCCACCGACCACGGCGTGCTCGTGGGGCTCGAGACCGCCGACGACGCCGCGGCGTACCGCGTCTCGGCCGAGCTGGCCGTGGTATCGACGGCCGACTTCTTCACGCCGATCGTCGACGACCCCTACGACTTCGGCCGCGTGGCCGCGGCCAACGCGCTGTCGGACGTGTACGCGATGGGAGCGCGCCCGCTGATGGCCCTGAACCTCGTGGCGTGGTCGCTCGAGGAGCTGGGCGGCGACGTGCTTCGCGCCGTCCTTCGCGGCGGGGCCCAGGCGGCCGGCGAGGCCGGCGTGGCGATCACCGGCGGTCACTCGATCGACGACCGCGAGCCGAAGTACGGGCTGGCCGTGACCGGCACCGTCCATCCCGACCGGCTGATGCGAAACTCGACCGGCCGCGCCGGCGACGAGCTGTACCTCACGAAGCCGGTCGGCGGCGGCGCCGCCTCGACGGCGATGAAGCGGGGAGCGGCGTCGCCCGAGCTCGCGCGGGCCACGGTGGAGGTGATGAGCAGCCTGAACCGCGATGCCTCCGAGCGGGCGGTGGGAGCCGGCGCCAGCGCGATGACCGATGTGACCGGCTTCGGTCTGCTGGGCCACCTGCGCGAGCTTGCCGCCGCCAGTGGGGTGGCGGCGATGGTCGCGGCCGCAGACGTACCCGCGATCCCCGGTGTGCTCGACCTCCTGAGCGGCGCCGAGCCGCCGATCGCCGGCGGCAGCCGCCGCAACCGTTCGTGGGTCGAGGAGACCGTTACGTGGGCGCCGGGGGTCCCCGAGCCGCGCCGGTGGCTGCTCTGCGACGCGATGACCTCCGGCGGCCTTCTCGTCGCCGCGCCGCCGGGGGCCGACGCCCCGGGGACGCGGATCGGGCGCCTGGAGCGGGGCGAGCCGGGGCGGATCTCCGTGGTCTAGTAGCGGCTCTTGCGCGTGAACAGCGGCAGCATGAGCCCCAGCACCGCCCCGGCCACCGCGCCGCCCCCCGCCGCGGCGATGTTCGCTTCCTCAGTGGTCAGCGAGAGCAGCAGGACCACGGCGGCGATCACATAGACGCCGATCAGGTCGTTCTCGCGGTCGTCGCCGCGCCGGGCGGCGAGCCGATCGTCCACGAGCCACGCGGCGAGGAGCCCGAGGGCGGCGCCGTTGGCCCCGAAGATCGGGGTCAGCGCCGAATCCGAGAACAGCGCCGGCGCGTCGACGGCGACCGCCAGGGCGGCGCCCGCGGCGCCCGCGAGCACGAACGTGGCGATCACCGGGATCGGGCCGAAGCGGCGCTCCAGCATCGTGCCGAAGATCCCGATCGCGATCAGCGCCACGAACGCATAGCCGAGCTGGTCGGCATGCAGGAACGGGGTGGCGAAGTAGCGCCAGATCTCGTCCTGGAGCGGGAGGATCACGTAGCCGAGGTCGAGCCCCGGGTCCGCGGCGTAGATCAGCATCCCGGCGACGCAGGCGAGGAGCAGGACGAAGGTCGCGTACGGCCGGATGTCCGGCGCGATCCCGGCGATCTCCTCGGCGCGCAGGCGCGGCAGCTTCGGCCGGCGGCGCTTCTTCGGCGGCGCCGGCGCCCCGCCGCGGTCGATCTTCGGGGCCCGCTTTCGCACCCGCTGCCCGCAGTACGGGCACTCGGTGACGTACGGGCTGACCTCCGACCCGCAGTTCTTGCATACGACGAAGAGGTCCGGCTGCGACACGGTTCCTCCCAGACTACCCGGCCGCGACCCGCTATTCCGTAGGAGTCTCGGCCGGGGCCGGCGCGGTCGCGTCGAGGAGCTCCCTCACGACCTCGCGGAGGTCGTGATTGGCCTGGTAGACGACCAGCTGGCGGGCCGCGCCGTTCCCGCCCTCGAGCAGGTCTTCCACCAGCTCGAGCTCCGCGGCGGAGCCCAGCTGCTCCGCGTGCGGGTGCATCCGCTCCATCAGCCGCCGGGCGAGGTCCGCCACCGGGACCCGGTCCATGCGGGGCAGGTCGACGAGCTGGCCGCCGAGCCCGTGGCGGGCCGCGAGCCATTTGTTCTCGTCGAGCATCTCGTAGGGGTACCGGGAGAGCCGCTTTCCCGCGTCGAAGTGCTCGCCCAGCTCCTTGACCATCGCCTGCACCATCGCGGCGAGCGCGAGCGTGTGCTCCACCCGCGTCTGGGAGTCCATCACCCGGACCTCCACGGTCCCGAAGTTGGGATGCGGGCGCACGTCGTACCACAGGTAGGTGTAGTCGCCGATCGCCTTGGCGCCGAGCATGAACGCGATTCGCTTCGTCCAGTCCTCGAAGTTGTTGTAGCGCGGCGGGATCCCGACGCGCGGGAACGCCCGGAAGATCGGGGTGCGGGCGGAGTCGAGGCCGGTGGCGTCGCCGCGCCAGAACGGTGAGTTGGCCGACAGCGCCAGCAACAGGGGGAGGTGGACGCGCATCCCGTTCGTCACGTGGATGGCCTTGTCCGGATCGTCGAGGCCCACGTGTATGTGGATGCCGAAGATGATCTCCTGACGCGCGACGAACTGCAGTCCGGAGACGAGGTCACGATAGCGCGGACGGGCCACGATTCGCTGGTCCTCCCACAGCGCGAACGGGTGCGTGCCCGCCGCGGCGATCGCGAGCCCGCGCTGCGCGGCGACCTGCTGTACCTGGCGCCGCAGCGCACGCAGCTGCGCCCCGGCCTCGGCGGTGTTGCGCGTCGGGGTCGTCGCGATCTCGCACACGGACTCCATCAGCTCGGGCTTTACCTCGCCCTCGGTGGGGACGTCCGTGAGGTCCTCGAGCACGGCCTCGATCGAGTTGGCGAGGTCAAGCGTCTCCGAGTCCACGATCATGAGCTCCTCCTCGATCCCGAGGGTGTAGGAGGGGCCCGTGAACCGGTGCTCCACGCGGGCCATCGTATCCGGGGGCCAGCCCAAAAACGGGGTATAACCCATCGTGAACCAGCGACCAGGAGGACGGATGGCACTCGGCTACGACGGCACTCTCTACATCCTCGCGTTCGACCACCGGGGGTCGTTTCAGAAGAAGATGTTCGGGATCCAGGGCGACCCCACGCCCGAGGAGACGAACACGATCGCGGACGCCAAGCACCTCATCTTCGAGGGGCTTCTGAAGGCCGCGGCGGAGGGCGCCGAGCCGGAGGTGACCGGCTGCCTCGTCGACGAGCAGTTCGGGGCGCCGACGGACATCCCGGGCCAGGCGAAGGAACAGGGGCTGATCCTCTCGATGCCGGTCGAGAAGTCGGGGCAGAACGAGTTCGACTTCGAGTACGGCGACGACTTCGGCGCGCACATCGAGCGCTTCGACCCCGACTTCGCCAAGGTCCTGGTGCGCTACAACCCGGACGGCGATGCCGACATGAACCGCCGTCAGGCCGGGCGTCTGAAGCGCCTGTCGGACTGGCTCCACGAGAACGACCGCAAGTTCCTCTTCGAGCTGCTCGTACCCGCCGAGGACTCCCAGCTCGAGCAGGTCGGCGGCGATTCGGATCGCTACGACGCCGAGCTGCGCCCGGAGCTGATGCGCCGGACGATCGTCGAGCTCCAGGAGCAGGGGGTGGAGCCCGACGTCTGGAAGATCGAGGGCATCGAGACCCAGGAGGACTGCGACCTGATCGCCCAGACCGCGCGCCGGGACGGGCGCGACGGCGTGATCTGCGTGGTGCTGGGCCGTGGCGCGGACGACCAGAAGGTGGACCACTGGCTGCGCCAGGGCGCGCCGGTCGAGGGCTACGCCGGCTTCGCCATCGGCCGCACCATCTGGTGGGACGCCCTCAAGGGCTACATCGACGGCGACCTCGAGCGCGACGCCGCCGCCGCGCAGATCAGCGACAACTACATGCGGTTCGTGCGCGTATACGCCGACTCCGCGCGGGAGCCGGCCCGGGCGTAGGGGGCGCCCAGCCGCAAGCAGCCGGCTCGGCCGGCTGCGCGCGGTTTTGCCTGCCGCAAGCAGCCGGCTCGGCCGGCTGCGCGCGGTTCTGTCTTCCAAGCAGCCGGCTCGGCCGGCCGCGCGCGGTTCAGTCTCGGGCGCTCAGCCGGGCTCCATAACGCTGGTAGCCTTCCGCAGCGATGCGGATGCGTCAGTCACTCGCGCAGTACGAGGAGGCCTTCCGCGCGGAGGCCGCCGAGTCGGTCGCTCACCGGGAGAAGCTGCGTAAGCGCGCGGTCCACCGCTCGCGCAGTCGCCGGCTGGAGCGCCGGCGCAAGCAGGGCAAGCTGCGCTTCGCCCTGCTCGCGCTATCGATCGTGGCGACCGCGGTGCTCGTCACGATCGTGATGTTCGAGACCCTGGCGATGCTGGCCGGCTAGAACCGGTCCGGATCCGCCTCGTCGTCGTCCTGAATCTCCTCGTAGACCTCTTTGCGGTAGACCGGGACGGCCCGCGGCGCCTCGATCCCGATCCTCGCCTTCTCGCCCCTGATCGCCAGGATCGAGATCTCGATCTCGTCGCCGATCATGATGGACTCGTTCGACTTGCGCGTGAGAACCAACACGCTGAGCCTCCCCTGCCAAGGATGGAGTTGAGTGGCACTAAAGCAGCCCGCCGCCGTCGGCGCAACCGGCGTTAAACGGGTCGGACGCCCGGTAGCCGCTTGGTAGTCTCCGGCGCCCGTTGGCACGGCGATCGCTCAAGCCGCAGCTGAACCAGATCCGGACCTGGGTCCGGCAGGGTCGCACCGACGCCTGGATCGCGCACCAGCTAGAGGTCTCCGTCGGCGACATCCGCGCCTTCAAGCGCGAGCACGAGCTCGCCCCGGCCGACGCCGGCGACGGCGAGGGCGATCCATTCGGCGCCGGGGCCGAGCTGGAGGAGCAGGACCTGCGGGCGGAGGACGACGCGCTCGTCGCCGCCGCCCTCGAGGCCGAGCTTCAGGCCGAGGAGGCCGAGGCCGAGGAGGCGGCGGCCGACGAGGAGGAGGACGAGGACGAGCGCCCGCGCCGCCGGCGCCGCGGGCGCCGTGGCGGGCGCGGGGGGGGCCGCCGGCGGGGACTCGAGGGCACATTCGACCACGGCGAGGACGGCTACGGCCTCTGGCTCGATCCGGCCATCCAGGACGACCCGATCTACGCCGAGCACTGGGCGGGGCACCGCCCGATCACGGTCAGCGTCGAGCCCGATCAGATCGTGATCACGCGCGCGGGCCCAGACGCCGAGCCCGAAGCGGACGAGGACTAAGTCGCCTACGGCCGCTCGTGCCGCTCGCGGGCCACTCCGCCCGCGTAGTTCGACGCCTCGCGGGCGTAGCGGGCAAAGGCCGCGTCCACGACGGTCGCGGCGTCGCCACCGGCGGCGTTGCGCCGCGCGAGCTCGGTCGCCCAGTCGGTGCCCTGGGCGTAGAAGTCCGCCAGCTCGTCCAGCACGAAGCTGGACCCGAGCCGCCGGCGCAGCTCGTCGACCACGACCTCGGCGGCCCGGTCGAGATCGGCGCGGGCGGGCTCGGGCGCGCCCTCAACGCGGCGCTCCCCCTCGCGCCACTGAAAGAGCGCGTTCTCGACGGCGTAGGCCATGACGCCCGGAGGCTAGCGATCGAGGTTCTCGATCACGTAGGCCCGCTCGCCGGCCCGCACCATGCCGAGGCGGCGCGCCTCGCGCTCGATCGCTCCCGGCTTGCGCAGCGCCCTCAGGCGGCGCGCGAGGGCGCGCTTCTCCGCGGTCAGGTCGTCGAGCTCGTCGCGCTGGGCGCTCGCGGTGCGCGACTGCTGGATCCAGTGCTTGGCCGGCGATATGTAGAGCAGCAGGATCGTCAGGAGCGTCGCGAGCAGCGCGAAGCGCCCGACCCGATCCCAGCGGATCGTGGTCCGGCGGCGGCTCGACCGGGCGGCGGCGCGGGCCATCGGCGCACCCTTCGGCGCCGGCGCGCGCACTCCTGCGCGGTCGGCGTCAGGAGCGAAAGACGGAGCGGCCGGGATAGCTGGCGTCGCCGCCCAACGCCTCCTCGATCCGCAGCAGCTGGTTGTACTTCGCGGTTCGATCCGAGCGCGACGGCGCACCGGTCTTGATTTGGCCGCAACCGGTGGCGACGGCCAGGTCGGCGATCGTCGCGTCCTCGGTCTCCCCCGACCGGTGCGACATCACGGCGGTGTAGCCCGACTCGCGGGCCGTCCGCACGGCGTCGAGGGTCTCGGTGAGGGTGCCGATCTGGTTGACCTTCACGAGGATCGCGTTCGCGACCCCCAGCTCGATGCCCCGCCGCAGGCGGTCGGTGTTGGTGACGAAGAGGTCATCCCCCACCAGCTGCACGCGCTCGCCAAGGCGCTCGGTCAACAGCCGCCACCCGTCCCAGTCCTCCTCGTCCATGCCGTCCTCGAGCGAGACCACCGGATAGCGCGCGGCGATGTCCGCCCAGTACTCGGCGAGGTCGGCCGACGAGATCGTGCGCCCCTCGTGCTCGAGCACGTAGGCGCCGTCGCGGTGGAGCTCGCTGGTGGCCGGGTCGAGCGCGATTGCAAGATCTGACCCCGGTTGGTATCCGGCGGCCTCGATCCCGGTCACGAGCGTCTCGAGCGCGGCCTCGTTCGAGTCGAGGTCGGGCGCGAAGCCGCCCTCGTCGCCGACGGCCGTGGACAGACCGCGGTCGTGGAGGGTGCGCTTCAGCGCGTGGAAGACCTCGACCCCGGTGCGGAGGCCGCCGGAGAACGTCGTGGCCCCGACGGGCACGACCATGAACTCCTGGAAGTCGACCTTGTTGTCGGCGTGCGCGCCGCCGTTCAAGACGTTCATCATCGGGACCGGCAGCACGTGGGCGGCGTCGCCGCCGAGATAGCGCCACAGCGGCAGGCCGGCCTCCGCGGCCGCGGCCTTGGCCGCGGCGAGCGACACCCCGAGGATCGCGTTCGCGCCGAGTCGACCCTTGTTGGGCGTGCCGTCGAGCTCGATCATCGCGCGGTCGACGCCCTCCTGGTCGGCGGCGTCCATGCCGCGCACCGCCTCCGCCAGCTCGCCGTTGACGTTGGCGACGGCCTTCGTGACGCCCTTGCCGCCCCAGGCCTCGCCGCCGTCGCGCAGCTCCACCGCCTCGAACTCGCCCGTCGATGCGCCCGAGGGCACCGCGGCGCGGCCGGCCGCCCCCGACCGCAGCACGATGTCGGCCTCGACGGTCGGGTTGCCGCGGCTGTCCAGGCTCTGCCGGGCGTGTACCCGCTCTATCTCGCTCACCGCGCGCTCGCCTCCTCGATCTCTCGGCGCACCCGGTTGGCATGCTCGCGCAGCGCGACCTCCGGGTCCACGCCGAGCGCGCGGGCGGCCGCCACAGCGTCCCAGAGCAGCTCGCCGATCCGCCGAAACGACTCCTCGTCGGACTCCCAGCCCCGCGCCGAGAAGAACGAGTCCCCCAGGCGCCGGATGTCGCCGAGCGCCTCGCCGGCGTCTCGTTCTCCCGCGAGGCCCGCGTTCTCGGCGCGCCGCTGGACCTTGCGCGCGTGGATAGTGGCCGGATGCGTGTCCGGGATCGAACCGAACACCTCCCCTCCGCGCTCCTCCTCGCGCTTGATAGCCGTCCAGTTGCGGACCACGTCGCCGGCGGTCTCGGCCGCCCGCGAGCCGAACACATGCGGGTGGCGGCGAATCAGCTTCATCCGGCAGTGCTCCGCCACCGCGGCCAGGTCGCCCCGTCCGCGCTCCTCGAGCAGCAGCGACAGGAAGTAGACCTGGAACAGGACGTCGCCGAGCTCGTCGAGGAGCTTCTC
>Ga0081538_10005824_pt1 | contig 10983 bp, 12 predicted proteins | sample TabmetS5T2R1_FD_71022 | JGI IMG/M metagenome (GOLD analysis project Ga0081538, IMG submission 71022) | Tabebuia heterophylla rhizosphere microbial communities from the University of Puerto Rico - S5T2R1 | ecosystem: Host-associated > Plants > Roots > Rhizosphere ...
TTCTTTAGTGCGCCCAGGGAGACTCGAACTCCCACCCCGCTTACGCAGGACAAGGCCCTCAACCTTGCGCGTCTACCAATTCCGCCACAGGCGCGTGGAGCGCTGAGTATAGAGCGGCACCCGCTGCGCTCCGGCCCGGGGTTGATGCCGTCCGACCGCCCGGGTACTCTGCGAACACATGTTCGGATCAGGCAATCGAAACGGCTTCGCAGGGAGGTCCTGATGGTCGAGTTGAACCTGACCAAGCGGCAGCGGGAGATCTTCGAATACGTGAAGCGGTACGGCGAGGAGCACGGCTACCCGCCGACGGTGCGGGATATCGGGAAGGCGATCGGCCTGACCTCGTCCTCGACCGTTCACGCCCACCTGGCAAACCTCGAGAAGCTCGGGCTCCTGCGGCGCGACCCCACGAAGCCGCGGGCGATCGAGGTCCTCGTCGACAAGGCGAAGGCGGCGGTCGCGCCGGGCGGGCTTCCCGTGGTCGGGCAGGTCGCCGCGGGTCGTCCCGTGCTGGCTGAGGAGAACATCGAGGAGTACATCCCGGTTCCGCAGATCGCCGGCGGGGACGAGGGCGGGTTCGTCCTGCGAGTGAAGGGTGACTCGATGACGGGAGCGGGGATTTTCGAGGGCGACTACGTCGTCGTTCGCCCTCAGGAGACCGCCGCCGACGGTGAGATCGTGGTGGCGCTGGTGGAGGAGGAGGCGACCGTCAAGCGCTTCTTCCGTGAAGAGGACCACGTGCGGCTTCAGCCCGAGAACGATGCGCTCGAGCCAATCCGGAGCCGCGACGTGCAGCTGCTGGGTCGCGTGGTGGGCGTTTGCCGGAGGGTGTCATGACGACGGCGCTGCTCGAATCGCCCACGAGGATGTTCGGCGAGTCTGGCGGTGACCCGCCGCCGGCCGGCGGCCGTGCGACGCTGGAGGAGCGGTTGCGGGATGCGTGGCGAGTGCTGAATGCCGACGGCGCCGCGGAGTGCCCGGTGTGCAGGTCGCGGATGATATTCAGGGACGGATCTGGCGAGTGCGGGTCCTGCGGCAGTCGCCTGACCTAGGCCCGGATCCAGCAGGACTGGTGGCCGTTTACGACGCGGAGGCCGCGCGACCGCTTGGGCCGCGCAGCCTCCTCGTCGTGGAGGTTGCGCCCGGAGGGATAGGCGCTACCCAGGTCGCGCTGGGAGGGAGGGCGCGACCAAGTTGAAATTCGTTAGCACGTCTGGATCACCAGATGTAGGTGTCGATGACGTTTGCCACCTCATCGGGGGGTACAGGACCGACGGTCAGCTCCCAGTTGCGCCCGTCGACCGAGTTGCCCACGGTCGCGGGATAGCCCGCCTCGCTCAGGAGCCGCCTCACCACCACGGCGCGCAGGATGCACTCGCGTCCGTACCAGCGCACGTCGATCCCGAACGAGCCGTCCTCGGTGGGCCAAACCGTGAGACGGTCCGGCCGAATCGGCGTCGCCGCGCGTGCGGCGGACAGATCTGCGGGGTAGCGGTCCACCTCGTAGCTGCGGCCGTATCGGCTCCCGGTCGTCGGCGCTGGCGATTCGAGCATTGTCCGTTTGGCCTCCCGTGTCGCTTCTGGCGAGTGCGGCGTGAGTCGAGTCGAGAGAACTTTCGAGCCTCCGCGGACCCCGATGTGAGGCAGTCGTCACAGATGGGGCAAGAATCCGCCGGAATGGGCGGACGGCTCGCCGGGTCCGGGCGGACGGCTCGCCGGGTCCGGGCGGACGGCTCGCCGGGTCCGGGCAGACGGCTCGCCAGGTCCGCCCGCATGCCGCGACCTACTCCCTGTGGGGTACGGCGGAATCCTCCCGTGATCGGATGCCGGACCGCCCGTTGCCCAGCACGATTCCTGGCTCCGATTACGAGACAGGAGACATGAGATGACTACCGCCCCGCCCCGTGGACGCATCCAGCCTCGTCCCGCACGCGGCGCCGGCCGATCGCCCCGCACCGACCGGGCGGCCGGTCGCCGGGCGCGCTCGGGCCGCGAGGCGCGACCGTCCTCCCGGCCCGGCCGAGCGCTCGAGGGCAGGGTGGCGATGGTCACGGGTGCCGGCCGCTCCGCCGCCGCCGTTGCCTCCGCGCTTGCGGAGAACGGCGCGAGCGTTGTGCTGGGCGCTCCCGACCAGCTCGCGATCGCCCGCGTCGCACGTCAGATCGAAGGAAGCGGAGGACGGGCGATCGCAATCGCGACCGATCTCGGCGATCCGCAGGCGGTTGCCCGGCTGGCCGACGAGACCCTCAGAGTGTTCGGCCGCCTCGACCTGGCGGTCAACGGGCCGGGCCGCGCGCGTGGCCTCGACGACCTCGCCGAGCCGGATTGCCGGGCGGTCTACTTCGCGGTGCGTCATCAGTTGCCCGCCATCGCCGCTTCCGGCGGCGGGGCGATCGTCAACGTCGCCCTGGGTCCGCTCGGCTGGTCCGACGACGCCCGCTGCGTCGTGGGGCTTACCCGGGCAACGGCGCTCGAGCAGGACGGCGACGTGCGCGTCAACGCCCTCGCACGCGCCCCGGGCAGTGCAGGCTTCGCGGCGACAGCATGCTGGCTGTGCTCTGACGCCGCGCAGCACCTGAACGGCGCCGTGGTCACCGGTGCCCCGCAGGACGAGGAGGGTGGCGCGCCGTCGCCGGGCGACGGGGCGCCGTCGCCCGCGGCCGCCTGAGTCGGGCGCTCAGGCACCTGCCGGCGCTCAGGCAATGGAGCCGGCGCTCAGCCCACCCAGCCCGGCCGCACCAGCCCGTGCTCGTAGGCGAGCACCACGAGCTGGGCGCGATCGCGCGCCCCCAGCTTCACCATGGCGCGGCTCACGTGCGTCTTGGCCGTGGCCGGGCTGACCACGAGCCGGTCGGCGATCTCCTCGTTCGAGAGCCCCTCCGCCACGAGCCCCATCACCTCGCGCTCTCGCTCGGTCAGCTCGTCGAGAGCCTCCGAGGGAGGCGGCTGCTTGGCGCGCGACGCGAACTCCTCAATCACGCGGCGGGTCACGCTCGGCGAGAGCAGCGCCTCACCGCTCGCCACAAGGCGCACAGCGGCGAGCAGGTCCACCGGCTCGGTGTCCTTCACGAGGAAGCCGCTCGCCCCGGAGCGAAGCGCCTCGAACACGTACTCGTCGAGCTCGAAGGTGGTGAGAATCACGATCCGCACGTCGGCGAGACCCGAATCCGAGGCGACCTCGCGCGTGGCCTCCAGGCCGTCGAGTCCCGGCATGCGGATGTCCATCAGGACGATGTCGGGTTTCTTCTGCCGGGTGAGCGAGACCGCCTGCCTTCCGTCGCCCGCCTCGCCGACCACGGCGATGTCGTCCTCGGCGTCGAGCAGGGCGCGGAAGCCGCCGCGGACGAGCGCCTGGTCGTCCGCGAGCAGGACCTCGATCACCGCTCGCCGTCCAGCGGGAGCCGCGCCCGGACGCGGAATCCCACGTCGGGCCGCGGGCCGGCCGCGAACTCGCCGCCCAGCGCGGTCACGCGCTCGCGCATGCCCGCGATGCCGTTGCCGCCCGAGCCGTTCGCCTCGCCTGCACGCAGCCCGTCGTCCTCGACCACGATCTCGATCGCGTCGTCGCCGTAGGCGAGGCTCACGAGCGCCGCGGCCGGATGGGCGTGACGCGCGACGTTCGTGAGCGCCTCCTGCACGATCCTGTAGACGGCGAGGTCGACGCTCGCGGGCAGCCCGCGCGGCTCCCCGGTCACCCGCGCGTCGACGATGATCCCGGCCGCCTGGGTGCGCGACACGAGCTCGTCGAGTCCCGCGACCCCGGCGGTGGGGGACCGCGGCGGCTGCTCTCCCGGCCGTCGCAGGATGTCGAGCACGGAGCGCATCTCGTGCAGCGTCTCGGAACTCGCGTTCTTGATCGCCTCCAGCGCGGGTCGCGCACGATCGGGCTGCTCGTCCAGCAGGTGCAGCGCCACCCCGGCCTGGACGTTGATGAGCGAGACGTTGTGGGCGAGAACGTCGTGGAGCTCGCGGGCAATCAGGAGCCGTTCCTGATCGGCACGGGCGAGCGCCTTCTGCTTCTCCGTGCGCTCGAGCTCGAGGTGGCGCTCACGCTTGACACGGACGATCTCCACGAACGCCGCGAGCAGGATGAGCCACACGCCGAGGCCGATGGCCTTGGAGACGGTGGGCGCGGCGGCGTCTCCGGCCAGGCTGGGGAGCCAAAGCACGCCGGCCCCTGTAAGCGCCAGCAGGCTCCACGCGACCGTCCGGTGCCCGGCGAGCACCGCCGCCACGAACGCGACCACGCAGGCAAGGAAGACCAGGCCGTTCCTTCCGGAATAGTCGAGCGTCCAGTACGCGAGCGCCGGTACGAGCGTCGCGACCATCACCGCGACCGGGGCACGGCGGGACCAGTAGAGGGCGGCCGGTCCGGCAAGGAGCAGGAAGACGGCGAGCGCGTCGATCGTGTCGCCTCCGCCGTGGCTTTCAGCCAGCGTCAGCGTGACCGATAGCTGGATGATCCCCACGACCGCGGCGAGGAAGGCGTCCTTCGGCAGCCGCTCCAGACGGAGCGCGGCGGAGCGGATGAAGCGGTCGAACGTGCTCACCCCGGACGATGATGGCAGCGCGACGCCCCGGTGTCGTCCGCCGTCCGGCGCAGGGACCTCTACTCCGGGCGGAGTAGATGCGGCCGGCAGATTCGCGGCCGAGCCCCCAGATCGCGCAACCGCATAGCCTCCCCCGAGCCGACGACAGCGGGCGGGTTCGTCCGGAGCATTCCAGCGGTCCGATTTCGACCACTGGAGGCAGTCGTGACAGATCGACCCAAGCAGCGCACGGGGCCCGGCCCGCTCGCGCGACTCGCGAGCTTCGCCTACCGCCGGCGGCGGTTGACCGTCGCGTCCTGGGTGGCGATGCTCGTCGCGGTGATCGCCCTCGCTCCGATCGTGGAGGGCGAGTTCAGCGCCGACTACGCGGTCCCAGGCTCCGACTCGCGCGAGGCGCGCGAGCTGATCGACAAACGCTTCGACGGAGTCTCCTCGGAGACCGTCGATGTCGTGTGGGAAGCGGAGGCCGGAGCCCGTTCTCCCGCGATACGCGAGCAGATGGACGGCTTCATCGCCGAGGCGCGGCAGCTCGAGGGCATCAGCCGCGCCGCTCCAACCCAGGTATCGGACGACGGCATGATCGCCGTCAGCCGCCTCCAGCTCGACCGCGCCGGCTCGGAGGTGCCCATCGAGACAGGCGAACGGCTGATCGAGATGGCCGACGAGCAGCGGAGCGACTCGCTCGAGATCGGCCTCGGCGGACCGCCGATCCAGCAGGCCCAGGGCGGGCCAGGCCCTGAGACGACCGGCCTGATCGCCGCGATGATCGTGCTCCTGGTGGTGTTCGGCTCGCTGGTCGCGACCGGCCTGCCGTTGGCGGTGGCCCTGTTCGGGCTCGGGATCTCGACACCGATCATCGGCGTGCTCGCCGGTCTGATGGTCGTGCCGGACTGGGCAACCGCCGTCTCCGGGCTGATCGGCATCGGGGTCGGAATCGACTACGCACTCCTCGTCCTCACCCGCTTCCGCTCCGCCCTCGCCGCGGGGTCGACCAGCGAGGAGGCGGTCTCCGAGGCCGTTTCCACCGCAGGCCGGAGTGTCCTCATCGCCGGGGGAACGGTGATCATCTCGCTGCTCGGCCTGTTCCTCGTCGGGCTCGAGTACATGAACGGCGTAGCCCTGGCCGCGAGCCTGGCGGTACTCATCGTCATGGTTGCGGCGGTCACGCTATTGCCGGCGCTGCTTGGCATGGCCGGGCACAGGGTCAACCGCCTCCGCCTTCCGGTGCTCGGCCGGAGAGCGGAGCGGGCCGCGGGCTCGCGCGGGCGCCTGGCGCTGCGATGGAGCCGCGCCGTCCAGCGCCGCCCGTGGGCGGCCATCGCCGCCGGGACAGCGCTGCTGCTCGTGCTCGCCTCGCCGGCCATGGGACTCAACCTTGGCTTTCCGGACGCGGGCAACGATCGGGAGGGACAGCCCACCCGGGTTGCCTACGACCTGACGGCCGAGGGCTTCGGCGAGGGCACCAACGGACCCCTGACCGTGGTCGCCGACCTGCCCAGCCCCCGCGCGGCCGACGAGGTCGACGCGGTGGCCCGCGAGATCCGTGGGCTGCCGGGCGTGGCCTCGGTGTCGCCTCCGCGCCTGTCCGAGTCGGGCGACACCGCGATGTTCGCCGTCACCCCGGCGGGCTCGCCTCAGGACGCCGCGACGGAGCGGCTCGTCGAGGACCTGCGCGAGGACGTGCTGCCCGGCGGCCTGTCCGGCGAGGCCCACGTCGGCGGGACCTCGGCACTCACACTCGACCAGAGCGAACACCTGGCCGAGCGGCTGCCGCTGTTCGTGACCGGTGTGGTAGGGCTCTCGTTCCTGCTCCTGGTGGCGGCCTTCCGGGCGCCGCTCATCGCCGCCAAGGCCGGAGTCGTGAACCTGCTCTCGGTGGGCGCCGCCTTCGGGATGATCGCCCTGTTCGCACAGGGCGGCTTCTTCGGCGAGCTGATCGGGATCGACCGCGAGGTGCCGGTGGCGCCGTTCATCCCCGTGATGATGTTCGCGATCTTGTTCGGGCTCTCGATGGACTACGAGGTCTTCCTGCTCTCGCGCGTGCGCGAGGAATACATGAAGCTGGGTGACACCTCGAGAGCGGTCACCGAGGCGCTCGCGCGCACAGCGCGGGTGATCACCGCGGCGGCGGCGATCATGGTCGTGGTCTTCCTCGCCTTCGTCGTCTCGGACGAGCAGTTCCTGCGTCTGTTCGGGATCGGCATGGCGACGGCGATCCTCGTCGACGCCACGGTGGTGAGGATGGTGCTCGTTCCGGCGGTCATGCAGGTGCTGGGCCGGGCGAACTGGTGGATCCCGCGCTGGCTCGACAGGCTCGTGCCGCGCCTCGATCACGAACCCGTCCCTGTCGACGCCCAGGCCCAACCGGCCTACCATTGACCAGCCGGCCAAGCAGCCGCGGGGAGGTCGGGGAGAAAACCGGCCCCTCGAGGAAAGTCCGGACACCGCAGGGCAAGGGTGGTCGGGGAACCGACCCGGGGAAACCCGCGGGAAAGTGCCACAGAAACACACCGCCTAAGCGCGAGGCCACACGTGAGCCTCGTGCCGGCAAGGGTGAAATGGTGCGGTAAGAGCGCACCGGCGTCGCGGCGACGCGGCGGCCAGGCAAACCCCGCCCGGTGCAAGGCCAAGCAGGGGCGACGACGCTGCCCGCCGAGCTCCAGGTAGGCCGCAGGGCCGACAGGCCCCGCCGGAAGGCGAGATGGATGGCTGCTCACGACAGGATCCGGCTTACCGGCCGGCTAAGGAAGGCCCCCGCACCCCGCGGGGGCCTTCTATTTTCGGGCAGCTCGACGCTTTGACACCCCCATGTGGGGGGGCTTTCTACATTCGGGTTTGGGCGCAGCCGAATTCGGCTACGAGGTGGACAGCCTCGAGATGGCGACGCAGACCGCCCCACCACGCCCGCGCAGGAAGAGCAAGGCCGAGGACGCCTACTGCCCGCACTGCCACCTCCTGATCGAGAAGGGCGTCGGCGACGATTGGCCGAAGGAGCCACAGCGCTGCCCCCACTGTCGGCTGCTTGTTGGAATGGGCCGCGCCCGCACGGAACCGTCGTCAGAGCCCGGGGCGCGCGGCAGCGCGGCGGGCGTGTTCGCCCATGAGGCCAAGCGCTCCGGCCCCGAGCGCCGGATCTCGAAGCAGGCGGTCTGCCAGGCGATCCGCTCCGTGGCCGAGGGGATCGGGGCCCGTCCCGAACGGCTGCTGATGGTCGACTACCAGCAGTACGCCTCGGACGACGACGAGCTGCCCGGTCTCGACCAGATCTTCGCCGCGTACGGAAGCTGGAAGCGCGCGCGGCGCGCGGCTGCCGGTTCCGCCTAGTCCGGACGCCGGCAACCTCCGCCCTCGTCGCCGGCAATCCCCTGCCCTCGTCGCGCGCGGCAGGTAGAGTGCCGCGCCGATGGAGGTCCTGTTCGTCCTCGCTCCCTTCGTCGTCGTGGGGATCGGCGTGCTGTTCGTCGCCTTCGCAGGGGGCGCGGGCGCGGCCCGTGAGGTGTACCTCACGCGCGGGGGCAAGATCTTCACCCTCGTGATCGTCGTGCTCTACCTCGCGCTCGGCGTGGTGATCCCGGCTGCCGTGATCGCCGGAAGGGGGGAGGCGGAAGGCGGAGTCGGCGCGCTGCGGGCCGAGGAGCCGACTGCGCAGGAGGAGCGCGGCAAGGAGCTCTTCATCCAGAACTGCAAGAGCTGCCACACACTCGCCGCCGTGCAGGCGACCGGCGTCACGGGCCCCAATCTCGACGAGCTCGGTGGCCTCGACCGGCAGCGCGTGCTGAACGCGATCGAGAACGGCGGCACCGGCCAGGGCCGCATGCCGGCGGGGGTGCTCCAGGGGGAGGACGCCGAGGACGTGGCGATCTACGTCTCCAGGGTCGCCGGCCAGTAGGCCGTCGCCGCCGGCGGGCCGCCGCCGTCGCCGCCGGCCGGCCAATTCCTACGGCTTGGGCGGAATGTTGCAAAAAGACGCGCAAGCTGCGGGCTTTTCCGTTCCGGGCCATCCAGGGCTGGTGCTAGCATGGCCGCGTTCCATCCAAGCCGAGGCCCTGAGCGGAAAATCGGGGCGTGGGGGACCCGTTGGCCGGTAGGCCTGGGGCGAGTCGCGGATGTCAGGTCCGCGTAGCGCAACTCTTTCAGCGCGAGCCCGTCAGCTAACCCCGCAGGCGAGACGAAAGAGAGCCGATGCAGTCAGCCGGTGCCCGCGCTTTGCGTGAGGACGAGCAGCACGACATGAGCCGCGAGGCGGTCCTGCTCCAGTGGGAGCGGAAGATCGAGGCCGCCGAGCGCAGTCTGAGCCGGGCCGGCCTGGACGACGGCGAGGGTGGAACCGTCGAAGAGCTTCGTCCCACCGAGGACGCCACGCACGCCGAGCCGCGTCGCTTCGAGCGCACCGCGGCCGCGGCGGCACCCGCTGCCGAGCGCCGCACGATCACGATCACCGGCCGGCCCACACCTGAGCGCCGGCGCCGCTCGGTAATCGACAGCCAGATGGCGCAGCCCGACCGCATCGCCCTCTGGGCGTTCCTGCTGGGCCTTTTCCTGGTGGCCGTGGCCGCCGGGACCGCGCACACCTAGACCGCTCCTCATCCGCCGCGCGGCTTGATCCGTATCCCTCATTGGAGTGGAAATCAAGCCTTTTTCCTTTACACTTACCGCAGGTAAGTCGTACGCAGAAAGAGAAGCGCCATGAAGGTCAAGGAGAGCAGGTTCCAGGTACACGACGAGCTCACGGCTCCCGAGCGCAGCGTCCCGATTCTCAAGGGTGCGCTCACGGGCGGGGGACAGCTCCCCAACTTCCTCGGCGTGCTCGCCGGTTCCCCGGCCGTGCTGCGCGCGTACGCCCGCTTCCGGTCGGAGCTGCGTAACGGCGCGCTCGCCTATGCGACCCAGCAGCGCATCGCGCTGGCAGTGGCCGAGCACCAGAAGAGCGAATACGCGCTTTCGACGCTGCTGCGGACCGCTCGCGACGCCGGCCTCGGCCTCGACGAGATCGCGCTCGCGCGCGAGTTCGACTCGCGTGACGAGAAGGAGTCGATGCTGCTGCGCTACGTCAAGTCGGTGATCGAGACAGACGGCGCCCCGCCCCGGCACGTGCTCGAGGAGACTCGTGAGGCGGGCTGGGAGGACGAGCAGATCCTCGAGACGATCGCACACGTGGCCCTCGGCACGTTCGGCAACCTGGTCACGCGCGCCGGCGACGTCCCCGTGGACGGCTCGAGCGAGGACGCGCGCCTGGCGCAGGCAGCCTGAGCAGGTAAGCCGTGCGGAGGGCTACGATGTCGGGGATGGCTGCGCAGCCGGCCAAGTCTGGTGCAACGATCCTCCAGCGCGAGACGTGCTGTGGGCATTACCACCACGCGGTCGAGCTCGTCGGCAAGCGCTGGACCGGCGCGATCCTCTTCGTCCTGATGGATGGGCCGGCGCGCTTCTCCGAGGTCAAGCAGCTGGTGCCCGATCTCTCCGACCGGCTGTTGTCCGAGCGCATGAAGGAGCTCGAGGCCGAGGGGATCGTCGAGCGGCGCGTGATCGACGACACGCCGGTCAAGGTGGAGTACTCGCTCACCGAGAAGGGCGCCGCCCTCGAGCCGGCGGTCCGGGCGCTCAAGCTCTGGGCGCGGGCCTGGATGTAGCCGGGCGCGCGAGCCGTTTAGCCTACGCGACTCCCGACATCGCGAAAGGAGCCGCATGGCCGACCAGCCGCAGACCGCTGACGACGTAAAGGCCCTCGTCAAGGACCGCGATATCCGCTTCGTCCGCCTCTGGTTCACGGACATCCTCGGCCAGCTCAAGAGCTTCTCGATCAACGCCGAGGAGCTCGACGACGCCTTCGAAGGCGGGATGGGCTTCGACGGCTCGTCGATCACCGGCTTCAACGCGATCGAGGAGTCGGACATGATCGCGATGCCCGAAGCGTCGACCTTCGCGGTGCTCCCCTGGCGACCAGAGGACAGGGGCGTGGCGCGCATGTTCTGCGACGTCGTCACTCCGGACCGCGAGCCGTATGAGGGCGATCCACGTCATGTCCTGCGCCGCGCCCTGGGGCGCGCCGAGGAGATGGGTTTCGACCGCTTCTACGTGGGTCCCGAGCTCGAGTACTTCTACTTCCGCAATGCGCGGCCGGAGAACGGCGTGCCGGAGATCCTCGACGAGGGCGGCTACTTCGATCTGACGACGCTCGACGCCGGGTCGGACGTCCGTCGCGAGACGGTGCTCGCGCTCGAGCAGCTCGGCATCCACGTCGAGTACACGCACCACGAGGTCGGGCCGAGCCAGCACGAGATCGACATGCGCTACGCCAACGGCCTCGAGATGGCGGACCACACCATGACCTACCGCATCACGGTCAAGGAGTACGCCATGAAGTACGGCTGGCACGCGACCTTCATGCCGAAGCCGCTGTTCGGCGAGAACGGCTCGGGGATGCACACGCACC
>Ga0081538_10005825_pt1 | contig 10982 bp, 7 predicted proteins | sample TabmetS5T2R1_FD_71022 | JGI IMG/M metagenome (GOLD analysis project Ga0081538, IMG submission 71022) | Tabebuia heterophylla rhizosphere microbial communities from the University of Puerto Rico - S5T2R1 | ecosystem: Host-associated > Plants > Roots > Rhizosphere ...
ACACCCGCACACCGACGGCCAGCTGCGGTGCCGCGTCGCGGACCGACCTGAGGATCGCCTGGAGAAGGCGGCGGCCGTCGGCCCACTCGTCCGTGCGCAGGTTCGTCTCCGCTGAGAAGAACTCGGCGATCAGGTAGTTGTGCGCAGCGGAGATCTCGACGCCGTCGAGCCCGGCCGCCGCGGCGATCGCCGCACCCTTGCCGTAGCCCGAGATGATCTCCTCGATCTCGTCACCGGCGAGTGCGCGCGGCTCAACGTGGAAGCGGGGAGTGGGCACAGCGGAGGGCGCGACGGCCGGTTGCCGCGGTGGCGACATGATCTGCTCGCGGCCGCCGTGGAACAGCTGTACGAACAGACGCGTGCCGTGCGCGTGAACGGCGTCGGCCACCCGCGTGAGCGCGGGCACCGCGACCTCGTCGAAGATCCCGAGCGTCTTGTCCGTGAGGAGCCCGGATGGATGCACGGCGGCGGCCTCGAGGACGATCAGGCCGGCGCCTCCGGCTGCCCGCGCCTCGTGGTAGGCCATGAAGTCGTCCGTCGGAAGGTGGTCGCGAATCAGCGTGGTCTGGTGCGCGGTGGAGACGATCCGGTTCTGCAGCTCCACCGGCCCCAGCCTGAGCGGGGAGAGCAGGTTCTTCACGCGGCGAGCGACTCGCGCACGAGGCCCTGGAAATGCCGGATCGCGTGCTCGTACCGGAGCATGAGCCGGCCGTGCTCGAAGGTGCCCGTCCGCATTCCGCGCTGCACCGACTCACACAGGGTGATGTCCTCGACCATCACCTCATGGATCAGGCCGGTCGTCTCGCTCGCGAACTCGGCGGGGGCGCCGTCCTCGTAGAAGTACTCGTAGACCGCCAGCGTGTTGTCCGCGTCGATCGGAACGATCTGGTTCGTCGACGCGTTGCCGGGCCCGGGGTAGATGTTCAGCATGAAGGTCGGCCACAGGTAGTTGTACCGCCCCTCCTTGACCTGGAGGTCGGCCGCCGTCTCATCGTGCTTGGGTGGCCCGTGCTGCGTCGAGACGTAGCGGTACTCGTCGATCTCGTAGCTGTTCAGGTCGATCGCGTCGGCGAAGCTCGGATGCGCGACCTGGCAGTGGTAGCACTCGAGGAAGTTCTCGACGACGACCTTCCAGTTCGCCTTCAGGCGGTACTCGCGACGCTCGTGGCAGCGCAGCGCGTCGAGGTCCACGCCGGTTTGTCCCACGATCGCCGGCAGCTCACCCATCACCTCGGCGAGCTCTGGAGCGTCATCGTCGGGGTTCACGAAGATGAACGGCCCAAAGGTGTCCAGCCGGAGCGGGCGGAGCGCGAAGTCCTCCTTGCGAAAGCCGGGTTCCTGCCCGGATCGCGGTGCGCCGACGAGACGGCCATCGAGCCCATAGCTCCACGCGTGGTAGTGACACTGCAGCGTCTTGCGGTTCCCTTCGGGCGCGAGGACCACCTCGGCGCCGCGATGGCAGCACACGTTGCGGAGCGCGTGCAGCTCACCGGCGTCGTCGCGTGTGATGACGACCGGGAGCTCGCCGAGCTGGGTGGTGAAGAAGTCGCCCGGAGCGGCGACGCGACTGACGTGGCCGACGTACTGCCAGGTGCGCCCGAAGATGCGCTGCTGCTCCTCCGCGAACCTGGCCGGATCCACGTACCAGTCGTAGGGGAGAGTCGAGGCGTCGACGGCCATGCAGCCTGCACGCTAGCAGCTGTTCAACAGTTGTTCAACAACCAGTCGGGAGGCGCGGGGGCCGCGCTGCCTCGAGCGCGGCCCCACGTGGTCCCTCGCTACGACTGGCCGAGCCAGGCGTCGACCGTGTCCTGGTTCTCCGCGACCCAGTCCTGTGCCGCCTTGTCCGGGTCCTCCTTGTCGCCGGCGATCGCCTTGGCGACAGCCTCTTGGTCCTCGTTCGTGAGCTTCATCCGCTTCAGCACGTCGTAAGCGGGTGAGCCGCTGTCGGCGAACTTCTTGCTGAACAGCTTGTTGATGACGGTGATGTCGTACTCGCACTTGTACTGCTCGGGATCGCCGCCTGCCTTGGCGTCGTCCTTGCAGTCCGTGCCCGGCTTACGCGGTGGCAGCTTGACCTCCGCCAGGTCGTACTGCTGGTTGTAGAACTGCGGCGTGTACCAGTAGAACAGCACCGGCTTCTGCTGCTTGTAGAGCTGGCTCCAGCGCGCGACCTGGGCAGGCTCGGCGCCGGCCGTCACGTGCTTGAGGTTGAGGTCGAGCGCCTCGATCAGCTCCTTGTCCTTCTGGACGTAGGACGGATCGCCGCCGAGGAACATCCCCTGGTCGCCTGACTCGGGCGTCTTGAACAGCTCCTCGTTGCCCTTCAGGCCCTCCCAGGTCTCGAACTCCGGATGCTCATCCATGAGGTACTTCGGGATGAACCAGCCGATGTGGCCCTCGACGCCGAGCGGACCACCCATCACGACCGTGCCGGCCTGATCGATGTACTTCTTGTACTCGTCAACGTGCTGCCAGTCCTCGAGCACGGCGTCGACCTTGCCATCCGCCATCGCCTGGAAGACGGGGATCTCGGTGATCTTGGTGATCTCGACCTCGCAGCCGAGCTCCTCCTCGAGCACCGCCTTCGCGATGTAGACGTTCGCCGTTGAGCCCGCCCAAGCGTTCTCGTTGATCGTGACGGTGCCGCAGTCGGCCTGGGCCGATTCGCCTCCGCCTCCACCGCCGCCGCCCGACGGCTCTTCATCCTTCTCCTCGCCGCAGGCCGCGACCAGGAGCACCAGCGCCAGCGCCATCGCAATCAAGAGCGCCAGACGGGTCCTCTTCCCCTCCATCACGCATCTCCTCCTCGTGGTTGTCCTTGTCGTCTCAGAAGTGTCCAGCCGCCTCCGGGCCCGCGGCCCGAGCTACGGCGAGCGGCCGCCCGCTGTCCCTGCGTCACGCGGTCGAGTGCGATCCCGAGCGCCAGGATCGCGAGCGACGCGACCACTCCCTCGCCGAACTCGTTGCGCTGCAGGCCGCGGGCGATCATGTCGCCGAGCGCACCCGAGCCAACGAGCCCGCCGATCACGACGACGGCGAGCACCAGGATGATCGCCTGGTTCACGCCGAGCATGATCGAGTCGCGCGCAAGCGGCAGCTTCACCTTGGCCAGCACCTGGGCGCGTGAGGCCCCGAAGGACGAGGCCGCCTCGACGGCCGCGGGTGGTACGCCCCGCAGGCCGTTGGTCACCAGCCGGATGACGACCGGCACCGCGTACAGCACCGACGCCACGATGCCGGGGATCCGCGACACCGGCATCAAATAGATGAACGGAATGATGTAGACGAGCTGCGGGAGCGTCTGCAGCGTGTCGAGCAGCGGTCGCAACAGGCGCTCGACGCGCGGGCTCTCCGCCGCCCAGATCCCGATCGCAATCCCGAACAGGACGGCGAGCGCGGTCGCCACGAGCACCTGCGAGAGAGTGTCCATGGCCGGGTCCCAGACCCCCATCACGCCGATCGCGGCCAGCAGCACGAAGGCCGTGACTGCGGGACGCAGGCCGCTGATCACCAGGGCGATCGCGCTGAGGCCGGCGAGCACGATGAACCAGGGCGTCTCGACGAGCACCTTCCGCAGCGGCTCGAGCATGTACTCGAGCAGGAAGTTGCCGATCGGCTCGGTGATCCCGAACACGAACGAAGTCGGGTCCTGGACGTAATCGAGCACGTCCTGGATCCACGGCAGAAGCGTGTCCTCGATTGTTGCCGTGTAGACCGTCGTCGCTGTCTCGAATTCGTCCGGATAGATGCTGTCTGCGCCGAGGGCCCGCGCGAGGAGCACGATTACGGCGATCGCTGCGAACGTCGCGAGCGTCCGCAGGCGCGCGCGCCGGCGACGCTCGTCGGTCAGGTGCCTGCGCGTCGGATCGGTGCGCTCCGCGATCGCGGCTGTCGCGCGGTCGAGTGCGATCGCCATGATCACGATGGCGATGCCGGCGAGGATCGCCAGCGCGGGATTCGAATACAGCCCGTTCGTCACGACGTCCCCGAGACCCTGGCCTCCAATCAGGCCCGCGATCACCACGAGCGAGAGCGCGAACATGATCGTCTGGTTGAGCGCCAGCAGGATCTGCTTGCGGGCCAGCGGCAGCTGGACCTTGAAGAGGGTCTGGGCACGTGTTGAGCCGAAGGCGCTGGCGGCTTCGACCGCGTCCGCGGTGACGCCTCGGATGCCCAGCGCGGTGATCCGCACCGCCGGCGGGATCGCGTAGATCATCGTGCAGATCACGGCCGCCGCCGGGCCGACCGAGAAGAGGATCACGATCGGCATCAGGTAGGCGAACGCCGGCACGATCTGCATCGCGTCGAGGGCCGGCGTGATGGCGCGGTAGAAGCCGTCGGACCGCCCGGCGACGATGCCGATCGGCACGCCCACCGCGAGCGAGAGCAGCACGGCCGCCGACATCAGGGCGAGCGTCTGGAGGCTCTCCTCCCAGAGCCCCATCAGCGCGAACGACACGAACGCGAGGAAGACGATCAGCGCCGCCCGCCAGCCGCCGAAGCGCAGCACGATCAGGGTCGCCGCCGCGATCGTGCCGACCCAGGTAAGCCATAGCAGCACGTTGTCGATCGCGGTGACGAGCCACTCGGCCAGCGCCCGGAAGCCGTCGAAGATGGCGAATATGACGTTCGGGTTCTCGGCCGTGCGTTGCTCGAGCAGCCAGGTCTGCGCGTCGTCTAGCTTCTCCGGGAGCTCCTGCCAGGTCAGCGCCGCCGGCCAGCTGAAGTCGCCGCGGAACAGCGCGTAGCCGAGCAGGATCAGCAGCACGATGCCGGCCACCTGCATCGGCCGGCTGCGCCAGCGCGGCGCAGGGACGTAGGCCGCCGGCGCGGCAAGCCTGCCGCTAGCTACTGCCACCCGATGCCTCGGGCGCATCCGCCATCGCGCCGAGGACCGCCTCGCGGTCCACGACCCCGACGACGCGCCCGTCCTCGATCGCACGCACCGGGCGGTCGGTGGCGGCCACCACGGGAACGGCGTCCCTGACGGTCGTATGGACGTCGAGCTCCGGGCCCTCGCCGTCCTCACCCGGGCGCGGCTCGCGCATGATCCAGCGCAGCGTGAGGACGTGCGTGCGCGGGATGTCGCGCACGAAGTTCTCGACGTAGTCGTTCGCGGGCGAGCCCACGAGCTCCTCGGGCGTGCCGAGCTGAACGATCCCGCCGTCGCGCATGATCGCGATCCGGTCGCCGAGCCGCAGCGCCTCGGGCAGATCGTGGGTGATGAACAGCATCGTCTTTCCCGTCTCCGCCTGGAGGCGGATCACCTCGTCCTGCATGTCGCGCCGGATGAGCGGGTCGAGCGCGCTGAAGGGCTCGTCGTACAGCATCAGCTTGGGGTCGACCGCGAACGCGCGGCCGAGCCCGACGCGCTGCTGCATGCCGCCCGAGAGCTGGTCGGGGAACTGGTTCGCCGCGTCCTCGAGGCCGACGAGCTCGAGCACCTCCTGGGCGCGCGCGAGCCGCTCGGCCTTCGACACGCCCTGGATCTCGAGCCCGAAGGCGACGTTGTCGATCACGCGGCGGTGGGCGAGCAGGCCAAAGTGCTGGAAGACCATGGCGACCGTGTGGCGCCGCAGCTCACGCAACTCGGCGCCGTCGGCTGCCATGACGTCCTGGCCGGTGATGCTGATCTTGCCGGCGCTCGGCTCGATCAGCCGGATCAGCGTGCGGACGAGTGTCGACTTGCCCGAGCCGGAGAGGCCCATGACCACGAACACCTCGCCCGGCTGAATCTCGATCGAGACGTCGCGCACGGCGACCACGCAGCCGGTCTTCTGGCGCAGCTCTTTCGGCGGCAGCTCGCAGTCGGGCGTGCCGATGAGCTTGTCGCCATGAGGGCCGAAGACCTTCCACACGCCTTCGGCGCGGACGACCGGCTCGCCGTTGTCGCTGCCGGATGGGGGTCCCTCCACGGTGGGAGCGACGCTGCCGCTGCCCGTCTCCTCCATCTTCGGCGATGATATATCAGGCTCAGGCACGCCTGCAGGGCCTTCGCGGTCGCCTAACACAGGCTTCTCAGGTGCGGATCAGGACCGTCTGGAGCTCGGTGAGCGTGTCCATCGGGTAGGGCCCCCCAACTCTTCCGATTCCGCTCTCCGAGCGGGCTCGGCCGCCCCAGGGGAGGTGCGGCTCCCAGTAGTTCGTGGTCTCGTTGATGTTCACGAGCCCCATGTGAACGGAGTCCGCGTAGCGCATGCCAGCGCCAAGATCGGCGGTGAAGATCGCCGCCATCAGCCCGTACGTCTGGCCGTTCGTCTGTTCGATCGCATCCTCGAGTGAGGAAATGCTCATGATCGGCGCGATCGGCCCGAAGGTCTCCTGCGTGACTGCGATCGAGTCGGCGGGGACGCCGTCCAGCACCGTCGGCTCCCAGTAGAGGCTCGTCGGGAAACCCCCGGCCCGGCTGCCTCCGGTCACGACGCGCGCGCCGCGCTCGACCGCGTCGCCCACGTGCTCGTCCATCTTCACGGCGCCGGCCTCGTTGTTGACCGGTCCCATCGTGGTCGCGTCGTCGAACGGGTCGCCGAGCCGCACCTCGCGCCTGACCTCGCCGGCCAGCAGCTCGACGAACTCCTCGCGGACGGCCTCGTGCACGAGCAGCCGCTCGGCCGCCGAGCAGCTCTGGCCCGCGCCGAGGAAGCAGCCGACGCGCGCGGCGTCGGCCGCCGCGACGAGGTCGGCGTCGTCCATCACCACGAACGGCCCGTTGCCGCCCATCTCGAGCAGCTGCGCCTTGCCCGCGGCCTGACGCGAGACGATCAGGCCGGTCTGCGTCGAACCCGTGAAGGCGACCGCGCGCGTGCCGGGGTTGACGGCCAGCTCGTCACCCACCTCCGGGCCCGGTCCGAGCACGAAGTTGAAGACGCCGGGCGGCAGGTCCGCCTCTGCGACGCACGCGGCCAGCAGCCCCGAGCAGACGGCGGTCGACGGGGCGGGCGTCCAGACGACCGTGTTGCCGCAGGCGAGCGCCGGCGCGAGCACCTCGGCCGGCATCGTGTAGGGCCAGTTCCAGGGAGTGATCAGGCCGAGCACGCCGAGCGGCCGCCGCAGCAGCAGCACGCGCCGCCCCGGCGCGGCACTCTCCGGAATCGTGCCCCGGATGCGCTTGCCGTCCTCGGCCGCCATGCGGAAGAACTCGATCAGCTCCCCGACCTCGACCTCGGCCTCCGCCTTCAGCGGCTTCCCCTGGTCGAGCGTGAGCAGGCGAGCGAGCTCGTCCGCACGCCGCTCGCAGGCGTCGGCGACCCGGTGGAGGAGCGCCGCGCGCTCGAAGCCGGTGCGCGCCGCCCACGACGGGAACGCGGAGTTCGCAGCCGCGATCGCGCGGCGCGCGTCGTCGCGATCGCCTTCCGCGACGGCACCCAGCGACTCGCCCGTGGCCGGGCTCGTCGCCTCGACGGTGGCGCCGCTCGCGGTGTCGCACCAACTGCCATCTATGTACATGCGGGTGCTCAAGGTGCGGACTCGGGCAATGCCGACGGCTCGACGACCGCCGGCGACGCCGAATCGAACCGGTGCGAGTCGAGCACACCGGTCTTGTGGCGCTGGACGAACCAGTAATAGGCGAGCCCACCGAAGAACACGACGCCGATGAAGAGCCAAGCCCCGTACTGGAGGTACCAGTGGAACGGCTCGGTGGCGTTGTACACGTCCTTCCGCGGCCAGGAGAGGTTGATCGCCATGAAGACGCCCCACCCCACGGCGAGGATGTTGATGGGTAAGCCGAGCTTCCCGAGCGAGAAATAGCCCTTCTCCCTGGCACCCTCGGGAGGCCACTGCCCGCGCAGACGGCTGACCAGCATCGGCACCGTCACGAGCAGGTAGGCGATGTAGATCATGATGATCCCGATGCTCGTGATCACCGTGAAGATCTGAGGCTGGCGAATGTTGACCACGAGGATCACCAACGCGAGGGCACCGATCAGCACCGCGGGGATGATGGGCGTCTTCGTCTTCGGATGAACCTTCGCGAGGTGCTCTCCCGCGGGCAGGTTGTTGTCGCGCGCCATGGCGAACATCATGCGGATCGTCGCCGTGTGCACGGCCAGGCAGCAGACGGTGATCGCAATTGCCACGCTGATCAGGAAGAGCTTGCCGACGGTGCTGCCGAAGACGTCGAGGACGACGAACTGCAGCCCGCCCGCCGCGATCTCCGGGGAGTTGATGTCGCTGACGGCGAGGATCGCGAACAGGAGGATCAGGCCGCCCAGCAGGAACGAGGCGACGACCGCGCGCAGAATCGCCTTCGGTGCGGTGCGACGCGGGTCGATGGTCTCCTCGCCTAGCGAGCTGGCGGTGTCGAAGCCGTACATCACATAGGCGGAGGCGAGCGCAGCCGTGAGGAAGGCGCCGAGGTAGCCCCAGTCGTGTCCCTCGCCGGTGCCCTGTGTGTCGAACAGCACGTCGGGGCCGCGCGTGATGTTCGCCGCGAGCAGGATGATCAGCAGCACCGCGGCGATGAGCTCGATGAACACGCCCGCACTGTTGATGCGAGCCATGAGCTTCACTCCCAGGGCGTTGATGACCGTGGTGAAGATGATCAGCACCGTGCCAAGAAGTACGGCGTTGATGGCGTAGTCGTACTTGCCCGTTCCATCGCCTACGAACTGGAACTCGCCCCAGATCTGGGGCAGGGTGTACTGGTAGGCAAGGGCCACCGCGGCGAGCGTCACGATCGACGCCGTCAGCATCATCCACCCGCCCAGCCAGGCAATCGTGGCGGTGCTCAAGCGCTTGGCCCAGTTGTAGATCGACCCGGCCACCGGGAAGTTGGCGGCCAACTCCGCGAAGGTCAGCGCCACCATCAGCTGCCCTGCGAAGACCATGGGCCACGTCCACCAGTAGGCCGGCCCGCCGAACGCGAAGCCGAAGAAGAAGAGCTGGAAGACGCCCGTGAGGATCGAGATGTAGCTGATCCCGGCGGCGAAGCTTGCGAACTTCCCGATGCTGCGGTCGAGCTCCTGCTTGTAGCCGAACTCGGCAAGCTCGTCCGGGTGCGCCTCGTCGGGGCCGGTCAGGGCAGCCATGGCCGCCAGACGTTCGGGTTCTCGTCGATCCATTGCTGCGCCGCCTGCGGCATGGGCACTCCCTCCGAGTCCACCTGGAACGCGATCTCTTGCTGGTCCTCCGTCGTGTACGTGAACCTCGACAGGAACCGGAAGGCCGCCGGGGCCTTGTCCTCGAGCCCCAGCCAGAAAGCCTTGAACAGGACGTCGTTGGCGTAGTCGCAGTCGTAACCCTCGCCGTCGCGCTCGCGAGCCGCCTCCTCGCACTCTTCGTCGAACGCTGGGAGCTGGACCTCGGTCAGATCGAACTTCTGCTGCGCCCAGTGCGGCTCGTAAAAGTAGGTCAGGATGGGCTCCTCATTTGTGATGGCGTTGTCGAGCCGGTCGATCAGTGCCTGCTCCGAGCCGGTGTGGACGACCTCCAGGTCGAGCCCGAGGCTGTCGATGATCTCCTCGTCATAGGAGACGAAGGTGGGATCGGCGGCGAGGAACTCGCCGCCCACGAGATCCTCGTTCCCCTTTAGTCCCTGGTAGCGGGCCAGCTCGGGCCGCTCGTCGACCAGGTAATCGGGGATCCACCAACCGATGTTGCCGATCAGCCCAAGCTCGCCGCCGTCGACGACACCACCGTCCCGCAGCGGGCCGCCGCGCCGCCCCTCGATGTAGCGCTGGATGTCTGCCGCATGCCCCGAGGGCCAGACCTCCAGCGAGGCATCCAAGGCGCCGGACGCGAGCGCCGGGAACTGGCTGTTCTCGTCGATCTCGACCAGTTCGACCGTGTAGCCGAGCTCCCGTTCCAAGAGGATCTTCGCGACGTTCGCGTTGACCGCCGAACCGGTCCAGGGGTTGACCGCGATCCTGAGCGTGACCCCCTCGCCCGCCGCCCTGCCGGATTCGGGCTGGTCGTCGTCGCCGCAGCCGCTGAGGAGCATCAGAAACATCGCTGCCAGGGCGATGCCGATGCGGGCGCTCGCTCCTCTCAGCACGTCGATTGGCGTGGCGACTCCTTTCGCGACTGCGAGCATGCTCACAACTTTCAGGCCGTGCTGCAACCGTGATATATCAGACTTTCGCCATGCACGACATAGCGGAGTTCCTGCGCGGGCACCCGCCCTTCGAGACGCTCGACGAAGAGACGCTCGAGCAGGTCGCCAGCTCCGCTGAGATCGAGTTCTACGCGGCCGGGACCGCCATCCTCGAGAGCGCGGAGGCGACCTCGCGCTTCGCCTACGTCATCCGCCGCGGCGCGGTCGAGCTGCTCGTCGACGGCCATCTCCACGACGTGCTGACGGAGGGCGAGATGTTCGCCTTCGCATCGCTTCTGCAGGACGCCCCGCTCGGCTTCGTCGCACGCGCGGCTGAGGACACGCTCGCCTATCGCTTCGCCGAGCAGGCGATCCTCCCGGTGCTCGAGCGTCCCGCGGCGGTGCGCTTCGTCGTCCGGTCGCTGTCGAGAGACGTCCGCCTGCTGACCAGGCCCGAGGAGCCGGCCGTCCCGTCTGCCGGCGGCCGGCGGGTGAGCGACCTCATACGCGCGCCCGCGCTCGTCTGCCCGCCCGAGACCGGGGTGCGGGACGCCGCGAGCCAGATGGCCGAGGCCGGGGCCACCTGCGTGCTGGTCGACCTGGGCGAGCGGCTGGGGATCGTGACCGACCGCGACCTGCGCACGCGCGTCGTGGCGGGCGGGGCCGGGCCCGACACGCCGGTCGCGGACGTGATGAGCGCCCCGGCGTGGACGATCAGCGCCGACCGTACCGGCACCGAGGCGCTGCTCGAGATGCTCGACCACGGCATCCGCCACCTGCCCGTGCTCGGAGCAGACGGCGGTCTGCTCGGAGTGCTGGATGACGTCGACCTGATGGCGAGCGAGCGCCGTGCCCCCTTCCGCCTGCGTGCCCAGATCGCACGCGGCGCGGATCCGGCAGAGGTGGGCGCGGCTGCGGAGCGCCTGCCCGCGACGGTGGTCGCGCT
>Ga0081538_10005826_pt1 | contig 10982 bp, 11 predicted proteins | sample TabmetS5T2R1_FD_71022 | JGI IMG/M metagenome (GOLD analysis project Ga0081538, IMG submission 71022) | Tabebuia heterophylla rhizosphere microbial communities from the University of Puerto Rico - S5T2R1 | ecosystem: Host-associated > Plants > Roots > Rhizosphere ...
CGTACTCCGTCGACGCCGCCCGCGTGGGCCAGAAGACCGACTACGACAAGCTCACGATCGACATCGAGACCGACGGCTCGCTCGACCCGCAGGCCGCCCTGCGCGAGGCCGCCGAGATCCTGATCAAGTACCTCGCGATCTTCACGGACGCCGACCGCGTCGAGGCGCTGCGCGACCAGGGCGCAGCCCTCGTCGCAGGCGCCGAGGGGCTCGCGGGCGACGGCGCCGGCGCCCCCGGCGCCGGCGGGATGGACGACATCCTGATCGAGGAGCTCGAGCTGGGAGTGCGCTCCTACAACTGCCTCAAGCGTGCGGGCATTCAGACGGTCGGCGACCTCGTCCAGAAGTCGGAGTCCGAGCTGGCGGCAATCCCGAACTTCGGCCGCAAGTCGATCGAGGAGGTCAAGGAGACACTCGACGCGCGCGGGCTCGGGTTGCGCGCCGGCTAGGTTGTAGGCCCAAGGCCATGCGCCACCGCAAGCAGAGGGGAAAGCTGTCGCGCGAGACGGCGCATCGAAAGGCGCTGTTCTCGAATCTCTGCCGCGAGGTGATCGACCACGAGCGGATCCAGACGACCGAGGCGAAGGCCAAGGCCGTCAAGCCGGAGCTCGAGCGGCTGATCACCCTCGCGAAGAGAGGCGACCTCCACGCGCGCCGACAGGCCATGTCCCGGCTGGGCCAGGACAAGTTCGTGGTCTACAAGCTGTTCGAGGAGATCGCTCCGCGCTACGCGGACCGCGAAGGCGGCTATACGCGCATCCTCAAGCTGGGACCGAGGAAGTCCGACTCGACAGAGATGGTCTTCCTCGAGCTCGTGTAGCGGCCCCCTCTAGCGCGCGAACACCTGCAGCTCGGCCGCGCGGACGTTGTTGCCCTGGGTGCTGCCCTCGTCGCAGTCCGTGACGTTCCGCGGGTCGTCGTCCTGGTCGCCCTGGTAGGCGGGACCGCCCGTGCACTGGTTCGTGAGCACGCGCAGCCGGACGTGGGACGCCCTCGTCTCGGGGACGTCGAACGAGCGCAGGGTCAGATCCGGTGCCCGCGGTCGGGGTCCCACGGCGGGGAAGACATCGGGCGCGCTCGTGAAGATCGATGTGAAGTGCGCGTCCTCGCTGCAGTCGAACGTGCCGCGTGCCTCGCAGGCGAGGATCTCGAATTGCCGCAGGGCCGAATAGCGGCTCTGCCCGCCCGTGTCGCCTCCTTGGTCGGTCGGCAGCGTCGTGCGCAGCAGCGCGCTCACCTGTACCCGCCGGATCGTGTGTGCGGCGCGGCTCGGGTCGAGCCGCACGGTCACCTGCTTGCCCGCGACCGGCGAGCCGAGCGAGGCCCAGTTAGTCGCCTCCGTGTCGTCGATCAGCTTGGGGATGTTGATGCCGTCGCCGCGGGCCGCGGCCCCGTTCGCGGCCGAGGCGAGGTTGCGGAACATCCGCACGGAGAGGTTCTGCGTCCCGCCGGCTTGGATGGTGGCGGTGAAGCGCACCGCCCCGAGGCCGTCGCCGCGTGCCAGGAACTCATACGAGCCCGGAGCGATCAGGAAGCTGTCGCCCAGCGGCGTCGCGGGATTGGTGTCGGCCACGGGCGTGACGCGCGCCTCGTAGCGCCCCGCGAAAAGCTGCACCGGCCGGCCCAGAGCTTGCCCGATCGGGTTGAGCCTGGCGGTCGTGTTGTTCGCGAAGGGCGACTCGAAGCTCGGCACTGGGTCGGCGTCGTTCGTGCCGATGCTGCTCGCAGTCTCGCCGAAGCCTCGCCGCGCGAAGGCGTTCCAGAGGAGGTCCTGGTTGGCGCCGTTGAAGCGAAGCAGGTCGGCCGCGAGCAGGGCGTTGCGGGCGTCGACCATGCTGACCGCGCCGGATGACATCAGCAGCCAGGCGTCGAACACGAGCTGCGCCCAGCGGCGATTGCCGGGACAGGCCGAGAGCGCATGCTCCCCACGCGCGCAGGCGAGTTGCACCGCCGGATCGCCGGCGCCGTAGCGGGCAATCATCGCCTGACGGATGTCGTAATTGGTCGCGCTCCAGATCTCTCCGTCGGCGTGGACCTGCGTGAGCACGGGACACGAGCTCACGTTGCAGACGAAGTCGTAGCCGACGTCCGAGTAGTTCAGCGGGCTCGCGTTCATTCCGTAGTTCCGGATGCCCGCCTGCTGGTCGCCCGTGACGTACGGGCCGACCGCGAACGGGTTCTCCCCCGCGACCGGAGTGAAGCCGTTCTCGTGCAGGTACTCCACGGCGGTCAGATCCGACCAGCTCTCGCCCATCGCGTCGGCCTGGTTGCCTGTGAGGTCGCCCGAGGGGCCCCCGACCATGCGGTTCGAGATGGCGTGCGTGTACTCGTGCCCGATCACGGTCATGTCGAAATCCCCGTCCACGCAGGGCGCGTAGAAGGCGCCCGCGATCGGCTGCCACAGGTACATGTTCGTGATCGGGGGGATCCCGTCCGCCGGCGTGATCTGGTTGGCGTTGTCGCGGGCCTCGAAGTTCGGGGGACCGCCGGACCTCCCGCCGGCCTGGGCGTTGCCCTGCTCCGGATCGTTCTCAGCGCCGCCGCGGCCGAAGTTGAAGTCCTGCAGGTTGAAGGCCTGCTCGGTGAATCCGAGGTGATAGGCCCAGTCATGCATGCGGTTGTGCATCGCGAAGAGGTTCGCGAGTGCCGCGTCGATGTCGTTGCGCTGCTCCGATTCGAACGTCGTCTCGGGATTGCAGCGCTCCTCGAACCACTGGTTCGTCCAGGTGTACTGGTAGTCGCGGGTTAGCCGCGGTGCGGCCGGCACGGTGCCGACCATGCGCGGATCGTTCGTGTCCCAGTTCTGCACGCTGCGAGCCGCGTTGCCGATGGTCGTCTCCGTGGGAACGTTGGTGCGTGCGTTCACGTCCCAGGGGACCGGCGACGCACTGCTCTGCAGCACGAGGCCACAGTCCGGCGCGCCTCCGAGCCAGCACCAGACGTCGCGCGTATCGAGCGACGAGTAGTTGAGCGGTGGAGCGTTGCGGAACACCTTCCAGGTCGGGTTGTCGACGAGGTGGTCGACCAGGCTCTCGCGGACGAGCACGTCGCCCGTCTCGGCATCGATGAACGAGGCGTACGCGGCGGGTGACGCCGTGTTGTCGATCAGCTCCGTCTCCCAGGCCCGGCGCGCGCCGTCGGTCGGCGTCGGGACCGCCACAAGTCGCGCGCGGGCGGGGTGCGTGAGCGAGCTCGCGTCGAACAGGGTCCAGCCGGCCTCCGGGCGCCCGCGCGAGAGTGCGCCAAGCTCGATCCCGGCCCGTGCGGCCGCCGCGCGCACCGCCTCCTCGGCGGACAGCCGCCGTTCGCCTGAGAGCGCCGTGGTGCGAGCCAGCGACGATGAGGCGTACGCCACCTTTCCGTTGCGGACGCCCACGGCGAGCATGCCGTCGCGCCCGGCAGGGAGCCCATCGAACCGCTGCCGCAGGAGGATCGCCCGGCCGGCGCCGATTGGCGCGTCGCTGACGACCTCGAGGTCGTCGGCGGCGGCCGCGGAGAGCCCGAGCAGGCCGCGGTTCTCCGCGATCCATCGGCGCGCCGTGGTGACCGGATCGGTCGGCAGCCCCGTGGCGATGTAGCCGCGCGTCCTGGTCAGCGAGCGCGGGGTGCCGAAGCGATTCCACGTCGCCGTGGCCCCCCGATCGCGCGCCAGCGCGCGCTGCGTGGAGCTCGGTGCCCGCTGGCCTTGGCGGTTGTCGATGTCCGGGCGCTTGCCGTTCTCGCCCTGGAAGCCCAGCGGCGCCGCCAGCGCACCGCTCGCCGTGACGGCGAAGCCGGCCAGAATCGCCAGCGGCGCCATGACCCGCACAGCCGCCAAGCTGCCGCAACCACGCGATGCGTGCATTTTCTCCCCCTCAGACGACGCCGAGCTCTTAGTGCCGCGGGAGGGATTACCCGGGACCGTCCTGAATCAGACGTCAATTTGCGCCAGGGTGTGGCGCGCTGTTGCCAGGCGGCGATGACGAACAGACCGGCGCCGAGGATCCACCAGGGATCCCAGATGAGCAGGTGTCCGATCAGGGCGGCGTCGTCGAGGTCGCCGCGGTCCACGATGCCCACCGCCATCAGTAGATGCTGTACGAGCTCGGCTGTCTCATAGAGCAGGAGGAGCGCCCCGCCGGCGCCCAGCACCAGAACGAGCAGACGCCGGGGCCACCCTCGTTCCCCGAGGCGGGTGAGTGCGACCACCGCGAGCGCGGCGAGCAGCTTCAGGGCGCCGATGACCCACTGGGCCGCCACGAACTCCGGGTCCCGGGCGCGAGCGAGCCGTTCGGGCTCGCCTCCGATCGTGTCGATCGCGGCCATGCCCCCGGCCGCCCAGTAGAAGCTCATCAATGCAAACGCGAGCGCCCATGCGCACGCCCCGTAGGCGGCCCAGTTGCTTCGCCTCACACGGGATGGTGTACCCGGAGCGGCTCTCGGACGCTCGCACACTGGGAGCGCGGGCGTCAGGGAGCCAGGACCTCGTCCCAGTCGCGGATGTGCCAGTCGCGAACGACGCCGTTCAGCACGAACGGATCCCCTCGCACGAAGTCCTCGGCCGCCTCGCGGGTTGTAAAGACGGCCATGGAGCCCTCGTCCTGGGGATTCCCGAACGTGCCGACCATCAGGAGCGTGCCGCGGGAGTGGAACTCGTCGAGGCGCGCCTTGTGGGCGGGGAAATGCGCGGGGGCTTTCGAGGCGATGTCGTCGGCCGATTCGTAGAAGAGCACGTATTTCACGACGCCTTACCTCTCCTGGCCCAGAACTCATCGCTGTGGGCGAGTTGGGCCTCCACCATCCACAGTTGTGCGATCTGGCCGTCGCGGATGCGCGCGAGGAACGCGAGTTGGCTCAGATCGCCGGAGGGCATGTTCATCAGCGTAGAGTGCAGGCGTCGTGTTGCGCATGGTTGCGCTAGTGGCGGTGCTGCTTACGCCGGCGCCGTTCGACTCCTCGATCGAGCCGTTGCCGCGGCCTGTTCAGGAGCAGCTGAAGGAGCGGGGCTTCTGGCACCGCGGCTGCCCGGTGCCGCTGTCGGGCCTGCTGCTGCTCACGGTCTCCTACCGCGACTTCGACCGGCAGGCGCAGACGGGTCAGCTGATAGTCAACAAGAGCGCCGCGGGCCCGCTTGCGCGCGTGTTCCGCCGGCTCTATCGGCTGGACTTCCCGATCCGCCACATGCGTTTCACCGACATGTACGGGCCGCGCCATGCTCGGCCGCGCGATGGTGACGTCAGCGGTTCGTTCCACTGCCGCCAGGCGGTTCCTTCACCTTGCAACGGCGGCAGCGGCACCGGCTCGTGGTCCATGCACGCCTACGGGCTCGCGATCGACCTGAACCCACGCGAGAACCCCTACGTCGGGTGCGGCCAGAGTCGCGATCCCGCGGCGCGGCGGTACCGCGACCGCTCGCGACACCGGCCCGGGATGGTGACCCGCCGGGTCATCGACGCCTTCGGTTCGATCGGCTGGGGCTGGGGCGGCGGGTGGAGCGGCAACACCAAGGACTACATGCACTTCTCGTCGTCCGGGCACTAGCAGGCCTCGAGAGCCGTACTCGGCCGAAGGGCCTAGGCCGAATTGCCGCTGTGATCGGCGCCGGCCCCCTCCTAGGCTTGCCACATGACCACGAGAGCCGCCGAGCGCATCACCGCCGAGGTCGGGGCCTGGCCCGACGTGCACGTGCAAAACCACCGGTTCGGGGGCGTCGAGTTTCTCGTCGGCCGCCGGGAGCTCGGGCATCTGCACGGCGATCACATCGCGGATCTCCCGTTCCCGCGGCGCGTGCGCGACGAGCTCGTCTCGAGCTCGCGCGCACGTCCACACCACGCGCTGCCGGACTCCGGCTGGGTCACCTTCCCGATCGACACCGAAGACGACGTATCGGACGCGATCGAGCTGTTCCGGCTCGCCTACGAGCGCGCCCGCACGGCACGTCGTCGCCGACCCGAGCCGGCTCAGGGATAGATCTTCTTCCCCTCGTTCAGCATCGCGACGTACTTGGCGATGCGGCGCGCCCTCGTCTCCGGCTTCTTGGCGTCTTGAATCCGGTAGAGGATCGCGTACCTGTTCCGGCTGTCCAGGGCGGCGAAGAACTCGCGTGCCCTGTCGCTCTTAGCCAGCTCGCGCTCCAGGTCATCCGGGACCACGGCCGTGCTCGGGGACTCGTAGGCGGCGGCCCAGCGGCCGTCCGCCCTAGCTCGCTCGACCTCGCGCAGGCCGGCGGGCTTCATCGCTCCCGTCTCGATGAGCTCCGTGGCCTTGTCGCGGTTGATCTTCGACCACTTGCTCCGCGCCGTGCGCGGCGTGAAGCGCTGCAGCCAATGGTCGTCGTCGAAGCTGTCAGCCTGACCGTCGATCCAGCCATAGCAGAGCGCGACTTCGAGGGCATCCGCGCGTGAGACCGTCTCGAAGGCGGAGCCCTTCTTGGCGAGCTTGAGCCACACGCCGGGCGAGCTTCCGTGCTGTTCCTCGAGCCACGCCTCCCAGGCGTCGCGGGAGGGAAATGACTCGACTGGCTCGCGCCGCTTGCCGCTCATCGGCTGAGCGCGAAGTCCCGCAGCGCCTGCCGCGCGCCGCGGACGAGTGGGGCGCCGTGGGCGGTGAGCAGGCTCTCGAAGTCGAGCTCGTCCGCGAGCCGGGCGTAGGCCTCCTTCAGCGCGACCTTGGTGTCCTCGGGGTCATCCATCAAGTCGTCGGGGACGAACACGAGCTCGCCGTAGTGGATCACGCCGTCGGCCACCGCGAGGGCCGAGACCGGAGGGATGTGCAGCGCCGACTCGTCGGGACAGATCGCGCCGATCTCGTGCACGGTCACCGCGCCGTCCACGAGGGAGTCACCGAAGTCGTACGGCTCCACCGGCTGGCCCTCGCCGAACTCGTGCATGCCCACGCGCGGGGCGCGGACGGTGCAGCCGAAGCGCTCGATCAGCTTGCCGCAGTCACGCCAGTGATGGCGGTTGGTGAGCAGGATCTCCCGCGGGCGTGCGAGCTCCTCGAGCCGCGCGATTCCCTCGGGCGGGACCAGGGGATCGAGCAGCAGGGCGTGCTCGGGCAGGAAGTAGGAGCTGACGTCGAGGTGGATCTTCGGATGGCGTGCGGTCCAGTGCCAGACGCCGGGCGTGATCTCTTCCATGACTCGAAGGTACCGGGGTCTGCAACAAATCTTGCAGCTTGCAGGAATTTTGTGATAGAACGCGGCGCTCCGACGCCGAGTCGCTGGCGATCCAGGTCCCGGCGAGCGGGGGAACCAATGCGGCCACCGTGCCGCGGGGGCGAATCGCCCGGACCGGAGTGTCCAGGAGTAGCGCACAGCGCGAGCCCGTCAGCTCACCTCGTAGGCGTCAATTCAGATGGAACGGCTACGAGGGAACCGAGCGATCGCGAGGCTGGCGGCGGCAGGCGCCGTCCTGGCCGCACTGTGCACCCTGCCGGCCGCCGAGGCGGCCGCCGACAAGCGCGCGAACGCCGGCGTCCGCGCGGAGGCGGCCCAGTCGAAGAGCGAGGTCCGTGGGCTCCAGCGAGCTCTCGGCATCCCCGCCGACGGCGTGTTCGGGCCACAGACCGAGCGGGCCGTGACGCGCTATCAGCGCCGGCATGGGCTCGCCGCCGACGGGGTCGTCGGCCCGGTGACGCGGCGCGCGCTTGGCCTCGGGTCCGGGCCCGTGCTGAAGCGGAAGCAGCGGGCGTCCGGGGGGCGCCGCGGCCGCCGGGCGACCAGGCGTGTTGCCGCACGACGGCCGGTCTCCGGCGGCGGTGTGCGCGCCCTGCAGCGGGCCCTGGGGCTGCCCGCCGACGGCGTCTTCGGCCCCCAGACCGAGCGGGCCGTGAGGCGCTTCCAGCGCCGGCACGGGCTGGTTGCCGACGGAGTGGTCGGGCCGGCCACGAGGCAGGCGCTCGGGCTCGGATCCGGACCGGTCCTGAAGCCACGCTCGGGCGGCGGCGATCCGCCGGTCGGCGCGGGCACGCTCTCGCGGGTGGTCGCCGCAGCAAACGCGATCGCCGAGGCGGACTACCGCTACGGCGGCGGCCACCGCTCCTTCGAGGACAGCGGCTACGACTGCTCCGGCTCGATCTCCTACGCGCTGCATGGCGGCGGCCTGCTCCGCTCGCCACTCGACTCGACGGGCTTCATGAGCTACGGCGAGCCGGGCCCGGGCCGCCACATCACGATCTACGCGAACAGGTCGCACGCCTTCATGGTCGTGGACGGCCGCCGCTACGACACCAGCGCGCTGGGCGAGACGGGCTCACGCTGGACCTCGAAGCCGCGCTCGACGCGCGGCTTCGTGGCTCGGCATCCGGCCGGGCTCTGACCGGTCCCCGCGGTCAGCCGACCCGAGCACGCGAGCGATCGACGGCCTTGGTGTGGGCCAGGATCGCCTCGGCCAGCGGCGCCAGGACCGCGGAGCTCAGAGCGTGCCCCATGCCGGGGATGGTGACCAGCTGCGCGCCCGAAATCGTGCGGGCCAGGTGGGCGGCGTGGGGCGGCGGGTTGATCGGGTCCTCGGGAGCCTCGATGACCAGCGTCGGCGTGCGGACGCCGCTCAGCTCGGTCCCTCGCTCCAGCCCGGTCTGAGCGGCACGGGCGTGAGCGGCCGGGTTGTCGTGCCGTCCCGCATGGTCGATCGACAGCTCTTCCACTCGCCGGAACTCTTCGGCGTCGAACGGCACCGCGTCGCCGTTCAACAGGCGCCAATGCTCGACCCGCCACGCGATCTCCTCCTCGCGGTCGCGGGGATCGGCCATCTGCGTCCAGAGGGCGAGAAGCCTGGGGTCGGGGTCGGGCAGGCTCGGCTCGCCCCCGCTCTCGCCGGCGGCGAGGCCCGCGCCAAGCGCCGAGGTGCAGAACACGGTCGCGCTCAGCAGCCGGTCGGGGTAGTCGAGCAGCAGCAACTGGACGAGCGTGCCGCCCATCGACATGCCCACGACGTGTGCGCGTTCGGCGCGGACGGAGTCGAGGACCGCGACGGCGTCGTCGGCGAGATCAGCGATCGCATAGGGGCGCTCGTCGAACGCCCACGTCGATCGGCCGGTGTCGCGATGGTCGTAGCGGATCACGCGGTGGTGCTGGGCAAGGCTCTCCACGAGCCGCTCGGGCCACCCCAGCCCGGAGGCGTTCGCGCCCATCACGAGCAGCAGCGGCGAAGAGTCCGGATCGCCCCTGTCCTCTACCCACAGCCGCACTCCGGGTGCGACGTCGACGTGCCCCTCCACGCGGTGATCTTGACAGCCGGAGCCCTGTCTCGCTTCCGGTCTCCTCGGCCGGCGTCGCCCCGGACGGCGGCGGGCCGTGCGAGCCGATGCGTTCGACCTTCTGCGGCGATAACCCGCATAAGGTCGAACGCGTCACTCCGGGCGCTGCGCAGGGGGCTCGAGCTAGGTGGGCGGGTCGCCGCCCGCGTTCAGCGCATACCAGGTGCCGCCGAACTCGGGCACGTTGTTGCAGAGGACCTCGCCGCGCGGGTCGTCGACGTAGAAGTAGAGCGGCTGGCCCTTGTAGGTCACCTGTCGCGCGCCGCCCCGGCGGCGGATCGTGCCGAGCAGGGATTGCTTGACACCCCGGGCGGCACGCGGGCGTCCCTTCGCCAGGAAGGGCGGCCAGGCCGCGGCGCAGTCGCCGTAGCAGCGGGTTCGATTGCGCGAGTCGCGGGTGAAGAGGTAGAGCGCGCGATTGCGGCCGTCGAAGAGCACCGGGCCGAGCTGCGAGGCGCGCAGCTTCACGAGGGGACCGCGCCGGGGGGCCTTGCCGCGTGACTCGGTGTTGGAAGGCTCGGCGACGCCGGCCGCCGCCCGCTCGGTGGTTTCGCCGGCGCTCGGGGCGTCCGAGTCGTCGCCGCAGCTAACGAGAAGCACCGTGCAGGCGGTGAGGGCGATCAATGTCCGCTTCATGGCTCCAATTGGATCGGTCGGGTGCCACACCGTCCAGGCGGACCCCGCGTTCGTTACAGACGCGTAAGGCGGGGGAGGCCGAGCGGATGGCCTCCCCCCAATCTCCACTTGCTTGGTCAACTTTGTGCTACGGTCCATCCCACCGCCCTGCCAGTAAAGTCGATTGACAAGGTGGAAAATGAGCCGCCGCGGCAGTCGGATACGCCTTCTCACGCTGACCTTCGCAATCGCGGTCGTCCCGGCCGCAGTCGCGGCCGGCTGCGGGGGCACCTCGAGCGAGTCGTCGGCGAGCAGCGACGGCGGCGGGGACAACCTGACGCTCGTGGCCTACTCGACTCCGGAAGAGGCCTACCGGGAGCTGATCCCGGCCTTCAACAAGACCTCGGAGGGCGAAGGGGTCGGTTTCGATCAGTCCTACGCCGCGTCCGGTGAGCAGTCACGCGCGGTCGAGGGCGGCCTGCCCGCCGACGTCGTTGAGTTCTCGCTCGAGCCCGACATGACGAGGCTCGTCGAAGCCGGACTGGTCGACGAGAAGTGGAACCAGAACGAGCACGACGGGTTCGTTACCGGCTCGGTCGTCGTGTTCATGGTCCGCAAGGGCAATCCGAAGGACATCCGGACCTGGGACGACTTGATCGAGGACGACGTCGAGGTGCTCGAGCCCAATCCGTTCACCTCCGGCGGGGCCAAGTGGAACATCATGGCGGCCTACGGCGCGCAGTTGGAGCAGGGCGGGTCGCCCGACCAGGCCCGGGCCTACATCGCGGAGTTGTTCGAGCATGTTCCGGTGCTCGACAAGAGCGCGCGCGAGTCGCTGCAGACCTTCTCCAGCGGCAAGGGCGACGTGCTCCTCGGCTACGAGAACGAGGCGATCCTGGCGCAGCAGCAGGGCGAGGAGCTCGACTACGTCATCCCCGACCAGACGATCCTGATCGAGAACCCCGTTGCGACAGTCAACGAGTCGAAGAACCCCGACATGGCCGAGGCGTTCGTCGACTTCCTCTACACGCCCGAGGCTCAAAAGATCTTCGTGGAGAAGGGCTACCGGCCGGTCGTCGAGGGCGTGGCCGGCGCTGACAGGTTTCCAACCCCGCCCGCGTTGTTCGAGA
>Ga0081538_10005827_pt1 | contig 10981 bp, 13 predicted proteins | sample TabmetS5T2R1_FD_71022 | JGI IMG/M metagenome (GOLD analysis project Ga0081538, IMG submission 71022) | Tabebuia heterophylla rhizosphere microbial communities from the University of Puerto Rico - S5T2R1 | ecosystem: Host-associated > Plants > Roots > Rhizosphere ...
CGGTTTCCACCAGGGACTCGGCGAAGTGCTCGGCGACCAGCAGGATCACCACCCCGGCATAGGCGAACATCGCCAGCACGCTCACCCGCCTGGCGCGCTTGCCCAGGCCGCCGACCCAGGCGGCCGGGCCGATCAGGTCGGGCTCGGTCTGGGGCGCCTGGGAGATCCGCAGCGTGTAGGCGACGAAGATGCCGACCAGGATGACCGTGTCCAGCAGCGTGACGGTCTCCCGCAGCGGCAGCGCGAGGCAGTAGGCGCTGGCGATGGTGAGGTAGCTCAGCTCGACCGACTTGGAGCGCTCCATGGTGACGCCCGCGTGCCGCTCGCCGCGGCGGTGCCACTGCCAGTAGGCGATGAACACGATCATCGACCAGCCGACGCCGATGAGCAGCCGGTTGGCGCCGGTCATGTTGGCCAGCACCAGCGAGCAGGGCGAGGCGCCCTCCGAGCCGGGCGCCTGGCACTCCACGCCGTGCTGCTCGAACTCGTTGCCGCCCTTCCAGGCGAACACGAACCCGACGGCGTACTCGGGCAGCACCGCGATCAGGGCGAGCACGCCGATGGCCAGGCTGGCCGAGACGTCGAGCTGGGCCGCTTCGGCGGCCCAGGCCAGCACGAACGCGGCGCCGATGACCGCCATGCCGTACACCAGCGCCAGCAGCGGCGGCGCCAGGTGCGGCGCGCCCAGGTGGAACAGCTCGGCGAGGCCGAGCAGGGTGCCTGGGAGGCTGGCGAGCACCGCCAGCGCCAGCGGCAGCTGCCCGCCCCTGACGCCGGGCCGCGGCCGCTCGGTCTCAACTGTCAAGGGGGCCTCCGGGTCGGTCGGGTCCGGTCGAGCGGGACGCCAACGGGCTCGAAGGTCTCGTCCGCCCGTCACGCTGGGTGAGGCGCCGGGTGGACGAAGCGCCCACCGTCCTGACGGCGTTCTCGCGGGGCGGCTGCCCCGATGGACTACTCCCCTTCGCGGGCCAGCATACCCGACGCAGGCGGCCGCGATACCTCAGTGCGGGTGATCGTGGGGGCGCCGACCGGTGCCGCTCGGGGCGCCCTGTCAGCAGCCGGGCTCGCCCGGATGGCCGCAGCACGGCCGCCCGCGGAGCCGCCTGGTCAGGTTCGTCACCGCCTTCAGCGCCGTGCGGGCGGCGCCGGCGTCCGACTCGCGCAGGTTGCGCCAGAAGCTGCGCGGGTCGAAGCCGTCGCCCATCAGCCGCCGAGCCGGTCGTGGAGGAAGTCGAGCGTGCGGCGCCAGGACTCCTGGGCGGCCTCGGCGTGGTAGACCTCCGGCCGGTCGTCGTTGAAGAACGCGTGGGTGGTGCCGGGGTAGTGGTGGAAGGTGACGTCCACGCCGGCGTCGCGCAGCTCCCGCTCCATGCCGTCGGCCAGCTCCCGGCTGGCCCAGTCGTCGTGCTCGGCGAAGTGCCCCAGCACCGCGCCCTTGACCGCCGACAGGTCCCACTGGAGGCCCTGGCGCGGGAAGCCGTAGTAGCAGACCGCGGCCGCCACCTCGGGCTTCAGGCTCGCCAGGTACAGCGCCAGCCCGCCGCCGGCGCAGAAGCCGATGGCGCCGACGCCGTCGCCGGTGGTCTCCGGCATCGCCAGCAGCGCGTCCACGGTCGCCGCCATGTCCTTGGCGGCCTGGTCGAGGCGCATCTCCATGAGCAGCTTGCCGGCCTCGTCGGGCTCGCTGGTCTCCTGGCCGTGGTACAGGTCGGGGGCCATGGCCACGAACCCCTGGGCGGCCAGCCGGTCGGCCACGTTGCGGATGTGGGGGACCAGGCCCCACCACTCCTGGATCACCACCACGCCAGGGCCGCTGCCCGCGGGTGGCAGGGAGACGTAGGCGGGCACCACGCCGCCGTTGACGGGGACCTCGGTCATCGAGCCGGCCATGGGGGGGCCTCCTGTGTCGAGGAGCGGCACCGGACGGCCCGATCCTAGCGCCCCTGGCGCATCGCCAGCGCTCAAGCGAGCCGGCCGGGGGGCCGACCGGTTCAGGGGACGGTCGAGCAGGTGGCGAGGAGGCATCGTGACGAACATGACGGCCTGGCTGGAGGCGCTGGCCGCCGCCCGCGGGTCGGACCTCCACGTCAAGGTGGGGTCGACGCCGCGCATGCGGGTGGACGGCCACCTGGTCGAGCTGGAAGGCCCGGTGATCACCTCGGAGATGGCCGAGAACCTGCTCACCGAGGTGATCCGGCCCGACCTGTACGACGAGTTCCAGCGCCGCAACGAGGCGGACTTCGCCTACTCGCTGGCCGGGGTCGGCCGCTTCCGCGTCAACGCCTTCCGCCAGCGCGGCTCGGTCGGGCTGGTGCTGCGCCGCGTCCAGGAGGGGGCGCTGTCGATCGACTCCCTCGGCCTGCCGCCGGTGATCGCCAGGCTGGCCGAGGAGCCGCGCGGCCTGGTGCTGGTGACCGGGCCGACCGGCTCGGGCAAGACCACCACGCTGGCGTCCATGATCGACCACGTCAACGCCAACCGCGCCGTGCACATCGTCACCATCGAGGACCCCATCGAGGTCCTGCACGCCGACAAGCTCGGCATCGTCAACCAGCGCGAGGTCCGGGTCGACACCGAGGACTTCGCGGTGGCCATGCGCGCCGCCATGCGCCAGGACCCCGACGTGATCCTGGTCGGCGAGGTCCGCGACGCGGAGACGCTCAAGGCCGCCCTGGCCGCCGCCGAGACCGGCCACCTGGTGCTGTCCACCCTGCACACCACCGACGCCGCCGAGACCGTCAACCGCTGCATCGACCTGTTCCCGCCCTTCCAGCAACGCCAGGTGCGGCTGTCGCTGGCGGCGGCGCTGCGCGGCATCGTCGGCCAGCGGCTGGTGCGCCGCGACGGCGACGGCGGCCGGATCGCGGTGCTGGAGATCCTGGTCAACACCGGCAGGGCGGCGGAGGCGATCGCCGACCCGGAGCGGCTCGGCGAGCTGGTCACGATCATGACCGAGGGCGGCTACTACGGCATGCAGACCTTCGACCAGCACCTGATCGCCCTGTACCGCGACGGCGTGGTCACCCTGGACGACGCCCTCGCGGTCGCGTCCAACCCCCACGACCTGCGCGTCGCCCTCCGCAACCAGGGCCTGGTCGCCTGACCGTCAGGGCGTCGGGCCGACCAGCTTGAAGCCCGCCTGCCAGGGCCAGTTGTTGCGGAGCTGGAGGGTGATGTTGAGCAGCGCCATCGCCTCCAGGGCGCGGGCCATCACCAGCGGGCCGGCGTCGATCGGGCGGAAGCCGATGGAGCCGGCGAGCTCGGCCACGGCCTGCTTGGCGCGGTCGTCGTCGCCGGCGATGAAGGCGTCCAGGGCGACCCCTTCGACCACCGGGTCGGCCTGCCGCGAGGCGAAGGCGGTGTTGAACGCCTTGACCACGCGGGCCTCGGGCGCGCGGGCCTGGATCTGCTCGGCGGCCGAGGTGCCGTCCATGGTGCTGCCGGGGTCGGCCGGGTCGAGCCGGTTGGTGACGTCCACGACCACCTTGCCGGCGAGCGCGTCGCCGACATCGGCCAGCAGGCCGTCCACGGCGGGGTAGGGCACCGCCAGCACGACCACCTCGGCGGAGCCGACCGCCTGGCGGTTGGATTCCGCGGCCTGCCCGCCGCTCTGGCTGGCGGCCGCCTGGGCGCTCTGCTGGCTGGTCGCGCTCAGGGTGACGTCGTGGCCGGCGCGGGTGAAGGACCCGGCCAGCGCCTTGCCGACGTTGCCCGATCCGATGATCGCGATCTGCATGGTTGCTTCCTCTCCTCGGGGTTACAGCGGGTACGGGCCGAAGCGGGCCCAGGCGACGACGACGGCAGCCAGCAGCAGCACGGCGTTGATCCCGATCATCTGGGACTCGCCGCGGCGCCGATGGGTCAACGCGGCCAGCAGCATCAGCAGCGCCAGGCCGACCGCGGCCAGCGGCACCAGCACCGTGGCGACGCCGGTCACCGCCGGCAGCAGCAGCCCGATCCCGGCCAGCACCTCCAGCACGCCGATGGTCCTGACGGTGTTGTCGGAGAAGTCCTCGACCCAGCCCATGCTGGTGGCCAGCTGCTGGCGTGGCCGGGTGGACTTGATCACCCCGGCCAGCACGAAGGCGAGGGCCAGCAAGATCTGTAGCACCCAGACGGCGGCGTTCATTGCCACTCCTCTCCAGGAAACGGAGGCTACCCTCCGGTCGGTCATTCTACAGAATCCGGAGGCTGGCCTCCATATTCCCGGTTACACTGGGACCGCGATGACCACCACGCCCGCCAGGCGGCTGCGCAGCGACGCCCAGCGCAACCGCGACGCCATTCTCGCCGCGGCCCGGCGGGTGTTCCCCGAACAGGGCCTGGAGGCGCCGCTGGAGGAGATCGCGCGCCGGGCAGGGGTCGGCATCGCCACCCTGTACCGCCGCTTCCCGACCCGCACCGAGCTGCTGGACGCCGTCCTGGCCCCGGCGGTCCAGGAGCACGTGGACGCCGCCGAGCAGGCGCTGGCCATGGAGGACCCGTGGGAGGGCTTCGCCGCCTACCTGGAGCGGAGCTGCCAGCTTCAGGCCAGCGACCGGGGGCTCAACGACATCATGTCGATGCGGCTGCCGCGCGCCACCGCGGTGGAGGCGGCCAAGCGGCGCCTGTACCGGCTGGTGGAGGAGCTCGTCGCCCGCGCCCAGCGGGCCGGCCGGCTGCGCGCCGACGTGACCCAGGAGGACCTGGTCTTCCTCTACTGGGCCAACGCCCGCATCCTCCAGGCCACCCGGGCCGCCGGGGCGCCGGACGCGTGGCGGCGGCACCTCGGCCTGCTGCTGGACGGCTTCCGCGCCGACCGCGCCCACCCGCTGCCCGAGCCGCCGCTGTCGCCGCGCCAGGTCTACCGGGCCATGCTCACCCTGGGCGCGAGCTGCACCCGCGGCAACGGGTAGCCAGCGGATTCTGTCTACAATAACCCAGGCGGCTCCACCGTCTCCCTGAAGGAGTGAACCAGGTCGATGGCGTCCGGATGGCCGGATGAGGCGGTCGTGCGCCCGCTCAAGCGCCCGGTGCCGCTGCGGGAGGGCGCCTACGAGACCCTGCTGGAGCTCATCACCAGGGGGGTGCTGCGGCCAGGGCAGCACCTGGTCGAGAGCGAGCTGGCCGAGCGGCTGGGGGTGTCGCGGCAGCCGGTGCGCGAGGCGCTCCAGCGCCTGAGCAACGAGCGCTGGGTGGACCTCCGGCCCACCCAGGGGGCGTTCGTGCACCAGCCCACCGTGGCCGAGGCCGACCAGCTCATGGCGGTCCGCGCGCTGTTCGAGGCCGAGGCGGCGCGGCTGGCGGCGGCCAACGCCGCCGACGGCAGCATCGACCGGCTGCGGGAGCTGTGGCGGCAGGGGGTGGCCGCGGTGGCCGCCGACGACATCGACGCCGTCGTCGCCGCCAACGCCGACCTGCACGCCTGCGTCATGGAGCTGGCCGCCAACGACGTCCTGGCCGAGCTCGCCGGCCAGGTGTCCCGGCGCGTGCGCTGGTACTACACGCCGGTGGCAAGGCAGCGCGGCGAGCGGTCCTGGGAGGAGCACGCGGCGCTGATCGACGCGATCGCCGCGCACGACCAGGACCGCGCCGCCCGGATCATGCGCGAGCACACCGAGCAGACCCGCCGGTCCTTCCACCAGCGCCGGCGGCAGGCGGAGGGCTGACCGGGGTCAGCCCTCGCGCTCGCCGCCGTCAGGGTCGCCGAGCAGCCTGCTGAACCCCGCCAGCACCTGCTGGTAGAGCAGCAGGAACCCGAGCCCGAAGAGCCCGCCGACGATCGCCTGGTAGAGCACGAACCCGATCAGGCCGTCCTTGATCTCGCGGTCGCCGATCAGCAGCTCCTGGGTCAGCCGGCACACCGCGAAGGCCGCCGCCCAGTACAGCAGCGCGCGACCGAAGGTCAGCCGGTCGTGGTCGGTGAGCCAGCCGAACAGCACCCCCGCGGCCAGCAGCGGGACCGTGAGCGCCAGGATCGCCGCGGTGAAGCTGGCGGCGCCCTCGCCGGCGATCGTCACCAGCAGGGCCATGACGCCCCCGGTGACGACCGCCGTCAGGGCTCCAGCGAGCGGGCCTCGCGGCATGGCGCTAGGGCAGCGCGCCCATGACGAGCCAGCTCCACAGCGTCCCGCCGAGGTACAGCAGCACCCCGATGCCCAGGGCGATGTTGCTGATCAGGCCCGGCCGCAGCTTTTGGGGCAGCAGCCGGTTGTTGACGAACAGCAGCAGGATGCAATAGGCGCCCATCACTCCAGCCGACATGAACGCCAGGATGTCCAGAATGGCGCCGGGGCCGTCCTCGGTCCCGATCCACGACAGCGTGACGATGCCGAACAGGATGATGAACCAGACGAAGAAGATGTAGTGCCGGCTCATGCTCCAGCGCCGCGCCTTGGGGGCGAAGTAGTAGGTCATGTCCGCCTGGCCGCGCGACAGCGCGTCGAACAGCCCGAAGCTCTGCTTCCAGCCGATGACGCCGATCAGCAGGAGGAAGACCGTCTTGGTCCAGCCGGCGCTGACCGAGCCGAAGGCGGCGGCCATGCCGTCAAGGGCCGCCTCGCGCTCGCCCTCCTGGATGAGGGTGGCGGTCTCGGGGCTGACCCTGGTGGCCGAGATCGCCATCACCGTGAAGATGATGGTGGTCAGCATGGTGATGCCCCAGAACAGCACCCCGGCGTCGAAGAAGTTCCAGCGGCGCCAGCCGTTCCACTTCTCCATCTCCTCGGGGTCGTCGACGTCGAAGGTGAAGCCGCGCGCCGGGATGGTCTCCTTCTCGACGTCGCGCAGGCCGCGCAGGCCGGCGATGCGCGGGATGTAGCTGCCCATGCCGGCGCGCTTGTCACGCAGCCACAGCGAGTACCACATCTGCTGCATGCCGGAGGGACCGGCGAAGGCGACGGCGCCCACCACGATCGGGAACCACGCCTCGGTGAACCAGTCGCTGGGCAGGGGGGACCCGCCCCCCAACGCCACCGTCCCCGTGAGCGTGTCCCAGAGGTCACCCCAGCTTCCCACCATGGAGGCGATGATCGCCGACCCGATCACCAGGATGGACACGAACACGGTCAGCACCGACTCGACGACGCGATAGACGTACTTGGCGATCGTCAGCACCACGCCGACCACCAGCAGGCCGATGACGGCCACCGGGTACCAGCCCAAGGCGCCGTTGGTGAGGTTCTCGATCGACTGCGCCCCCACGGCCATGTGGCCCGGCCAGATGTAGATGAACAGGGCGCAGGCGAAGAAGAACCACATGACCGGCCGCCAGATGCGGGCGGCGCCGAAGAAGATGCTCTCGCCCGTGGCCATCGACCAGCGGGCCATCTCGATCATGACCACGAGCTGGACGGTGACGCCGAGCAGGAACAGCCAGCGGACGCTGGGACCGAAGACGATCACCAGCCGCGGCCACTGGTAGGTCTCGCCGAGACCGACCCCAAGGGCGGTCAGGGCGATGCCCGGGCCGATCAGGTGGACCGGGTTGAAGGGTTTGGGGAGTGGTCGGATGGGGAGTGGAGCCTCCCGCCCCATCGGGACGGTTCGCTCTTCGGCTTCTGCTACGACTGGTTCGTCGCTGATGCCCACCGGATACCTCCCTGTGGACGGGGGCTACGGCAGCTTGACAACGCTGACGGGATTGGGAGCGCGGTAGTCCCCGGCGTTGTCGATGAGCTCGATGGGTCCGCGGTCGGACAGCAGGTGGAAGGAGCCGTCGGCACTGTAGTTGCGGATGATGACGACGGTGCCGTCGCCATGCGTGTAGCGCTCCTCGCTGAATGCCGGTGTGTGCCGCGTCTGGCAGTCGACCGCCGCCTCGCGGGTCCAGACGAACCGGTAGGGGGCCAGTGGGAGCCGCAGCTCGTGCGGGTAGGACTCCTCCATCGGGGACCAGAACCTTCCTGAGGGGTGGACGGGTCAGGCGCTCTCCGCATCACCGCCCTTCGCCTTCAGCGCCCGGACCTCGGCGGCCAGCCGCTCGCGCTGGCCCGGCTCGCTGAGGTCGAGGACCTCCGCCAGCTCGTACCGCTTGCCCGCCACCCGGCCGTCGGCCAGCCGCACCGGCGGCCCCTCCCGCCAGATCTCGAACCGCGGGTGGGGGCTCTGCCTGCTCACCCAGAGCACGCACTCGAGCAGGGACCGCCGGTCGGAGAAGTACCGTTGCTGGTGGCCGGCGTCGAAACGGAGCTGGAGGGACTCGGACATGGCCTAGGCGCCGACGCCCCGTTGCACCGGCAGGGAGTACTCCACCTCCTTCAGGTACTCGTTGTGGGTGGGGTCTTCCAGCTCACGCAGCCGGGCGGGCACCTCGACGCCCATGTCCTCCCAGTTGCGGTTGGCGGCGCGCTGCATGGTGGCGACGTGCTCGGGGTGCATGTGCCCGAAGCGGCCCTGCATCGCCAGGTAGTCGGTGACCGGCCGGAGGGTCGGCGGCACGAAGTAGTCGTAGGAGCGGTTGACCGGGTCGTACTCCCACACCGGGAACAGGCCCGCCTCCACCACGCGGCGGCCCAGCTCCACGGTCATCGGCGTCTGGTACACCCAGCCCTTCTGGCAGGGGGTGTAGACGTGCATGAAGGCGGCGCCGCGGAAGTTGAGGCCCTTGCGGGTCTTGTTCATCAGGTCGATGAGGTAGCCGACCGTGGTGGTGGCCACGTAGCTGTTGGGGTGGCCCTCGGCCATCATCTTGGCCAGGTTCTTGGGCGGCAGCTTCTTGCCCTCGGGGATGACCTTGCCCGGCGGGGTGAAGGTGGTGTTGCCGCCGTAGGGGGTGGTCGGCGAGGTCTGGATGCCGGTGTTGGCGTAGCACTCGTTGTCGTAGCAGATGAACAGCGCGTCGTGGCCGCGGTACAGCGCGCCCGAGATCGAGCCGATGCCGATGTCGGCGGCGCTGCCGTCGCCGGCCATGACGATGATGTTGGGGTACTGCCCGCGGTACTTGCCCTTGCGGATCATGGCCTCGTAGGCGGCGGCCACCCCCGAGGTGAACGAGCCGCCCGAGGCGATCTGGGTGTGCGCCCACGGCACCGTGTACGGGGTCGACATGTAGGTGGCGTTGGCCACGTACATGCAGCCGGTGGGGCCGGCGACGACCGTGTTCTGCCCGGCGGCCTTGAGCACCGCCCGGTACTCGATCGCCGGGCCGCAGCCGGCGCAGGTGCGGTGCCCGGCCTGGAAGGGGTCCTCGACCGGCAGGTCGGGCAGGTAGTGCCGGTTGCGGCCGACGTCGTCGTCCACCGTGGCCGCGCGCCCCTGCTCGTCGAACAGCGGCAGGTGCTGGCGGACGACCTCCTGGGTCAGCGTCATCGTTGCGTCCTCCTCGTTGCTAGTCCTCGAAGCCCACCCAGTGGGTCGCCTTCTCCACCCGGCCGGCCTCCATGGCGGCCAGCATCTTGTCGGCCATCCAGTCGAACTCCTCGGCCGGCACGGTCTCGCCGCCCATGCCGGCCATGAACGAGGTGACCAGCGGCCGGTCGTGCGGCGTGTGGTACAGCGCGGTGGTGACGTCCAGGGAGAGGATGCCGCCGTAGCTGGCGCCGCCCAGGCCCAGGTTGGTCTCGACCACGCCCACCACCTTGGCGCCGGCCAGCGCCCGCTGGAGGTCCTCGGTGGGGAACGGCCGGAACCAAAGCAGCCGGGCCATGCCCGCCTTGATGCCGCGCTCCCGCATCGCCCTGATGGCGGTCTGGCAGGTGACCGCGTGGCCGCCCTGGATGACGAACACCACCTCGGCGTCCTCCAGCATGAACCCCTCCACGAACGCCGGGTAGTGGCGGCCGAAGGTCTCGCCGAACAGCGCGGTCTTCTCGCGGATGATGTCCAGCGCGGTCTCCATGGCGCGGGCGCGCTCGAGCTGCAGCGGCGGCCCCTGCTCGGGGTGGATCTGCGGGCCGTGGGAGACCGGCTTGTTGGGGTCGAGCGCGAACGGGTGCCGGTAGGGCGGCAGGAACTCGCGGACCTGCGCCGGCTCCGGCAGCTCGACCTGCCCGGAGATGTGCGACACGAAGTAGCCGTCCTGGCAGATCATCTGCGGCAGCAGCAGGCGCGGGTCCTCGCCGATGGCGTAGCCGAGCAGGGTCTTGTCGAACACCTCCTGCGGGGTCGACGCCCAGCCCATGAGCCAGCCCATGTCCCTGGTGCAGAGCGCGTCGGTATGCTCGGAGCCGAAGTCGCCCGGCGGGTCCAGGGTCCGGTCGGCGATGGCCATCTGGATGGGGACCCGCGCCCCGGAGGTGGGGGAGTACAGCTCGTAGGCGTAGGTGACGCCCACGCCGGAGGAGCCGGTGTAGGCGCGCGCGCCGGAGGAGCCGGCGCCCAGCGCCGCGGAGAGCTGCGAATGCTCGCCGTCGGCGTGGATGAACTCGGCGTCCAGCAGGCCCTCGGCGATGAACTGCGCCAGGTTCATCATGATCGCCGTGTACGGCCGGATGGGGTAGGCGGTCACCACGTCGACGTCGGCGAACAGCGCGGCGTGCGCGGCCGCGCCGCAGCCGTTCAGGCGTACGGTCGTCCCGGAGAGGTGGATGATCCGCTGGTCGTGCGCGAGCAGGGGGTCGATCTCCGGCTCGGTGGCCGCGGCCGTGACGATGCGCTCGGCCAACGTCATCCCTCCCCGTTGCCGCTGGTGCGCCGTTGACGGGCGGCGTCGTACTCGGCGATCGCCTGCTCGTGGACGCGGGCGATCGGGATGGACTGCTCGGCGTGGGCGCCGTCGTAGGGCGCGAAGGCCGTCTCCATCCGCTGCACGTCGTCCTGGTCGACGAAGTCCAGCTCCGGGACCTTCTCCAGGCAGCCGGTGGGGCACTCCTGCACGCACACCAGGCAGCCCTTGCAGTACCTGGTGCGGATCGAGTAGTGCCCGTTCTCGCGCGCGTCCCGCATCACGCTGACGTCGGGGCAGACGATGTAGCAGTTGTCGCAGCCGTTGCAGACCCCGCAGCTCATGCAACGGTCCGCCTCGGCCATCGCCTGCTCGGTGGAGTAGGCCAGGGTGACCTCG
>Ga0081538_10005828_pt1 | contig 10978 bp, 11 predicted proteins | sample TabmetS5T2R1_FD_71022 | JGI IMG/M metagenome (GOLD analysis project Ga0081538, IMG submission 71022) | Tabebuia heterophylla rhizosphere microbial communities from the University of Puerto Rico - S5T2R1 | ecosystem: Host-associated > Plants > Roots > Rhizosphere ...
CTACCTCGGGCGACGCCGCTATACCGGCGGACGTAGAGAACTTCTTCGACAAGTACAGCCGCGGGATGAAGATCGTCGTCGAGGGCGCCCAGGCCGACACGGGCCAGACACCCAAGGAGACGGTCTGGACCAAGAACAAGGCGAAACTCTACCACTACGCCCCCAACGCCCAGAAGAAGCATCCCGTCCCAATCCTCATGGTCTACGCCCTCATCAACAGGCCTTACATACTCGACCTCATGCCGGGCAACAGCTTTATCGAGTACCTTGTAGGCGAGGGTTTCGACGTCTACATGCTGGACTGGGGCGTGCCGGGCGACGAAGACAAGGACCTCACCTTCGAGAACTACGTCCTCGACTATCTGCCGAGGGCCGTAAAGAAGGTCCTCAGGCACTCGCACTCCGACGAGCTCACCATACTCGGCTACTGCATGGGCGGCACGATGAGCGCCATGTACGCCTCGCTGTTCCCCGAGCACCTGAAGAACCTCATCCTCATGACAGCCCCCGTGGAGTTCCCCGAAGGGGAGATGGGTCTCTACAGCCTGTTTACGAGCGAGAAGTACATGAACCCCGGGCTGCTCGCCGACGCCTTCGGCAACATCCCCGGCGACCTCATCGACACGGGCAACAGGATGCTAAAGCCCGTGACCAACTATGTCGGCACCTACGTCAACATGTGGGAGCGCATCTTCGAGGAGAAGCCGATGGAGACCTGGCTCGCGATGAACAAGTGGGTCAACGACGGGCCTCCCTTCCCTGGCGCGGCGTTCAGGCAGTGGATCACGGAGTTCTACCAGCAGAACAAGCTGGCCAAGGGCGAGATGATCCTCCGGGGCCGCCGCATCGACCTCTCGAACATCAGGGTCCCGCTACTGAACATCGCAGGCAAGAAGGACCACATCTGTACCCTCCCGCAGGCCGAGGCCACGATGAACCTCGTCGGCAGCGAGGACAGGGAATTCTTCGTCCTCGACGCAGGCCACGTCGGCCTCATGACGGGCCGCGGCGCAAAGAAAGGACTCTGGCCCAAGGTCAGCGACTGGCTCGGCACCCGCTCTGGCGGGTAGCGGGAGGCGAGCCTCCCACTACCCGCGCTTGTCAGCACGCTCAGAGGCCCCTGGCCTTCGCTTGTCGGCATTTCAGCAAGTCGTCCCGTAGCCTCGCCAAGAGCGTCGGATCCGACCGCCGGGATGGCGGCGCCTCGTGCGCGGGCGGGGCCATAACGGGAGAATCCGACAAGCTGAGAGCGAGGGCCCGAAGCGTGCTGACAAGGCGGCGGAGCAGCCGTGCCGACTAGCGCGGGGTTTGGAAGGGCGGCCCTTCCAAACCCCGCAATGACATTCGTCACCTGGAAATCACGACTATCTTCACTACGCGCCGCAAAATTGCGCCCATACACTCCTCTGTAGAAACGTAAAGGAGCTTCAGAGGAGGTTCTGATGCAGGAGCAAAGCGGACAACAGGAGAGGTTCGGGGAAGAGTGGGCGGCGGCCGAGTTGCGGGGGGATACAGTCGCGCTCGGTCGTATTCTCGCAGACGACTTCGTCGCCGTAGGACCACGCGGCTTCATGCTCAGCAAAGAGCAGTGGCTCTCCAGGCACGACTCCGGAAATCTCACCTACGAAGCCTTCGAATGGGATGAAGTAACGGTCCGGGTCCACGGAGATGCCGCTGTGATGATCGGCCGGCAGACGGCCAGTGCGGTGTACGAAGACGGGGAGGTAAGGCATGAGATCCAGGACCAGTTCCGCTCGACGCTCGTCTTCGTAGAAGGGCAGGGGCGCTGGCTGTTGCTCGGCCTGCACCTTAGCCCCATTGCCGAACCCCCAGCAGGGCGTCCGGTGCAGAACGCGAACGACACGGAAGGACGGTCATGAAGCAACCGATGGAGGAGACCATGGCCCACGTAGTCGAGAGGGGGGACCTGCCCCACAGCGCGACCGCGCACAGGTTCGAAGGGCATCTGCATGGCGGCGCGAACATCTCGTTCTTCCTCGTAGACGCCCCGATGGGAGCAGGCCCGGACCTACACACCCATCCTTACGCGGAGGTGTTCGTGATCCAGGAGGGCGAGGTTACCTTTACGGTAGGCGACGAGACAATCGAGGCGAGGGACGGCCAGATCTTGGTCGTGCCCGCCGGAGTACCGCACAAGTACGTCAACTCTGGAGCCGGACGGGCAAGACACATAGACATCCATGCCAGCGGACGTATGGCCACCGAGTGGCTGGAACGATCATGAAGCTAGGAGTGCAACTCAACAGCTTCGACTGGAGCGGTGGACCAGAGAGGTTCGGCAAGAACCTCGCGGACATCGGGAGAGTTGCGGAAGAGGCTGGCTTCGACCGCATCGGGGTGGCCGACCACCTGTGGCAGCACCCGATCATGGGCGGCCCCGAGGCAAACCAACCAGAGTGCTACACGACGCTGGCTTTCCTGGCGGCGAACACGGAGCGGATAAGGCTCACGGCGATGGTGTCTGGGGTGCACTTCCGCCATCCTGCCGTCCTCGTGAAGGCCGTCAGCACCCTGGATGTGCTCTCCGGCGGGCGGGCCTGCTTCGGCGTCGGCTCCGGCCACTACGAGGAAGAGACGCAAGGGCTTGGGATCCCTTTCCCACCTCAGAAGGAGCGCTTCGAGATGCTCGAGGAGACGCTCCAGATAGCGCTGCGGATGTGGAGTGGCGAGCATGGTGACGAACGCCCCTTCGAGGGTGAGTATTACGCTCTGGATCGCCCGCTCAACCTCCCGCAGAGTGTGAGCAGACCCCATCCTCCGGTCATGGTCGCCGGCGACGGGGAGAAGAAGACGCTGCGCCTGGTCGCGCGCTATGCCGATGCCTGCAGCCTGCGCCCGGGTCCCCAGGTACCGGGGAAGCTCGACGTACTGCGCCGGCACTGTGAGGAAGTGGGCAGGGATTACGATTCCATAGAGAAAACCTGTGCTTTCGCCTTCGACATCGGCGAGAGTGGTGAGAAGGTAGAGGAGATGATTGGGCAGTTGCGCTGGCTCTCGGGTATGGGCATAGAGACGGTGATCGGGTTCGTACCAGGCGTGGAAAGGATTACACCGCTCGAGATAGTCGGTAGAGATGTGATCCCTGCTGTTGCGGATCTTTGACTGCAGCACTTCGGCTTTTTGTTTAGGAGGAAGTTACGATGATCGAATCAACTGGAGATCCCAGGAGCGCGATGAAGATTGCGGTCGGTATCCTTTCCGCCGTTTATGCGGGTACGTTTTTCTGCGGCGCTCTGTTGCATCTCGGCGTGCGGATTCCGCTCGGGGCCGCCTTACTCGGCGAACCCACGATACTCCCGGCTGCGATAGTGGAGAGCCTCTGCGGATTGGCGCTGTTGTTCGGCGCTTTCGCGGTGTTCGCACGGTGGAATCGGGCCTGGACCGCGGTTTTCGCAGCCCACGCCTTCGCCCTTGGCGGCGTGTTGCTCGGCGTGACCGCGCTCGCTCTCGGGGCAGGTCCTAGTACGGACCTGAACACGATGTACCACCGCGTCATGCTTGTCGGGCTCGTTGCTGTGCTGGCCCTTCTGCTGACTCCAGCAGGAAGAGCAGCGTTCCGTCGCGAGGCGTGAGCGATAGTAATACAATCGCGTAGATTGCGGGGATTCCTCAGGGGTTCGAGATCTCGTGAACGAGAGAGTAAAGGGCGACAACTCTCAGGGCGATAGCGGTCTCTCCCGCTTCCCGCGTGGCGGGCGGTTGCTGGGGCCGCTGTTCGGATTGGTCTTTCTGATCTACCCGGTCAGGGCCGTCCTCACGTCGGACCCTACTCCCGCACGGGTATCGCTTGCTGTAGCAGGAGCTGCACTATTCGCCGGTGTGTTCCTGTGGCTGATGTGGACGCAAGAACCGCTCTGGGCTGCTGCCGCAGAGCCCTCAGAGGCGCGCAAGCGCCGGGCTACGATAGCGTTCCTCGCCGTGCTTGCGATCGCGCTCAACCTCGCCCTTGGCAGCGAGTGGCGCGTGCTCTTCTTCCACGTCAACGTCGCCGCGGGGATAATGCTTCTGACCAGGGATGCTTACGTGGCTATCGTGGGCCTGGCGGCCACCACGTTGGCGCTCGGCTTCGTGTCCGGTATGGCGTGGCTCGCGCTACCGACCGCCGCCATCGGCCTCTGGGCTACGGCTTTCGTCCGCCAGGTCGCCGCCGTCGCTGAGCTGAGATCGGCGAGGGAAGAGCTCGCCCGTCTTGCCGTCAGCGAAGAGAGGTTGCGCTTCGCCAGGGATCTTCACGACCTCCTCGGCCACAGCCTCTCCCTCATCACACTCAAGAGCGAGCTAGCAGGCAGGCTCCTTCCCACGGCGCCTGAGAAGGCGGCGACAGAGATTCATGACATCGAAGGCGTGGCGCGTCAAGCCCTGCGCGAGGTCCGCGAGGCCGTCGCTGGCTACCGGAGGCCCACGCTCGATGAGGAGCTGGCCGGTGCCAGCGAGATGCTCCAAGCGGCAGGCATCTCCTGCCTGATAGAGAACCAAACAGGCGTATTGCCGAAAGCGGTCGACGCCGTCCTCGCCTGGGCGGTGCGCGAGGGGACGACGAACGTGATCCGGCACAGCCGCGCGAAACACTGCCGGATCGTCCTGGCACGCGAAAACGAAGAAATCTCTGCCAAGATAACGGACGATGGAGGGGGCTATCAGAAGGAGAGCGGGGAGGACTCGGGCAGCGGCCTCTCGGGACTCGCCGAACGTGTGGCAACCTTCGCCGGGCGCGTGGAGACCGATTCGCTGCCGGATGGCGGGTTCCGCCTGCGCGTCGTCCTGCCGGCGAGAAGCGCTGTGGAGCGGTCGGCCTGGCCTGAACCGAAGCTCGACGACAGTTTCACCGGCGAGGATCGGCATCGATGACCGTTCGAGTGCTACTGGCTGAGGACCAGGCGATGGTGCGTGGCGCGCTCTCCGCCCTGCTCACTCTGGAGGACGACATCGAGATCGTGGCCGAAGCCTCGCGCGGGGACGAGGTACTTCCCGCCGCACTGGATACCCTGCCCGACGTGGCGCTCCTCGACATAGAGATGCCTGGCGGGGACGGCCTGGAGGCTGCGGCCGTCCTGCACGAACGGTTGCCTTCGTGCCTGGTAGTCATCCTGACGACCTTCGGACGCTCCGGTTACCTCAAGCGCGCCATGGAGAGCGGCGCTGTCGGATTCCTGCTCAAGGATGCTCCTGCCTCCGAACTGGCGGAGGCCATACGCAAAGTCATGAAGGGCGAGCGGGTGGTCGACCCTGCCCTTGCGGCCGCAGCGCTGAGCGAGGGTGACAACCCACTTACGGATCGTGAGCGCGAGGTGCTCGCAGCTTCGAAGGGCGGAGCAACGATAGAAGATGTAGCTGGCGGGCTCTTCCTCTCCGAAGGCACCGTACGCAACTACCTCTCCACGGCCATCAAGAAGCTCGGGGCGCGCAACCGCGTCGAGGCGGCACGGCTGGCCGAGAAGAAGGGGTGGTTGCGCTAAGGGGGAGGCTTCCCCCTTAGCGCGCTGGTCAGCACTTCAGCTCTTCTCTTTGGAGCGGGGCGTATCCCACGTCAGTCATCGGCTGTTCCTGATGCCTGAAACCTACTTCTCCCTCACGTACGTACCTGGGGCGTCTTCTATAGGCGGGTACGTCTCGCTGCCCATCTCGGGGGGATCTACCATCTCTCCGGAGTGGGCATCGAGCCACTTGCTCCAGTCTTCCCACCAGGAGCCCTCGTGTTCTCTGGCCTGTTCGCGCCACTGTGCGGGGGTATGGAAGGCGCCGCCGTTCTCGGTCGCCCAGTAGCGGCCCTTGCCCTTGGATGGGGGGTTGATCATCCCCGCTATGTGGCCCGAGTTGGCGAGGGTGAAGCGGGTGGTGCCGTTCGCAAGCCTGGAGATCTTCCACGCCGAGGCCCAGGGGACTATGTGGTCCTTCTCGGCCCCGACGGCGTAGATGTCGCCCTCGATCCTGGAGAGATCGATGGGACGGCCGTTTATCTCTACCTTGCCTGGCTTTATGAGGTTGTTCTCCAGGTAGGTGTTGCGCAGGTAGAAGCTGTGGGCGTCGCGGGCCATGCGCGTGCCGTCCGAGTTCCAGTACAGAAGATCGAAGGCGGGGGGCTTCTGGCCGAGTAGGTAGTTGTTGACGACGTTGGACCAGATCAGGTCGTTCGAGCGTAGCAAATTGAACATGTTGGCCATCTTGCGGTTGTCGAGATAGCCGCGCTCGAGCATCTGCTGCTCCATGAACTCTATCTGCGGCTCGTCTATGAAGACGCCCGTGTCCCCTACCTCCGTGAAGTCGTGCAGAGCGACCATAAAGGTCGGCGGGCCGAAGGGGTTCTCATCGTCGCCCGCGGCGAGCCAGGAGAGCGCGATCGCGAGCAGCGTCCCTCCCACGCAGTAGCCGACGGGGTTGACTCTCTCTGATCCCGTGATGTCCCTCACGACCTCGGCCGCGGCGAGCGGTCCTTTGGTCATGTAATCGTCGAACTTGGTCTCCTCCATCGAGGCGTCCGGGTTCTTCCAGGAGATCATGAACACCGTGAAGCCCTCGTCTACCAGGTACTTGACCAGGCTGTTCTTCGGCTGCAGATCGAGGATGTAGTACTTGTTGATCCAGGGCGGTATGAACATTACAGGCGTCTCGTGCACCTGCTCGGTCGTCGGCTCGTACTGGATCAACTCTATCAGCTCGTTGCGATAGACGACCTTGCCCGGTGTGATGGCCAGGTTCTCTCCCGGCTGGAAGGCGTTCGCGTCGGTCATGCTCATGCGACCTTCTTGCAAATCCGCAAGAAGGTTGCGGGCGCCCTCGGCGAGGCTGACCCCCCCGGTCTCGAAGGCCCGCTTGAGGGCGGCAGGGTTGGTCAGCAGATAGTTGACGGGAGCCATGGCGTCTACGAACTGCTTGAGGTGGAACTTGAGGCGCCGCTGCTCGGGCGTATCCTCTCCGTCGGTCCTCTCGGCCTCGTCGAGCAGATACTCCGAGGCGAGCAGGTATGACTCCTTGAGTGTCTCGTAGAACGGGTTCTGCTCCCAGTCGGGCGCCGAGAACCGCTTGTCGGGACGCCCCTCGTCCTCCTCCTGCGATGTTCCGAGACCCCAGAAACGGTTTGTGGCCTCCTGCCAGCTCCTCATCGTGGCGCCGAACAGCCTGGCATTGAAGTCCGTGGCCCTCTCTATGGCGCGCGCGGGGTCGGACATCTCGCGCGCCCAGAGTGTCTGCAACGCGCGGGTGATCTCGGCCCAATCCACGGGCAGTACGTTCTGTATGGGGTTGGCATCCCATAGCTTTTCGACGGTGGAGAGCAAGGGGTCGTGCCTAACGGCCCCCTCGGGTAACTCCGCAGCTTCTTCTCCTGTCCTTACGCCCGGCATCATGAGCCAGGGTACGCTCGCGCCCGGCGTCGCCGTCATAGTACCCATGTTCGCCCGCATCCACTCCGACCACGCGTCGAACGGCGCCATCTCGGGCGGAACTTCGGTTCCGTGGTTACCGGTCTTGCCTTCGCTCATCTAGACTTCCTCCTCTGAAAAATTCATCCGGCGGAAAGAGATCCGCCAGCTTGCGCTCTACTCCACTATATTACCCATTCTGCCGGTATCCTATAGGCGGCCGGCGGGCGACATCAGAAGATGCCGTCCCGGAATATTCGGACCCCACGGCCGAGAGACCGTGGCAACCCCGAGATCAAGGACCGTAACCTGGTAGGTGGCTCCGTCCGCCGTCCTTGGGCGTCTCGCCCACTGGGCTTCAGGAAGGTGACCACCTCCCTGTTTACATCGGCGAACCGCTCGATAAAGACGAGGTGGCCCGCGTGGTCGAGGACGCGCAACCTGGCGCCCGGGATGGCCGCGGCGAGGGCCGCCGCGTTGGCGACCGGCACGTAGCGGTCCTCGGCGCCGTGGATCACGAGCGTGGGTGAGGTTATGTGCCCCACATCCCGGGAGAGGTCGAAGCCCGCCCCTGCCCTGGCCTGCTCGTAGTAAGAGGCTTCGGAGGGCGAATCAGCGAGCCGCCAGTTTACGAGCTGCTCGAACTCATCTTCGTGCTCGGCGCGATACGTCCCCGAGGTCGCCGTCTCCAAGCCTCGCCTGACGACTCCCTCCGGAGACATTGACCCCCATCCAAGCATGTCAGACAGGGCCTGCACAGACATCGACTCGGGCCCCCTGCCACCGTAGCTGGTGCAGACCAGGACCAACCGATCGACGAGGTCGGGCCTGAGCAGAGCCAGCTCCTGCCCCACAAAGCCGCCAAGGGAAGCTCCGAGCACATGGGCCTTCTTTACACCCAGGTGGTCCAATAGCGACACCACGTCACGGACCAGGTCACGAACGCCGTTCTCGAGCGCGCGCTCTCCCCTGATATCGAAGGTGATGGTCCGGAAGTGGCGCGAGAGTGCGGGGACCTGCTTGAACCAACCCCAGCGCCCAAAGCCAAGACCGCTTATGAGGAGCAGGGGCGGCCCTTGCCCGCTGATGTCATAGTCGATGCTCGTGCTCTCGGTGATCGTCACCGGCATTCGCTACTCACCTCGATTCTCGCTCTACTGAGAGCCGGCTGGCCCGAAACAGAACCGGTCATCCGGATCCAGCACCTTCCTCTGTAGAATAGATGCACTCTGCACTTAGATGCAGCATGAGAACATTCTAGAGGGTCTGTTATGAGGGACAAGTTGGTAGCGTGAAAGGCATCACTCCTGGATTGACCGGATCGCCACCAGAACCTATGCTTGCCCTGAGTGGGGTGTCTGGTGGAGCCTGGAGTCGGAGCATGGAGGAAACCGAATGGCGGTTACATCGGAGAGAGTGCACCGGGAGAAGCGGCCTGTGGATCTCATAGACGTAGGTAGTCTGCTCTCGGACGAGGAGAAACAGGTCAGGGACAGGGTCCGCGAGTTCGTCGACCGGGAGGTCATCCCGGTTGCGGCGGACTACTGGGACGGGGCGGAGTTCCCTTTCGCGCTCCTCCCTGGGCTTGGGGAGCTCGGCCTCGTGGGTGGCGTCCTCCCCGAGGAGTATGGCTGCGCCGGCTGGAACAACGTGGCTTACGGGCTCGCGATAGCCGAGCTGGCGCGGGGGTCTGGGAGTCTGGCTACGTTCTTGCACGTCCAGAGCGGGCTTGCGATGACGGCGATACACGAGCTGGGATCGGAGGAGCAGAAGCGGCGTTGGCTGGCGCCCATGGCCAGGTGCGAGAAGATCGGCTGTTTCGGCCTGACGGAGCCGGAGGCCGGGAGCGACCCTGGTTCGCTGAGAACGACGGCCGTAGAGAAGGACGGCGGCTACATGCTAAGCGGTGAGAAGAAATGGATCGGCAACGCCTCCTTCTCGGACGTGGCGGTGATCTGGGCCAGGACCGATGACGGCAAGATCTCCGGTTTCCTCGTCGAGACCGAGAATCCGGGCTTCCGGGCCGACGTCCTCCCCCGTAAGGCCTCCCAGCGCGCCGCCTGGCAGACGCACATCACGCTGGAAGACTGCCACGTGCCCGGGGATGCCAGGCTGCCCAAAGCAGATGGCCTTGGCTCCACACTCTCTATCCTCACGCATTCTCGCTACGGCGTTGGGTGGGACGGGCTTGGACAGGCGACGGACTGCTACGAGGTTGCGTTGGCGTACGCGAAAGAGCGGGAGCAGTTCGGGCAACCCATCGCTTCCTTCCAGCTCGTCCAGCAGAAACTCGTGGAGATGGTCAATGAGATCTCACTGAGCCAACTCCTCTCCATTCACGTCGGTCGCCTCAAGGACGCAGGAGGGCTCGACCCTGCCACGGTCTCGATGTTCAAGATGAACAACGTCGCCAAGGCGCGCCGGATCGCCGCGCTGGCGCGAGACGTTCTGGGGGGCAACGGCATCCTGCTGGACTACCGCGTGATGGAGCACATGGCAGATATCGAGGGCGTCTACACCTACGAGGGCACCAACGACGTGAACACCCTCATCGTGGGCCAGGCCATAACCGGCCACCGCGCCTTCTCTCCTCGACCTCCGCAACGCGCTGAAGAGTAGCTTGTCAGCGAGTCAGCACGCTCCAGCCTGTAAGGCTGTCGCTTGTCAGCATTTCAGCTTTTTGTTTTCGATCTCGCTCTCACAGCGGCTCCCGTAAGTATCGATCCATGTGTGGTAGTCTCCCGGCATGAAACCGTATTCGAAGGATCTGAGATTAAGGGTGCTCTCGGCTGTCGACTCAGGCAAGCCCAGGGAGGAGGTCGCGAGTACCTTCTCCGTGTCGATGCCCACCATAAAACGCTGGCTCAAGAGACGTCGCGAGACCGGGGACGTCGAGCCAGAGCCGATCCCCGGCAGGCCCGCGAGGAAAGGAGCTATGCTCCGAGAGTGGCTGCCCGAGCATCTCCAAGCCAACGACGACTTTACCTTGGAAGAGCACCGTCGGGCGTTCGAGGAGGAGTTCGGGGAGGGGGTCTCCACCTCCACCATCGGCAGGGCCATCTCCGCCCTGCCCGATGGCGGATGGCCGCTCAAAAAAAGTCACAGATAGCCTCTGAGCGCGATGAGGAGGCGAGGGGTCTGTGGCGCTGGCTGGCCTCTCGTTTCGACGCCAGGCGCCTGGTGTTCGTGGACGAGTCGGGCTTTCACACCTCGATGACGCGCCTGAGGGCGAGGGCCCCGAAAGGCAAGAGGGCTTACGGCAAGGTTCCGCGTAACCGGGGCAAGAACACCACGCTGATCGCCGCGATCACCCTGGAGGAAGGTATGAGCCAGCCGATGACCATGGAGGGGGGCACGGACGCCCCGGCTTTCGAAGCCTACGTAGAACAACTCCTGGCGCCGTCGCTTTGCGAGGGGCAGGTGGTGGTGCTAGACGGGCTGGGGGCGCACAGGACAGACAGGGTCAGGGAGCTCATCGAGGCGAGGGGCGCGGATCTCGTGTTCTTGCCGTCCTACTCGCCGGACTTTAATCCCATAGAGGAGGCCCTCGGCAAGATAAAGCATCTGGTGCGCAAGGAGGGCCAACGGGTGCGCGAGGC
>Ga0081538_10005829_pt1 | contig 10978 bp, 9 predicted proteins | sample TabmetS5T2R1_FD_71022 | JGI IMG/M metagenome (GOLD analysis project Ga0081538, IMG submission 71022) | Tabebuia heterophylla rhizosphere microbial communities from the University of Puerto Rico - S5T2R1 | ecosystem: Host-associated > Plants > Roots > Rhizosphere ...
CCGTACTATTGGCCCAGATGGCTCGATGTCGAGGAGCCTGGTGTGATGGTGCCTGTGGTGCGCAGCCCGGACAACATTCTGGTGCTGGTAGCTGGCGATCCGGCGCGGTCTCGGTCCGCCTATTGTCCGGCGCGGCCCTACAACCGGCCGGTCACGAAGAAGGTATGGCTCCCGTAGCATGACTCTAGGTGTCCCTTTTACTTGGCAAACCTCTACAGACACAGGGAGGACAACATGCGCATAGACTTTGTGCAGGCAGGTACCGTGAAGCTGCAATACTTTGAGCATGGCACAGGGCCAGAGCAGCTCGTGCTGGTCCACGGCTACCGGTCTTCTGGCCGTATCTGGCGTCTCGTCCAGGAGGCCCTGGACCCGACCCGGTTCCGCTCCCTGGCCCTCAGCAACCGGGGGGCTGGGGACTCTGAGCGCACGGCTGCAGAAGCGGATTACACGGTGGAGTCGTTCGCCCGAGACCTCTTCGCCGCAACGCAAGCGTTGGGCCTGCGGGATTTTACCCTGGTGGGCCACTCCATGGGTGGAGCGACGGTTACCCAATTCGCCCTGGACCATCCCGAGCTCGTGAAGGCCCTGGTCCTGCTGAATCCCGCGCCACTGGCTGGCCGTGCCCTGTCCGAGAACTGGGAGCAGCAGATTCGGGAGGAGTTCGCCAGCGGGTGGCGCACAGAGAGTAGCACGGCAGACACTCCACATGTCCCGGAGGAGTTTCGCCAGGCGCTCCAGGCCGACATCGCCCGCAACCCCATCGAGCGGGCGCTGGGCGGCCGCCGCTCGATGGCTGGCCTCAGGCTGCGGCAGCGGCTGCAGGAGCTGCCCATGCCCGTGTGCGTCGTCGGTGGGGATCAGGACACGACAGTGGGGGTACACAATATCCTGGCGGAATACCTCGCGCTGCCCGAGCCCCGGCGCTTCCTGCACATGTTTCACAGCATCGGCCATTCGCCCAATGTGGAGGTGGCGACGCGGTGCGCTGGGGTGTTGGACCGGTTCGTGTCCCAGACAGTGCCGCAGTATCTAGCAGCCGGGCGAAGCGTTACATAACGCTCGCCGGTGCAGAGACTGTGCTCTCTCACGGCACGAGATGGTCATAGATCACCTGTAAGCTAGCGCGACCAATGCGTTGGCGGGCAAAGCGCATGTTGCTGACACGGCGGTACTCATGCGCTGTCAGGGCGTCATTACCGTGTGCGAGCGCGATATAGGCGACGGTATCCGGGCCGCCATTGAGGCGCTCAGCCCCCGTCACTGCTAAGCCCAGGTCGGTTTCGTTGCGGCGGCGTACGCCACGGGCCATGGCCGCAGCCACCTCGGGACTGACGGAGCCGTACTGCTGGAGCAAGGCTTCCGGCACGTCCAAGAGATGCTCGAGCGCCGCCGGCAGGTGCGCCATGACGGCGGCGGCAAAGTGCCGACCGTCAGCCAGGGCCGTGGCCAGTTGATGGCCGACACCGCCGCTCAGGCCGGATTCGGCCACAGCGATGGTCAGGTCGTGCTGCCGCATGAGGTTTGCCACGGCCTGTTCGTATTCGAGCTCGTCTATGCCAAAGACGGCCTTCCCGAGGCGTTGCCGGACCTGGGTATCCAGGGGCTCGATGAGAGCGGTGGCAGCGGCTTCGTTGGTAGCTTTGGCAGTCAGGCGCACGTGGATCTCGCCCAGTTGCATCTGCGCCAACAGACCAATAGTCGGGTTCGAGCCCTCTTTGATCAAATCATCCAGGGCCTCATCGATGTAGCTTTCCGTCAACCCCATGCACTTGAGCGTGCGTGAGACAATCATGGACTGCACGTGAAAGCGCTCCTTGAGGTGCGGCATCACTTGGTGCTCCATGAGATACCGCAACTCGCCTGGTACACCCGGCAAGCTCACGATAGCGCCACCACGCGGGGTGGGAGCGATGAAGCCAGGGGCAGTCCCCACAGGATTTTCGATGGCGAGGGCGCCGCCAGGGATATGGGCCTGGCGGGCGTTGTTCTCGGTATAACGCGACCCCATCATGGCCTTGATCTGCTCCAACAGGTGCGGCTTGAGTTCGAGCGGGACACCGAGCACTTCGGCCACAGACTCACGCGTCATGTCGTCCAGCGTCGGGCCAATACCGCCCGTGGTGAGCACCAGATCACTGCGCTCGCTGGCCATCTTCAAGGTTTCCACAATGCGCCCTTTGTTGTCGCCTACGGCGCTCTTGTAATACAGATCGATGCCGATACTTGACAGCTGCTGTGCTAGATAAGCGCCATTGGTATCGATGATCTGTCCAAGGAGCAGTTCAGTGCCGATGACCACAATTTCCGCTTGCAAGGTGTTCTCCTTACGCTCTCTGTCCCTACTACTCATCAAAGCGCAGAATGTCTAGGATGCGCAGATGGCGCTGGCCGGCGGGGATAGTGATGGCTACCTCATCGTCGAGCACTTTCCCGATCAGGCCGCGGGCCATAGGAGATTGATACGAGATAATGTTGTTTTCCGGCACGGCGTCGGCTTGCCCCAGGATGGTATACACGACTTCTTTGCGAGTCCGCAGGTCGAGACAGACCACTTTCGTACCAATCGAGACGCGCTCGCAGGAGATCGGCAATTCTTCGATAAACCGGGGGGCGCGTAACTGTTCTTCGAGCTCATAGATGCGCCGCTGGAGCACCTCCAGGCGCTCGCGTGAGGCATGATACTCAGCGTTTTCGCTCAGATCGCCTTCGGCGGCTGCCACTTGCTTGGCACGACTGACAGCCGGAAGCTCTTCGCTACGCAGCCGGTTCAGCTCTTCCATATACCGAGTGTACGATGCACGAGTATAAAAATTGCTCATAGAACTCCTCGCTTCCAAAGTACCTGAGGCGTCGCATCCGCTCTTAGAAGGATGCCGCGAGAGATATAGTAGGGTAACACAATTTCGCAACGCGGTGGGAGAGCAGGATGCGGGTGCCTAGTTGGTAGCAGCTAAGACCCCGAGCCTCTCGATGACCTCCCACACCACCTCTGCCAGTATTCTATTACCCTTGACCGTAAAATGACCGCTCCTGGTCGTGCGGTTCGTGCAAAAATACTCACAGAGATCACCGTCCTGCACCTTTGCCAGGAGCAGAGGACCCAGATTGATCGCCTGGGATATCCCATGGTCTTGCAACATGCTCAGAAGAGAAGCATAGCTCCACTGCCGTGTTCTTTGAAAATATACCAGGTCCCGGGCGGTAGGGATCACGAAGATGAGGGGGCGCTTCCCGTCTCGTCTCGCCTCTGTGTCAAAGTGCAGCAGGATGTCGCGTGTCACCTGCAGGGCGTGAGAAGGATGTGCCGGGTCGTATAATGCGGCAAACCACGGGGGGACATCAAAAGCGTAGAACAGCAGCGAAGCAGAGATTCTTTTGTAAGTGAAGAGATACGGCACCGTGATCATATATGGGAAAAAGATGCGCCGTTTTGACAGGACACTCTGCGAGGGCAGGAGGTATTCTGCGTGTAAGAACTGCCGCATGTCTCGGCGATAGGCGTCATAGTCTGCTGGCGTTAAGCGTGGCATAGGGACCAGGCGGAGAGCCCCAGAAGGCTCTAACACGAAGCGCGGTTTGAGGGCGAGCGACATCTGATAGATGAAGCCGAGGTCCTGGGTGATATTGCGGACGATATTCTCACTGAGATGGGAAAGAATGACTACTGGTGCTCTGTCAAGTCCATGCTCGTGATGATATTTGAAATACAAATAGGCCTGGTCTGTGCCATAGCCAATAACACCGTAATTATCGACACGACAGCCCAGGCGCGCGGTGAGGAGATTCCCCCAGGCAAATTCCGGGGGAACTTCAGACCCAAACGTAAAAGAATCGCCATAGAGGGCAATGCAGGGTGTCGCCAGACCTTCTCCGGCGGGAGCCCGACGATAGCCAGCAGCAGAGAGTTCATGCGACTCTGGGCGCCAGCCGAATTCCCAATCAATAGCGCTCGCCAGATAGTGCAGAAACGCCTCGCGCGTTGGCGGTGTGTAGTACCAGTGATCAGGAATAAACCACAAGAGGCCGTAGAATACGCCCTCCAACATGGACACAACCAGGAGTGTTGTGACCACATAGAAGGCGCATCGCCTCTGCATGCTGGTGCGGATCATGTGCCTGGTGCTGGCTCTACGTCCCCAGGAAGCCATCAATGATCTTCTGGTCCACGGTGTCGACCGACGTCAACCGGATGCGGGTGACGCCCACGCCATTGTGCTGCTCTTCGGTCAGCACCTTCCCGTAGAGGTCCCCTGAGTCATGGTCGAGTTCTGGATACCTGAGCCGCATGCGCACGTTGGTGAGCGGTGGCAGGGGCGTGTCGAGGTGGACATCGAGTTGCCGCAGGCCCAGCCTGAGAACGACGCCGGCGATTGCGGTCTTGCTCACCACCTTGCCATCAATCGCCCAACACGCCAGGGGCAGCGAGATATCCACCTGCTGGTCCACGCATGTTTCCAGGTCGGGCAGGCGCTGCGCGAACTGCCCCCCAATGCCGCGCAGTTCGTAGAGCAGGAGTGGTTCGGCAATGCCTTTAACTTCGACAGGGACTGGGGGCGCCACCTCGGCTACGTCACGTATGCATTCGTAGGCGGCGGGGCTCAGGAAAATCTGCCCTCCTACCGTGCATCCTTCGACGCGGGCAGCGAGGTTCACCGCGGCGCCGACCACGGCGTACTTGGCGCGCTGCTCGGAACCGATGTTGCCGACCACAGCCTCGCCTGTATTGATGCCAATGCCCATCTCGAAACGCGGCCGGCCACGCTCAGCGTGCTCCTGATTGATCTCAGCCATGGCGCGTTGCATGGCGAGCGCTGACGCTGCGGCACGCTCAGCGTGATCGTGGTGCGGGATGGGGGCACCGTAGACCGCGAAAATGGCGTCGCCGATGAACTCGTTGATGGTCCCGCCGTAGGCGATGATAATGTCAGTCATGCGTGCCAGAAAGTTGTTCAGCAGCTCCATCACCCAGGCCGGATCGCCTTGCTCAGCGAAGCGCGTGTAGCCCCGCAGGTCAGACATCAAGACCGTAATCTGGCGCTTTTCTCCCCCGAATTTGAGCCCTTCAGGCGATTCGAGCAGGGTCTTCGCGACCTCCGGGGACACGTAACGACCAAAGGTGTTACGAATAAAGTCGCGCTGGCGTAAGCCCTCAACCATCTCGTTGAAGGCACTCGTCAAACGGCCCATCTCGTCGCTGGAGCGGACCGGCAGCACCAGGGTAAGATCGCCGCTGGCGACGCGTCCTACGCCGCCGGTGAGAGCACTGATCGGACGCGTTACGCGCCACGTCAGCCCTATCCCAACTACGGTTGCCACGAGCCCGCCGCCCACACACGCCAGCACGATGGCCAGGGACAGGGCCTCAAACCAGTAGGAGAACAGCGCCCCCTGATGCTCTATCGCAACGACGGCGACCGTCTTGCCCGTGCTGTCGCTGATCGGCGCAATGGCCGTGATCCACTGTTCCCGTTGCTGGCGCTTCTCACTCCATTTCCAATAGATTGGCGTGGAGCGCGCAAACCCATCGGTGAACGTCCAGTCGAGTATCTGTGCCAGCTCGGGACCTACGGTCAGGCGAGCCCCAGGCTGGAGAGATTCGTCAGCGTCACTCACCACAACCACCCGTGCGCGCTGCGTGGCCGGGTCGTAGTCAGTCAGAGTGTATACGGGTGTCGTCAGCTCGCCCGCCTGCTGAATCGATACCAGGGCTGCCCGCACGCGCTGCTGCGCCTCGGAGTCCGAGCCGGGTGTGCGTTGGGCCTCGGCCTGTGCCAGCGGGTCGATCAGGAGGACACCCACACGCGTGAGGTTGAGGAGTTTGGCGCTGACAACCTCTTCGAGCAGCCTGGATAAGCCTTGCACGTCCCGTATGGCTTCCAGGCGTCCGAGCAGGGGCACCTGAGCCAGCCCGTACATCATGACGAAGGCCGCCAACCCGATCGCGAAGAGTGTCACCAGGACGAAGGCCGCCACCATGCGTATACTGAGGCGTTGCCAGAGACGAAGGGGATGTCGCATCATTGCAGAGGTACCAGTGCAGTAAGGATGTCACTTGACTCACGCATGCTAAACGTCGGTTGCACTGCCAGGGCAGTATAAGTCTCACCTCAACGCAATGTCAAAACATGCGGAGCACAATTTTGCGTGTGCCCGGGCGGGCGGCATGCGCTAGCGCTTGCAAACCTTCAGCCAGAGGATAGACCTGATCAATCAGCGGTGCGACCGTCACCTGCCCGTGTGCGAGCGCCTGCAGGGCTGGGGGGAAGCGGCCACAACGCGAGCCCACGACGGTAATTTCATTGATCACGAGGGGTGCCAGAGACAGCGTATGCGTGCTGGCGACCGTGCTTTTCAGGACCAATGTGCCACGTGGACGTATGCTCTCCATGGCGCGGGCGAGTCCTGCCGTGGAGCCAGTGGCTTCAACGACGATGTCAGCCAGACGCGGGCGCCAGTCGCTCAGCAATACCGTCGTCATACCGAGTTGTTGCAGCAGCGCCAGCTTGTGCGGATGTTTCCCCACGACACACACCTGGGCCCCGGCACTCTGCAGCACCTGAGCACAGAGTCCCCCCAGTTTGCCGTCACCTAGCACCACGACATCATCGCCTGGTTGTATGCGCACCTGTTCCAGGATTTCACAGGCGGCTGCCAGCGGTTCGGTGAACACGGCCGCTTCGTCGGTGACACTGGCCGGCACCGGGTGAAGATTGGCGACTGGCACCCGCACATACTCGGCGAAACAGCCATCGGCGTTGAGAATACCCATGACCTGCCGCGTTGGACAGTGGCGGCCGAGCCCCTGGGCACAGACCGCACAACGACCACAGGCAAAGTTAATCTCTCCCACCACGCGTGTACCCACTAGTGCGGCTGGACCCGCACTGACCTCGCCGACAAACTCGTGACCAGGCACCCCCTGAAACCCCATATACCCGCGCAAAATCTGCAGGTCTGTCGCACAAACGCCCGCCAGACGCACACGCACCACAGCGGTAGTCGCATCGGCCGGCGGTGTGGGATAGGCCATATCCAGCCGCAGGTGTTGACCGTCCCAGAAGAGAGCCTGCACGGAGGACTCCATAGCTCAGTCAGTCAACTGGAGATGGCGCCGCAGCACATACATGCCGTCAGGCGTATACGGTTCCGTTTGCGCCCGCCGCAGAATCTCGGCGACGGGCAGGAATTCGCCACTCTCTACTTCTTCTGGCTGCAACACCAGCTCGCCATCGTACACACACGCAAACACCTTGCCCCACACGCGCGTGCGCTCATCGGTGAAGTAAAACGTGAAGCGTGGCGTCAGGGGCACGTCACGGATACCCATTTCTTCATACAGTTCGCGTTGCGCGCTCTCCTCATAACTTTCGCCGGCCAGCACCACACCACCAGCAGCCGGGTCGTAGTAGCCAGGGAAGACGTCCTTCGTCATGGTGCGCTTCTGCACGTATAAAGCGCCTTGAGAATTGAAGACCAGAATGTAGGTACTGCGGTGGGGCAGGCGTTGCGCTCGCATCTCCCGCCGTGGTGCCGCTCCTACCACGTTGTTATGCTCGTCAACGATAACGACAATTTCGTCTGCTGCACTCATCACCGTGCTTGCATCCTCTGCCGATAATAGGCCAAAAAAGGGTTGCCATAGGATTATACCCATGCCATCATACCACACACGCCTGTTTCTGTGCCTGACTCATATTGCAGCACATGTCTGAGACGGAGGTATGGTCCATGCCCAGACGTTTGAGCAGTGTGCTCATTGGCTTGCTAGTCCTCGGGGCGTGCTGTGTCGCCCCAGCGACTGCCGCTGACAAAATCAAAATCGGCTATATCGCCACCATGTCCGGGCCCGCCGCGAGCCTCGGGCAGGACATTCTGGATGGTTTTAAACTAGGCATGACGCACGTTGGAAATACGCTGGGTGGCCTGCCGGTCGACTTGATTGTGGGCGACGACCAGCTCAAACCTGATGTCGGGGTGCAGGTGGCCTCGAAGATGGTCGAAAAGGACAAGGTCGATTTTATCACCGGAGTCGTCTTCTCAAACGTCATGATGGCGATTGCCCAGCCTGTTACCGAAGCCGGTGTGTTTCTCATCAGCGCCAATGCCGGACCGTCGCCGCTCGCTGGTGCGGGCTGTCTGCAGAACCTGTTTACAGTCTCTTGGCAGAATGATCAGACTCATGAAGCTATGGGCAAATATTTGCAAGATAAGGGCGTGAAGCGTCTCTATCTGATGGCGCCCAATTACCAGGCTGGCAAGGATGCCCTGGCCGGCGTCAAACGGTACTTCAAGGGTGCGATTGTGGGGGAGGTGTATACCACGCTGAACCAGCCAGACTACGCCGCTGAGCTGGCGCAGCTCCGGGCTGCCAGGCCCGAGGCGGTGTTCGCCTTCTACCCAGGTGGTATGGGCATTAATTTTGTCAAACAGTATGCCCAGATGGGGCTCAAAGCTGAAATTCCTTTCTACGCCCCGGCCTTTACCGTCGATCACACCATACTCCCGGCCCAGGGCGAGGCGGCGCTGGGCATCGTCAACTCCAGCTTCTGGAGTCCTGACTTGCCCAATCCAGTGAACCGCAAATTCGTGGCCGATTTTCAGCAGACCTACGGACGTGTGCCCTCGCTCTATGCAGCCCAGGGCTACGATGCAGCCCTGTTCATCAACCATGCTGTGCACGCTGTCGGTGGTGACCTGCGCAACAAGGACAAGCTGCGGACGGCGCTGCGCCAGGCCAGTTTTGCCTCAGTGCGTGGGGTCTTCAAGCTCAACCACAACCACTTTCCTATCCAGGATTTTTATATTTGCCAGGTCGTCAAAACATCCGCCGGGGTCATCACCCAGGAATTGCAAGACATCGCCTTCAAGGACCATGCCGATGCCTATCATGAACAGTGCCCCATGCGCTGGTAGCCCAGCCAACCCCACGCCACTATGGACATGACTCTCCTTCTCGTGCAGGGCCTGAATGGTCTGCAACTGGGTGTTATGCTGTTTTTACTGGCGGCTGGGTTGACGCTCGTGTTTGGCATCATGAACCTGATCAACCTGGCGCATGGCTCGATGTATATGCTAGGGGCCTACCTGGCAGCCACCTTCCAGGTCTGGACTGACTCATTCGTACTCGCTGTGATCCTGGCCGTGCCGCTTACCTTCGCCATTGGCATGGTGGTCGAAATGGTGGCGTTGCGGACGCTGTACAACCGTGACCATCTGGACCAGGTGCTGGCAACCTTTGGATTGATTCTCTTTTTCAATGAGCTGGTGCGCATCATCTGGGGTCCACAGGCGCGCTTTATGGCGGTACCCCAGGCCCTCAGCGGTCAGATTGTGCTCCTGCCCGGCGTGCCCTACTCGGCCTACCGCCTGGCAGTCGTCGGGGTGGGGCTGCTCATCGCTGTCGGGCTCTATATTATGATCCAGCACACGCGGCTCGGCATGTGGATTCGCGCTGGCGCCAGTAATCGCACCATGATTGCTGCCCTTGGGGTGAACATTGCCTGGTTGTATACCCTGGTATTCGGTGTAGGGGCTGCCCTCGCTGGCCTGGCTGGGATGATGGCAGGGCCTCTCCTGGCGCTGCAGGTCGGCATGGGTGAGGCGATGCTCATCCTTACCTTTGTGGTCATTGTCATTGGCGGCATCGGCTCGATTCGTGGGGCATTTATTGGCGCGCTGCTGGTCGGGGTGATTGACACCTTTGGGCGCGTGCTCTTGCCCCCAGCCCTGGCGTCCATGACCATCTATATCCTCATGGCGGTGGTGCTGTACTGGCGCCCGCAAGGGCTCTTTCCGACGGCTGTCTGAGTCGTCCATAGAGAGCTATCAGAGCGTCGCCGTCTCCCGATTCTCGGACTCTGAGCCTGCTCGACTCTTATGGAGTTTTGTCGCACCGCACCTTGGCCTGTAGCGATAGAAAGCATAAACGGCATTTTGCGCTGGCACCGGCAGCACGCTCCCCAGCCCCCCTGCCAGCGGCCACGCCTTGCCCACAGCTCTTGCGGTGCACCCCGTGCGCCGCGGCTGCCGCGCCAGAGCGCCCCGGAGCCAGGCGCTTCGAAAAGTTATTGACAACCTCCGCCCTCTACAGTACTCTACGCCGACTGTGTCCTATACTTAGTTGGGATGAGCGCAGCGGCTCCCCAGGGGTAAGGTTGATCACTGGCGGACCAGCGACCAGAAGCAGCGCCGCGGCCATGCGGCGCTGCTGGACAGCGAACCCCGGCTCCAGCGGGCCCTTGCAGCGGAGGTGAAGGGCATGCCTTCAGCACCCACAGCGCAGGTCGCTGCTTAACCAACCTCGGGAAGTGCTTCGCCATCTCAACTAAGAATGAGCTTGACACCATGGAGAGCCGCTTTCCTCACTACAGGAGTCCCAGACCATAAACACGGAGGTGTGAGATGCGATCGTCAGCCATGCGTCTGTCTCTCCTCGCCCTGGCAAGTTCCCTCGCCCTGGGGCTCGTCCTGCCCGGGGAGGTTGCCGCCCAGAAGAAGGTCCGCTGGAAGATGGCGAGCGCCTTCACCAGCACACTCGACGTCGTGGGCGAGAGCGGCCCGATCTTCTCCGAGAACCTCCGGAAGATGTCGGGCGGTGCGCTGGAAGTCAAGTTCTACGAGCCCGGCGCTCTGGTCCCCGCGTTCGAAATATTCAACGCGGTCTCCAAGGGGTCCATCGAGGCGGGGTTTACCACGCCCGGCTTCCACGTGGCCCTGATCCCGTCCTTACCCTGGTTCACCACGGTGCCCTTCGGGCCCCAGGCCGGCGAGTACCTGGCGTGGCTCAAGTACGGGGGCGGCCAGGAGCTGAAGGACGAGATCTACGCCCGGCACGGCGTCAGGGGCATCAACTGCATCACCATCACGCCCGAGGCCTCCGGCTGGTTCAAGAAAGAGATCAAGACGGTGGACGACCTCAAGGGCCTGAAGATGCGCTTCTTCGGCCTCGGCGCCCGGGTGATGCAGAAGCTCGGCG
>Ga0081538_10005830_pt1 | contig 10976 bp, 9 predicted proteins | sample TabmetS5T2R1_FD_71022 | JGI IMG/M metagenome (GOLD analysis project Ga0081538, IMG submission 71022) | Tabebuia heterophylla rhizosphere microbial communities from the University of Puerto Rico - S5T2R1 | ecosystem: Host-associated > Plants > Roots > Rhizosphere ...
TCGGCGGCGGCTCGGCGGCGAAACACGGGCATCGACGTTACCGGACCCCCTCCCGGGCGATAACCACCGGCCACACCGGCCGCCCGCCCCTGCCTGGGTCGAGCGGGCGGCGGTTCGCGACCACATATGCTGCGGTGATCCCTCGGGGGGCGTCGGTCTCCGGGAGCCGCCCGCGCCCGAGCGGCGGGTACTCGCTCGGTCCGAGCTCCGGGCTTGCCGAGGACCCGGGCTCGCCGAGGACACGACATCGTGAGGCCAGGAGGTCCCGCCTTGTTCGAGTTCGACGTCGCGATCCTCGGAGGCTGTGGTCGCGTGGGCCTGCCACTGGGCCTGGTGTTCGCACGATCCGGCGCGACCGTGGCGCTCTACGACATCAACGTGCAGGCCGTCAGCTCGGTCTCCGGCGGGCACATGCCCTTCGACGAGCCCGGGGCGCCGGAGCTGCTCCGCTCCGCGCTCGACGACGGCAAGCTCCGGGTCACAGCGGACGTGGAGATCCTGGCCCGCGCCGAGGCGATTGTCGTCGTCATCGGTACGCCGATCGACGAACACCTCAATCCCGACCTCTTCGCCGTGCCCGCCGCCGTCGCGAGCGTGGCCGACAGGCTGGTGGACGGGCAGCTGATCGTGCTTCGCAGCACCGTCTATCCCGGCGTCACGGCCCTCGTCGAACAGGTGGTCAACCGGCTGGGACGCCGGGTCGACGTCGCGTTCTGCCCCGAACGGATCGCCGAGGGCAAGGCGGTCGTGGAGGTGCGGGAACTGCCCCAGATCGTCGCCGGGACGACCGAGGTGGCGGCGAAACGCGCCGAAGCTCTGTTCGGACGGGTCGCGACCGAGACCGTGCGCCTCGAGCCCGAGGAGGCCGAGCTCGCCAAGCTCTTCACCAACAGCTGGCGATACATCAAGTTTGCCGTCGCCAACCAGTTCTACATGATCGCGAACGAATACGGGCTCGACTTCGAGCGCATCCGGCAGGCATTGTGCCACCACTATCCGCGTGCCGCGGACCTGCCGCCGGCGGGTTTTGCGGCCGGTCCGTGCCTCCTCAAGGACACGATGCAGCTCGCAGCGTTCAACAACAACGAGTTCACTCTCGGCAACGCCAGCATGATGATCAACGAGGGCCTGCCGCTGCACCTCATCTCCCAGTTCGAACGCCGCCACGATATCTCGAACATGACGGCGGGCATCTTGGGGATGGCCTTCAAGGGTGAGAGCGACGACCGACGTGACAGCCTGAGCTACAAGCTCAAGCATCTCCTTCGTTTCAAAGCGAGGGAGGTGCTGTGCACCGATCCATTTGTCCGGGACGACCCCGACATCAATGACCTTGATGCGGTACTCGCCCGTGCGGACTTCCTCGTCGTAGGAGCGCCGCATCAGGTCTATCGTTCAGTGAATCCGAAGGTGCCGGTCATCGACGTGTGGAACGTGTTCGGCAGGGGCGTCGCAGTTTGACTCCTCGTGTCTCCATCGTGATCCCGGCCTACAACGAGGGCACCAACATCCTGCCTGTGTTCGGCCGGATAATCGACAGCGTGACCCTCCCATTCGAGGTCGTCGTCGTGTATGACCGGCCCGAGGACACGACGGCGCTGGTGATCGAGGACTTCGGCGACCCCCGGTTCCGCGGCGTTCTGAACACGCGCGGTCCGGGGCCCGCCCGTGCGATCACGTTCGGCATCGAGGCCGCGATCGCAGACGTCGTCGTCGTCACGATGGCCGACGGCAGCGACGACGTGTCACTCGTGGATGCGATGACCCGCCTGGTGGAGCGGGGCTGCTCCGTCGTTGCGGCGTCCCGCTACATGTCGGGGGGTGCCCAGGTCGGGGCGCCGCTGTTGAAGTCGATGATGTCCCGCTCGGCAGGGCTCATCCTGTGGCACCTGGCAAGAGTCGGAACGCACGACGCCACGAACTCCTACAAGGCCTACTCCAAGGAGTTCATCGAACAGGTCGGCATCGAGTCCGACGGTGGCTTCGAGATCGCCATCGAGCTCGTCGCCAAGGCGCGCCGGCTCCGCCGGCCCATCGCCGAGTTGCCCACGATCTGGCTCGAGCGTGCTCGCGGCGAGTCACGGTTTCGATTTCGCGCGTGGCTCCCCGCGTACCTTCGATGGTTCAGGTTTGCATTCGGGCCGCGTCTCCAGCTCGAGCACATCCGACCCACCACATCGGATCGACCCCCGGAAGGTCGCTGATGTCAAGAGTTCTGATCACTGGCTCGTCCGGCTTCATCGGCGGCTATGTCGTGGGAGAGCTACTGACGCGTGGCCACGAAGTCGTTGGGCTCGACAACCTGTCCAAGTACGGCCGAGTGATTCGACAGCACGACGACAATCGCAATTGCCGGCTCATCGAGGGAGACGCGCGCGATGTCGAATTGCTCACCACGTTGCTTGACGGCTGCGACCACCTCATCGCCGGTGCGGCACTGATCGGGGGCATCTCGTACTTCAACTCCTTCGCCTACGACCTCTTGGCCGCGAACGAGCGGATCATCGCGTCGACGTGCGATGCTGCCATCCGGGCTCACCGACAAGGACGGCTCGAAAAGGTCACGTACCTCAGCTCGTCGATGGTCTTCGAGTCGACCGACCGCTGGCCATCCGTCGAGGGCGACGAACGCCGAGTCTCGCCACCGGCGTCGTCGTACGGGTTCCAGAAGCTGGCGGTCGAATACTTTGCGAGGGCGGCATGGGATCAGCACCAGCTCCCCTTCACGATCGTGCGCCCGTTCAACTGTGTCGGCATCGGCGAGGTGCGTGCGGTGGGCGAGACCGAGGTCGTCAGCGGGAACGTCAAGCTGGCGTTGAGCCATGTCGTCCCCGACCTGGTCCAGAAGATCGTGCGGGGTCAGGATCCGTTGCACATCTTCGGCGACGGCAGCCAGGTCCGGCACTACACGTACGGCGGGGACCTGGCCAGGGGCATCGTCACGGCGATGGAGCATCCCGCCGCCTACAACAACGACTTCAACCTGTCCACGCCGACCTCGACGACCGTCCTCGAGCTGGCGGAGAAGATCTGGCACCGCCTTCGGCCCGAAGCCCCCTTCCGCTACGTCTCGGATCCCCCTCTCGAACACGACGTACAGAGGCGAGTGCCGTCGGTCGTCAAGGCGAAGGAGCTCCTGGGCTTCGAGGCGTCCACCAGCCTGGACGAGATGCTCGACGAGGTGGTGCCCTGGATCCAGGACGCGGTGCGCGCCGGTCTCATCTGAGGCCGACCACGGAGACGTGGAGCATGACGCGGCCGTGCTCCAGCGTGGTGTCGGCGAGCACGGTCGCCTCGGGCCAGAGCCTGCGAATGCTCGCCTCCCCAGCCGCTGCCGAGTCGGCGGCATCCGAGAGCAGCAGGACGATGTCGGGCCAAGTCCTGCGAATCTGCGCAACGCCCGCGCTGTCCAGTCGCGGCAGGCCCAGCACCATCCTCGGCCTCCATCCGTACTGCGACGCTGCGATGCTGACCGTCTCGGAATGGTCGTCGGCTGCCCAGACCACCAGCGGCACGCCGGCGGCGGGCGGAGCCGGCACGACGTCGTCCAACTCCGAGATGACCACGTACCGATCACGCTCGAAGGCATTGAGGCCGCCGAACGCCTGGCCGTACTGCGGCCGCGGAAACCTCGCCTGTCCCGAGCGCAGCGGCAGGTGAGCCGATTGACCGATCACCAGGGTGTGCGCGACGACCGCGAAGATGGCGAGCGCGCCCAGCCCCGCGATCGTGGAGCGGGCGAGGCACAGGACCGTGACGACGACCGCACCGGCGGTCGCCAGGAGCACGGCGGTGGCAAACCGGAGCGACAGCTCCACATCGAGGACGGCGAAGGCCACCGGCACCGCGACCAGGACCGCGGCCGGCACCCAGGAGAGCTCCGGTCGGACGAGCAGGGGACGGGACAGTTCGATCACGGTCGATGCCGCCACCAGCGTCGCGGCCGCCCACAGCAGCGACGAATAGAAGTGGAACTCCAGGATCTGGTGGTCGAACGCGAATTGCATCACCACACACGCAACCGACTGGAGTGCGAGAGTGAGCCACAGCATCCAGTCCGATTGCGAGAACGCATTGCGCCTCTGGCGCGCCAGGGCGATCCAGCCAACCAGGATCAGCGGCGGGACCAGCAGGTAGGGCGCGTCGAGCACCCATCTCCAGTTGGCCGAGTGATTGACGGCGATCGCCTCGGGCCGCCTCAACCCCTCGAACGCTCGCCACGTTGGCCGGAATATGTCCGCAGTCCCGAACGCGGCCCACGTGCCCAGGCTGAGGGCGGCGGAGACGGCAGCGAAGACCACGAGGAACACGCCACCCGCGGCGAGTAGATGCCTCCAGGCCTTCAAGTGGAAGGCGGCGTAGGCAGTCACTCCCGCCAAGACGAAGGGCACGGCGACGAAGTTCGAGTGCAAGGCCAACGAGAACAGCACTGCGCTGGCTATGAACCAGGACCAGCGGGCCCTTCGGCTGTCGGTCGGCATGCAGAGGCAGCAACAGGCGGCGATGAGATACGAGACTCCGGCCGAGTCGGGGTAGTCGCTGCTCAACGCACGAACGATGACCGCGCTGGCGAGAACCGACGCCGCCGCGACGGCGCCCGCAGGCCGTCCGTGCAACCGCCTGAAGAGCACGTACGCCGGCACCATCGCGAGGAGCACCAAGGCGTAGCGAAGGGCGTAGTACCCACCGATGTCGCCGAAGGCCAGGACGAAGGCGCGTCCCGGAACCGTGAACCCGGCGCGGGCGAATTGACGGTTGTTGCCGAAGCGTTCGAACAGCTCCCGCCCGTGCTGGATGACTGCGGTGTGCAGGTAGGGGTCGATCATGTTGGTCCGTCCGAACACCTCGGCCCGGAGCGGAAAGACCAGCAGCAAGGGTGCGGCCAGCAGGAGCATGACCTCGACGAGCAGCGGCCCTCGCCGGCCGCGCGCCCGACCCGGCGAACGACCGAGATCGAGGCTGCCCTCGGCCACCTGGGTCACGTCACCGCCCTGTCTTCGATCACCTCCGGTGATGCCGGCGACGTCGATCCCAGCGTCGCCCGGTGCACCCCCGGCCAAGGGTCACTCCGGGAGCGGTGTGCTCAGCCGCTCGATCCGCTGCACGACTTCCGCGGCGCGGGCGGCATCGTCACCCTTCATGAAGGTGTAGAACGCCAGGCGCGCCGGGGCGGCCTCGCGCAGGAACGGGTCATAGCGCTCGTGCAGCGCCCGCTCGACGGTGTGGACCCGTGTGAACCCGTGCTCGCGGAACTGGGTCTCCCACCACCCCGTCCCCGCCCAGATCAGGTGGCCGTGCATGGGGAACCCGGTGTCGTCCACGTGCAGCAGGTCGAAGGGCTCGCCACGAGCCGCCGATGCATTCCACGGTTCCAGATACGGCTCGAACACCGTCCCGAACACCTCGTCTTCCCCAAATGCCGGAATGTTGGCGAACAGGAAGCCACCGGGCTCGGCCAGGTCGGCGATGGCGGCGATGAGCTTGTGCAGGTCGGGGGGCGTGACGTGCTCGAAGATGTCGAGCCCCGAGATCAGGTCGTAGGTCCGGTCGCCCGCCAGATCGATGACGTCACCCTGATGGATGTTGTCCCTGATCTCCGGGAAGGCGGCTTGGACGGCGGAGTCACTGAGCTCGACGCCGTCGGCTCGGATTCCGAGGTCGTAGAGGCACCTCATCACGACGCCGTTGGCGCAGCCGAGGTCTAGGACGGTCCGCGGAGCGAAGCAGCTCAGCATCTCGGCGACGACTCGCTTCTCCCGCGTCACCGTATATCCCCAGATCCCGGGCCTGTCGTAGTACCCGTGCACGGCGATCTGCCCGCTCATCCAGTCGAAGTCCGCCTGCGACTCCGCGACGAAGCAAGGTATCGGGCTCGTGCCGTTGAGCTCGGTGACGTCGCGGTACCGCGATGGGTTCGACGACCGAATGTCGGGCAGGGGATACGCCTCGTTGACCACGCGATTGACGTGCTCGTCGCTGGACGCAAGGTCCTCCAGCACCCGAATTCGGGACTTGCCGTGGGTCAGCTGGTCCGAGTAGAAAGCGGAGCCCGCCGGGTCCGGTGCCCGGTGGAGCAGCTCCCGGTAGGCCGCGGCGACGAACGCGTCATCCGTGAGCTCCGGCCGCTCCCCGATCCGGCGCGTCACGGCCTGCCGGTACTCTTCCGAACGGCCCAGCTCGAGGAGGAACGACCCGACGGAGGCCCCCGGCCGGCTCAGGGCGCGGTCGATCCGCCTCGACGTGCGCCATCCCGGCTCGTGGCCGAGCAGCCTCCCGTACCCGGCACGCGCCGTGGCAAGCTTTTCCTTCGGAGTCATCACGGGATCAGTGTCGCGCGCCCGCCTCGTCCGGCGATGCGTGTCGGTCGGCGTCGGATCGGGCGTGTTGGGCGCGCTCGACGCTCGCGATGGCGGCCGCGCGCAGGTCGTTGAGCTGCTCGATCACCGGAGCGACCAACCAGTACGCCAACCTGTGCACCAGCCTCTTGGCGAACCGTGACGAGCGGCGCGCCGACACCGGCGGCGGGACGGTGAAGAGCGGCACGTTGCGCAACGGTGCGCTCGCATCGCCCGCCTCGCTGTCGCCGACGCCACGCACGAGCGTGTGGACAGTGGCATGGGCCCGCTCCGCCGTGGCGCGGCGTTGGATCTCGCCCTGCACCTCGCTGCGGTCGACCTCGCCGACGGCGGCGTGATCCACGGGCCAATCCCGCACCGGACGCTCCGACGCTGCCTCGACGGCGCCGGCCGCAGCCCACAGCGCACGGCGAAGCGCACGGTCGTCATCGACCAGCTGGGTGACGTCGGACGCCTGGCCCTCCATCCCGCCCACGCGTGTGGCGATCACCGCCCGGTCGTATTGCTTGGCTCGCTCGAGGACGCCCGACGACCAGATGTGGCGGTAAGGGAGGACGACCACGTCGGCAGCCACGAGCCAGACGTCGAAGAGCCAATCGCTGACGTACTCGTCGTGGAGATGGGCGCCGGGTGTGCGGGCGACCAGCTCGGCAAGCTCGTCGCGGTATGCGACGTACTCCGGCTCGTCCACACGCACGGAGCCGACCAGGTCGAGGCGGCAACCGTGGGCGTCGAGCCCCGCAAAGGCGCGGACCGCACGGTCGAAGCCCTTGTGGGGCTGGACGAACCCGATGCTCAGGAAAACGAGCCGATCGTCCGGGAGGCCGAGGTGGTGGCGGGCCTCGGCGCGGTCGATGTGAGCCCGGCGCTCGAAGTGGCCGCCGTGCTCGATCACCCGAATCGAGGACGGTGCGACGCCGAACGCCGCGGAGAACGCCGTCCGCTCGTCCTCGGTGTGGACCGTCACCTCATCGACGCGCTGCCACAACGAGCGGAACAGTCGGGCGTGGTGCGTTCCGTCGCGCCCCCAGTCGTAGTTCACCTCGTGCACGCGGATCTCGACCCGGCGAGCCAGGAGGAAGGCGACGTGGAGCCCGGCGGTCACCTCCAGCCGGTCACGGCCCGAGAGGGGATGAGGATAGAAGACGTCCGGATGGAACTGGACGATGACGCGGTCGTACCCCCGTACTCGCTTGGCGAGGGCGAGCGGGCCACGCGGCCCGCGGAGGGCGAGGTGGTGATGGGCCGCGGACGGCCCCGGCGAGAGCACCTCGACGTCGTGCCCGGCCGCCCTCAGGACCTTCACCTCCTGGACGGCGTAGCTGGCGATCCCGTCACGCACCGGTGGATACGGCGTCACCATCAGAATGCGCATCGGAGTCACGCCCTCAGGCGGCGGGGAAGTGGCGCTCGATCACGGCCTCGATCCGGTCGAGCGTGCCACTCCACTGGTAGTTGTCGAGGACGTAGTTGCGGCCACGCGCCGCAAGCGCGGTCGCGGCCGCCGGCTCGTCGGCGAGGAAGCACAGCGACTGCGCCAGGTCCGCCTCGTCACCGAAGGTCAAGCCCGCCCCCGATCGTTGGCAGTGCCACCGCACCACGTCGCTCGCCTCGTTGGCGATCACCAGGGTCCCCGCCAACCACGCCTCCATGACCGTGCGAGAGAACGACTCGTATCGGGACGGCTGGAGGTAGGCGTCGGCCGCCGCCAAGGCGTCGTTGCGATCCTCGCTGGCGACGAAGCCGAGGTCGATGACCCGGTCGGCGATCTCCGCCGGGGCTCGCACCTCGCCGGCGCCGATCGTGACCAGCGAGAACGGGAGATCGTGGAGGATCACGGCTCGGGAAAAGGCATCCAGCAGCCACTCCCAGCCCTTGCCACCCTCCCGCCGACCGGCGTACAGCACGAACCGCCCGTCGACACCGAAGCGGCGGCGAAACCGGTCCGGGTCGTAGGAGGCGGGCAGCGGCACACCGGATCCGAGGACGTCGTGCGCCGCCAGGTCCGGGAACAGCCGGCGGCCGAGCTCCTGTTCGGGTTCGGTGAGGAACCACACGAACCGCACGCCGGCGAACAGGGGGCGGAACAGCTCGAGATGCGCTTGGGGCTCGTCGTGAAGTGCGGGTACGAGCAGCGAGCGCTCCGGACGCACCTGGGCGCAGGCGAACGTCGTCCAGAACAGGTACGGCGCGAAGAAGATGCATCGATAGTCTTCGCCGTGGTCGAGCAGGTAGTGGAACAGCTCGGGAACCCGCAGGTCGTCGTTCATCCATCGCTGCTGCTGGATCAGGTCCACCCGCTGGCCGGCGAGGATGGCGGTCCCGATCACAGCCCGATCGGCCCGGGGCGTGTCGACGACCGCGGGGAAGCGGCGCACCACGACCTTGCCGTCTTCCTCGGTGCCCGGCGGGTACACGTTGGCCCACGTGAAGTGGTCGCGGGCGCACGTGGTCAAGACCTCGACCTCCCAACCACGCTCGGCCAGGCCGTGTGCGACCTCGTGGAGCTGGACCTCGGCGCCGCCTATGACGTCGGACCCGTACCGCGCCGGCACGAGGGCGATACGTCGAGAAGTGGTCACAAGGCGGGAGAATCTACCAGCCGAACCACCCCGCGCTAGCATCACTGGCTCGATGTACCGAGCGCCTCGCCCCGGATGAGGATCTGTGTCTGCGGCGCCCAGGTGCCATTCATGCGGGGCGGCGCCGAGCTCCACCAGGAGAACCTCGTCGAGGCCCTCACGCGCGCCGGGCACGAGACCGAGCTGGTGCGACTGCCCACCGCGTGGGATCGGGCCCGCATCTTCGACGCCGCCCTCGCGTGGCGGCTGGTGCCGGTCGACGCCGACCTGGTGATCGCGACGAACTTCCCGTCGTACTTCGTCCGCCATCCCCGCAAGCGCGTGTGGCTCTTCCATCAGCACCGGGCCGCGTACGACGCAGCCGACAGCCCGTGGTCGGACTTCACGCTCGACCCCGAGGCGCTGGAGGCACAGCGGCTGCTGATCCAGTGGGACAACGTCGCCCTCGAGGAGGCCGAGCGGCGGTTCACGACCTCACGGGAGGTGGCGCTCCGCCTGGAGCGCTTCAACGGGATCGACGGCGCACCCCTCTACCACCCGCCGCCGCTACACGACCGGCTTCACGAAGGCCCGTTCGGCGACTACGTGTTCAGCCCGACACGGCTGGAGCACAACAAGCGGCCGGATCTGCTGGTCGACGCCATCCCCCACATGGCGAGCGCGACCCGGGTGGTGATCGCCGGTCGAGGCACGATGCGCGACTCGCTCGTGGCACGCGCCCGCTCGGCGGGCACCGCCGCCCGGCTCGAGCTGCCGGGATTCGTCCCGGATGAGGAGCTCGTCGCCCTGTACGCGGGTGCCCTCGGAGTCGTCTACGCGCCTTTCGAGGAGGACTACGGCTATGTGACGCTCCAGGCGTTCCTGGCCGGCAAGCCGGTCATCACCGCGCCCGACTCCGGCGGGGTCCTGGAGTGGGTCGAGCACGGGGTGACCGGCCTGGTGACCGACGGGTCTCCCGCGTCGATCGCCGCCGCGATCGACCAGCTGGCCACCGACCCGGACGCTGCGGCTCGAATGGGCGCAGAGGGGAGGCGGCGTGCCTCCGCCCTGTCGTGGGAGCGGGTCGTCGCCGCCCTCCTCGACGGGGCCGGCCGCCGGTGAGGCCGGAGCGTCCCTCGCTGGGGCTGCTGGTGGAACGGTCGCCCGATCCGACCGCTGCCGAGTTGATCGTGTCCATGGCGCGCTGGGTGCGCCCGGTCGCATCGGTGCGGCTGGCGCGGGAAGAGTGCCCCGCGGCGTGGTTCGCGCTGTCGCTGGCGGCCTCCGCCGGCGCGCACGGCGATTGCCCGCTGGCGGTGTGGGTGAGCGAGGGCGACGACATCGACCAACCCGTGGCGGATGCGGTGCTCGTCGGTCCCGCGGCCCCCGACGAGGGGCGCCACGTCCGCGTGGGCCGGGGCGCCGGTGACCTGGAGCGTTGGCCCTGGTTTCCGCCGTTCGTGCGGGCCCGCAACCGCCGGCGCGTGGGCCTGCCCGATACCGCGATCGACGTGCGGGCGTCCGCAGCACACCCGATTCCCCACGACGACGTCCCCACCGCGTTGGCGCTCGCGTCCGCGGCCGTCGTGGACGAGGAGTGGATACTGGTGGCCCTCGCGCTCGGCACTTTGTGCGTCGCCACCGAAGACGTCGTGGCGTCGGTCGCGCCGGAGCGCGGGCGTGAGATCGTTGCGATCGGCGGCCCGGGCGAACTCGGCGAGCTCGCGTCGACGCTCGCCACCGCCCCCGACCAGGCTCGTCGAAGCCGGGCGGCGCGCGCGTTCGCCTCGACGCTCGATCTGGCCCAGGTGGCGCGCCGTGTCCTACGGTCGTTGGGGATCGAAGACAGCGGCGGCCGCGACGACCTCGCCACCCGCCTCTCGGAGCTGGGGACGCCCGCGACATCCGCCGTCGCGCGACGGGCCCTCGGTGCCGCCGCCACCCTCTCGGGGGATCACATCGGAGGCAACCCATGACCAACGGCCTGCTCGATGAGGAAGCCGCCGACCGGCTGGCTACCCGCGTCGCGACACCGACTCGACCGGGCGCGGCGGGCGCC
>Ga0081538_10005831_pt1 | contig 10976 bp, 6 predicted proteins | sample TabmetS5T2R1_FD_71022 | JGI IMG/M metagenome (GOLD analysis project Ga0081538, IMG submission 71022) | Tabebuia heterophylla rhizosphere microbial communities from the University of Puerto Rico - S5T2R1 | ecosystem: Host-associated > Plants > Roots > Rhizosphere ...
CGGACGGCCGGGTCGAGGTGGGGGCCGACACCGGCGGGCGGCCGCTCGGCATCGAGCTGCTCGGCGACGGCCGGCTGCTGGTGTGCGACGCCCGCCGCGGCCTGCTGGCGGTGGACCCCGCGACCTCGGCGGTGGAGGTGCTGGTGGACCGCGTGGCCGGCGAGCCGATGCGGTTCTGCAACAACGCGGCGGTCGCCGCCGACGGGACGGTGTACTTCTCCGACTCCTCGCGGCGCTTCGGGATCGACCACTGGCGCGCCGACCTGCTGGAGCACTCCGGCACCGGCCGGCTGCTGCGGCGTGACTCCGGCGGTGGGGTCGAGGTGCTGCTGGACGGGCTCCAGTTCGCCAACGGCGTGGCGCTGGCGGCCGACGAGTCGTTCCTGGTCGTGGCCGAGACCGGCGCCTACCGGCTCACCAGGCTGTGGCTTCGGGGCGAGCGGGCGGGCGGCACCGACCTGCTGGCCGACAACCTGCCCGGGTTCCCCGACAACCTCTCGACCGGTCCCGGCGGGTTGATCTGGGTGGCGCTGGGCAGCCCCCGCAACCCGCTGCTGGACCGCCTGCACCGGCTGCACCCGGCGCTGCGGCGGGCCGTGTGGGCGCTGCCGGAGCGGGCCCAGCCCCAGCCGGTGCGGACGCTGTGGGTGCTGGCCGTGGACGCCGACGGCGCGGTCGTCCACGACCTCCAGGGCCCGGGGGACGACTACACCCTCGTGACCGGGGCCCGCGAGCACGGCGGCAGGCTCTACCTCGGCAGCCTCACCGAGCGCGCCGTCGCCGTGCTCGACCTGCCGCCGGCGTAGCGGCTACGGCGAGTGCACGGCGGGCTGGGTCTTGCCCATCAGGTCCTTGAGGACCTTGTAGGCGCTCCGTTCCAGCTTGGTCGCCTCCTCGCGGGCCTGCGCCAACGCCCCGGCGTCCAGGTGGCTGAGCCGGGTGAGGACCATGGTCTCCTTCTCCTCGTCCTTGCCCGACCAGCCGATGCGGACGTTGCCCACGTCGGGCGCGTAGTACTTGAGCTGCTTGGCGGCCGGGTCGGCCTCGTCCCACTCCTCGATCAGCAGCACGTCCTCGTAGCAGCCGGTGGTCACGCAGGTCCTCTGGCCCGTCTTGATCACCTTGCCGCGGTCGGCGTACTCCACCGCGGGCCCCCACCCCTGGGAGTAGTCGGGCGTCCCCGTCCGGGGGTCCGCCCGCATGAGGATGCCTGGCTTCGCGCCTTCCAAGCCGGCGATCCAGGCGGGGGTGCCGGCCAGCTTGCCGTCCTCATACTCCTCCGGGTACTGGCCCATCTGCCAGACGTTCCCGTCGTCGTCCTGCGCGAAGTAGGCGAGCTCGGCCTCGACCAGCACGTCGTTGTTGTAATCCCGGTCCCAGACGACCACGCTGCGCACGCCGTCGATCACCTTGGTCAGATCGGTGACGGTGAACACCACCCGGCGGCGGATGCGCTCGCCGTCCACGGTGGCGCTTCCCTCGGTCACGAATTGCATCCCCGGCCTGAACGGGGTCCACCGGTTGTCAATCGTCGTCGATTTGGAGAACTTATTGCGGTCGTAGTCCGTCTCGACGGCCGGCTTCACTGCCGCCTTGGCCGTGTTGACGGTTGTCGCCGAGGCGACCCCGGCGCCGCTGTCGCCCTGGCTGTCGCCGCCGCACGCCGCCAGCGGCAGCGCCATCGCCAGCACCCCCGCGACCAGCGCGAGGTTGATGCGGGAACGCCGCATCCTGCCTCCCCTCCCCTGCTGAGCCGGACGCGGGCACGCGCCTCACGACCCGCGGTCTCGTCGCCCGCGAATCGCGTGAAGCTTGTATTCCCCGCTGCGGTCGAACCGGATGGAAATCGCCTGACACGTTTCCTGACACCGCTCTCATCAAGCCTTCATAGAATACGGCTGGGCAGGGCCGTTTGACAACCCCCTATTTTGCCGCTGGACTGGTTAGCGCCGTTGGTCCGGAAGCGCCAGCCAGGCGTCGGCGCCGCCGTCGCGGTTGGCCGCGTGCGCGGCGCCGCCGTGGGCCCGCGCGATGACGTCGACGATGGCCAGGCCGAGGCCGGCGCCGGCACCGGCGCGCGCCGGGTCGCCCCGCGTGAACGGCTCGAAGGCGTGCTCGATGAACTCCGGCGCGAACCCCGGCCCCTCGTCGCGGACGTGCAGCTCGACCCGGCCGTTGCGCCGCCGGGCCTGCAGCAGGATGCGGCCGCGACCGTGCCGCAGGGCGTTCTCCACCAGGTTCCCGAGCGCCTGCTCGGCGCGGAGGCGGTCGGCGGAGAGCTCCAGGCGGTCGTCCGCCTGGAGCTCGAGCGACCGGCCGGCCTCGGCCGCCCGGCGGGCGTACCGCTCCCGCACGCCGGCGAGGAGCTCGGCGGCCACCAGCCGCTCCCGCCGCACGGGCAGCTCGCCGCCCTGGGAGCGGGCGAGGACCAGCAGGTCCTCGGCCAGCTGGGAGAGCCGGTCGCTCTCCTCCGCCGCCGACCGGAGCGCCTCCCTGAGCTCCGCGCTGCTGCGCTCCCGCCGCAGCGCGAGCTCCAGCTCGGTGCGCAGCGCCGCCAGCGGCGTCCGCAGCTCGTGGCTGGCGTCGGAGACGAAGCGCCGCTCGCGGTCCAGTGCCGATTCCAGCCGCCCGAGCATGGTGTTGAGGGTCTCGCCGAGCCGGGCGATCTCGTCGCGGGCGGGGGGGAGCGGCAGCCGCCGGCCCGGCTCGGCCGCCGACACCGCCTCGGCCTCGCGCCGCATCGACTCGACCGGCCGCAGCGCCGCCGCGGCGAGGGTGTAGGCCAGCAGCGATGACAGCAGCAGCGCGACCGGCCCGCCGACGTAGAGCTGCTGGCGCAGGTTCTCGAGCGCGTCGGCCCGCTCCTCCAGCGAGGCGCCGACCACCACAACCCGCACCCGCCGGGTGTCCTCGGTGATGACGGGCGTGGCCAGCAGCCGGATGGGGTCTTCGGAGCCGGGCAACGGCGGCCGGTCGACCATGATGGTCGCCTGGGTCGCGCGGGCGAGCTGGGCGTCGTCGAGCAGGGAGCGGCCGGCCAGCGCCGGGGTGGAGTCGACCACCATGCCGCTGTGGTCGACCACCTGCGCGAAGCCCTGCCCCTGGTCGGCGAGCTGGGTCGGCTGTTGCTCCTGCAGCCCGCCGTCGGTCTCGTGGACCAGCGCGATGACGCCGTCGGCGCGGCTGCGGAGGCTCTGCTCGATGGTGCGGTCGAGCGCCGCCCCGAGGCGGAGGTAGAGGAACAGGCCCATGGCCGCCAGGACGACCGCCATGGCGGCGGCGAAGACGAGCGTCAGTCGCAGGCGGATGGGCACGTGCGCGAGCACGTGCACGATGCTACCCGCCGTCCTGGCGCAGCCGGTAGCCGGCCCCGCGGACCGTCTCGATGGAGCTCAGCCCGAACGGGCGGTCGATCTTGGCCCGCAGGTAGCGGACGTAGACGTCGACGATGTTGGAGCGGTTCTCGTAGGCGTAGTCCCAGGCGTGGTCGAGCAGGTCCAGGCGCGAGAGCACGTGCCCCGGCCGGCGCATGAAGGTCTCCAGCAGCGCGAACTCCTTGGCGGAGAGCTCGACCTTGACGCCCTTGCGCCACACCTCCCGGGTGGCCGGGTCCAGGCGCAGCGACCCGACCTCCAGGACGGTGGGGCGCTCCGACAGGCCCCGGCGGGTGAGCGCCCGCAGCCGCGCGAGCAGCTCGGCGAAGGAGAACGGCTTGGTCAGGTAGTCGTCGGCGCCGCTGTCCAGGCCGGCGACCCGGTCGTCGACGCCGTCGCGCGCGGTCAGCATGAGGATCGGCGTCCACACACCGGTCTCCCGCAGCTCCCGGCAGACGTCGAAGCCGTCGCGGCCGGGGAGCATCACGTCGAGCAGGATGGCGTCGTAGGGGGTCGAGCTCGCCATCCAGAGGGCGTCCTCGCCGGTGCGCGCGATGTCGGCGGCGTAGCCCTCCTCGACCAGGCCGCGGCGGATGAGCGCCGCCATCTTCAGCTCGTCTTCGACGACCAACGCTCGCATGGCTGCATTGTGGGCGCAATTGGATGAGAGGGCGATGAGAATCTCATGACGAACCCCGCAGGAGCCGATGTTTAGCACGAGCCCGCACCGAGAAGCTAGTCTTGCGGTCCCCATGGAAGGGGGGTCTGGTGCGCCGTCCAGTCCTCGCCCTCGTCATCGTCGCCCTGCTGGCTGCCTCCACCGTCGTGTTCCGTGGAGCGCGGCGGACCGTGATCGAGCACCCGGCCGCCGCCGCGGCGCTTCCCGTCGGCGGCGAGCCGACCCACCTGGACCCGGCCCGGTTCACCACCCGGATCGACCACCCCTACTGGCCGATGCGGCCTGGCAGCCGCTGGGTCTACCGCCAGACCGACGCCGACGGCAGCCGGCGCATCGAGGTCACCGTCACGCACCGGACCAGGACGATCATGGGGGTCGAGGCCAGGGTGGTCCACGACGTCGCCACCGAGCACGGCGAGGTCACCGAGGACACCTACGACTGGTACGCCCAGGACGTGGACGGCAACGTCTGGTACCTGGGCGAGGACACCAGGCAGCTCGACGACGGGAAGGTGACCTCGACCGAGGGGTCGTGGCAGGCCGGGGTGGACGGCGCCCAGCCCGGCATCCTGCTGCCGGCACGACCGCGGCCCGGCATGGCCTACCGGCAGGAGTACGCCCCCGGCGCCCGCGACGCCGCGGCGGTGCTGAGCCTCGACCAGCGGGCGAAGGTGCCCTCCGGGCTGTTCGACCACGTGCTGGTCACCAAGGAGTTCACGCCCCTGGAGCCGAAGCTGCTCCAGCACGACTTCTTCGCGCTCGGGGTGGGGCCGGTGCTGTCCCTCACGGTGACCGGGGGCGCCGACCGCGAGGAGCTGCTCAGCTTCGAGCCGGCCCCACCCTGAGCCGTCAGGTCGTCTGCGGCGAGGCCTCGGCGCTCGGCGGCGGCTGCTGCCGTTCCCGCCGGCTCTTGGCGAACCGCAGGTACAGCGCGGGGATGATGAACAGGTTGAGGAAGGTCGCGGTGACCAGGCCGCCGAGGATGACGATGGCCATCGGGTACTCGATCTCGGCGCCCGGGATCTCCCCGGAGGCCACCAGCGGCACCAGCGCCAGCCCCGTCGCCAGCGCGGTCATCAGGATCGGCGCGAGCCGCTCCTTGGCGCCGCGCAGCACCAGCGCGGGCCCGAAGGGCTCGCCTTCCTCCCGCTCCAGGTGCTGGCAGTGGGTGATGAGCATGATGCCGTTGCGGGCGACGATCCCCAGCACGGTGAAGAAGCCGACCAGCGAGCCAAGCGAGATGATCCCACCGCTGAACAGGTAGGCGGCCAGCAGGCCACCGACCAGGGCCATCGGCAGTGCCAGGAAGGCCATCACGCCCAGCCGCCAGCTCCGGAAGGCCATCACCAGCAGCAGCAGCACCCCGACCCCGGCGATCAGCGCGTAGCCGCGCAGGCGCGCGTCGGCGGCCTGCCGCTCGGCGAACTCGCCGATCAGGTCGTAGCTGTACCCCAGCGGGAACTCGACCTGCTCGAGCGCCTCCTCGACGTCGCCGGCGACCGCGCCGAGCGCGCGCCCGCTGACGTTGGTGCCGACGTCGATCTTGCGCGTGCCGGACTCGCGCTCGATGGCGTTGGGGGTCGGCTTGAGGCTCACGTCGGCGACGTCGCTGAGCAGGATGGTGCCGCCGCCGGGCAGGTCGATCGGCAGGTTGCGGATGTCGGTCAGGCTCTGCCGGACCTCGGGCTTGCTCCACACCTGGATGTCGTAGGCCTTGCCGTCCCGGAAGATGTCGCCGACCTCCTCGCCGGCCATCAGCGTGGTGGCCGCGCGCCGCACGTCGCCGGGCTTGATCCCGTAGGCCTGCGCCTTGGCCAGGTCGACCTTGATGTCCACCTGCGGGACGTTCTTGTGGAGCTCCACGAACTCCTCGACGGTGCCGTCCACGCCGGCGATGGCCTGGCGGACCTCCTCCGCCTTCTCCTCCAGGGCGTGCAGGTCGGGACCGCTGATGCGGATGGTGACGGCCTCGCTCGCCCCGGTCAGGACCTCGCGGATGCGCTCCTTGAGGTAGGTCTGCACGTCGCGGCGGAGCCCCGGGTAGCCGTCGACGACCTCCTGGATGGCGGCGCGGGTCTTGTCGTAGTCCACCTTGGGGTCGACGCTGATCCAGTTCTCGCCGAAGTCGACGCCGTACGGCTCGTCGGCGAGCAGGGCCTGCCCGATGTGGGCGCCGAAGTTGCGGACGCCCGGGATCGCGCGGAGCTCCTTGCTGGCCGCGGTGGTGATCCGCACCTCCTCCGGGTGGGAGGTGCCCGGCGCGGTCACCCAGTGCATCAGGAAGTCGCGCTCCTTGAAGTCGGGCAGCAGCGACTGCCCGAGCCTCGGCACGACCGCCACGCCGAGCAGCAGGATGACCACGACGGCCGCCAGCGCCGGGCGTGGACTGCGGATGATGCGTCCCAGCACCGCGACGTACCCACGTTGCAGCCACCGCACCAGCGGAGAGTGGGTGTGCTCGCGCGACGTGCGGTGCAGCAGGATCAGGCTCAGCGCCGGCGTCACCGTCAGCGCCACCAGCATCGACGCCAGCATCGCCAGCGCGTAGGAGAATGCCAGCGGCTGGAAGAAGGCGCCCGTCAGGCCCTCCATGAAGAAGACCGGCGCGACCGCCACGACGTTGATCAGCGTGGCGTAGACGATCGCCTTGCGGACCTCCAGCGAGGCTTCGAGCACGATCCTCGAGGTGGACCCGAACGACCGGTCGCCGGTCTCGGCACGGTACAGGCGCAAGCGCCGCACGATGTTCTCGACGTCGATGATGGCGTCGTCGACCACCACCCCGACGGAGATGACCAGCCCCGCCAGGATCATGGTGTTGATCGTGGCGCCCTGGAGGTACAGCACGTAGCCGGCCGCCAGCAGCGACAGCGGGATGGCGACCGCGCTGATCACGGCGCTGCGCCAGTCGAACAGGAAGGCGATGAGGATCAGGATCACCAGCAGCGAGCCGATGAACAGCGCCCTGCTGAGGTTCCCGATCGCCTCCTCGACGAAGGTCGCCGGCCGGAAGATGGTGGTGTCGATCTCCATGCCGGGAAGGCCTGGCCGCATCTGGTCGATCGCCGCCTCCACCTCGCGGGTCACGTCCAGGTTGTTGCCCCACGGCAGCTTCTCGACGATCAGCATCAGGCCCTCGCCGTCGTTGATGACGGCGTCGCCGATCAGCGGCCAGGTGTCCTCCACCACGTCGGCCACGTCGCTGAGCAGCAGGGGCTTGCCGCCGCGCTGCTCGATGGGGACCTGGGCCAGGTCGTCGGGGGTGATGATGGGGAGCTTGTGGCGGATCGCCAGCCGCTGGTTGGGGGTGTCGACGAACCCGCCGGTGCCGATCACCGCCCCGTCGGAGAACCGCAGCAACCCGGCGTCCAGCGCGTCCGCGGTGACGTTCATCACCTTGTCCAGCGAGACCTGGCGCTGCTTCATCCGCTCCGGGTCGGCCTGGACCTGGAGCATCTTGATGCGCTCGCCGTAGATGGTCACGTTGGCCACGCCGGGGACGCGCAGCAGGCGCGCGCGGATCTTCCAGTAGGCGATCATCGACATGTCGATGGTGGACAGGCTCTTGGAGGACAGCCCGATCTTCATGGCCCGGCTGGTCGCCGACAGCGGCTGGAGCATGACCGGCGGGCTCGCCCAGGTCGGCAGCGTCGGCGTCACCGTCGCCAGGCGCTCGGCCACCAGCTGCCGGGCGTTGATGAGGTCGGTACCGCGGTCGAAGATGAGCTGGATCTGCGAGAGCTGCTCGACCGACTTGGAACGCAGCACGTCCAAGCCTGGCACGCCGTTGAGCGTCTGCTCCAGCGGCGTGGTGACCAGCGCCTCCACCTCGGACGCGGACAGGCCGAGGCAGGGGACCTGGATCTCGATCTTCGGTGGGGCGAACTCGGGGAAGACGTCAACCGGGAGCTGGCGGAGCTGCCCGGCGCCGAGGAACACCAGCGCCGCGGCGATCGTGACCACCAGATAGCGGAACTTCAGGCTCGACCCAACGATCCAACGCATCATGGCTGACGACGCCCCTGCCTAGTTAGTGGCCAACCCCGGTCTCGGTGCCGTACAGCTCGGCCGCCCCGACGGTCACGATCGTGGTGCCGGTGGCCGGACCGGCCGACAGGACCGCGCGGTCGCCCTCGATGAACTCGACGGTGATCGGCTCGCGGACGTAGGTGTTGGGCGCGGAGCTCACGTACACCGAGGTCTTGCCGTCGGCCTCGTACAGCACCGCCCCGTAGGGGACGACCTTCCGCTTCTTGCCGGCGACCGTGGCCTCGCTGATCGGGGTCGTCTGGATGCCGAGCCGCTCGACCGCCTTGGGGGTCAGCGTCAGGCGGCTGACGTCCTCCGAGCCCTCCACGTGCTCGACCTTGGCGGGTTCAGCTCCGCCGGTCGACCCCTCCGCCGACGTCTGGGTGCACGCCGAGAGCTGTGGGATGGCGATGAGCAGTCCAAGGATCGCGAGCCATCGCTTACTGTGCCGCATTGAGCCTCCTCTCGGCGCTGGGCCCGAACCGTAGGTACAGGGCCGGTGCAACGAACAGGTTGAGCAGGGTGGCGGTGACCAGGCCGCCGAGGACGGCCACGGCCATGGGCTGCACGATCTCCTGGCCAGGGACGTTGCCGAGGACCAGCACCGGCACCAGCGCCAGGGCCGTCGCCACGGCGGTCGTCAGGATCGGCGAGAGCCGTTCCCGTGCCCCGCGCAGGACCAGCCCGGGACCGGCGGTCTCGCCCTCGTCCTGCTCGAGGTGCTGGTAGTGGCTGACGAGCAGACATGCGTTGCGGACGGCGATCCCCAGCACCAGCACGAACCCGACCAGCGCGCCGAGGGACAGGTCGCCGCCGGTGAGCAGCACCGCCAGCAGACCGCCGACCAGCGCCATCGGCAAGGTCAGGAAGGTCGCGGCCGCCAGGCGCCAGCTCCCGAAGGCCACCTGGAGCAGCAGGAAGATCACGATCGCGGCGATCCCCGCGATGATGGCGGCGCGCCGCTGGGCGGCCTGCCGGTCGAGGCCGTCGGCGAGCACCTCGGCGTGGTACTCCAGCGGGAAGCGGATGTTGCGCAGGGCTGCCTCGACGTCGCTCGCGACCGCGCCGAGGCCGCGACCCGACACGTCGGCGGTGACGTCCAGGCTCCTGGACACGTTGTCGTGGCGGATGACGCTGAGCGCCGGCTTGACGCTGACGTCGGCCACCTGGTCGAGCTGGACCTGACCGCCGCCGGGCACGTCGACCATGAGCTCGCGGATGCTGGTCAGGCTGCTGCGGACGCTGGGTGCGCCCCACACCACCACGTCGAAGACCTTCTGCTCCTCGAACAGGTTGCCGACCTGGATGCCCGACAGCATCGTGGCCGCGGCCCGCCGCACGTCGCCCGGCTTGATGCCGACCTCCTGCGCCTTGGCGAGGTCGACCTCGATCTCCAGGGTCGGCTCCTCGACCAGCCGCTGGACCTGCGCGTTGGCGGTGCCGGCGACGCCGGCGACGGCCTGCCGCACCTCCTCCGCCTTGCTGCGCAGCACCTCCAGGTCCTGGCCGTAGACGCGCACCACCAGGCCGTCGTCCACGCCGCCGAGGACGTCGTTGATCCGCTTCTTCGGGTAGGTCAGCACCTCGCCGTCGAGACCGGGGTAGCCACGCACGGCCTCCTGGACGGCGGCGACCGTCTTGTCGTAGTCGGCGGCCGGGTCGACGCTCACCCACAGCTCGCTGGAGTCGACGCTGACGACCTGGTCCGAGGTGATGGCGCGGCCGACGTGGGCGCCGACGTCGCGGACCCCCTGGATCTGCTTCAGCTCCTTGCTGGCCTGCGCCGTGATCCGGGTCATCTCCGGGTGGGAGGTCCCCGGCGCGCCGTTCAGGCGGATCAGCAGGTCGGTGTCCTTGAACGAGGGCGCCAGGTCCCGGTTGAACGCCGGCACCATGGCCAGGCCGGCCAGCACCACGACCATGCCCGCCGCGCCGGCCAGCAGCGCCCGCCCCGGCGTGTGCACGATCGGCGCCAGCGCCCGCTCGTAGCCGCGCTGGAGCGCCCGCGCGAGCGGCGGCTCACGCCGCGCCAGCGGCTCGCCCGGCAGCAGGATCAGGCTCAGCGCCGGCGTGACGAACAGGGCGACCAGCATGGACGCGGCGATCGCCAGCAGGTAGGACAGCACCAGCGGCGGGAAGAACGCGCCGGTGAGGCCCTCCAGGAAGAACGCCGGCAGCACCGCCACGGCCATGATGACGGTCGCGTAGGCGGTCGGGCGGCGCACCTCGACGGCGGCGTCGAAGATGACCTTGGTGGCCGGCGTGTCGCCGTCCTGGCGGTGCTGGCGCAGCCGCCTGGCGATGTTCTCGACGTCCACGACCGCGTCGTCGACGATGGCGCCCAGGGCCATCACCAGGCCCGCCAGGACGATCGCGTTGATGGTGGCGCCGCGCAGGTACAGCACGGCCACCGCCGCGGTCAGCGACAGCAGCACCGACAGGACGCTGATCAGCGCGCTGCGCCACTGGAACAGGAAGACGCCGAAGACCAGCAGCAGCAGCAGCGCGCCGATGAGCGCCGCTGTGCCGAGGTTGTCCAGCGCCGTCTCCACGAAGCTCGCCGGCCGGAACAGGCTGGGGTCGATCTCGACGCCGTTGAGGCCGGGGCCCATGGCGGCGAGCGCGTCCTCCACGCCCTGCGTCACCTCGCGGGTGTTGGCCCCCGGGAACTTCTCGACCACCAGCAGCAGCCCCTGGCCGTCGCCGAAGACGGCGTCGCCGATGAGCGGCTGGTGGTCCTCCACCACGTCGGCAACGTCGCCGATCCTCAGCGCCTTGCCGTTGGCCAGCGGCTTGGCGCCGTCGACGGTCACCTGGGCGAGGTCGTCGGCGGTGACGATCGGCAGGACGTGCCGGATGCCGAGCCGCTGGTTGGGGGGGTCGATGAAACCGCC
>Ga0081538_10005832_pt1 | contig 10976 bp, 9 predicted proteins | sample TabmetS5T2R1_FD_71022 | JGI IMG/M metagenome (GOLD analysis project Ga0081538, IMG submission 71022) | Tabebuia heterophylla rhizosphere microbial communities from the University of Puerto Rico - S5T2R1 | ecosystem: Host-associated > Plants > Roots > Rhizosphere ...
CTCCTCCTCGCTGAGGCGGAGGCAACTCGCCCCGGCCCTGGACGGCCCCGGGGGCAGCCGTGGCCGCCCGGTCGGCCGCCACGACCTGCGGCACCTTGGGCCAGACCAACAGGGCCTGGGGCAGCAGGACCAGCGCCGTCACCCCGCCGTACCAGGAGTGGCGCAGCTGCACCTTGATGCTGTGGCGCTGCGCGAGACGACCGACGACATACAGGCCGAGGACGCGCGAGAGGGCGAAGTCGATCTCCGGTGGGTTGGCCAGCCGCTCGTTGGCCTGGATCAGCTCCTCGTCGCTCATGCCCAGGCCGCGGTCCTCGATCTCGATCACATATCCGTGCGGCACCGCCTGGCCGGCGAGCTGGACCTTGGTGTTGGGCGGGGAGAAGGCGGTCGCATTCTCGATCAGCTCGGCCAGCAGGTGGATGACGTCGACGGCCACGTGGCCGGCCACCTCCAGGTCGACCAGGGGGAGCAGCTCGACCCGCTGGTACTCCTCGACCTCGGCCGCGGCCGACCGGGCCACGTCGACCACGGTCATCTGCTGCGCCCAGTGGCGCCCGGTGTCGGCGCCCGAGAGCACGATCAGGTCCTCGGCGTTGCGGCGCATGCGGGTGGCCAGGTGGTCGAGGCGGAACAGGTGCTCCAGCGTCTCCGGGTCGGTCTCGTTGCGCTCCAGGTCGTCGATCAGCTCCAGCTGGCGGTCGATCAGGGTCTGGGAGCGGCGGGCCAGGTTGGTGAACATGTCGCCGATCGAGCGGCGCAGGGCCGCCTGCTCGGTGGCCACCCGGACGGCCACCTCCTGGATGGCGTCGACCGCCTGGGCGACCTGGCCGATCTCGTCCCTGGACTGGATGCCGAGGGGCTCCACCCGCACGTCCAGGTCGCCGGTCTCGGTGGTGCGCAGCCGGTGGACGGCGTCGGGCAGGCGGCGCTCGGCGATCTCCATGGCCCCGGCCCGCAGCCGCTGCAGCGGCTGGGCCATGGACCGGGCCACCAGCAGCAGGGCGAGCAGGGCGATGGCCAGGATGACCGCGATCAGGACGGCGTCGCGGAAGGCGTCTTGCTGGGCGGTCGCGCTGAGGTCCTCGCTCACCTGGGTGACCCCGGCCAGCAGCTCGTTCTCGACGGTGCGCAGCGTCTCGATCTCGGTGGTGCTTGAGGCCAGCCACTGCTGGGGGTTGACGCCGGCCACGCTGCCCTGGCCGGCCAGGGCGGTCTGCTCGATCCGGTCGACGGTCAGGGCCTGCTGGCCCTGGACGGTGTCGGCGAACAGGCCGCGCTGGGCCTCGCTGGCGTCGGCCTGGAACTGGTCGAGGGCGGCCTGCTCCTGGGCGAGCAGGTTGGAGAAGTCCTGGAACCCGCGGACGGCGAACCCGCCGCCGAGGGCGGCGCCGTAGAGGGTGCCCCGGACCTGGGAGGTGAGCTCCTTGGCCTGGGCCAGGCCGTTGAAGGCGCGGACCTGCTGGGCGAGGTCCTCGTCGCCGCCCGGCTCGGCGATCTCGCCGTTGACGTCCAGCAGGAGCTGGATCAGCCGCGAGTACTCCTGGAAGGCGGCCCCCCCGGTGATCGACTTGGCCCGGACGGCCTCGCGCAGCCCCCCCAGCTCGCCGAGCCCGGCCAGCACGGCGTTGAAGCGGCCCTCCAGCCGCTCGCCCAGGTCCTCGTGGAGCGGCTCCTCGGCGTTCCGGTAGTCCGACTCGGCCTGGTCGACGAGGCCCTGCTGGGTCGTGAGCGCCTGCTGAACCTCATCGGCCTCGCCCTCGCCGGCGCTGATGTAGCCGGCGGTCAGGTCACGCTCGGACTGGAGCTCATGGACAAGGGCGGTCACCTCGCCGCCGAGCCCGGCCAGCCGGTTCCCCCGGTCGAACGCCTGGGCGTTGCGGATCGAGGAGCCGATGCCGAAGCTGGCCAGGACCAGGAACGCGACCGCGGGGATGACCAGGACGGCGATCAGCTTGGAACGGACGCGCCAGTTGCGCAATCCGAGCAGGCGTCCTGGGTCACGGTCGTTCGGGGGAGACGCTTCCATCCAGGGTTCACGACCTCTCGCGCGGGAGGCTGGCTGGCGCCGGATTATACTCAGCCTCTCTTTCCGTATCCGTTACCGATTGGGAGAGATGTCAACTATGCGTGCCTGGTCGCGTATCTTGTTCCTCGTATTGGTGGTCCTGGCCGCAGGATGCACCGGATCGGAGCCGGACTCGGAGACGACCTCGGTCGAGGAGGTGCGTGTCGGCGTCCTCGCCCCCCTCAGCGGCGCCGACAAGGCCGTCGGGACCGACTCGATGCGCGGCGCCCAGCTGGCGGCGAGGCTCCTCAGCGGCGACGAGGGCCAGGTGTCCCTGGCCGGGATCGGCGCCGACGGCCTGGCCCGGCTGGGCCGCCCCAAGGTCACCGTGGTCCCCGGCGACACCACTGGCGACGCCCCCAAGGGCGTCAGCGAGGCCGCCCGCCTCGTCGTCAACGAGCGGGTCGCCGGCCTGGTCGGCGCCTACCACACCGAGGTGACCGACGCCGCCGCCGCCCGCCTGGAGCGGGAGGGGGTGCCGTTCGTGAGCGGCGACGCCTCGGCCGACTTCCTGACCGAGAACGGCCGCGCCTGGTTCTTCCGCACCGCCCCCACCGACCGGGTCCTGGCCGAGTCGGCCTTCTCGGCCCTGGAGGTGGTGGCCGGCGACGAGCCGGTGCGCTCGGTCGGGATCCTCAGCGCCACCGACCGGCGGAGCAAGTTCGCCGCCCTGCAGACCAAGTCCCTGGCCGCCGAGGCCGGCTACGAGGTCGCCGCCGAGGCGACCTTCGGGGTCACCCAGCAGGACCTGACGGCGCCGGTCAACAAGATCCGGGCCGGGCAGCCGGACGCGGTGTTCGTGGTCACCTCCTCCGGCGAGCCGACCCAGCGGGCGCTCGGGACCTTCACCCGGCTCGGCTACAACCCGCCGGGACTGCTGGTGCTTGGGGCCGGGTACTTCGAGACCCCCGCCCTCCAGGCGGCCGGCGGCGACAGCCAGGGCCTGCTGGCCAGCGCCGGCTGGTCGCGCGAGGTGGCGGCCCGCAACCCGGCCGCCAAGCCGGTGATCGAGCTCTACGAGGAGGAGTTCGGCCAGCCGATGAGCGAGGTCGCCGCCGGGTCCTTCACGGCCGTGCTCACCCTGGTCAAGGCGATGAACGACGCCGGCTCGATCGAGGCCGAGCGGGTGCGGACGGCCCTGCTCAACCTCGACATCCCGGGCCGCGACACGATCATGCCCTGGAACGGGGTGCGCTTCGACGCCACCCACCAGAACATCGGCGCCACGGCCGTGGTCGAGCAGGTCGACAGCGACGCCCTGCGGGTGGTGTTCCCCGGCGAGCTCGCCCAGGACCCGGCCAAGTGGCCGCTGGCCAGCGCCCGCGCCCCTGACCAGTGAGCTAGCTGGCCACGGCCCCCGCGGACAGGCCGATCGTGGGGTCGATGAACTCGTTGGTGGCCAGGTCCTGGGCGGTCAGGCCCTCCTTGAGGGGCTGACGGCGGCCGGCGAAGATCGTCCGCACGATCTCCAGCACCCCGGCGACCCGCTCCGGGTCGAAGTTGCCGATCGTCTGGTCGGGGCCGTTGCCGACGATGCCCAGGGCCCGCTGCTGGCCGACCGAGAACTCGGCCAGCTCCGGAGGGTACTGCCAGAAGTCGATGCCGTACGCCTTGACCAGGTTCACGACCAGATCGTTGGTGCGCTTGGGCTTGGTGATGAACTCGACCGTGGAGCGCTGGATCAGCGGGACCAGCTTGCGCAGGCAGGGGGCGAGGCGGTCCTTGTCGCCGGCGCGGATGGACATCGTCTGGGTGTAGGCCTCGAACCCGGTGTCGTGCACGAGCTGGAAGGCGAGAGGCTTCCCCCAGCCAGGGTCGTGCGCGTAGACGTACGGCTCGTTGGTGGAGAAGCCGCCCTGGGCGATCTTGCCCCCGGAACCGAAGAACTTGGCCGGGCTGCCGTCGTAGCTGTCGTCGACCTGGTCGGCCCGGAGGATGCCCGTCCCGATCAGGTACTGGGGGAACAGGTCGTCCGCGGTGACCAGCACCTTGGCGCTGGCATCCTGGCCGATGTCGACCATGGTGTTCCAATCGGGGTGCACGTCGGGGCTCCACATGATCGCCCCGGGGCTGATGTCCATGGGCGCGGCCACCGAGATGGTGGGCGTCTTGGTGTACAGCTGGGCCGCCTGCTCGGTGTTGACGTACCCGAGGGTGATCTCGCGGTCCTCGTACATCACGTCGGAGATGCGGGCGAACTCGATCGCCGGCCCGCCCGAGCGGACCTCGACGTCGACGCCGGTGGCCCGGCCCTCGACGACCATGGGGCCGCGCACGGTCGTCTTGGCCTTGTCGACGCGGTAGCCGGCGCCGACCAGGTTGTAGGTGGCGCCGTACTCGGACTCGGGCAGCCAGTCGGTCTGGATCACCACCGGGTTGGGGCAGACCCCGGCCAGGTCGAACGGGTTCTGGACCGGGGCCGGGGCGGCCGTCCCGGCCGGCTCGTCGTCCCCGCCCGGGAGCAGGCCGCAGGCGCTCAACGCCAGCGTCGAGACCAGACCCCCCGCCAGCAGCCGCAGGCGCCGTCGTGCCTTCATCACCGCTCCCTGGTCGCGACCGAACCCGGCGGCGCAGGACCATACCAGATCAAACGGTTTCGGGCTTCTCCCGACCTGGCGACTATTCTATGGTTCCGCGGGGGGAGGCAAACGTTCTGGACAACGTTCTGGACAAGGAGGTCTCCGGTGGGTGGATCCAGGTGGGCGGGGCGCAGAGGTGAACGCGGGACGTTCAGGCTGCGCCTGGCGGCGCTGCTGGCGATCCTCGCCCTGGCCGTTGCCGGGTGCGGCGGCGGGGACGACGACGGCGGCGGCGGCTCGACCGGCACCACCCAGGCGGCCTCGGCCTGCGCGGACCAGCAGCTCTCCAGCACCGAGGACGTCACCCTGATCCTCGACTTCCTCCCCAACCCGGTCCACGTCGCCATCTACCAGGGGCTGGCCGCCGGGACCTACAAGGCCAACAACATCAACCTGAAGGTGCAGACGCCGACCTCGACCTCGGACACGCTGCGGCTGCTGGCCACCGACCGGGCCGACATCGGCATCGTGTCGCTGCTCGACTTCCTGACCTCCTACCAGCAGCAGCAGCCGATCACCGCCTTCATGGCCCTCGAGCAGCGGCCCCTGGGGTCGCTGCTGGCCCTGGAGAAGTCCGGCGTCACCTCCCCCAAGGACCTGGAGGGCAAGACCGTCGGCGTGACCGGGGTGCCGAGCGACCTGGCCGCGGTCAACTCGATGGTGACCGACGCCGGCGGCGACCCGGGCAAGGTCAAGACCGTGACCATCGGCTTCAACGCCGTCCAGAACCTGATCGGGGGCAAGGTCGACGCCGCCGTCGGCTTCTGGAACGCCGAGGGCGTGCAGCTCCAGGCGCAGGAGCCGACCAAGATCTTCAAGCTCGACGAGTTCGGCGCCCCGCCCTATCCGGAGCTGGTCGCCTTCACCCGCAACGACACCATCCAGAACAACCCCGCCCTCATCTGCGCCTTCGTCAAGGCCACGGTCGAGGGCTACACCCAGGCCACGGCCAACCCCGACCAGGCCCTCGACAACCTGACCAAGCAGGCCGAGGGGCTGGCCCTCTCCGACGCCAAGGCCCAGTACGAGGCCCTGAAGCCGGTCTACCAGGCCGACGCCCCGACCTACGGGGCGCTCAACCTGGCTGTCCTCGCCGACTACCTGACCTGGGCGAAGGAGGCGAAGATCCTGGACCTGTCGGACGAGCCGTCGAAGTTCGCCACCGACCGGTTCACAGCCGGTGCCTGAACGACCGGAGGGGTCCGGGGAACCCCGAGGGGGTGCCCCGGTGGATCGGGTCAGGCTCAGGGCCGAGGGCCTGGGCAAGCGGTTCGCGTCCCGCGACGGCGGCGTCCAGGCCCTTGACGGCCTCGACCTCGAGGTGTCCGACGGCGAGTTCGTGAGCGTCATCGGCCCCAGCGGCTGCGGCAAGTCGACCCTGTTCAACCTCCTGGCCGGCCTGGAGGAGCCGACGGCGGGCACCCTGTGGCTGGACGGGGACCGGGTCGACGCCGGCCGGCTGCTGGGGCGGGTCGGCTACATGCCCCAGCGCGATCTCCTCATGCCCTGGCGCACCATCCTGGACAACACCATCCTCGGCCTGGAGGTGGCCGGTGTCGGGCGGGCCGAGGGGCGCCGCCGGGCCGGCGAGCTGTTCGGCGAGTTCGGGCTGGCCGGGTTCGAGCGGCGCCGCCCGAGCGAGCTGTCGGGCGGGATGCGCCAGCGGGCGGCGCTGCTGCGCACCTTCCTGGCCGGCCGCGAGGTGATCCTGCTCGACGAGCCCTTCGGGGCGCTGGACTCCCTGACCCGGGCCGGCATGCAGCAGTGGCTGGTCCAGGTGTGGGAGGAGCACCGCAAGACCATCCTGCTCATCACCCACGACGTCGACGAGGCCCTGTTCCTGTCGGACCGGGTGTACGTGCTCACCCCCCGGCCCGGCCGGGTCGAGCTGGTCCTGGAGGTCGACCTGCCCCGGCCCCGTTCCTACGAGCTGATCACCAGCGAGCCGTTCACCGAGCGCAAGCAGCTGCTGCTGGAGCACCTGGGCATGACCCTGCCGCCGAGGAAGGCCTCGTGAGCGTGCCGGCCAAGGCCGACCCGCGGACGGCGGCGCCGCTGCCCGAGGAGCCGCCGGCGCCCCGGGACCGGCGGCGGCCCCGGCTGGCCGGGCGGGTGCTGCCGCCGCTGCTGTTCAGCCTGGTCGTGCTGGGCGCCTGGCAGGCCTACACCGAGCTGGCCGACGTCAACCCGCTGCTGCTGCCCTCCCCCCTGGCGGTGGCCCAGTCGGTGGTCGACAACGCCGCCCTGTTCGCCGACAACGCCGTCGTCACCCTCACCGAGATCCTGATCGGGTTCGTCCTCGGGGCGGCCGCCGGGATCGGGCTGGCCGTGCTCCTCACCTACTCGCGCCTGGCCGAGCGGGCCGTGTACCCCTGGCTGGTCGCCTCCCAGATGGTCCCGATCGTGGCCGTGGCCCCCATCCTGGTCGTCTGGTTCGGCTTCACCATCGTCCCCAAGGTGGTCGTGGTCGCCCTGGTCTGCTTCTTCCCGGTGGTCGTCAACACCATCGACGGGCTCAAGGCGGTCGACCCCGAGATGGTCCGCCTCATGCGCACCCTCGGCATGTCGCGGCCGCGGATCATGCGCAGCGTGCGGGTGCCGTCGGCCCTGCCGTACCTGTTCTCCGGGCTCAAGGTGGCCATGGCCCTGGCCGTGATCGGGGCCGTGTTCGGCGAGTGGGTCGGCTCCAGCGAGGGGCTCGGCTACCTGATGCTGGCCCTCAACAACCAGCTCGCCACCACCGAGCTGTTCGCGGCCGTGCTGGTGCTGTCGCTCATGGGCATCACCCTGTTCTTCCTCGTCGGGCTGGTCGAGCGCCTGGTCATCCCCTGGCACCACGAGACCCGCCGCGCCGCCACCCAGCAATGAGCCGGACCACGGTGGTGCGGGGCGGGCACGTCCTCACCATGGGGCCGGCCGGCGACCTGGCCGGCGGGGCGGTCGCCTTCGCCGGCGGCGAGGTCCTGGCCGTTGGGCCGTTCGCCGAGGTGTCGGCCCGGTTCCCCGGCGCCGAGGTGGTGGGCGACGACCACGGGGTCGTGCTGCCCGGGCTGGTCAACGGCCACACCCACCTGTCGGAGGCGCTGATCTGCGGCATGGGCGAGGACCTGACCCTGTTCGAGTGGGGCCAGCGGCTGGTCGGCCCGGCCGGCCGCTGCCTGACCCGGGAGATGGCCCGGGTCGGGGCCATGCTCAAGGGGGCCGAGCTGCTGCTGTCGGGGGCCACCTGCGTCAACGACATGTTCTGCCACACCAACCTGGGGTCGCTGGCCAGCCTGGGGGTGGTGGACGGGCTGGAGGAGCTCGGCCTGCGCGGGGTGGTGGCGTTCGGGCCCGAGGACGTGGCCGAGCCCGACCGCCACCCGGTGGCCGGCTTCCTGGCCGAGCACGAGGCCCTGGCCGGACGCTGCGCGGCCAGCGACCTGGTCGGCTTCCGGCTCGGGGTCGGGACCGTGCTCGGCCAGACCGACGAGCTCCTGGCCGCCTCGGCCAGGGCGGCCCGCAGCGGTGGCTGGGCGGTCCACACCCACCTGGCCGAGGTGCGCGAGGAGGTCGTCCAGGCCCGGCTGCGCTGGGGCCGCACCAGCGTGGAGCGGGCCGCCGACGTCGGCCTGCTGGACGTGCCGGTGGTGGCCGGGCACGGCGTCTGGGTCGACGAGCAGGAGATCGCCCTGCTGGCCGGGGCCGGGGTCGCCGTGGTCCACAACCCGGTGGCCAACATGATCCTCGGGTCGGGGGTGTGCCGGCTGGCGGCGCTGCGCGGGGCCGGCATCCCGGTCGGGATCGGCACCGACGGGGCCGCCTCCAACGACAGCCAGAACATGCTGGAGGCGGTCAAGGCGGCCGCCCTGCTCCAGAAGGTGGCCCGGCTCGACCCGCGGGCCGTCTCCGCCGGCGACGTCCTGGCCATGGCCACCCTCGAGGGGGCGCGGGCGCTCGGCCTCGACGGCCTGATCGGGTCGCTGGAGCCGGGCAAGCGGGCCGACGTGGTCCGCCTGCGGGGCGACCGTCCCGGCCTGGCCAGCGTCCACGACCCCCGCCAGCAGGTCGTCTACTGCACCTCCCCGGGCGACGTGGCCGACGTCTGGGTCGACGGCGTCCGCCGGGTCGGCGACGGGCGGCTGGTCGGCCACGACCTGGCCGCCCTGGTCGAGGCGAGCCGCCCCCTGGCCGCCGAGCTCGTCCGCCGGGCCGGCCTCGGCGGGCTGTCGCGCCTGGCCGACCCCGCCGGCTGACCGCGGGGACGGGCGGCGCTCCGCGCGCTGGGCAAGGGGCCCGGCGGCGGGACCGGCGGCGGCGGTGCCGCCGGCCGCGCCGGGTCGTCAGTCGCGGCCCCGCGGGCCGGCGGTGAGGGCGCGACGGCCGGCCTCGGTCAGCAGCACGTAGTCGGCGCCGATCACGACCAGCTGGCGGCTGGCCAGGGAGCGGGCGACCTCGCGCCGGACCGGCCAGCGGGTCGCGTACCCGTCGGCCGCCCCCAGCTGCTCCAGGGCCGCCTGCTCGGCGGCGTCAAGGCCGTCGCCGGGAGGCGGCGCGGCCTGAGCGGGTGGGGGTTCGGGACGCTGGCGCGGCCGGAGCCGGAGGGTGGCTCCTCCGCGCAAGCCCCGGAGAACACGCCCGAGGAACCCCGGGTTGTCCATCCTGGCATCTGCCATGGGGCCTCCCGACAGCGTCCTGGCGGGGCCCGGGACCCGATTCGGAGTCCCGGACCGACTGGGCTATGATCTGCTAATGCCAAGTGCAGATGCAACTGCCGGAGCCAAGTGCAATCGGTCGATGCGAACGGGTGGGACAAACGGAAAGGAACCGCAATGACGCCAGACGTTCGTGGTTCGAGGTCGTTCACCAGCTACAACGGCGTGCCCGCGGCCGACCTGACGGGCGTGCGGTGGCGCAAGAGCGCCCGCAGCAGCGCCCAGGGTAATTGTGTCGAGCTTGCCCAGCTCCCGGATCAGGGGGTGGCCGTCCGGAACTCCCGGGATCCCGAGGGCCCGGCGCTGCTGTTCACCGACGCCGAGCTCGAGGCCTTCCTGGGCGGCGTCAAGGACGGCGACTTCGACGACCTCCTCCGCTGACGGCGCCGCCGGCGCCGCTCACGGCTTGCGGGCGATCCCGGCCCAGTAGTAGGCGGCCGTCGGGTCGGGCACCGGCTCGTCCGGGCGCCAGGCCAGCATCGGCGCCACCCCCGGCTCGACCAGCTCCAGGCCGTTGAAGAAGCGTTCGACGTCGGCCTTGGTGCGCGGCACTAGCGTGATCCCGGCCGCCTCGGCGGCCGCGGCCGCGTTGGCCGTCTCCTCGGGGTTGAAGTCCGGGGTCGGATGGGTGATGGCCAGGTAGCTGCCGGACGGCATCGGCTCCAGCATGGTGGCGACCATCTCGAAGGGGTTGGGGGCGTCGCTGTCGCGGAAGTACATCAGCAGCCCGATGAAGAGGACCGCCACCGGCCGGCTCAGGTCCAGGGTCGCCGCCAGGGTCGGGTGGTCGAGGATCGTCTTGGGCTCGCGCAGGTCGGCCATGATGAAGGCCGTCTCCCCGGCGTCCTGGCTGGTCAGCAGGGCGCGGGCGTGCGCCAGGACGATCGGGTCGTTGTCGACGTAGACGACCCTGCACCCGGGGGCGACCGCCTGGGCCACCTCGTGGACGTTGGGGCTGGTCGGGATGCCGGTGCCGATGTCCAGGAACTGGCGGACGCCCGCCTCCCCGGCCAGGTGGCGGACGGCCCGGCCGAGGAAGGCCCGGTTGGCGGCCGCCATGGCCCGCATGTTCGGGATCGCCTGGATCATGAGCTCGGCCAGGGCCCGGTCGGCCGGGAAGTTGTCCTTGCCGCCCAGCCAGTAGTCGTAGACCCGCGCGTGGTGGGCCACGCCGGTGTTGAGGTCCGGCGGCAGCTCCGGGTCCGGGCCGGCCCGGTGGCCCTGCGACATGGTCGTGCTCCTCTGTTGGGTTCGTCGGCCGGCTACAGCGCTTTGAGGATCTGCTCGAGCAGGTCCACGGTCTGGTCGGGCGGCGCCGCCCGGACGCAGATGGTCTCCATCACGTGCAGGTACTGGTCGACCTCGTCGGGCTTGTTGAGGTAGAGGGCGCTGGTCAGGTGCTCCAGGTAGACCACGTCGGGCAGCTCCTCGTCGGGGAAGCGGAGCACGCTGAAGGAGCCGACCATGGCCGGGTGGGCGCCGGAGTTGAAGGGGAGGATCTGGAGGGTGACGTTGGGCAGCTTGGTCGCCTCGACCAGCCGCTCCAGCTGGCCCCGCATCACCTCCGACCCCCCCACCGGCCGGCGCAGGGCCGCCTCATCGACCACCGCCCACAACCGCGGCGGATCCTGACGG
>Ga0081538_10005833_pt1 | contig 10975 bp, 13 predicted proteins | sample TabmetS5T2R1_FD_71022 | JGI IMG/M metagenome (GOLD analysis project Ga0081538, IMG submission 71022) | Tabebuia heterophylla rhizosphere microbial communities from the University of Puerto Rico - S5T2R1 | ecosystem: Host-associated > Plants > Roots > Rhizosphere ...
GTCCGCAAGACGATCGTGTTCGTCACCCACGACATCGACGAGGCGATCAAGATGGGCGACCGCATCGCCATCTTCCGCCAGGGCGGCCACCTGGAGCAGTACGCGCCCCCCGACGAGCTGCTGGCCGAGCCGGCCACCGACTTCGTGGCCGACTTCCTGGGCGCCGAGCGCGGCCTCAAGCGCCTGGCCCTGGTCCCGGTGTCCGCGATCAAGGCCGAGACGGGCCCGGTGGTCGCGCCCGACGACGACGGCCGCCGCGCCCTGGCCGCCGCCGAGGCCTACGGCAGTGACTGGGTGGTGGTGGTCGACGGCGACCGGCGGCTGCTCGGCTGGGCCCACGCCCGCGAGGCGGCCGAGCGGGGCCGGGTCGGCGACGCCGAGATCCGCCCCTTCCAGCTCCAGGTCCGGGCCGACGACTCGCTGCGGGCCGCCCTCAACGCCATGGTCCAGTCGCGCACCGGCGTGGCCGTGCGGGTCAGCGACGGCGACCGCTACGAGGGCATCGTCACCCTCGAGCTGCTCTCCGAGGAGATCAGTTGACCGACGGCCCCGCGCCGGTCCTGGCGGCCGAGCTGATCCGCTGGTCGTGGATCGGCGACCACCTGGACGACATCCGCGACGACCTGCTCCAGCACGTCCAGCTGACCTTCCTGGCCGTGCTGCTCGGGCTGCTGCTGGCCTTCCCGCTGTCGCTGGCCGCCTTCCGCTGGCCGCGGCTGTACGCGCCGATCCTCGGCTCCACCGGGATCCTGTTCACCATCCCCTCGCTGGCCCTGTTCATCCTGCTGATCCCGTTCACCGGGCTGTCCATCAGCACCTCGCTGATCGGGCTGACCATGTACACGCTGCTGATCCTGGTCCGGAACATCGTCGAAGGGCTGCGCGGGGTCGACCGCGACGTCCGCGAGGCCGCCGAGGCGATGGGCTACACCCGGGCCCGCCAGCTCTTCCAGGTGGAGCTGCCCCTGGCCCTGCCGGTGATCATCGCCGGCATCCGCATCGCCACCGTCACCACCATCGGGCTGGTCACGATCACCGCCCTGATCGGCCAGGGCGGGCTGGGGCAGCTGTTCATCGACGGCTTCACCCTGAACTTCGCCACCCCCATCGTCGTCGGGATCGTGCTCTCGGCGCTGCTGGCCTTCACCGCCGACCTCGCCCTGGTCGGCCTGCAGCACCAGCTCACCCCCTGGGCCCGGAGCCGGGGGAGGTAGCCGGCCGTGAACGTCGTCAACGAGGTGCTCGCCTGGCTCACCGACCCGGCCCAATGGAGCGGGCCGGACGGGATCCCGGTCCGAACCCTCCAGCACCTCTGGTACTCGGTGCTGGCGACCGCCATCGCCGCCGCCGTCGCCCTGCCGATCGGCGTCTACATCGGGCACACGGGGCGGGGGGCCATCGTCGCCGTCAACCTGACCAACCTGGGCCGGGCGATCCCGTCGCTGGGCATCATCATCCTGATGTTCACCATCTTCGGGTTCGGCATCGCCCCGATCCTGGTCACGCTGTTCGCGCTGGCCATCCCTCCGATCGTCACCAACAGCTACATCGGCGTCCGCTCGGTCGACCCCGACGTGCGCGAGGCGGCCGAGGGCATGGGCATGCGCGGCCGGCAGGTGCTGTGGCGGGTCGAGCTGCCGATGGCCATGCCGCTGATCATGGCCGGCATCCGCACCTCGGCGGTGCAGGTGGTGGCGACGGCCACCCTGGCCGCCTTCGTCGGCCTGGGCGGGCTGGGCCGCTACCTGATCGACGGGCTCGCCCAGCGCGACCTGGCCGAGGTGGTCGGCGGGGCCATCCTGGTCGCGGTGCTGTCGCTGGTCACCGAGCTGCTGCTCGGTCGCGTCCAGACCCTGGTGGTCTCCAAGGGCCTGACCGAGCGGGGCGCGGATGCGGCCGTCCGCGCCAAGGTCGAGAAGGCCGCATAGTCCCGGGACGACAAGGTCCCAGCTCCCAAGGAAAGGAAGAACGTCCATGCGAAGGATCCGGCTTGGTGGGGCCGCGGTCGCGGCCTGCCTGGCGTTGGTCCTGGCCGCCTGCGGCGGGGACGACGCCCTCGAGGGGGGCACGCAGCCCAACGAGCAGTCGAGCGTGACCGTCGGCTCGACCAACTTCTCCGAGCAGCTCATCCTGGCCCAGATGTACGCCGCCGTCCTCGAGAAGGCCGGCGTCGACGTCACCGTCAGGCCGAACCTGGGCAACCGGGAGGTGGTGTTCCCGGCCCTGGAGAAGGGCGAGATCGACCTGCTGCCCGAGTACAACGGGTCGGTGCTGTCGTTCCTCAACCCCGACGCCACCCAGACCACCAGCGAGGAGGTCAACACCGCCCTGACGCCGCTGCTGGACGGCAAGGGCCTGGTCGCCCTCCAGCAGAGCCCGGCCGAGGACAAGGACGGCTGGGCCGTCACCAAGGAGACCGCCGACCGGTACGGCCTGGCCAAGGTGTCCGACCTCAAGGGCAAGGCCGGCCAGCTGGTCGTCGGCGGGCCGCCCGAGCTGGAGACCCGGCCGGCCGGCCTCCCCGGGCTCAAGAAGGTCTACGGCATCGAGGACTTCAAGGAGTTCAAGGCCCTGGACGCCGGCGGGCCGCTGACCACCTCGGCCCTCAACAAGGGCGACATCGACGTCGGCCGGGTGTTCACCACCCAGGGGGCCATCGACGAGTTCGGCTGGGTGGTGCTGGAGGAGGACAAGCCCCTTCAGCCGGCCCAGAACATCGTCCCCATCGGGCGCAAGGACGCCATGACCGACCAGGTCAAGCAGGCGCTCGACGCCATCTCGGCCAAGATCACCACCGAGGAGCTGATCAAGCTCAACAAGCTGGTCGACGTGGACAAGCAGGACCCGGAGAAGGTCGCCAACGATTGGCTGACCCAGCAGGGCCTGCTCTGACGCTGCGCTTCGTCGCCGGGCCGGACGTCGACGCCCTCGACCTGCCGCGGTCGGAGATCCTGGCCGCGGTCGAGGGCGCCGTCCGGGCCCAGGGTGAGGGGCGGGTCGTCCTCGAGCCGCGGGTCCACCTGGCGCCCCCCAACGGGGGCGCCGGGCATTTCAACGTCCTCCGCGGCCACCTCGGCCCCGAGCGCGTCAGCGGGGTCAAGGTGGTGGGCGACTTCGTCGGCAACTGGCGCCTCGGCCTGCCCAGCGAGCTGGCCCTGGTGCTGCTGCTCGACCCGGACACCGGCATGCCGCTGGGGATCGTCGACGGGACCATGCTGACGGCGGCCCGCACCGGCGCCCTCACCGCGCTGGGGGCCCGACACCTGGCCAGGCCCGACTCGCGGGTGCTGGGCCACCTCGGCGCCCGCGGGTCGGCCTGGTGGAACGTGACCATGCTGGACGACCTGTTCGACTTCGAGGAGATCCGGGTGACCAGCCGCCGCGCCGAGAGCCGGGAGGCGTTCGCCGCCCGGCTGGCCGAGGAGCTGGGCAAGCCGGTGCGGGCGGTGGCCACCCCGGCCGAGGCGCTGGTCGGGGCCGACATCATGGTCGAGGCGACCCGCCTGACCGAGCCCGAGGTGCTGCTGGAGACCGGTTGGGTGGTCCCCGGGACCACCGTGATCCCGTACGGCACGGTCAGCGCCGTCGACCTCGACCTGGTCGACGTGATGGACAAGGTGGTGGTCGACGACTGGGGCCAGGCCGGGGCCGGGCCGCTGGGCGCCCTGCGCCGCCACGTCGACTCGGGCCGCCTCAGCCGGGCCAATCTCCACGCCGAGCCAGACCGTCGCTCAAGTATGCCCGACGCGCATGCGAGGGCCCTGCCGAGGATTCGATGTTGGCGAATGCGACGTCGATACTTGAGCGACGGTCTGAGGCGAGATCGTGGCCGGCAAGGCGCCGGGGCGGGAGCGGCCCGAGGAGCGGGCGCTGTTCTGGCACCGCGGCCTGGCCACCACCGACCTGGCCGTGGCGTACCTGTTCCTCCGGCGGGCCGCCGGCGCCGGCCTCGGCACGGAGCTCCGCTACCGCTGACCTGGAGGTTCCCGGCGGACGGCTTTGCGCCGTCCGGGCCGGGATGGCAGACTTTGAGGTCGTCGCCACGGCGGCCGGGCCGGCGCGGCCGGCCCGGCAGAGGATCGGGGATTTCACATGAGCTCCAAGGGACGCGCGGTGCAGGGCGCCCGAACCCACTCCGGATCCGGCAAGAGCGGGCAGAAGAGCTTCCCGCTGGGCCGCGTCTGCGGCCAGTGCGGTGATCCGCTGTCCCAGTACAACCCGGGTCCCAACTGCTGGAACCACACCGTCGAGTTTCCCTGGCGCGGCCCCACGGCCCGGCCCAAGCCCTAGCGCCCGGCCCCGGCCATGGACCTGGGCCGCTTCAGCGCCAACCTGGTCGGCTTCGTCGTCGTGACGATCGTCGTTCCGTGGACGCTGATCTGGCTGCTGCGCCGGGTCGGGCGCCGCTGGTCGGCCGGCAGCCTGTACGACCCGGAGCCGGAGACGGGGCCGCTGCCGCGGCCGCTGCGCTGCCGCCTGAACCTGTTCCACCGCTGGCGCACCGTCCGCACCCCGGGCGGTGAGCGCTACCAGCGCTGCCTGGACTGCGGGAGGTCCCGCGACATCCCGCCGGTCACCCCGATCTGACGACCCGGCCGCGGCGCGGGCGGGTCGCCCCGGCGTAGCCGGACGGGCGCACGGCGTCGACCCGGACCAGCGCCCCGGTGTGGGGCGTGCACCATCAGGCCCTGGCCGACGTACATGCCGACGTGGTGGATGGTCGCCGGGTCGGCCGGGTCGTGGGCGAAGAACACCAGGTCGCCGGGGCGCAGGCCGTCCACCCGGACGTGCCGGCCGGCCGACCACTGCTGGCGTGAGGTCCGCGGCAGGGTGAGGCCGGCGTGGGCGTAGGCGAAGCGGGTCAGCCCCGAGCAGTCGAAGGTCGCCGGGCCGGTGGCGCCCCAGCGGTAGGGCCTGCCGACCTGGCCGAGGGCGGTGCGGACGGCCGCCGCGGCCGTCCTGTCGGGCGCTGGCGCAGGGCCAGGGTCTCGGCCTGGGTCGCTCCCAGCTCGCTGACCCGGGCGCGCACGGTCCCGGTGGCCAGCCCGACCTCGGACAGGGCGCGCAGGTCCCGGTCCGGCACCCCGCCGGCCGCCTCGGCGGCCACGGCCAGCTCGTGGATGTCGCCCGCGGCCAGCAGCAGCTCCAGCGGGGCCAGCGGCCCGCGGGCGTACCGCTCGCGGACGTCGCCGGCATAGGCCGCCCGGGTCTCCCGCAGGGCCAGCTCCGAGCGCTCCAGGTCGGCCTGGTGGCGGTGGGCGGCCTGGATGAGCCCGTCCAGCCGGGCCTGGGCGGCGACGAGCGCGGCGACCACCGGCGCGACCATCGTGGGTCGCGCCCCCGGCAGCCGTGAGCGGCGGTGCTCCATGCCAGTCGTTGTCGACCCGCGCCCCCCATCTTGACCGGCGGGTCGGCCTATCCTGGAGAGGAGCGACCGACCAAGGAGCCGCGACGTGACCGACCAGCACCCGACCGTGCCCACCTGGACCGCGGCGCCGCCACCGCCACCCACCCGGCGCCGGCTGCTCGGCCCCGGCCTGGTGGCCGCGCTGATCGCCGTCGTGGTGCTGTTCGGCGGGGTCGGCCTGTACGCCTCCCGCCAGGCGGCCAGCACCGCCGACGGCGGCGGCTCGCCCGAGGCGGCCGCCGCCGGCCTGCTCACCGCCCTCGGCGAGCAGGACCTCGACCGCGCCGCCGGCTACCTCCCGGCCGAGGAGGCGCTGCTGCTCGGCACCTACCGGGACCGGGTCACCGCGCTGCTGGCCGCCCGCATGGCCGGGCCCAGCGTCCAGCCGCTGTCCGGCCTCCAGCTGACCGCCCGCGACGTCCGCTTCCAGCGGGTCACCGGCCTCGGCGGCGCCGACGTGGGCGTGGTCGAGCTGGTCGGGGGCACCGTCGGCGGCCGCGACCCCCGCGGGGCCAAGCTGGAGCTGCCGGCGGCCGAGCTGAACCGCCGGCTCGCCGAGCAGTCCAAGGGCGCCATCAAGGCCCTGCGGGTGGTGGCCGTCCGCGGCGACGACGACCGCTGGCGGGTCTCGCTGCTGGCCACGGCGGCCGAGCAGGGCCGCCTGGCCGCCGGCGCCGCCGAGCCCGACTGGGACCGGCTGGCCGGCGCCGCCCAGCCGGCCGCCCCTGGCGCGGCCTCGCCCGAGGCGGCCGTCGACGACCTGGTCGCCGCCGCCCAGGCCGGCGACCCCCAGGCCGCGCTGGAGCGGCTCTCGCCCGCCGAGCGCCGGGTGCTGGCCGCCTACCGGTCCCTGCTGGCCCACCAGGGCGCCATGCCGGGGGCCGGGGCGGTCCGGATCGAGGGCCTCCAGACCCGGACCGAGCAGGTCACCGACGACGTGGCCAAGGTCCACGCCACCGCCGGCCGGGTGACCGGCAGCCTGGGCGGCAAGGAGACCCGGACGCTCGACGAGGCGGTCGCCAAGGGCGAGGCGCCGTACGTGGTCACCATCCGACAGGACGGGACGTGGTATCCATCCCTGGTGTTCACCGTCACCGACTGGATGCTGACCCGAGCAGAACGGGAGCGCCCGTGATCCAGATCCTGCTGGTCGCCGACGACCCTGGCTTCCGCGACCGCCTCGCCCTGGCGCTCGAGCGCCTGGAGCTGAGCGGCGAGGAGGTCTCGTTCCTGGAGGCCGCCAACGGCAACGACGCTCTGGTCCTGGCCGAGGCGCACAACCCCGACCTGGTGGTGGCCGACGTGGCGGTCTCGCCCTACGGCGGGTTCGGCCTGACCCGCGACCTCAAGGCCAACCCCGAGCTCGCCTGCCCGGTCATCCTCGTCCTGGACCGCCTCCAGGACGAGTGGCTGGGCCGCTGGTCGGGCGCGGACGCTCTGGTCAACCGCCCCGTGGACCCGTTCGCCCTCGCCGAGGTGGCCAGCCGGCTGCTCCAGGAGGAGGGCGAGGCCACCCTCGAGGGAGCGCCCTCATGAGCATCCCCGCCCACTGCGGGTTCTGCCGTCGCGAGCTCCTGCTCGACCAGCTGCTGGAGCCCAGCGAGGGCTTCCGCTGCCCCTTCTGCGGGTTCGCGTTCGCCCCCTCCTACGCCACCATCGCCCCCGGGGTCGCCGCCCGCGTCCTGGAATCCCACGCCGCCCTGGTCCGCACCCTGGGCGAGCTCCAGTCGATGATCGACGGCCGCCTCCTGCTCGACCGCTCGGCCGTGGTCACGCCGGTCGCCGACGCCCTCCCGGCCGAGCCCCAACCGGCCTGACGGGAGTGGCCGGGGGCGACCGCCGACGGAGCCCACGTCGGGTCGGCGCCCCCGGACCGGTCAGCGGCCCTCCTGGTCCTCCGGCGGCAGGACCGCCCGGATCTTGCGGCGCATGGCGGCCGCCTGGAGCAGGCACAGCTCGGTGAGGATGGCCAGCACCACCACCAGGCCGAGCAGGACGACCACGAGCACCCGCACCGTCACCACCTCCTTGTCACGGCCGCCTGGTAGCGTGCGCGCCCTCTCGAACGTTCGTCCGAAACCTGCCGCCGGCCGGGGCGAATGTCCAGAGGATTGGATGCGAAGGTTTTTCTTTCGCGCGATTCGCATGCGAGGGAGGCCCCGAGTGCCCCAGAACCGGACGCTGGACCCTGTCGCGTCCCTCTCCGCCTGCCTCGGCGCCCTCCTCCGCCGCCTCCGCACCGCCCACGGCCTGACCCAGTCCGACCTGGGTCGCCTGGCCGGCTACGACGGCTCCTACGTGGGCGCGGTCGAGCGCGCCGCCGTCCGCCCCTCCCACGAGCTGGTCGATCGCTGCGACCGCGCCCTCCAGGCCGACGGCGCCCTCCTGTCCCTCTGGCGCCTCGCCGACGGCGAATGGTCGACCACACCCCCGGCCGGTCGCGCCGACCCGGGGCCAGAGGCCGTCCCGGGCTCGGGTGGTGGGTCCGAGTCCGGGGGTGACGCGGTGGTCGAGGCGATGGAGCTGGCCCGGCGGGCCGAGATGTCGGAGGTCGGAGCGGACGCGCTGGCAGGGGTCGAGCGGGCGGTGGCCCGGCTCCGCGAGGCCGCGGCGGCCACGCCGCCGGACATGCTCGTCCCGGCCGTGCTGGACCAGCGGCGGTACGTGGGGCGGCTGCTCGACGGCCGGCTGACGCCGGCCCATCGCCGGCGGCTGCTGGTGGCCGCGGGCTGGCTGTCGGTGCTGCTCGCCCGGCTGTACTTCGACGCCGGCGACCGGGAGGCGGCCGAGGCCAACCGGGACACGGCCCTCCGCCTGGCCCGCCAGGCCGGCCATACCGAGCTGACCGCCTGGACGGTCCAGGCGCTGGCCTCGTGGGCGCTGGCCGACGGCCGCTTCCGCGACGCCCTCGACCTGTCCCGAGCCGGCCAGGACCTCGCCCCGCCGGCCTCCGCCGCCGCCGCCCAGCTGGCGCTGGACGAGGCCCACGCCTGGGCCGCGCTTGGCGATCGCGCCCAGGCCGCCGCCGCCCGCCACCACGCCGCCCTCACCCGCGCGATGCTTCCCGGGGATCGGCCGGGCCCCGGCGCGCTCGGCGTCCTGGAGACGGGGGCGCCCGGTATTGCGCGTGTCGATTAGGCTTGGCGCCGACAGCATCGACGTGACCCGGGAGTTCACCGTGTCGGACGTGTTCGCGTGGCCCGCTGTGCTCGGGCCGCTCCTGCGCCGTGAGGACCTGAGCGAGGAGGAGGCCGCCGCGGCCATGGGCTCGGTGCTGGCGGGGGAGGCCACCCCGGCCCAGATCGCCGCCTTCGCCACCGGCCTGCGCATCAAGGGTGAGACCGCGACCGAGATGACCGGCCTGGTCAAGGCCATGCTGGCCGCGGCCGCGCCCCTCGAGGTGCCGGGGCCGCTGCTGGACACCTGCGGCACCGGCGGGGACCGGGCCGGCACCTTCAACGTGTCCACCCTGGCCGCCCTGGTCGCGGTCGGCGCCGGCCAGCGGGTGGCCAAGCACGGCAACCGGGCCGCCTCGGGCCGTTGCGGCAGCGCCGACCTGCTGGAGGCGCTCGGGGTGGCCATCTCCCTGCCACCCGAGGGGGTGGCCGCCACCCTGGACGAGACCAACATCGGCTTCTGCTTCGCCCCGGTGTTCCACTCGGCGATGCGCCACACCGCCGTGACCCGGCGGGAGCTGGGGGTGCCGACCGTGTTCAACTTCCTCGGGCCCCTGACCAACCCGGCCCGGGCCGGCCACCAGGCCCTGGGCGTGGCCGACCCGCGCATGGCGCCGATCATGGCCGAGGTCCTGCGCCGCACCGGCGTCCACCACGCCCTGGTCTTCTACGGCCACGACGGCCTCGACGAGCTGACCACCACGACGACCTCGACGCTGCTGGACGTCAGCGCCGACGGCGTCCGGGAGCTGGTGGTCGACCCGGTCGAGCTGGGCCTGGCCGCCGCCGAGCGCGAGGACCTGCTCGGCGGGGACGTCGACCGCAACGTCGCCATCGCCAAGGAGGTCCTGGCCGGCCACGGCGGCCCACCCCGCGATCTGGTCCTCCTGAACACGGCCGCCGCCCTGGTCGCCGCCGACGCCGCCCTCAGCCTGCCCGACGGCCTGGAGGCCGCCGCCCGCTCCATCGACGAGGGCCGCGCCCGCGCCACCCTCGACGCCTGGGTCGAGAGCTCCCGCCGGGCTGCCGCTAGCGGCGGGTGATGGTGATCGGCTGGCCCGGGGACAGGATGGCCACCTGCAGGGTCACCCGCTGGCCGGCGGCGTCCTCGCCGATGACCAGCCCGGAGGCGAGGACCTGGGCCGGGCCCCGCCGGAACCGGCCGTCGGTGGAGGTGACCCTGGCCCGCCAGGTCCGGGTGGTGCCGTCGCAGACGGCGATGGTGACGAACCCGTGTCCGGTGACGCCGCCCTGGTTGACGGTGAGGTCGGCCGCAGCGAGCTCGCCCTCATGTCTGCCTCCTGCCTCGTGGTGTCGCCGTCAGTCGGGCTGGCCGGACTCGAAGCCGACCGAGAACATCCGGTCGAGGTCGTGGCGGGAGTAGGTGCGGAAGGCGATCAGGGTGCGGGTCGCGGCCACGCCGTGGACCTTGCGGATGTGCTCGGTCACGGTGGCGGCCAGGTCGTCGTGGTCGCCGACCCGGACCACCGCGACCAGGTCCCAGTCGCCGGCGACCGAGTAGACCTCGCTGACCCCCTCCAGGTCGGCCAGCGCCTGGGCGGTCTCGGGGGTCTGGTCGACCTCGCAGGTGACCAGCACGATGGCGGTGACCAACTCCGAACCCTCCCACCTCGGCGAACAGAGCGGGACCGTAACAGCCGGACCGCGGCCGGCGCAATCGGCCCGTCAGGTCCGGGGCCGCAGCCACAGCGACGCGGTGGTTGGCTGCATCGTCTGGTCGGACACGGCCAGCAGCTCGGCCGAGAGCGTGTCCAGGTCGACCTGCTCGCGCAGCCGGGCGCTGAACGCGCCGATGGTGCGGGCGGCGTCGTAGCGGTGGCGGTCGAAGCGGCGGTCGACCAGCTCCTGGACGCGGCGACGGGCCGGCTGGAAGACGGCGGCCACGGCCAGGGTGGCGGCGGCCACGGCCAGGCTGGAGCTGTCGGGCAGCAGCCGCCCCAGCAGCAGCACCACGGCGGCGTAGCCCAGGCCGAGCAGGACGGTGAGGACCGTCCAGGCCACCGTGCGGCTGATGATCGGGTCCAGGTCGTACAGCCGGTAGCGCAGGATCGACGCCCCGGTGGCCAGGGGCAGGCCGATCAGGTAGAGCACGGTCGCCCACTCCCACAGCGGCTGGGCCGCGCTCCCCATCGTCGCCCAGGAGACCAGGATGACCGCGATCGCCAGGCCGGCCACGGCGGCGGCCAGGGCCACCCAGCGCAGCTGCAGCCGCTCCACCCCGCGGGCGCGGCGGAACCGGACCACCAGCGACCCGGCCGCGACCAGCAGGCCGAGGAGGGAGATGACCGAGCCCAGCCAGGCCACGATGGCCAGCGGCCCGTCCTGGACCAGGAGCGGGCGGGGCACCGCCGCATACGGCGGGGCCCTCGGC
>Ga0081538_10005834_pt1 | contig 10974 bp, 10 predicted proteins | sample TabmetS5T2R1_FD_71022 | JGI IMG/M metagenome (GOLD analysis project Ga0081538, IMG submission 71022) | Tabebuia heterophylla rhizosphere microbial communities from the University of Puerto Rico - S5T2R1 | ecosystem: Host-associated > Plants > Roots > Rhizosphere ...
TCGCTATGCCGTTTCTTGTAGTGTCTACAGGTTGGCCGTCCCTCACCAGACCCTTGACCACGATTTCGATCCGGTAGTTCTCGTTGTTCGGGAAATCTATGGTCTGCGTGCTGGTTCCATCCTCTGCTGTCAGGTCGGACTGGTTGTACACTTCGTTGCCCTCGCTGTCCAGTATCCTCAGGTCGTAAATGACGTCGGCGTCCAGCCTGCCGCCGGAGAACGCGTCTGAAAAGTCTAGCTTGAGGGTTGACTCAGTATCCGCGTTGAGCTGGCTTGGGGTCCATTCTGCCGCGACATTGATGCCTCCAGTGTCCGTCGACATCTCTCCCGATGTCTGTATATTGGCCTCTGTAGAAGGCGCAAGGGTAAACGCCATCTGCGAAGCATTGTCAGGCACATTGCTAGCCATCCTGACGATGTCGTTCTTGTTGAGGAGGTAGTGCAGGGTAAGCTCTGTTTCAGAAGTAAATGGGTCGATGACAAGCATCCTTCCGGATATCGGCTTGCCGTTGACAGTCGCTGCAAACGAGGTAGCATCTCCCACTCCAGCCATAGACTTGGGGATCTGGACTTCTTCGTGGACGTAGACACTCGTTTGTTCTAACCTGCTGACGTTCCAATCAAACGGCATGGACCACACGAACGTCTGGTTCTGCGCGTCAAAGTTAAAGTCATCCACCTGATCATAATAGGATACTATCGTGGTATCATAGGCCTGACCATTGTATTGCACCTGTTTCGTAAAGACGTCACCCACGCTGAGCCACGAGTCAAACTTGGGGATGTCGTCGTCCGCAAAGATGTTCCTTATGTTATCGACCCCAAAGATCTCGATGCGGAAGTGGTAGATGCCGCCTTCAAGAAATATAGGGCCCCTGATGTTCACCGTCCCGCCGGGATCGGCAACCCAAGCGCTTAGAAACTGCTCCTGTGTTCCAAAGATCTGGAGATCGCCCTCTGCAGGCTGCACCTTTAGCCGGAGCAGGCCGCTTTCCGTATGAAAGAGCGTGGGCGGCATTACGGTCACTGCGTCATCTCCGATTCCTTTTTCTACGGAAATGAAAAACGTGGTATACTTGATAGTTTGATTGTTGTTTGCATCATACAACCTGAATAGCATGTATGCATCCTCTTGGGTAGCGTCTGTCAGTACAGGCGGATTAACCTGTACAAGAAGCTCTGCATTCCTACCGCCAAGCGTCGCAGTAAACGTTTCCGAAGTCAGGCCATCCGCAAAAGCCTTTTGACCGGGAAATGCGATCGCAATGATTGAAGAGACGAGAACGGCGGCAAGAGCAAAAGCCAAGACCTGTTGTGTGCCCGCCTGCACGTGAATAATGTGTATTTGTGCATATTTAATTCTTGACGCGTGCCCGCTCCAATGATTTAATTATCTCGTAGCAGCCAATATTGAACGGGTGTCTCCAAGGCAGAAGGTTGCTGCAATAACATCAGCAGTAGTAGTAGTAGTAGTAGCTACAGCGGCTGTCATTGTAGCAGCAGTTTTTGTGGCATGGCCAGGGCAGAACAGTACGACAACTTCTTTTGCCACAAACAGTTCGACAGGCACACTCACTATCATTACCGTCTCCGGCGGATCGCCAATAGGTGGGTCGACGTACGTCATCACGCCCAACCTGTTCGATAGTTCTGCTGCCAACTATACAATTCAGGACGGAGGCAGCGGCGACAGAAATGGAGCCGCCGGCGTTGTAACAATGTCCGGCCTGCAAGACGGAAGATATATTGTAACGCAGCTAGAGGCACCTTCAGGATACCAGAGGGACAGGCTGTCAAAGATAGTCGAAATAGTGAATCAGGGCGACGATGTTGCGACATTTAACAGCATCTCAGGGTCCGAAGGTGAACAACAACAACAGCAGCAAAACGGCAGCATGCCGATAAGAAACCTGACCTATACCGTAAAATTTGAGTGCGGCACAATATCAGGAAGCGAGGGGCCTCTGAGGCCAGGCCATTACGACACTGACATCGGCATTCTGAATAAGCAGGAATTCCCGGTAAAAGTCATGTGGAGCGCCACTCCAAACGACGGCAGTAACACAAACTCGATATTAAGGACCCTACAGCCACAGGGCTCGACAGACATAGTGTGCAATGACGTGCGCAAGGTCCTTGGAAACGATCAGAGATTTGTCGAAGGGTTTGTCATCATTAATGTCCCACTTGAGCCGGGGCTTTTGGGCACGCTATCAGAAGGCACGGTCATTCTCGGCCGCACAATTGAGGACATAAACATGCTTGAGGTGCAGGCGTTCTACACGGCCAATGCGCTTGCCGAGCTGCCACACCAATCGTACGTGGACAAGATAACGTTTGCGATTGTAAATGACACAAGCGGCAAGATACCGGTACCAATGATCGGAAAAACGCTTGACATCACTGTGTCGTCTGAAATCAACCAGGTGTCCGATCCGGAGATGAAAGTCAAAAGCGCGCTTGCCGAAACGTACGGTCTGTCAGAGCAAGAGCTGCAAGCTCTTGAAGTGGATATCAGGGATGTTAGTGTCGGCGTCGGCACTATGATAGACGACCACGCGATTTCGCTGTCAACCGTCCTGCCGCAGGCAAGCGGATAGCTAGCAGTTCCCATAGGGACACAATAAAAAAACAATATATTCTCCCCCCACGGTTTCTCTTGCATGGCTAACTTTACCCTCCCTCAATTGCCTTATTCATACGACGCACTAGAGCCGCATATTGATGCCAGAACTATGGAAATTCACCACACCAAACATCATCAGGCGTACACGGACGGCCTTAACAAGGCGATAGCAAGCCTTGGGCCGGAATGGCAGAACAAGAACGATGTTATCGAGATCCTGAAGAATATCGAGTCTGTACCGGAAAGCGCAAGAAGCGCTGTCAACTTCCATGGAGGGGGCTATGACAACCACACGCTCTTCTGGAACGACATGAAAAAGGGCGGAGGTGGAGAGCCTTCTGGCGAGCTGGCAAATGCGATCAAGGAGGCTTTTGGCAGCTTCAACGACTTCAAGGACAAGTTCTCAAAAGATACAGTGGCGATACAGGGAAGTGGATGGGGCTGGCTCGTGCGCAACAAGAACACGAATGCAGTCCAGTTCATAACGATGCCAAACCAGACTAGCCCGTGGACAAGGTGGAACAAGGAGAAGCTTGTCCCATTGCTTGGGCTTGACGTATGGGAGCACGCCTATTACCTGAAGTACCAGAACAAACGCGCCGACTATGTCGCCGCGTGGTGGAACGTGGTCAACTGGGACGAAGTAAAGAAAAGGTTCGATCAGGCCTAACTTAACTATAACTCCCTCTTCACTTTTTGAACAAAAAGAAAGGTAGGAGATTTTTGCGACTATGTCGTTACTGGCTTTGAACCTCTGCCCTTGAAGAAGAACACCGCCGCTACGCCGCCAAAAATTGCAGCTAGCACGCCGATAAAGACTGCCATCTGTCCAGTCTCTGTTGACAGCATTGGTGTTCCAGAGCCAGTGGATGGATTCTCTGATGCTGCCGTTACTCTCTCCTTTGCCAGAATGGTATTTTCATTACAGTTGCTTCTTTCAATCCCAAGCTGTTCACATTGAGCAAGCTGCTCTGGTGTAGCTGTTGTTCCTCCACCACCAACACCATATTGGGCATGTACGACCTGCGTCGAGATCAGGAGTGGTCCAATTGCTGTTGCAGCTATCATCAGCAGTAGGGCTGGATTCTGGAGAAAGATCTTTGCTCTGCTCATCCCAAGAGAGTCGTAGAAGTATCTTATTAGGATTTAAGAAGATAGTAATCATTTTAGAACACGAATTTTTCTGTACTTGATTTCATTCTAATTGAAGGTTATTAGGATAACCCTGCAGATTGTTGTTCTATCATCGCCAACCATATCTTTCTGGTAGAAAAAGAAGCAGCGATATGACCTTAGAACTAACAGGCAGACGCATCCTTTCGTCGCATCTTAGGTTGCCATCACTGCCATCTAAGCTGCCGGAATTGCGTCGGCTAACCAATAATTAGCTTGATGAAAACATTATCCCAAGCCTCTGCATGACGAGGGACGGCTGCCATCTCGGGTGCGGAGGTTGCATCAAGGTTGGCTGGGTAGTACATAGATTGGCTTGTTCATTTTCTTGGCGATCCCAAGAAAAATCCCAGCCAACCTATAATATATTATGGCGTTACAATTTGGAGGCTGAAAACCATACATAGTTGTGACTGCTCAATTCATTTCATGCCGTACCGCGTGGTCTGTCCTGCCTGCGACGCGTCGTTTTCAAGCTATGAAAAATACGTTGACCACGTCTTCAAAGATCACAGCGATCAGCCGGCGCTTCGCATGAAGGCAAGAATCGTGCGTGACTAGCCGCCGCTTCGCAGGTCTACAAAATTGACAAAGCCGTAATTTTCCCGCGCGGTTCTGCTCACTGCCATGTTGTAGTTGTAGATCTTGACAGAGTATTCCTGCAAGACTGGCATCATGCCGTCTATTGACCTGTCAAGGTAAAAGCCCGGGCAATCTCCGGTGAATTGGAAGGTGGCGTGCACGACAGGCTGCCCCCTTGAGTCAGCCTCAAGCCATGAAGCAAACGGGTAAAGCCAGCAGACGCCCGGTTTGTCTGGGTGTATGCCGCAGTAGCCCTTGTCGTCTAGGAACCTGCAGCGAAGCGGCGTCCCGTCCTCTTCTTCCCGCTCGTCCTTCTTGCGCTTGAGCGATATCATGCTAAGCGTCGTTATCACGTTGCCAAAGGCTTCCTGCTCCTGCCAGCTTGAGATCCTTGTTTCATTTCTGACAAACTCGGCCTTAGACGCGTATCCTACCTTTCTTGCCACTTTTGCAATGTCGTCCTTTGTCAAAGGCAGCCTGCCCTGCCGCTCGCAGCAGTTGTGGCAGTCTGGCCAGAGGCACCTCCACAAAACGTAAAGGCTGTCCCTTGCAAGCATCGGGATGTGAAAGATCACGCCGCCGACTTTAATCTGCGTATCCGTTACGTCGTCGCGCCTGTCAATCTGCAGGTCGTATAATTTTGGATCTATTTTCCACTTTTTGGAAAGCAAGTCGAGCGAGTCCTTGACAGAGTCCAAAACTATATCATAAATTATAAACCCGGCTGTTTAAATGTACCTCAATCGAATTGCTGAAGAGCCCGCAGCGAGATAAACCCGCGGACAAAGCGGAGGAGCAACAGAAGATTATCAAGAGAAAGGGCAAGCATGCGTCCTCCACAGAGAACCGCAGGATGGTCTGGGAAAACGTCGTGTGGCCGCTCGTTCTTAAAATAAACAGGTCATATTTTACCCTAAAGGAGTACCATGCCAAGAGGGATGAATTTTGCAGAGTCACGGGCGTCCCACCGTCAAAGGTCGCCGGCGGCTTTGTGTCGCTCTTGATAAAGAACATAATCACCAAGAACAAGAACATTTACTCTATCCACTACAGACTCATACCCTACATGAGGAAAAAGGCCCCCCTTGAATATGGCCTTGTAATTAGAGAAGTCAACACAAAACACTAGAATTAATCAATGTCAGCTAGGCGCAGCAGGATTTTTTCGATAGAGTCAAATATCGGAGGGGCAGTCGGGTTTTTGGTTAGCCCGGTCGTCTAGTGGCCAATCTCCAAGGTTGAGGGCTAGGGATTCCAGGCTCTGGATCTTACTAGAAAGGAAAGAAAAGAAAAGAAACCTGGAGACAGCAGTTCGAATCTGCTCCGGGCTACCATTTTCTTTTCTTCTATACCTTCGGCCCCGCATCTACTATCTCTTTCTGCACGCTGCCAAACTTTTCAAAGTTCTTGACAAAGAGCGCTGCCAGCCTCTTTGCAGCCGCGTCGTACCTGTCCTTGTCTGACCAAGTGTTTCTCGGGTCAAGAACATCGTCTGGCACGCCGGGGCACGACGTTGGCATGTCAAGGTTGAATATGTCGTGATGCTTTACTGGAACCTTGTCTATTTCGCCGTTAAGCGCCGCCGTGACCATCGCCCTCGTGTAGGTGAGGTTCATGCGCTTGCCGACTCCGTACGGGCCGCCAGTCCAACCGGTGTTGATAAGATACACTCTTGTGCCGTGCTCGGTTATCTTTTTTCCAAGCATCTTGGCGTAATGGGAAGCGTGCAGAGGCATGAAAGGCGCGCCAAAGCAGTGCGAGAATGTCTCTTTTGGCTCCGTGATGCCGCGCTCAGTGCCTGCCAGCTTGCTCGTGTAGCCGGACATGAAATGGTACATTGTGCCTTCCTTTGTCAGCTTGGCTATTGGAGGCATAACTCCAAACGCGTCTGCTGTCAGAAATACGATGACCTGTGGGTGGCCGGCGACGCTTGGGATTACTGCGCTGTCAATGTAGTCAAGCGGGTAAGCGACGCGCGTGTTTTCAGTAAGGCTGCCGTCGTCAAAGTCCGGCTCTCTGCTGCCGTCGCCCCTCATGACTACGTTTTCCATCACCGACCCAAAGCGTATGGCGTTCCAGATCTGCGGCTCTTTTTCCTTTTTCAGGTTGATGCACTTGGCGTAGCATCCGCCTTCAAAGTTGAAAATTCCATTGTCCGACCAGCCGTGCTCGTCGTCTCCAACCAGCCGGCGTTCCGGGTCTGCAGAAAGTGTAGTCTTGCCGGTGCCTGACAGCCCAAAGAACAGGGCGGTGTCGCCATCTGCGCCCACGTTGGCAGAGCAGTGCATCGGGAAAACACCCTTCCTTGGCAGGATGTAGTTCATGATGGAGAATATAGCCTTCTTTATTTCGCCGGCGTACGAAGTCGATCCGATCAGGACGATTTTTTTCTTAAAGTTGATGATGATGAACGTTTCACTGCGTGTGCCCTCTTCTTCCGGAATTGTCGCAAAGTCGTCGCACGAGAGCAGCGTGAACTCGGGCTTGTGGTTCTTGAGCTCCTCCTGCGACGGCCTGATGAACAGCTGGCGCGCAAAGAGGTTGTGCCACGCCCTGTTGTTTATGATTCTGATTGGCAGCCTGTTTTCCGGGTCCGCCCCGACAAAGCCGTCAAAGATAAAGAACTCCTTGTCCTCGACATGCTTTTTCATTCTCCGGAATATCCTGTCAAAGTTCTCTTCGGAGATAGGGTGGTTGACCTTGCCCCAGTCAACTGTGTCGTGAGTGACCTCGTCGTGGACTATGTACTTGTCGTCCGGCGACCTGCCGGTGAACTTGCCTGTCTTGACAGAGAGTGCGCCGGTTGACGAAAGGACGCCTTCCTTTCTGCTGATTATGAGCTCGACCAGTGACGGAACCGACAGATTGTGATGAACCCTGCCAATCTCGATCTCCATCTCTGCGAGCTGTACCATGGACTATGTAGTTATAATCTTTGGGTTGTCTCCTACAAACATTTGTAACTCTAAAAGCAGTGACAGTGCCGTGCAGATTTAATGGATCGACTGCAGTAATCATAGGAGTAAGTTCTTCTACTTCTATCCACGCACGTAGCCTATGCAGATCTTACTCGAATAGATCTTTTCTTGCCAGCTGCAGCTGGCGCGCTGTAACGGGTTTTGAGCGTTGAGATAAAGTGGCTGATTTCATCAGGCGTCAAAAGGACCATGTCTACATCTAGAGACAAGCTTTGTGTGAGTAAAAGCTAGTAGCTTAAAAGGATTTTTCTACTGTTCACGCTCCATTTTCGCATTCTTCTGCAAACTTTTGTCTTTAGCTGGCAAAATCGTGGGCGGGGCGCAGCTATTGCTGCTTTAGCGCCTGTCGGATCTCGCCGGCTTTTTTCGCAAGGATGTCAAGGAACTCTGCAAACTCGGCTTCTGTCGCATTTCTCTTAAGCGCCCGGCGTGTCTGGTAGTGGAACGAGTTGTAGATGCGCCCGATTGCTATGCCAAAGGCAAAGTCGTCACGATTGTCGACAGGGATGCGGCCAAGGTTCTCTTGGATTTTTTTGATTTCGCCTGTGTTTGACACGGTTTCGTCTATCTTTCCAAGTACCGCCTTCTTTACCCGCGCATCTATCATCTGCAGCAGATCTCTGTCGACTAATGCAGTATTAAAATAGTGTGTGCGATTATCCCATGCAGTATTATGATATAGTACTTGGGGCCGGGCCCAGAGTGACTCGAACTTCAAAAAATGGGGCTCGGCAATCTACCATCAGTGTTGCTTTATTTGATCATCCAATGTGACCAGCCCTTTTTTAATCAATTCTTTTGCCGCTTCCCCTATACCGTGCTCAGGCTGGCTGATGGCGAAGGCGACTGCCTGAGCGAATGACTCGGCAGGAACTGCGAACTCGTAGGCCTTGCGGACTAAGCGGTATCCGGATCAGTCATGGCCTTTGGCAGATCCGCGGCTACCGCGCCCGTGATGACGACGACTTTTCCTTCAATGTTATTATTGTTCATGATCTTGACTCCTGTGTGCCATTAGCCGCACGGTATTGTTCGTCGCTGACTTTTTCCATCCACTCTATACGGTCTTTCTGTCGAGCTGTTCCTGAATGGCGATATGGGTCATGGCAATATGGGTCATGGCCGTGGTTGCCGTGGCACCGTGCCAATGCTTTTCACCAGGCGGGAACCAGACTACATCACCCGCCCGAATTTCCTCGATAAGTCCGCCGTCGCGCTGAACCCAGCCGCAGCCAGCCTAACCTTGTCCGACCCTACCACGCCTCGCCCGACCCGACCAAGCTTGTATACCCTGTGTTTCTTCCGCAAACAAAAAAGCTCTTCTGTGTCGAGAAGAGAGAGAAAAAGGTTTCAGCGAGCCTACTACTACTACTACTCAGGTTCATTTTTGTCTATATGAGTCCCTCCAGGTTATGCAGCACTATTCCCTGGCCATCGGTAGTGCTTTTCTCATCGCTTGGGTCTTGATACGCAAATAATGCCGTTTCGCGCCGTTCTGAACCTTCCTCGGAGTTTATGACGAAGCTGGCCAAGAGCCAGTTGTTTAGACGCTCTAGGACGTCTTCTTGTTCGTTTGTTAGCTCCTCGTCCGGTATTAGTTCAAGCGGATTAACGACTCTTTCAATCGGTTTTTGCAAAGCCACGTTGCCATACTCTTTCTCGAGGTAAAACTGGAGAAAGCTGGGACTGCCAACTACCCACTCAGGCATCTCTTGCTCGTCAACCGTCACGAGCAGTACGCCACTGTCTTCTTCGGTTCCTAATTCCGGCGCTCTGCTCCCTACACTGATAACTTGGCTGTCATCTGGCGTTTGCCCCCATACTACTACCCATGCCGTGGTTTGGAAAATAATCACGACCAGAACCACCACAGCCGTTGTGATTTTTGTATCACGCTTCATATACCAACAGACAGACAGATAGATGGAAAATGAGTTTATTTATGTTTTCTCAAATAATATTATAGTCACTAGACTTCTTATTATATAAAAGAAGATTGCTTATCGCATGATCAGTGATGAATTAGTACTCAATACATATAATCTAAAATATTTCAAAACAATGTCATGACTCAGCGAATATCGTTAGCGATACATGACTAGGAAATGAGGAGTGCAGTTGCAGAGGTAGTTTTCCCTCATAGAAGGAAGCACCCCCGTTAATTCGGGCTTTGTACCACTTTACAAATGTCAATTGCAGTCTTTATCTAAGAACAGAGGCATGGTTGAGGTACATGTTCAAAGATCCCGTCTGCAACATGATGGTTGATGAAAGGACAGCAAAGTTTGTCGCGGAGGCTCAAGGGGGAAAGAAGGTTTACCTCTGCTCTGCGGCATGCAAACAGCAGTTCAACGCCAACCCAAGAAAATATGGCTATTGAAGGCAATGACACTGTTTGCCCCAATAGCCCCGTCCCATTATTTTACTACAAGGTCATAGTCAGCCGTAATTACCCTGCCTTTGTGCTGGAACTGACCCCATATTCTGTATGCGCCGCTCTTTGGAAAGGTCGCTGAAAATGTCACATCAGATCCTCCGCGCCAATTCTCCGCCACTTCTTCAGCAGGGTGCACATGCAGAAACTCCTTGGCGTCAGAGGTAATGATAACGCAGTGCCCTCCAGCAGCCATGAGCGGCTCCAAGTCGCGGATAGGATTGCCTTCAGAATCTGCTATTCTGAAAGTGATATTCACGTTATGCCCCGTAGCCACATGGTCTGGAAGTACAAGGTCAATTCTATAGCATCCATTATCCACTACTTTTGAGAACTGCTCTTCATCTCTGCCAGTTGCTTTGGGCTTGTGCACAGGCTCTCCCGCTACCTTGAAGCGAAATGCTGCCAAGACTTGACTTGCGCCCTGTGGCTTGACATCTACCCAAGCCTTGTATTCGTCGGCTTCGTGAAAAGTATGAGTAATTTCAAACCTGCTGCCGTTTTCTTCAACAAAGGTGGGATGCAAATGAGCAAAGATAGAGAGATCGCTTGTGTTTACTATAATGAGGTGCATCAGTCTGTCGTGTATTTTTTCAAATATTGTTAGCGGCTCACCAGTCCTTTGCTCAGTCACTGTCAAGGTTAGTTTGACTGGCTCGCCTGCGGTAGGAGTGGCAGGGTCAAACTGCAGATTGATATTAGTCAGACTTTGCTGTTTGACCGCAGCTGAAGCAGGCGCTGCTGCAGGGGATTGACGCTCATGCCCTGCATGATGCTGTCGATGTTCTTGGCTTCTTTCTTCTTCACCGTGTTGACTGTGAGGAGAACGATGCTGCGTCTTTTTCATCAGGTATCATAGTCGTTCGTAATTGAGATAATGGTTATACATGCGAGCACAAAATACCTTAACGATGTTGATGTTGAACAGCATCATATCTGCGGCAAGAATAATCAAGACCAAGAAACCATAATTTAATAGGCGAAAAGAAGTCGTTTGCCAATAAATACGATAATTGTCATAGGGATGCATGGCTAGCGCCGCCACGCTTCAGAACACGAAATGGCAAAGCTGCATTGACGCCTGCATGCGCTGCGCCGAGGCGTGTGAATTTTGCGCTACATCTGATCTCAAAGAGCAGGATGTAAAGATGATGGCAACCTGCGCCCAGATAAACAGGGAA
>Ga0081538_10005835_pt1 | contig 10971 bp, 14 predicted proteins | sample TabmetS5T2R1_FD_71022 | JGI IMG/M metagenome (GOLD analysis project Ga0081538, IMG submission 71022) | Tabebuia heterophylla rhizosphere microbial communities from the University of Puerto Rico - S5T2R1 | ecosystem: Host-associated > Plants > Roots > Rhizosphere ...
ACGACTCTACGGTGGCACGACTGCTGCGCAAGAACGCGCAGGCAACCCGTGCCGAGCCGGGCTGCCTCGAGTTCTCGGTCTACCAGGAGATCGACGATCCCCGGGCGTTCCTGCTCTACGAGCGCTACACGAGCGAGGAGGCCTTCCAGGCTCACCGGCGGACGCCGCACTTCGAGGAGATCATCGAGCAGCAGGTCGTGCCGCTCCTGGAGGAGCGTGCTTGGACACGTTTGGAACCGCTGCCCACCTAACTTCACCGAAGGCACCTTCGGCGAGAGCCACCGCCGGGTCAAGATCCCAAAGTCGGAGGACGACGTCCGATCTCCGGTAGCCGACGGCGAGGCTTACCGCGGCCAAGCTGTCTCCCGCCATGCGTCCCAGACATCACGGCGAGGTTTGACCGGAGGATCGCCATTTTCCCGCCCGAGTACCTTATTGACCCAACTGCGTGGAATCGGCCTTCTCGGAAGTTCGCCTTTTGGACATTCTCGGAAGTTGGGCGCTGCTACTAAAGGCAAGCCAGAAGAAGGGCTGTCGGTCCTGCTGGCAGCAGTGCTGATATTCGCTGTTGCTGGTCCGGTCTCCACTATGGGGCTGCACACCGGCGGTGGCTAGTCTTCTCAGCCCTCATGATTCGGACGCTAGAGAGTCGGCGTGACGATGGATTAGCTTCCACTCGTCGCCGTCGCGGCGGAACACTTCGGTTACGCGTAAACTCATCGGAACGGCTTCCGGTTTCCCGTTCAGTCGAGCGGTTGCACGCTGAAAACCTACCCAATAGGCGATACCGTCGCTCGCTGCCATTTGAAGAACTTCGAAGCTGCTGTCGCCGCCGGAGTCGAAGTGTTCGGCATCGCGTACGTATCTTGAAGACACTTGTTCGGCACCCTGTTCATAATCTCCGTTCGGATGGAAAAAGGTCGCCGGAGAGATTTGAGTGGAAATGCGACTGACCGGCTCTGCATCGCCATTCACGTAGGCTCGTGCCGCGTCCTCGCGCCGCTTCATGAACTGCTCGAAATCGTGCCAGTCGTTGTTCATAATAAGCTCCTCTCTGTACATCGCGTAGGGTCTGGCCTGCCTAACTAATAACTAGACTGCTGGGTACAGTACAACGCGCCCGGAAAGGAGTTGTGGCGCGATGTCCAATACATCTTTCCGTCGGCTTGTCCTGTCCGGCCATCAATTATCCCCGCTGTGTGGCCCCGACAATCTAACGAGGTGTCTAGCCGAAGCGAAACCCATTCGCCAGACACGCGCTAGTCCCCTAAGGGAAGAGGGCGGAGTCTAACAGCCTCGGCCCCCTTGCCATTATTCACCGGAGTGCGTGGAATGTGATTTCTCAGAAGTTCAGATTCAGGATTCTGGATATCCTGCCTATCGGGCCGGGGCTATGGGGTAGATGGACTATCCACGTGAGCTTCGCCGTGACGGAGCTCTCGGAAGTTGGAAAGCTGAGGCGTGTCGGAACACTCATGGTGTGGCATGGTTTTAGAATCTCCGCCATATCACCGCTACCAGCCCACCAACTTTCGCAAAAACCCGAATCGATAGTGGTTCCAAGGACTATTGCCTTATGCTCCGAGCAGACCATCGCAACCCAACGGACACAGGAGCACACATTTGCTGCTAGAGAACAAGAACGCCACGATCTACGGAGGGGGAGATGCAATCGTCGAGTAGGCGGAGAAGCTCTCCTCTCGATCGATCCTAGTCAGCGTGGGGTGGTACTTACTTCGGCGAGTGTCCCTCAACGAACGTGTCGCCGGCCCAGCACAGACGGGCTCGAAAATGCTAAGGAGGTATGTAATGCGTAAACTCATTGTTTGCAACATCATGTCACTGGATGGCTCTTACGAGGGGCCGGGTAAGAATGTCATGGTCCTGCCGATGGACGAAGCCTTCGACGCCTATAACGCCGAACGGCTGCGCGCAGCCGATACGCTGCTGCTGGGACGCACTACATACGATATGTTCAGGGGTTTCTGGCCGTCCGTAGCCGATGATCCCAACGCCACGCCCACCGAACAGGAGATATCACGGCTCGAAAACTACATAGACAAAGTAGTCATATCAGACACCATGACCCCAGAGCAGACTGAACCATGGCCTAACACCCGCATCATCAGCCGCGCAGACGCTCACGAGCAGATTGCCGAACTTAAACGCCAAAACGGCAAAGACATCTTGGTTTTTGGCAGCCACGCACTTTGGAACGATCTGCTGGCTAATGATCTGGTTGACGAACTACACCTGATGATTGGCCCACTCATATTAGGCGCAGGCACGCCAGTATTCGACGGCCAGCCAGCGGTTTCGCTTCGGCTTATCGACACACGCACGTGGGATGGCTCAGGGAACGTACTCCTACGCTACGAAGTTCAGCGCCAAGAGACGTAATGCGCCCGCGAAGTGCTAGGCGACATACCCCGGGTACGTAAGGGCCGCCGACCAGTCCTCTTGCCCTTATTCACCCAACCTCCTAGAAACAGCGTTCTACGAAGTTCGCATGTACGGGGCTCTCGGCACGTCGGACGTAGGATAGGACCAGGCAAAGCGGAGATGATCGCAAAGGGAAAGGCCGACTCATGCAAGGGATGAATTGCGTAGCGATCGTCGTGGCGGCGGTGGCGGCGTTCGTGGCGAGCGTGGTGTGGTACGCGCTGTTCGGTAACGCGATGACGGAGCTGCGCGAGGCGGACCAGACCGCCGCGGCCGACTCGGGAACGTCGGTTTGGACGGTGCTGTTCGTGGTTGCCCAGAGCCTCGTCGTCGCCTTCATGCTGGCGTACTTCGTCTCGCGTCTGGGGATCGTAGACTGGCAAGGCGCTGTGGGTGTCGGCGCCTTGGTGTGGGTTTTCCCAGCGGCGATCCTGTTGGGCTCCGTCGTCCACGAGGGCGTGCCCTTGATGCTCGCCGCCATCCACGCCGGGGACTGGCTAGTGAAGCTGCTCCTTATCGCCGTCATAGTGGGTGTGTGGCGCTAGATAAGTGCACAAGATAAATGGACACAGGCCGGTCGATATCCCTTACCAGCTCCGGCAAGTGAGCGATCGACTGTTCAATCATTCTGTGCACCTATCTAGTCTAGCTCGGGACTATTCACCCAACCTCGTAGCAGACTTGCTCATGAATCCTGCGAAGCATGGCCGTCGCCACGATGAGAGAAATCCGAAGGCGTTGACGATCCCGCGGTAGCCGTAGGACACTGCGTGTTACGCTACCTTGGCTGTTCGTGGCCACGTACAGGAGGCCCCGCATTGGCAACCAGCGATCCCGCTTTCACCTACCCGGAAAAGCCCCGCCCCGGCGACCGCGCCGCCGTCCTCTCGCCCTCGGCGGGGCTGCCGGCGGTGTTCCCCGCGGTCTACGAGCAGGGCCTGCGGCGCATCCGCGAGGTCTTCGGGCTCGTGCCGGTCGAGTACCCCACCACCCGCACGATGGACGCGCCCCCGAAAGAACGGGCGCGCGACGTGCACGCCGCCTTCGCGGACCCCACAGTCAAGGCCGTCTTTTGCTCCATCGGGGGCGCGGACCAGATCAAGGTGCTCAAGCACCTGGACCCGGAGCTCATCCGGGCGAACCCCAAGCCCTTCTTCGGCTACAGCGACAACACCAACCTGCACATGTTCCTCTTCAACCTCGGGATCGTCTCCTACCACGGGGGCGCGGTCATGGTACAGTTTGGCCAGGGCCCCGCCATGCACCCCTACACCGTCGCGTCCCTGCGCCGGGCCCTGTTCGAGGGCGGGGAGGCGGAGATCGCCCCCGCGCCGGAGTACACGGACGAGGAAATTCACTGGACGGAGGACGCGGCTCTGACGCGGCGACCGGCCATGTTCTCGAACCCCGGATGGACCTGGCTCAATGGGGACCGGACGGTCGAGGGGACCGCCTGGGGCGGGAACCTGGAGATCGTGGACTTCCACCTACGTGCTAACAAATACCTCTTGGCGCCCCAGGCCTACGAGGGCTCCGTCCTTTACCTCGAAACCTCCGAGGAACTGCCCTCTGCCACCTACGTCTACCGCGTGCTCATGTGCATGGCCGAGCGCGGCCTGCTCCAGCGCTTCGCCGCCGTCCTCGTCGCTCGGCCCAAAGCCTGGGACTTCGAACGCCCAAACACGACCGAGGAAAGAGCCCGCTTCAGAAGCGAGCAAGAGGAGGCCATCAGGGAGGTGCTGCGCGAGTACCACCCCTGGGCGCTGGCGGTGTTCAACCTGGACTTCGGGCACACCGACCCACAATGCGTCATCCCGAACGGCGGACGGGTCAGGATCGACGGCGTCGAAGAGAGGATCTACGCCACCTACTAGCGCGACGGCGCGCTCCTCCGGTCGTCGCTTTGGCCGGGCGTCGCGCGGTCGTTGACGGTTGCTAAACGGCGTCCGTGTAGGCAAAGAGGACCTGCTGCTGCAGCATCTTGGGGCGGCTCGAACTCCTGGGCGCGTAGTCCTCCAACCGGAGGGCCTTGAGCCAGCCGGCCTGGCCGAGTCCCTCGGCGACGAGGGCTGGCTCAAAGCTCTGTGAGGCTGGACGACTACGCGGCGAGGGCGCCGCGCCGTCCGGGGATGTTGCAGCAGGTCCTATTCGCGTACTTGGACGCCGTGTAGCGACGCTCGCGGCCCCTTAGCCGCGCGGGTTTGTGCCGCGGTCGACCGCGGACGGCGCGAGGCCGAGCAGCACCTCGGCGAGGTCGTCGGGCCTCGAGAACATCGGCCAGTGTCCCGTGGGCAGTTCCGTGAGGCTCCACTCGGGTCCGGCGAGTTCGCGGAACCATGGGTGTCCACCCGAGATCATTTCCCGGACCTGGGCGAGCGGGAAGCTGCTGGCGATCAGCACCTTCGCCAGCGCACCGTCGGCAGGCTTCTCGAGCCTCAGAGGTTGGGTGTAGGTGCCGAACGGCTGCGGGGTGGCGCGGGAGCGCATGAGCCGGCGCTCCTCGTCGCCGAGCCCTTCGAGGCTGGCGCCGTTGACCTTCTCGAGCTCCTCCCAGGACGGCACGGGCAGGAGCCACCCGTCGCCCGCCTCTGCCACCCTCCGCTCGGTGTGCTCTTTGACCTCGGGCGGTTGGGTGTCGAGGAAGGACGCGCCGGCGGGGACCGGACCGGCGTCCAGGTACGCTAGGAGGGAGAGCCGCTCGGGGATCCGGTTGGCGACGCCCGTGACCACGATCCCTGCGTAGCTGTGCCCGAGGAGCACCACGTCGCGCAGATCCTCGTACTCGACGAGGTTCACCACGTCGGTGATGTGGGTTTCGAGGTCGACCTCCGGAGAGGCGAGGTGCGCCCGATCGCCGAGCCCGGTGAAGGTGGCGGGGTAGGCGTCGTGGCCCTCGTCACGCAGCCGGCGGGCGACCCTCTGCCAGCACCAACCCCCGAGCCACGCCCCCCCGGCCAACACGTAAGCGGCCATCGCAAAACCTCCTTGTCCTTCCATCCGGCGGTTCGTACTAGTAATGGTACGGCCACGTACGCCCGCACACACCTGCGAGCGCGAATGACGTCGCCCGGATCACTCTTTTGTTAGGACGAGCTTCTCTCAGCGTCGCGACAGCCATGCTTCGCAGGGTTTATGAGTAGGCCTGCATGTTTCCTCCTTATCATTTCCTTTCGTGGTTCGCTCGTTGTCGCGTCGGCGTCACCGTCCTGCCGCGCGCTCACGCGGGGCGGTAGCTCAGGAGCACGACGCCGGAGCGGAAGGGCGTAGCTTCGACCAGACGGAGTTTGGGGACCTCTGTGGCGTCGGCGAACAGTCGTTCGCCGCGCCCGAGCACGACCGGGAAGACGAACAGCCGGTACTCGTCCACCAGTCCGGCGGAGATCACCTCGCGCACGATGCTGATGCTGCCCGTGATCCCGATCTCCCTGCCTGGCTTGGCCTTCAGCGCCCGTACCTCTTCCTCCAGAGAGCCCCTGAGCACGGTGGTGTTCTCCCACTCCGGGTCCTGCATGGTGCTTGAAACGACGTACTTCTGGACCTTGTTGAGTTTGTCGGTGATGCCCGTCGTGTCGCCGGTCTGCTGCGGCCAGTATCCGCGAAAGCTCTCGAAGGTGTTGCGCCCGAGCAAGAGCGCGTCCTCTGTTTGCATGTGCCGGCGAATCACCTCTACGAGATCCGAGTTGTCAGCCTCCTCGCCGCTCGTGGGGTCGAACCAGTCTCCGATCATCTCGATCACTCCGTCGAGCGTGATGTTCTGCGTCACTACCAGTTGCATGAATTTCTCCTTTCTGGAACGGTCAACTGCCACCTACCGCCCGCTAGGGTCGTCCACCTGCTGTAAGAGCAAGGGGCTACCGTCCTGGTCCAGCAGGATCGCGGCGAGTCCCCACGGGTAGCGGTAGGGTTCCCCGAGGAACCGCACGCCCCTCCCTACCAATACTTCGTAGGTAGCCCGCACGTCGTCGGTGCCGAGCGTCAGCATCGGCGCCCCGTCGGAGCGGCCCACCATCGCCTTTTCGTGCTCCCGCTCGGCCTTCTTGAGGACGATCCTGGTCCCGGCTTCTGTGGGAGAGACCGTGATCCAGCGCGCGCCCTCGCCGTAGGGCTCGTCCTGGATCAGCTCGAGCCCGAGCTTGTTGGTGTAGAAGTCAAGGGCGGCTTCCTGATCGTTGACGAAGATCCCGGTGAGCGGCACGTCCTTGATCATCTCTGTACCTTTCCTTTCCTCGCTTGGGTCTTCGTGTCCTGGTTTAGACCCTCTATGTGGATCACGAACCCGGTCTCTTCCTCTTGTTGCTTCTGGACGGGAGCGTTGTGGAAAGCCACGATCTCCCACTTGCCCTGCTGCTTTTGCATCACAGCCGTGATGACATTTTTGGTCTTCTTGGCTGGATCGCTCTTCAGGCGGAACTCGCTCCGAACGTGCACCACGGTGACCTCCGGAGTAAGGGGGCGGATCTTGGAAACGTCTAGCCGGACCTCTACCTCCCCATACTTCCCGGCCACAGAGCTTCTGCTCTCGTCGTAGAGTCTTTGGTGGACGCGGGCATTGTCCTGCCGAGTCTGGTTGGGCAAGAACATGCCGTTTATGGCTATGTAGTCGTGCTCTTGGGCGAATGCGGAGGCGAAGAGCTCGCCGCTCTTGGTATTCTGGGCGTCCTGCATGACTTGAACGAGCTGCCGGATGGCGGCCTCGTCTTCTCGTTGGATCGGCCCAGTGTTCATCGTTGTCATCTTTCCGCCCGAGCCCTTCCCTTCGCATCACGCAAGCCGGCGGCGAACACGCAAGGAAGCACCCGGGAGCGGGTTCTCTGGTCCTGGACGAGGCCCACGAAGTCCGGGTTGGCGTAGAAGCATCGGGCGAGGAGGTCGACGGCTTCTCCCAGCCGTTCGGCGGACAGGCCGGTCACCTGAACCTCAACGTCCGTTCTCTTTTCTGGGCCAGCCATCGGGCGATACGTTTCGGCTTGATCTTCCACCGTCTGTACTCCTTCCTCCCGACACCATAAACGTGGCATCCCCAATACGGAATTGATTCGGGTTTTTGCGAAACGTGTTGGAATGCCGCCGCTGGTCCGAGATAATGTAGAAAACGCTGTGAATGCAAACACCGGAAGATGGCACGGCCGTGATCACGATCCCCCTCTCCAACGAAGAACTCACCAGGGTGCGCGTCTCTCCCAGCCCCCTCTGGGAGACGGTGTTCAGCTGCTGGGTGGTGCTGCTGCACCACGGGCGCAACACGGTGCACGCGCCCTGGGCCGCTCGCGCGCGGCGGGTACTGCCGGGCACCGACCTCTCGCCCTTGGTCGCCGCGATGTGCCTCGAGAGGCACATGCCGGACTTCCTGAGCCCTCCCCCCGACGCCTCGATCGCGGGCTTTGATGAGGAACTCGAGCGCCTAAGGGCCACGCCGACGGAGGTCGTGTTCGAAGAGGTGGAGACACTAATGTGGGTAGAGAAGGAGTTGTTCGGCCTCCCGCCCGAAAAGGAGCGGCTGCTCGGGACATACCTGAAGGATCCCGAGGGCTCCCTGGCGCGGCTGGTGGACTCGCTGCGGCGTTATCACGATCTGGCTGTGGCCCCCTACTGGCCGCGGATCCGCGAACACCTTGAGGGGGACACGATCAAGCGCGGGCAGGCGCTGGCCCTCGGCGGCGTGGAGGCCCTCCTCTCCGGGCTGCATCCGAAGGCGAGCTACAGCGGGGGAGTGCTGGAGTTGGACAAGACCTTCGAGGCGGTCGTGGAGCCAGCGGGGCGGGGGATAACCCTAGTGCCCTGCGCCTTCGCTTGGCCCAAAGGCCTCGTAATCATGGAGCCGCGCCTCCAGCCGACCCTGGCGTACGCCCCCCGCGGGGTTGCGAACCTATGGAGCTCCTCGTCTCCTGCGCCCAACGGGACGGCGTTGGAGGCCGCCCTGGGCGCCGGCAGGGCGTCAGTCCTCAAGGAGCTTCTCGTGCCCAGCACCACCACGGAGCTCGCCCGGCGACTCCGCCTGAGCCCCGCCGCGGTCTCTGCCCACCTCTCGCGGCTCAAGGCCGCGGAGCTGGTCGAACCCCACCGCAATGGCAAGAAGGTGTACTATCGCCTGAGCGGCGCCGGCGAGTCGCTGCTCGAGATTTTCGGCGAACTGGAGTAGACTTCAGTTCCGCATTTCCGGCTTATCTCTGATAAGAAAGACCGGACGCTTGGCCGCCTTCTCGAGCACGAATGGTCCCTCTACCCGGTAGCGCGGTCGCACCGGACGATCCCGTAATATGAACTCTGCTCTGCGCCAGCCCGAGCGCTCTGAGAGCCATTCGTGGGGTTTCTTGGCTTTCTCTCCGTACTTCCGTCTGCGGTCCCGCCCATATCCTTCGTTGTGGGGAAGCTCGTAGAGAGCGCGGTTGCGGGCGCAGCGGGCCATCTCCGAGTTGCCCGATGGCGGCTGGCCGCTCAAAAAAAGTCACAGATAGCCTCCGAGCGCGACGAGGAAGCGAGGGGCCTGTGGCGGTGGCTGGCTAACCGCTTCGACGCCAGGCGCCTCGTGTTCTTAAGGACGAGTCGGGCTTTCACACCTCCATGACGCGCCTGAGAGCGAGGGCTCCGAAAGGGAAGAGGGCCTACGGCAGGGTTCCAAAGAACCGTGGCAAGAACACCACCCTCATCGCTGCCATCACCCTCCAAGGAGCCATGGGCACCTCCATGACCGTGGAAGGAGCCACCGACTCTGAGGCTTTCGAAGCCTACGTCGAGCACTTTCTGGCGCCCTCTCTTAGTGAGGGTCAGGTGGTAGTGCTCGATGGGCTCGGGGCGCACCGGCCCAAGAGGATAAGAGAGCTAATCGAAGCGAGGGGAGCAGATCTCGTGTTGTTGCCCTCCTACTCACCGGAGTTGAACCCCATCGAAGAGGCCTTCAGCAAGGTCAAGGCGCTCGTGCGCAAGGAGGGCGCACGCGTGCGCGAGGCGCTTGTCGAAGCTATAGGACGAGCTCTGAGGGCGGTCACGCCCGAAGATGCGGCCAGCTACTTCGCCCACGCTGGTTATCGACTGCAGGATCAACCCTTATGAGTGCCGCTGTCAGGTCCTCGAGGAACATTACCAGCTGCAGCTTGAAGAAGACGACCGGGTCCACAGAAGGCCTGCCGCTGCCCGCGTAGAGAGGACCTACCAACCCCCTCACGAACGAGAGATCGAGCGTCCGCTCCAGGCGGCGGTAGAAGTGGTCGTCGGGTACTAGATCTTCGAGAGAGACGTCGCGGGGTAGCGGTGCGAAGGAGCGGATCTTGGTGCCCATCATGATGGTACGGCCTCCTACTGGACGGGAGGCTATGCTAGCGGCTATGCGGGTTCCGTGCTCTCGCCATGAGCCCTTTTTTCAACACGCTGTCCAATTCCACGCACTCCGCTGAATAGCGTAGGATGCCCGCAGAGAGATTGTGTCCTTGGGGAAAGGACGAAGCTGCAACCGTGGAGGTGATCCCTAGATGTCCACCGCAGATGATGTAGACCAACTGATCGAGCGATACCAGCGGGGGCTCGGCGACTTCATGAAAGGAAACCCCGAGCCCGTGAAGGAGCTGTTCTCCCACAAAGAAGACGTGACCCTGGCCAACCCCCTTGGTCCCCCGGCGCATGGATGGGATGAGGTCGGTGCCACCATCGAACATGCTGCTTCGCACTTCAGGGATGGTCGGCTCGTGGGCGTCGAGATCGTAGAGAAACAGGTAACTCCCGAGTTCGCCTACACCCTGTGGCTGGAGCATGCGGAGGGCAAGGTAGGCGGAAGGGAGGACGTCGCCCCGGCCACCTTGCGAGTTACGATGATCTATCGACCCGAGGAGGGAGGGTGGAAGGTGGTACATCGACACGCCGACCCCATAACCACCCCACGGCCGGCCGAGTCGGTGATACAGGAGTAGCCGCGCCCTTGGGGTACTTTTCGGGACTCCATCGAGATACTACCCGAAGAGCACATACGCGACCCAATACCCATATAAGGAGCAGCCAAGATGGGCGAGCAGCAGCGGGTACCCGACCTCGAAGGGATGGACGAACGCGCGGCCCACGAGTTCCTCACCGAACTGTACTCTCTCCTCAGCGCCGAAGCGGAGGATCGCATACGCCACGATGAGTACACGATGGAGTGGCCCCAGTCCGGAGAGCGTCTGAGGGGGCGCCAGAAGATGAAGGCCTTCGTAGAGTCCAACGCCGGATTGCGACCCCCAAGGTGGCCGCGGCGCGTGCTGGTGAGGGAGGGGCTGTGGGTGGTGGAGGGGAGCGTGGACTACGGCGGCGGGCGAGATTGGGACTTCGTGCTCATCCTGGAGCTGCGCGAGGGGAAGGTCTTCAGAGAGACCCGCTACTACGCCGAACCGTTCGAGGCGTCGGAGGAGCGGGCGGAGTGGTTCGAGCGGATGGAGCGCTAGGCAAAGCCCGCGAACTTCTCAGAACAGCGTAAAGGCGAAGTTCGCCGGAGGCGACAATGGCTGAAGCCTATTCGTTGCTCTCTCATTTTACCTGCAAATCATGAAAAAAGTAGGAGAGCCT
>Ga0081538_10005836_pt1 | contig 10970 bp, 11 predicted proteins | sample TabmetS5T2R1_FD_71022 | JGI IMG/M metagenome (GOLD analysis project Ga0081538, IMG submission 71022) | Tabebuia heterophylla rhizosphere microbial communities from the University of Puerto Rico - S5T2R1 | ecosystem: Host-associated > Plants > Roots > Rhizosphere ...
AATCGATCGCCCGGTTCAAGGCACGGACATAGCGCACGAACGCGTCCCGCCTCTCCTTGAGGGCATTGGCGTTGGCGACATTGACGCGGATGGTCTGATTCTTGATCGCCGCGACATCGCTGCCGCGCGCGATGATCTGCAGGCGGCCCTCCGCCAGGTGCTGCAGCACGAATGGCGGCACCGACCACCCGACGTCGATCTGGCCGGTCATCACCTGGGTCAGGGTGGCGGGCGCGCCGCCGGTCGGCACCAGCTTCGGCGTCGCCTTCTCCTGGTTGACGAGTTGCAGGACGATGAGGTTGGTCGAGGAGCCGGGAGAGGAGAATGCGACCGTCTTTCCATCGGTATCCTTGATGCTCTTGATGCCGCTCTCCGGCCGGGCATACCAGAACGCGTCGGGCGCCCCGGTGGCCTCCGCCGAGATGATCTTCACCGGCATGCCCTTGGCGAAGGCCGCGATCACGCCGAGCGTACCGTTGGTCATGGCGATGTCGAGGCTTCCGGCGACCACCGGCGTCAGCGTCGAGGCGCCGCCCTCGGTATAGAGGATCTCAATGTCGAGCCCTTCCTGCTTGAAGAATCCCTGGCGGAGCGCGAATTCGACGAACGAGCTGTTCCAGAAGCCGCGCTGGGCGACCGCAACCCTCAAGGTCTCGGCCGCTACGCTGTTCGTCACCACGGTCGCGATCACGCTGATGAGGATGGCGATGGTCGTGCGCATGGCGTTTCCTGTCATCGGGTGTGTGGCCGCATCGGGGAGCGAGCACGGCAAGCGTATCCCGGGCGGAGCGAAGCGCAACGGGGCATCCTACAGCCTCCTCCCGATGATCCTCGATTCGGTGTAGCGTTGGAACAGCGCGAAAACAGCGCCGGCCAGCCCGCATTCCCTGGCCCAAGCTCGCGAAGGGAGAGACGCATGAACCTGTTCCAGGCAATCGCAGCGCTGGCATGTGCGCTGGTGTCGTTTTCGGCCACGGCGGCGGACTACCCCGCGCCGAAGGAAGGCCAGTGGATCGCACGTGACTTCAGGTTCCACACCGGCGACGTGATGCCCGAGCTGCGCCTGCATTACATCACGGTGGGCGAGCCGAGCGGGCAGCCGGTCCTGCTGCTGCACGGGACGAACGGCTCCGCCGCCAGCATGCTCACCCCGGGCCTGGCGGGCGAATTGTTCGGGCCGGGCCAGCCGCTCAATGCGACCAAATATTACATCATCATCCCGGACGCGATCGGTCACGGCAAATCGTCCAAGCCCTCGGACGGCCTCAAGGCGAAATTCCCGCGCTACAATTACGACGACATGGTCGATGCCCAGTACCGGCTCATCAAGGAGGGCTTGGGGATCCGGCGTCTGCGCCTGGTCATCGGCAACTCGATGGGCGGCATGCACACGTGGATCTGGGGCGTGAAGCATCCAGATCATATGGATGCTCTGGTGCCGATGGCGGCGCAGCCGAGCGAGATGTCGAGCCGCAACTGGATGCTGCGGCGGCTCGTCGTCGAAATGATCCGCAGCGACCCGGACTATAACGACGGCAACTACGCTGCCCAACCGCGCTCCGCCAAGCTCGCCAATGTGTTCTTCGCCGTCGCCACCAACGGCGGAACGCTGGCCTACCAGAAGCTCGCGCCCACCCGCGAGGCGGCCGACAAGCTGGTCGACCAGCGCCTCGCCGCGCCGTTCCGCGCCGACGCCAACGACAACCTGTATGCCTGGGACTCCTCGCGCGACTACAATCCGTCACCCGGCCTCGAGCGCATCGAGGCGGCGCTGCTCGCCATCAATGCGGCCGACGATGAGCGCAATCCGCCGGAAACCGCGATCATGGAGCGCGAGCTCAAGCGGGTGAAGAACGGCCGCCTCTATCTGATCCCGGCGAGCGAAGAGACCCGCGGTCACGGCACCACCGGAAACGCCAAGTTCTACAAGAACGAGCTGCAGGAGTTCCTGCAGAAGGTTCCGCAGCGGGCGATGTAGGCTCCAGGTGGGTTCGCTTCGCTCACCCTCGCCGCTGTTGTGGCTCGCCCGAACGTCACCGCCCGCCGGCCGCCACAAGAGCCGAGATCATCTGCGCAAATCCGCGCGCTCGCGCCAAGGCGAGCGGCGTCCGGCCTTGGCGGTCGGGCAGATTGGGATTGGCGCCGGCATCCAGCAAGGCTTTCAAGCACGCCACATGCCGGCGTCCGCCGTCGCCGAGTACGATCGATTCGATCAATGCGGTCCAGCCGAGATTGTTGACGTGATCGAGCGGCGCGCCGGCCGCGATCAGCACCCTGACGACCTCATCGTGCCCGAGGTGCGCTGCGGCGATCAGCGCCGTGCCATCGTAGGGACTGGTGATGGCCTTGGGGTCGCCACCGAGCTCGAGGGCGAGCTTCAGCATCGGTACGTCATCCTTGACGGCCGCAATGGTCACGATGTCGTAGCGGCGGCTCTCCAAGGCGCGCGGATCGGCCCCGCCTTTGACCAGCGCGCGGACCGCGGCATCTTGCGACATGTGCGCAGCAACATGCAGCGGCGTGCGCCCGTGTGAATCCCTCGCGGCGACGTCCGCCCCACGGGCGAGAAGCGCGCCGATCGCATGCACGTCACCTTTGGCTGCGGCGGCATGAAGCCCGGTGTAGCTCGTCACTTCGGCGGGCGATGGAGGCGTCTGCGCCAGACCGGCAGACCCCGCGGTGACGCATTGTGCGACGATAGCGACCGCCACCAGACATCGCGATCGCATCCGCACGGGCCTTTGATTGCGCGCCCTATGGTCCATCACGACGTACCGACTTCCAGGCGGCAGCAAAGCCGGGTGCCACCTTGTAGAATCCGTTATGCCGTTGAGGGTCGCGCCAGCCGCCCTCGGAAATCGGCGGCACGTTGCCGCGACCTATACCATGAACCGTCCTGGTGACATGGCTCAATGCCGAGATGACCAGATCGGGATCGCGATACTTTGCCTTGATGGCAACCGCGCTGAGATGACCTGCCACCACATCATCGATGACTTCGAGATATTTCTCGTCTTCGGCGCGGTCGATCACCCGCTTGACCTTCTCGGCCCAGTCGGTGGGCATCGTCGTCCTCCGAAGCGCGGCCTGATAGGATGGGTTGAGTCGCCTCGATCGCAAATGGATGCCGTGCCCGCGTATGGCGGAAACGCGGTGCGTAACAGGCCGATGTGCTCGGTGAGAAGCCGCAACCCACGTTCGGCCAGATTCAGCGTGAAGAAATAGCTGCCACCGGGTACAAAGCTGCGCCGATAGTTCGTCATCGACAAACCGTCCCGGTGCCGCCATCTTGATGATGGTTTCGCTGCGCTCAACCCATCCTACACCGCTGCGGAGAAATCGTCATGAATCGACGCATCCTGTTGATCGGCATTGCCTGTCTTATGGCCCCGGCGCCCACCGCAGCGCAGGAGTACCCGACGCACCCGATCCGCATGATCGTGCCGTTCGGGCCGGGCGGCGGCTCCGACATCGTCACCCGCATCATCGCCCAGCGCATGCAGGAGAAACTCGGGGTGCCGGTGGTGGTCGAGAACAAGCCCGGCGCCGGCGGCACGCTGGGCAACGAGCTGGTCGCCCGCGCGGCGCCCGACGGCACCACCATGGCGATCATGACGGCCGGCCAGATCATCGCCGCCGTCATGACCAAGTCGATGCGCTACGACACGCTGACCGCGTTCGATCCGATCGCCCAGGTGGCGACCGCTGGCCTCATGATCGTGACGCGCCCGGACTATCCGGCGAGCGGCGTCAAGGAACTGGTCGCGGTGGCAAGAGCCAACCCCGGCAAGATCGTGTTCGCCAGCCCGGGCTTCGGCGCCACACAGCACTTGGCCGCCGAACTGTTCAAGCAGGTCGCCAATATCGACATGCTGCACGTGCCGTTCCGCACCTCGCCGGAAGCGATCGCGGCGCTGCTCGCCGGCCAAGTAGACGTGCTGTTTGACACGGTGTCAGCGGTGCTGGGACAGGTCGAGGGCGGACAGTTCAAGGCGCTCGCGGTCACCGGCAAGGAGCGCTTCCCGGCGGTGCCCAACGTGCCGGCCGCGATCGAGTCGGGGGTTGGTTCCGGGCTACGACGTCACCACCTGGTACGGCTTCTTCGGGCCGCGCGGCATGCCGTCCGCCATCGTCGCCAAGCTCAACCGGACCATCGTCGACATCATCGCCGAGGCGGACGTTCGCCAGCGCCTGATCAAGGCCGGCGTGGTAGTGCAAGGCACCACGCCCGAGGCGTTCGGCAAATTCATGGAGAACGAGTACGCCAAGTGGAGCGCGGTGCGCGAGAAGGCCGGGCTCGAGCAGCGGTAGTGGGCGTTACGGGCGCTGCCCGCCTTTCCTGGTCCTTCAGCCACGCGAGTCGGGCGGTCTATTCTCGTCATCAGACGACCATGTCATCGCATCGAATGCCACTCGATGCAGCTGCCGCATCCGCCCATCAGCAGGCGGAGCCAACATGTCAAGGCCCGCCCCGCTACCCGGTCGGATGCGCGCGCTCGTAGGCATCGATGATCTCGGCTCCGGTGGCGAACCAGACGCGCTCGTGCTTTTTGATCTCGGCGAGGACCTGCTGCAGATATTTGATTCGCAAAGGCTGGCCGATGATCATGGGGTGAAGCGGAATTCCCAACACCCGCGGGTGCTTCGCGCTGTCGGCATGGAGCTGCTCGAACTGGTCGAGCACCGACTGGTAATATTGCTCGCCCGTGTAGCCCTTGCGAATGAAGAGCGGGATGTCGTTGATCTCCATGCAATACGGTATGGCGAACATCTTCCCGGTCTTGACCTTCATCGGGTAGGGCTGGTCGTCGTTGTTCCAATCGCCGCAATAGGTGACGCCCTCTTCGGCCAGAATGTCGAGCGTGTTGTAGGTCTGGGTGAGCCCGGTGCCGAGCCATCCGCGCGGCTTCTGTCCGGTCGATTGCTCGATCGTCTTCAGCACGTGGCGGATCACCTCCCTCTCCTTTTCCGGGCTCAATCCAGCCAGGCTTTCGCTGTTGGTGGTGCCATGACCCATGAATTCCCAGCCACGCTTTTTCATTTCGTCCATGGCCTTGGGAAAGGTCTCGCAGACCTGCGAGTTCAACGCGACGGTTGCCTTGATGCCCGCCGCGTCGAGCACATCGGCGATGCGCCACAGCCCCACCCTGATGCCATATTCGCGCCAGGCGTAGTTGATGACGTCCGGCACGCGGTTCGCGGTATTGGGAGAGATGGCTTGACCCACGGGCGAGTCGTAATGCCAGACCTCCACGTTTGGCGCGATCCACACCGCAAGCGTCTTGTTGCCGGGCCACGCGAACGGCTTACGTTCGTGAATGAACGTGTCCTCGTATCGGTTCGCCCGTCGCATCGGGCCCAACGTCTGGGCACGTGCCGCGATCGGCGCCAAGCCGGAGCTGAGCAGACTTGCGGTCCCGGCCAGGAGCAGACTGTTCTTGAGGAAATTCCTGCGGTCCGTTTGCATGGAGCGGCCCTCCCTTCACCAGCGATGATGATTTCGACGTGTCGGATGAGTTGCCAGCGTAGCGCGGATGGAGCGCGAGCGAAATGTCAGTTAGATTGCGCCCGCCGGAACAGCGAGCGAGCAGCATGGCAAAGGCTTCGCACAAAGAGGCGGAATCGGTCTTGCGCGACTACGCGCTGAGCTTCCCCGAAGCGACCGAGGAATTTCCCTGGGGGGAGCGGGTGATCAAGGTGAAGGGCAAGATCTTCATGTTCCTGGGACCCGTGGACGCCGCCCTGCGCGTGACCGTGAAGCTGCCGATCTCCTTCGAGATGGCATTGACCCTGCCGTTCACGGCGCCGACCGGCTATGGGCTTGGCCGGGCGAAGTGGATCACGGCGCGCTTCGCGGCGGACGAGAAGCCGCCGATCGATCTGCTGCAGGGCTGGATCACCCAGAGCTACCGGGCCGTCGCGCCCAAGCGACTCGCCCGCATGCTCGACGGCGCCGCGCCCGGCGCGCGGATGTAGCGCAGCGCATTCCGGGCTGCGGCACGCAGCCGGGATCACAAATCCCGACGCTGACCCGGATTACGCTGTCGCTTCATCGAGCTACGGTTACGGCGAAGGGATTGCGCAATGGCTCAACCGCGGCAACTCAAGCTCGGCGCCTTCATGCGGCCGGCCAGCATCCATACCGGCGCCTGGCGCTATCCGGGCGCCTTTCCGGATGCGAACTTTAACTTCGCGCACTTGAAACGGTTCGCGCAGACGCTGGAGCGCGCCAAGTTCGACGCCTTCTTCATGGCCGACCACCTGGCCGTGCTCAACATGCCGCTCGATGCGCTCAAGCGCAGCCACACGGTGACGTCGTTCGAACCATTCACGCTGCTGTCGGCCCTGGCCATGGTGACCGAGCACATCGGCCTCGTCGCCACCGGCTCGACCACGTTCGATGCGCCCTATCACGTGGCGCGGCGGTTCGCCTCGCTCGACCATCTCAGCGGCGGCCGCGCCGGCTGGAACATCGTCACCACGTCCAATCCGGACGCGGCCCTGAACTTCGGCCTCACCGAGCATGTCGAGCACGGCGAGCGCTACCGGCGCGCGCGCGAGTTCTACGACGTGGTGACGGGCCTGTGGGATTCGTGGGCGGACGACGCGTTCATCCGCGATGCCGTCAACGGCATCTATTTCGACCCCGCCAAGCTGCATGTGCTCGACCACAAGGGCAAGCACTACTCGGTGCGCGGCCCGCTCAACATCGCCCGGCCGGTCCAGGGCTGGCCGGTGATCGTCCAGGCCGGCGCCTCTGATGCCGGACGTCAGCTCGCGGCCGAGACGGCGGAAGCGGTGTTCACCGCGCAAAGCAGCCTCGAAGTGGGACGCGAGTTCTATGCCGACGTGAAGGGGCGAATGGAAAAGGCCGGCCGTTCGCGCGACGAGATGAAGATCATGCCGGCCTGCTTCGTCGTGGTCGGCGACACGGTGGAGGAGGCGCGGGAGAAACGGGCGCGGCTCGACGGCCTGGTCGACTATGCCAACGCCATCGCGTCGCTGTCGATTGCGCTCGGCCACGATGCGTCGGACTTCGATCCGGACGCGCCGCTGCCCGACATCCCGGAGAGCAACGCCAGCAAGAGCGGCCGCGAGCGGGCGATCGCCCTGGCGCAGCGGGAGCAATTGACGGTGCGCCAGCTCGCCCAGCGGCTTGGCGGCTACACCGGTCTGGCCATGGTCGGCACAGCGGAAACGATCGCCGACGAGATGGCAGAATGGCTCACGTCGGAGGCCTGCGACGGCTTCACCGTGATGTTCCCGTACCTCCCGGGCGGGCTCGACGATTTCGTCGACCGCGTGGTGCCGGAGCTGCAGCGGCGGAGAATCTTTCGGCGCGAATACGAGGGCAAGACCCTGCGCGAGAACCTCGGCCTTAAGCGGCCGGCAAACCGTTATTTCTCAAATGCCTAGGATGGGCTGAGGGCAGTGAAGGCCATCCGGTCATCGCAACAAGAGTGGTGGGTTTGGCCGCTTTGCTATCGCACCCTACGCGACCTTCCGGTTCCGGAACCTGCCTCGCGCGCCAAGCGTTGCCTCCTCGGACGTGTTGGAGACAACGCCATGAGATACAGCCTCGGCATTCCGGCGCTCGCGCCGGCGGTTGCTCTGGCCAGTGCGGTCGTTGCGATGCCGACGGGCGCCGCCGCCCAGGTGCAGCGCCAGGAGGCGACGGTCATCACCGGCGTCGTGCCGGTGCCGGGCGTGCCGGTTGCGCTGGCCAGCCCGACGGTTGCGACCGCCTCGGTTCGAACCTTCATCTACCAACCGGTCTGCGAGCTGCGCCGCGAGCAATTCGCCGATGAATACGGATGGCGCGTGCGCGACGTCCGGGTATGCCGGTGATCCAGCGCGTCGGACCGGTCGCCGTCGGCATCAGCCGGTCCGCCCGAGCACGTTCACCAGGTCGTTGTAGATCGTGTGCAGGTGCTGCGCGTTCGGATCGACCGAGCCCATCTCGATGACGAAGCCGTCGGCAATCACGCGATAGCCGAACGCCTTTTCCGGCGTGTTCGGGCCGTACCAGGCGAAATGCACCGCCTCGCGGTCGCCCGACCGCACGCGCGCCCGCTGCGCGGCGGCAAGCGCCGGCGGCAAGTGCGCGACCGCGTAGGTCTCGATCAGCTGCCACAGAAGATCGCGCTGCGCCGAGGAAAGCTCGGCAGCCGCGAGGCCGACCTTCTGCCCATTGGCGCGCTCGCGTCCCGAATAGGACAGGATGTTGCCGAGCGGAGTGGCCGAGACGCGCGCCCGCTCCTGCAGCCTGGGGCTGAGATCGCCGACGATCCGGCGCGCGAGCGCCTCCTCGTCCTTGAGCGTGACGAGGCCGGCATGCGCGCCGGACGCGACCCGGTTGGGATTGGACGAGAACGAGGCCGGCGTCACCGAAACGACCCCTCCGTCGCGCACGGCGAAGGAATGGTGCAGGTGATGCCCTTCGAGGCGAAAGGCCCAAGGCCCGGTCTCGGCCGGCGTGCCGAAGACGGAGAACGAGAACCGCTCCGAGGACCGCTCGCCGGCGCCGTTGCCCATCGCTGCCAGCACATCCTGCAACGTCATCACGTTCTTCGCCTTGGTTAGCCCATCCGCAGAGAACACGGTGGCGAGTAAGTCCCAGGCGGCGGCCTTCTGCGTCGCGCTCATCTGCTCGAGGCGCAGGCCCGGCTTGATGAAACCGCCGACGCCGAAGTAGCTCCAGCGGTGCCATTCGGGTCCGTCCCAGGCGAACGAGGCAGCCTTGCGCTTGTCGGGCTCGAGCGCCGACAGGAAGGCGCGCATGCGGGCCAGGAGATCGGCGGCCGGGGCGAGACCGGCTTCGGCTGCCGCCGCGGCGGCGTTGGGCATGGCCGCCGCGCCGACAAGGGCGGCGCCGGCCAGGACGATGCGGCGGCGATCAGGCTGGGCGGGGTGAACCATGCGTTCCTCCTTTGATTGGCCCTGTTTTCACTCACAGGTATGGCGGAATAGCGAGGCGTGTTCCGCCGATCACGATCAACACGACGTGATGGTGCGGGGCGCGCAGCTGACTCAGCGACGTTTCGGAGTGGAGGTAAAGCCATGAAGAAGACTCTGATGGCGCTGGCCGCCGCCGCGACGATCGGCATTGCCGCAGTGGCGGCACCGACGGACGCGAACGCCCGGTGGCGGGATCACGGCTGGGGCGCTCCGGTTGCCGCCGGCGTGATAGGCGGGCCCGCGGCCGGCGCGCTGATCGGATCAGCCATTGGCGGGCCCTACTATGCCGGCTATCCGAATGGCGCCTATGCCTGTGGACGAGGCTCCGGCTGCTTCGTCCAGCGTGAACGGTTCTGGGACGGCTGGGGCTGGCGCATCCGCCACGTGCCCGTGTGCTACTGACGCGCAACGCGCGGCCGTCGCACTGACGGCTTGCTAACGGCGAAGGGCCCGGCATCGCGCGCCGGGCCCTTCGCGCGTCTACCACTTGGTAACCAAATTTACGACAAAGTGAACGTGCTCAGATGGCCACGTCCATTTTCGGACGGCCCAGGGTGGTTCTGCGCTCGGCGAAAGGCTGAGACGCTTCAAGGAGACGATCGAAATGAGGAGAATGCTGACTGCGGCTGCGGCGGTTGCAACGATCGCCGTCATCGTGGGGGGCACCGCGACCAATGCCGACGCCTATTGGCGAGGGCGCGGCTGGGGCCCCGGTCTGGCTGCGGGCCTCGTTGGCGGCGCGATCATCGGCGGCGCCATTGCGAGCTCACGCTACTATACGCCGCCTCCGCCCGGCTGGGCCTACTACCCGGCCTATGCGCAGCCGGTCCCAGCGCCGGACTGCTACTGGGCACGCGCGCCGATCTACGATTCGTATGGCGACGTGGTGGGGTGGCGCGGACGGCCGCGTCTGGTTTGCCCCTGATCGGCTGAATTGGGTGTCGGCGATCTGACCTTTGACCCGGGCGGCGTTCCGGCGCCGCCGAGTATTTCGTGCGCGCCGCGCGCCGATTGCGCGAGGCGCAGCAACTCGCGCCACCTCTCCCCGCCGCCGGGAGAGAGAGCACGCCGAGTTCGCGGTTCGCCAGCACCGAACCGGCTGTCATCACCGCGCGCCGACGCGGGCCTGCATGTGGTCGAGAACGGACCGCGTCGGCCAACAGTCCAGCTTTAGCCCGTTCGCCTTCTGATAGGCACCGAGCGCCGAGCGGGTGAGCATGCCGGCCTTGCCGTCGAGCTTGTCGCGATAGAAGCCGAGTTCGGTGAGACGGCGCTGCATCGCTTCGACGTCGGCTGTGCGCAGCTGCGTGGTCTTGCTCCATGGCGTTTCGAACGGTCGCGGGTCGAGGATGCGGTCGCTGAGGTGGCCGACGAACAGCACGTAGAGATCGGAGAAATTGTAGTCCTTGATCACGTAGTAATTCTTCGGCGTGAGGAACGCCGGGCCATATGTGCCCTCGGGCATCAGCAGCGAGGCCGGCTCGGCGAGCTCGTCGGCGCTGAGCTTGCGGCCATGCGCCGGGACGAAGCCGTGCTTGAGCCACTCGCCGATCGACCGGGTGACCGAGGGCTCGGCGATCGTGCAATCGGTCGCGGCCGGCGGCCGCACCTCATAGGCCCAGCGCTTGCCGCGTTGCCAGCCCTTGTTGACGAGCTGCCGGGCGGCGGACGCGAGCGCGTCGGGCACGGAGGTGAAGATGTCGATGCGGCCGTCGCCGTCGAAATCGACGCCGTGCTGATAGAAGTCCGACGGCAGGAACTGCGTCAGTCCCATCGCGCCGGCCCACGAGCTCCTCATGTCGGCGAGCGTCGCGTGACGGTCCTCGAGCATCTTCAGCGCCATCAGGAATTCCTGACGGAACTGATCCTTGCGGCGGCCGACATAGGCCTGGGTGGCGAGCACCCGGACGGCGCTGTGCGGAAGCTTGTGGCCGCCATACGCGGTCTCCCGCCCCCAGATCGCCAGGATGACCGTGGGCGGCACGCCGAATTGCCGCTCGATCCGCTCCAGC
>Ga0081538_10005837_pt1 | contig 10970 bp, 11 predicted proteins | sample TabmetS5T2R1_FD_71022 | JGI IMG/M metagenome (GOLD analysis project Ga0081538, IMG submission 71022) | Tabebuia heterophylla rhizosphere microbial communities from the University of Puerto Rico - S5T2R1 | ecosystem: Host-associated > Plants > Roots > Rhizosphere ...
TCCTCCAGGTGCGGGCGGGCCGGCTCGGGGCGGCCGCCGGCCACGGCCAGGAGGCCGAGGTAGTGGGCGACGGCCCCGAGGAACAGCACCGAGCCGCCGGCCACCGCGGTGCGGTCCTGGTAGGGCGCCAGCGCCTCGTACCAGCGGGCGCAGGCCGCCGGGTCGCCGGCGGCGGCGTTGAGCTCGGCCAGGATGACGCTGCTGCGGAGCCACATCCAGTCGCGGGGCACGTCGCCGGGGTCGACGTCGAGCGCGCCCCGGGCGTAGGCGTCGACCCAGGCCGGCCGGTCCTGGCCGAGCAGCAGCACCGTCATCCATCCCCGGGGGCTGGTCACCGGGACGTCGACCCGGCCGACCAGGCGCTCGACCGAGTGGAGGAGCTCCTGCGAGGGCCGGCCGCGCAGGCCGTCGACCCCGGCCCGCAGCCCGGCCGAGACGTGGTCCACGTCCGGGATGCGGAGCTCGTCACCGAGCCGCTCGACCTCCCCGACCAGGCGGTCGGCCAGGGCGAGGTCGCCGGCGAGCACGGCCAGCATGGCCTCGCGGGAGCGGCCCAGCCAGCGGACCCGGGCCAGGCGGGAGCGGCGTGCCCGGCGGACCAGGGCGGCCAGCAGGGCCGTGGCCCGGGCGTCGCCCAGCTCGAGCAGGACCGTGGCCCGCAGCAGCTGGGCCTCGGCGGCCAGCTCCTCGTCGTCGGCGGCCAGCCGCTCCAGCTCGGCCAGCACGGCCAGCCGCTCCTTCGGGGTGTCCGGCCCCCAGAGCACGTTGTGCCGGCCCAGCAGGGCCGCCGCCAGCACGTGGGGGTCGCCGGTGGTCCTGGCCGTGGCCACCGCCCGCTCGGCCATGGCCGCCGCCCGCGCCGGGTCGGGGTCGGGCGCCCAGGCGAGCGTCTGGGCCAGCGCCGACCCGACCTGGGCGGCCAGGGCCGGGTCGTCGGCGGTCCTGGCCAGCGCCGCCTCCAGCAGCCCGGCCACCTCGGCGGGGTCGGCGCCCGACTCCACCCCGACCGCGTGCAGCCCCAGCGCCGCCCGGGCCAGCGCCCCCCCGGGCGCGACCGAGCCCGACCCGGCTGGTATGGGGCCCCTGACTGGGAGGGTAGCCGAACCGGGTGGGAGCGTCCTCCGGTTGTCCACAGCCCCGGCCAGGGCGTCCCCGGCCAGGTCGGCGGCCTGGCGGAACGCCTGGCGGGCGCCGGCGGTGTCGCCCGAACGGCGCAGCGCCTCCCCCAGGCCGGCCAGCAGCCGGGCCCGGCCCTCGGGACCGAGCTGCCCGGTGGCCGCGGCCAGCCGCAGCGCCCGCCGGTAGTGCCCGGCCGCGTCCTCGTCGGCCAGGACGGCGGCCGCCTCCTGGGCGGCCAGCTCGCTGTAGCCGACGGCGCTGGCCGCCTCCGCCTCCGAGACCTGCCCGCCCTGGTCGACGGCCCGCAGGTAGTGGCCGGCGAGCTCGGCCGGGCGCACCTCCGACCCCGACCGGCGCACCGCCTCCAAGGTGGCGGCCGCCGCCAGGTGGAGCCGGGCCCGGGCCGCCGGGTCGAGCTGGCCGTACAGGACCTCCCGGAACAGGTCGTGGGCGAACCGCCAGGGGCCGAGCTCGTCGGCCGGGGCGACCAGCACCCTGGCCCCGGCGGCCCGGGCGAACACGGCCAGCACCTCGCCCACCGGCTCGCCGGCGACCCGGGCCACGACGGCCGGGCGCAGGTCGGGACCGAGCACGGCGGCCGCCTCGAGCAGCCGCACGCCCGGATCGCCGAGGACGGCCAGCCGTCGCTGGATGGCGTCGCGGACCCCGTGCTGGCCACCCACTCCTACGGTGGCCGCGTCCGGGTGGGCGGCCAGCAGCCGCGCCACCTGCTGGACGAGGAACGGGTTGCCGCCGGTCCGCCGGTGCACGCTCGCCCCCAGCTCGGGGTCGGGGTCGCCCCCGGTGAGCCCGGCGAGCACCTGGGCGACCTGGGGGGCGTCGAGGCCGCCCAGCGGCAGCGTGCGGCCCTCCGCCTCCAGCCGGGCGATCGGACCGCCGAGCGGGCCGCCGGGGGCGATCTCGACGTCGCGGTAGGTCGCGACCAGCAGCTGGCGGCTGCGGCGGGCCCGGCGGGCGTGGAAGGCGGCCAGCTCGACCGACGCCGGGTCGGCCCAGTGCAGGTCGTCGAGGACGACCACCAGCGGCGTCCTCCCGGCGACCTCCAGCAGGGCGCCGCTGGCGGCGTGGTAGCGCTCGAACCGGCCGGCCAGCGGGGCCGGCTGGCCGGGCGGGTCGGCGTCCTGGAGGCCGGCCTCGACCCCGAGCGCGGCCAGGACCTCCAGCCAGGGCCAGAACGGCGGGGCGCCCTCCCAGCAGGTGCCCCAGACGACGGTCGCGCCCCGCGCCTCGGCGTGGTCGGCGGCGGCCGTGGCCAGGGTGGTCTTGCCGATCCCGGCCTCGCCGGTGAGGGTCACGACCCCGCCCCGGGACGCCAGCGCGGCATCGACCAGCGCCCGCAGTTCGGCGAGCGGCTGGTCGCGGCCGACAAGCGCGGAGGGGGCCGGGGTCATCGCACCAGAACGGTGCGCTCCCCGACCCCCTGGCGCAAGGGTGTCAGCAGGCGTTCACGGCCAGCCGCTCCTGGATCCGCTCGACCTTCCCGTCGTCCACGGACAGCAGGTAGTAGTAGGTGCCCTTCAGCTTGGCGTTGGCGGTGAGCTTGGTGAGCAGGGCCTGGCGGTCGTCGCCGGGGTCGCCGCAGGCGTCCCGCAGCCGGATGTCCAGGTCGCCGGCCAGGGGCAGGGTGCGCAGCCGCGAGTTCTCGTTGCGGACCCAGGTGGTCAGGTACCTGGCGTCGGCCGGCGACTTGCCGTCGGCGATGGCCGCCTTGACGGCGGCGTCGTCGTGGAACACCTGGACCACGTCGACCACGAGCTGGCTGCTGGAGACCTTGGTGATGTAGACGGGGTGCTCGCCGTTCTCCAGGGCGGGCGCCGTGCCGTCGGTGCCGACCGGGTCCGCGCCCGACTCCTGCTCGGTGGCCGGCGGGGCCGGGGCGTTCTGGTCGGGCTGAGCGGCCTGGTCCTGGCCGGCGTTGGCGTTCTGGTCGCCGGCGGCGGCCGCCGGGGCGGGGCCGGCCTGGGCGGCCTGGCGGTCGACCGGCCGGGTGGCGACGGCCAGGCTGGTGCCGACGGCGACGGCCAGCACGATCAGGGCGCTCGCCACCAGCACGAGCTGCTTGCGACGGCGGCGGTGGCCCGCGGACGGCCCGGACTGCGAGCTGCCGGGGTGCCTGTCCAGCGTTGGTGCCGACATGACAGCTCCTCTCTCTGGCGCCGCGTCCGTGCGGCGCTGCACCCCCACCCTGGGCCCGGCGGGTCACGAAGCGGCGGCTTGCTCGGTACGCTTCGCTCTCGGTCGTGTCACCGTTCGGCCACATCGACCGGACCGGGAGCGCCTCAGCCGAGCGACCGGGCGGCGGCGTCGATCAGCCGCTGCAGCCGAAGCCCTCGGTTCACGTCAAGGGTCGAGGCGTTCCCGCTGGTCACGGCGGCGGCGAACTCCCGCCGGAGGGTCGCCCCGGCCGCCTCCAGGTCGGCCAGGGCCGACGGCGGGTCGGGCGGCCGCCGGTAGGTCAGCGCCCCCGCGGGGCCGTAGAGCGCGCACTCGAACACGGTCGGGACCAGGGGCAGCGTGAGGGACATGGAGATCTCGCTGACCTGGCCGCCGGCGTGCCGGCAGGTCAGCGAGACCCACCGCAACGGGTCGCCTCGCCCTGACAGCTCCTCGACCGGTCCGACGGCCGCCTCCACCAGGTCGAACAGGTGCGGCCCGACGTCGAGCAGCGCCCCGTGCCGGCGCCGCCACGGCGTCGCGAACGGGCTCTCGTCCAGCAGCGCCCCCGACAGCGACGCGCACCGTGCCCCCACCACCTCGAACTCCTCGGCGGCGGTCAGGAACGCCCGCCCCGTCGGCGAGTACCGGTTGGTCAGCACCATCTGGGACACCACCCCGGTCTCCCCCACCACCGCCGCCAGCTCCTCGGCCGCCCGCAGGGTCAACGCGACCGGCTTGTCGAGCAGCAGGTGCTTGCCCGCCCTGGCCGCCACCGCCGCCAGCTCCGCCTGCACGTCCGGCGGCACCGCGAACGCCACCGCCTCACAGCTGTCCCACAGCTCCTCCAGGCTCCCCACCGCCCGGCTGCCATGGGCCTCGGCCAGCCCCCGCGCCGCCTCCGGCCGCCGCGCCCACACCCCCGCCAGCGTCGTCTCCGGCCCCCCGGCCAGCATCGGCGCATGCAGCATCTCCGCCCACGGCCCCGCCCCCACCAGCCCCACCGCAACCGCCCGCACCGTCACCAGCCTTCCCGCTCGACCCCGTTCCCGCGCAATCTCTCACGGACCCGCCTGCTACCCTCACCCCACGCAGTCCGCGCGGGTGTAGCTCAATGGCAGAGCTCGAGCCTTCCAAGCTCGTGACGCGGGTTCGATTCCCGTCACCCGCTCCACCTAGGCGAACCAGCGGTCGAGGAACGCGCGGGCGGTAGGGATCGTGAGCGCACTGGCGATGCACGAACCTCCATGTCCGAGGCCGCGCAACCGGAGACGCTGCCCGTTGGGGATCATCGCGGCCACCTCGCTGCGTCATCGTCCTCATCATCGAACTCCCCGGCGATGAGGAGTGCTGGCACCGGGAATGACCTGAGATCCTCATCGGGGATCCCGTCGGTCCACCGCTGGAGTGCGCCCCCGGCGAGCAGGGCCTCGGGATCGCCTCGGAGGGTGACTGCCCGTGCCCAGGACGGGAACTCGCGGTCGAAGTTATTCCCATCCTCGAGTTGGAACAGCTCGACCAGCGCCCGCGTCCCGCCGCGTCTGAGCGCCTCGTTGTACTCGCTGGTCTCCGGTGGCTCTTCGGGTCGCGGATCCCACGCTCCCGAGGTAACGATCGCCGGGACCCGCTCGGGGACGGCGGCCGCGGTCATCCACGCGATCCATCCGCCGTAGGAGTGTCCCCCGATCGCGAACCGATCCAACCCTTCGGCGTCGGCGACCGCGAGCACGTCTCCCGTCAGCACCGCCGAAGTGTAGGCGGCTGCTTCGTGCGGCTTGTCGCTGGCCCCGTGACCGCGGATGTCGACGTTGACGAGCCGGTGATCGCGCCCGAGTTCCTCGACGTACCCCGGCTCGGTCCACCACGACCGATCGCACCACAGGCCGTGCAGGAGCATCAGCGGCCGACCCTCGCCGACCACGTCGTAGCAGATCGTGACGCCGTCGTTCCGGATCTCGGGCAAGCATCCCCTCCCGTAGCCGTGGACCTAACGAGACGTTCACTTCCGCACATGGAGCAGCATGCCAGGCCCTATCGAGTGAGGAAGCCGTCGGCGCGGCTGACCTGCCACATGTGGCCGTCGGGGTCGGCGAAGGCGCCGGCGTATCCCCACCTCTGGTTTCCAGCTTCGAAGACGATCTCGGCGCCGGCGTCCTGTGCGCGACGCATCAGCTCGTCGACTGCGGCATCGGTGGCCAGCCCGATCAGGACCAGACACTCATGCACGTTCCGCGGCGATCGTTTGCGGTCACCGATCACCCACCCGAAGCCACGCGACGGGATCAGCATCACACGCAATCCGACGCTGATCTCGAACTGCAGGGGCTCGGGTAGCCCATCGTCACCCAACTCGCCCACGGTCCCGAACCCGAGGGCGGTGTAGAAGGCGTGCGATGCCAGGCGATCCTTGATGGGTAGGCACACCGTTGCTCGGTCAAGCTTCACGATTCCTCCACCGACAGTGGTTCGCGCTGAACGACCTCGATTCAGCTCGGTGCGATGTGCTGGTGGTTCAGCAGGATGCGGCCGTCGTCATCCAGCACCATCACGTCGTAGCCGCTCCCGGCGACGGTCCCGTCGGCGACGGCGACCATCTTCCATCCCAGTCCGATGAGAGCGGGTGCCAGGAGCACGGCATCGCCTGCCGCCTCGAAGGTGTGCGCGCCGGGCTCGACGAACATGGCGTACGCCCGGGTCACCCGACGTTCGATCTCGTCGTGGCCGCGCACCTCGAGACGAGGCACCGGGAATGCCAATGCGGTGGCCGCATCCCGCACCTCCTGGGGCGGGTCCACCAGGACCTGCGCACCGGAGGGCGCCCACAGGTCGGCGACCTGCCTGGACCGCGCTTCCGGGTCGGCTTCGGTCCATAGCGCGATGTATCGCCTGGTGAAGTCCACCAGAGCCTGGTGATCGAGCTGCTTCGTCATCCTGGGCCTCCTCACGGTCTCCCTTGCCTGAAGAGCGCTCCTCCGGACAGGCTGACAATCGGCGGCGAGGGTGTCTTGAACGGATTTGACCTGCGCCGGGCTCAGCGGATGGTTCGATGAGCGGTCTTCACCCGGTCCGGGTGATCGGGTGCTCCGCTGCCCGGCGATGCGTGCTGGAATGGCCGCATGCCGACCTCGGCCAGTGACCGGCGACTGCTCACGCGGCAGGCGGCCCTGCAGGCCGAGGCCACCCAGGTCCTGGCCGAGCTCGACCTCGCCCGGATGTTCGCCGACGTTGGGCCGGTGCTGGTGGTCGGCAGCTACCTCTCCGGTCTGATGTGCTGGCGCGACCTGGACGTCTGCCTGCTGGCCGGCGGGGAGTGCTCGCCCTCGGACGTGCTGGAGCTGCTGAAGCCGGTGGTGGCGCTGCCAGGGTTCGTGGGGCTGACCTACCGCGACGAGCGGGGCCAGCGATGCCCCACCGGCGAGGCCAGGGACGAGCGCTACCACGTGCCCTTCGACCTGGACGCCGGCCAGGGGCGCTGGCGCATCGACCTGTCGGTGTGGCTCCGCGACCTGCACGCTCACGTCGCCGACTGGCATCGGCGGCTGCGCGACACCATCACCGACGAGCAGCGGCTGGCCGTGCTGCGCATCAAGGACGTCTGGCACCGGCTCCCGAGCTACCCCGACGAGGTCAGCGGCTGGGAGATCTACACCGCCGTGCTCGACGACGGCATCCGCAGCCCGGAGCAGTTCGCCCGCTGGCTGGTTGCCAACGGCCTCCCCAGCGCGGACTGATGGCCCCACCGCCCAAGGACATCGTTCGCCGCGGCTACGACGCGCTGTCCTACCGGTACCGCGGGGACGACGAGGAACCGGAGCACTACCCCACCTGGCTCGCGCAGCTGCGGGAACGAGTCCCGGCCGGGGGCGCGATCCTGGACCTAGGCTGTGGCTGCGGCGTCCCGCTCGCCCGCGACCTGGCCGGCGCCGGGTACGCGGTCACCGGCGTCGACCTCAGCGCCGTCCAGATCGAACGGGCCCGCCGGCTCGCCCCGGCGGCCAGGTTCCTCCATGCCGACGCCACCGAGGTCGAGTTCCCGGCCGCGTCGTTCGCTGCCGTCGTCTGCCTCTACACCCTCATCCACCTGCCGCTGAACGAGCAACCGGCGCTGCTGGGCCGGATCGGCCGCTGGCTCCGCCAAGGCGGGTGGCTCCTGGCGACCACCGGCTACCGCGCCTGGACCGGGACCGAGGACCACTGGCTGGGCGGTGACACGCCCATGTGGTGGAGCCACGCCGACGCGGCCACCTACCGCACCTGGATCGAGCAGGCCGGCCTCTCGATCGTCACCCAGGACCTCGTCCCCGAGGGCGACGGCGGCCACGCCCTGTTCTGGGCTCGCCGCCCCGTGGACCCGGCCCGGTGACGGTTCCGCTCCGCGTCCTGTGTGCCTCCCTGCCGCTGGATGATCATGTCGGCATGGGTCGGATCGGCAAGCACAGCCTCGGCGGGCTGCTCGTCAGCGTGGCGCTGCTCGCCGGTGCGGTGCTGGCCGGGGTCGTTCTGGGACGAGGGCGGTCCGGGATCGTGTTCGCCCATGGGCGCGGCGGGGACCTGTGCGAATGGCTTCCGTCTGCGCGGTGGTTCGCCCGGCAGGGCTACCGGGTGCTTGCGTTCGACTTCGCCGGCTCCGGGGACTCGCGGCCCGGATCGGGGCCGGACGCTCGGATCGACATGGACGTGGTCGCGGCTGCCGGGCAGCTCCGGCGGCTCGGCGCGGAGAAGGTCGTGCTCGTCGGCTCGTCGATGGGCGCCACGGCGGTGCTGGCGGCGGCGACCCGGATCCGCCCGCCGGTGTCCGGCGTGGTCAGCCTGTCGGGACCGGGGGCGTTCGGGGCCGTCAGCGCCTGGCGGGTGATGCCACGCCTGCGGGTCCCGGTGCTGTTCGTCGCGGCGGCCGACGACGAGCCGTTCGCGGGCGCGGCCCGGGCGATGCACCGGCGGGCCGGCGCGGCCGACAAGCGGCTCCTGATCGTCCGGCACGGGCACGGCGCCACCATGCTCGCCTACCGCGAGGAGGGCCCGAAGGTCACGGCGGCGGTGCGACGGTTCATCATGACCCGGGCACCGTCCTGAGCGAGAGGAGCGCCGTGAGGATCGGCTCGGTCGTCATCGACTGCAACGACTTCGACGCGATGTCGGCGTTCTGGCGGGAGGCGCTCGGTTACGTCCCGAGGGAACCCGCCGAGGACGGCTGGGTGGTCCTCCGGGACCCCGACGGAACCGGGGTCAGCGTGTCCCTCCAGCAGGTCCCGGAGCCACGCACCGGCAAGAACCGGCTGCACTTCGACCTCTACACCGACGACCAGGAGGCCGAGGTGGGACGGCTGCTCGCCATCGGAGCAACCCGCCACCCCCGGACCCCCGAGCCGGACGAGGACTTCGTCGTCCTCGAAGACCCGGAGGGCAACCTGTTCTGCGTGGTCGACACACGTCCGCCCGGGCTCCGGCCATGACGACCGGGAACGACCTGGCGATCCGGCGGCTGGCGGCCGCCGACGCTCCCGCGTGTGACGAGATCGTCCGGAGCCTCCCCTACCACTTCGGCGACCCCGACGGCCGGCGGGAGTGCGCCGAGGCGGTCCGCCGCGACGCCGGGCTGGTGGCGCTGGGGCGCGGGCGGGTGATCGGCTTCCTCACCGTCGTCCACCACTTCGAGGCGACCAGCGAGATCACCTGGATGGCGGTGCACGCCGGCCACCGCGGCCGCGGGGTCGGGCGGGCCCTGATCCGGCGGCTGACCGACCAGCTCCGCGCCGAGGGCCGGCGCCTGCTGCTGGTCCTGACCGTCTCCTCCCTCGAGGAGGAGCCCGGCGTCACCGACGGCTACCAGCGCACCCGCGCCTTCTACCAGGCGGTCGGGTTCCTGCCAGCCCGCGAGCTGCCCAACCTCTGGCCGGGCGACAAGGCCCTGCTGCTCGCCATGCCCCTGGACGGTGCGCGCCCCACCCGGGATCCGTAGGGGCGCCTACGGCGTACCGGGGAACAGCGCGAACGCGCGGTGGGTGCCGCCGCCGGTGGTCTGGAAGTCGCCGCCGATGGCGAGGCCGGCGGGGAGGGCTTCGGCGGTGAGGACGCCGCGGGTGCCGGTGGCGCCGGGGTTCCAGGCGAGGGGGACGCCGGTGGCCGGGTCGAGGGCGGCGACGTGGTTGCGGACGGTGAGGGCGCCCGGGCAGCGGACGGTGTAGGAGGCGTTCCTGACCGTGCACAGGTTGGTCAGGTGGCCGCCGATGTAGACGGCGCTCGCCGTGGCCTCGACGGCGTTGATGTCGCCGGAGTTGAACGGGCAGCCGGGGGCGCCGCCGTTGTGCCACAGGACCGGCGGGGTGCCGGCGGTGCCGGCCGGCATGGCGATCACCGACTCGTGCGCGGCCCCGCAGATCGTCTCGTTGCCGTCGGCGGTGGTCAGGTAGGCGGTGGCGCCGTCGGGTGAGAGGGCGACCCCCCAGCCGGAGGCGTGGATGTTGGGGTTCCAGGCGGTCAGGGTGCGCGAGGCGATGGCCACCGAGGCGAAGTTGTAGCGGGTGGCGCCGCCGACGGTGGTGAACGACCCGGCCAGGTACAGCGTGGTCCCGGACGGGCTCACGGCCAGGTCGCGGACGGCCCCGTTGGCGTGCAGGGCCATGGCGCCGATGGCGCCGGTGGTGGCGTTGACCGCGGCCAGCCGCACCCGGCGCCGGCCGCCGACGGTGGCGAAGGTGCCCCCGGCGAACAGGGTGTTGCCGGCCAGGGCGAGCTTGAGCACGGCCGCGTTGGGCTGCGGCCCGAAGGCGGTGTTGGCGACGCCGGTCGCCGGGTCGAGCATGGCCAGGCGGTCGCAGCGGGTGCAGCCGCGGACGTTGTTGAAGATCCCGCCGGCGTACAGGCGGCTGCCGTCGGGGCTGCGCAGCAGGGCGTTGACGTCGTCGTCGGCCCGCGGGTCGAACCCGGGGACGTGCAGCCCGGTGGTCGCGTCCAGGGCGACCAGGTGGGCGCGGGCGATCGTGCCGCTGCCGTAGCCGACCGAGGTGAAGCTGCCGCCGACGTAGATGGTGTTGCCGATCTGGGCGACGGCGCGCACCTCGCCCCCGTAGAACTGGAGGGTCGTCGCCGGGGTCGGGGACGGCACGGCACCGGCCGGCGGGGACAGCAGCCCGACGAGCAGCAGGATGGCAAGGACGACGGGCAGGACGCGGACGGCGGTACGCATTGGTGGCCCCACTCCAGACGCAGGCGAGACAGACCGGCCCCAGGCGCGGCAAGGCTAAGCGCTGCGTGGTCGTCAGGGGATGCGCAATATGACGTACTTCTGCCTTATTCTCCGGTCCTGCCGGCCGGTTCAGGCGTCGAGGGTGGCCTTGACCGTGATCTCGAGGTTGCCGCGGATGGCGTTGGAGATGGGGCAGCCCTTCTCGGCCTCCTCGGCCGCCTGCTGGAAGCCGTCCTGGTCGTACCCGGGGACGGTGCCGTTGACCTCCAGGGCCGAGCGGGTGACGACGACGCCGCCGCCCTCCTTGGGGTCGAGGGAGACGGTGGAGGTGACGTGGAGGCGCTCGGGCGGGTTGCCGGCCTGGGCGAGGAAGTGCGAGAACGCCATCGCGTAGCAGGTGGCGTGGGCGGCCGCGAGCAGCTCCTCGGGGCTGGTCTTGCCGTCGGGGCTCTCGGTCCGGGCCGCCCAGGTGACGGGGTAGCGGCCGATG
>Ga0081538_10005838_pt1 | contig 10969 bp, 11 predicted proteins | sample TabmetS5T2R1_FD_71022 | JGI IMG/M metagenome (GOLD analysis project Ga0081538, IMG submission 71022) | Tabebuia heterophylla rhizosphere microbial communities from the University of Puerto Rico - S5T2R1 | ecosystem: Host-associated > Plants > Roots > Rhizosphere ...
CGCGGGCGTTCCTGACGCCCGGCGAGTACACCCAGCTCACCGGCCGGGCGGGGCGGCGGGGCATCGACGACCTCGGCTACGCCATCGTCCTGTGGTCGCCTTTCGTGCCCTTCGACCAGGTCGGCTCGTTGGCGTCGAGCCGCACCTATGGCCTGCGCTCTGCGTTCCGGCCGACGTACAACATGGCGGCCAACCTGGTGCGCCGCTACGAGCCCGCCGACGCCCACCACCTGCTCAACCTGTCGCTGGCACAGTTCCAGGCGGACCGGGCCGTCGTGCGCTTCGAGGCCCGGATCGAGCGCCAGCAGGAGCGCATCGCCCGCCTCGAGCGGGAGGCCGGATGCGACCGGGGCGACGTGGAGGAGTATCGGCAGCTGCGCCAGTCCCACGGCGAAGCCCCGGCGGCGCGGCCGCCCGTGACCGGTGCTGTCGAGTACGCCCTGTCGCGGCTCATGCCCGGTGACGTGGTCGAGGTGGCCCGCCGGCGGCTGGCCGTGCTCTCCGTCGCGTACCGCAAGGGCGGTGCGGTGAAGGTGCGCGGCATCGACGCCGACGGCGATCGGCTGACGCTCGGCGCCGACGATCTGGACGAGCCCCCTGTGCGGCTCGGGCGGGTCGACATGCCCGTCCCCTACGCCCCCAACAACAGGGCCTTCCAGCACAAGCTGGCGGACGAGGTGCGGCGGGCCCGGCTGGAGCCGAAGCCCACCCGCTCGGCTGCCCCCGCTGACGCGTCCGAGCGCGCCCCCGACCCGCCGCCCCTCGCCGACCACCCCGTGCACGACTGCCCGGACCGGGACCGACACCTGCGGGCGCTGGGGCAGCTGGACCGCGCCCGGCGTGAGCTGTCCGACATGCGCAGGGAGGTCCGGTCGCGCACCGAGTCGCTGGCCCGCCGCTTCGACCGGGTGCTGCGGCTGCTCGAGGCCTGGGGCTACCTCGACGGCTGGGCGCTCACCCCGCGGGGGGAGGTGCTGGCGCGTACCTACCACGAGAGCGACCTCTTGGTGGCCGAGGCCATGGCCAGCGGGTTGCTCGACGGCCTGGACCCGGCCGCCCTGGCCGGCCTGGTGTCGTGCTTCACCTACGAGCAGCGGGGCCCCGGGCCGGCGCCGCCACCGTGGTTCCCGTCCCGCCTGGTGCGGGGCCGCTGGGTCGAGCTCGAGCGGCTGGCGGAGGAGCTGCGTGCCGACGAGGAGGCGGCCGGCCTCCCCGCCACCCGTCCACCCGATCCGGGCTTCCTGGCGCTGGCCCACGCCTGGGCGGCGGGGGAGCCGCTGGGCGAGGTGCTGGGGGACGAGGACGTTTCCGGCGGCGACTTCGTCCGCAACGTCAAGACGCTCATCGACCTCGTGCGCCAGATCGGCGAGGTCGCCCCCGATCCCGACACCGCCCGCGCCGCCCGCCAGGCTGCCGAGGCGCTGCACCGGGGCGTGGTGTCGATCTCGTCCACGCTCGACGAGGTGGTGGGCGCCTCGGCCGCGCACACGCTGGACGCCCCTTGACGGTCCGGAAGGGGGAGGGCTGGGGGGAGCCGGGTCGGCTGGCCGAGGACGGGATCGTCGCCCACAGCGACGCCGAGGCGCGCCGAGTCGTCGAGCGGGCGCGTCGGGCCGGGCAGCGCCCCCCACCGCTGGGGCTGGCGGGGGGCGACCTGTGCCGCACGCTCGGCGGCCGGGGCGACGTGGCCCGACTGCGGTCGGGCGAGGCGGCGCGGCTGTCGGTCGACCTCGGGGCGGTCCTGCTGGACGGACGGCTGCACTGGTTCGTGGCCCACCTGGTGGCGCGGCGGTCGTGGTGGCGCGGGCCGCTCCTGGCGGCCATGAACGCCGAGTTCTTGGGCGACTGGGACGTGGCCCCCCGGGCGCACCCCAACGACGGCCTCCTCGACCTGGTGGCCGTGGGCGCCGAAATGACGCTGACCGACCGCATCAAGGCGAGGCGGCGTTTGTCCACGGGCGGCCATGTCCCGCACCCGGCCATCGCGCAGTCCCGCCGCCCCGCGTTCCAGATCGAGTTCGACCGCCCCACCGGCGTGTGGCTCGACGGCGAACGGGTCGCCGCCGTCACCAAGCTGGCTGTCCGCGTCGAGCCCGACGCGCTGATCTGCGTCGTGTGAGCCGGGTCGCAGCCGGTTGTTAGGTTCGGCGTCCGTGCGCGCCTGGATCCTCGACGATTCGCCTGGCGGCTACCGCTTCGGCGCCATCGACGATCCCGTCGTCGGTCCCGGCGACGTGCGGGTCCGACCCGTGGCGTCGGCCCTCAACCACATGGACCTGTGGCTGACGCGGGGGATGCCGCGGCCCCCGCTGCCGCACGTGCCGGGCTGCGACGTCGCAGGGATCGTCGACGCGGTGGGGGAGGGCGTCGGCCGCCTGGCGCCGGGCGACGAGGTGGTCGTCAACCCGGCGGTGGCGCCGCTCCAAGCGGTCGTCGAGCACGGCATCGACTCGCCCCTCGGTGCCGGCTTCGAGATCGTTGGTGAGCACCGCTGGGGCGGCCACGGCGAGCTGCTCGTGGTGCCGGAGAGGAACGTCGTGGCCCGGCCCGCGGGACGCTCGTGGGAGGAGTGCGCCGCCTACCCGCTCGCCACGCTCACGGCCTGGCGCATGCTCCGGCGCGCCGCGCTCACCGCCGGCGAGTCGGTGCTCGTGGTGGGCATCGGCGGGGGGGTGAGCACGGCGGCGCTGGCGCTGGCCGGCCGCCTGGGTGCGGTCGTGTACGCAACGTCCCGCGACGCCGCCAAGCGCAAGCAGGCGATCGCGCTGGGCGCGGCCGACGCGTTCCCCTCCGACGCCGATTGGCCGGTACGGGTTGACGTGGTGGTCGAGAGCGTGGGCCCCGCCACCTGGGACCGCTCGATGCAGGCGCTGCGGCCGGGCGGCCGCCTGGTGGTGTGCGGGGGCACGTCGGGACAGACGGTGGAGCTGAGCCTGCCGCGCCTGTTCTTCAAGCAGATCGAGATCATCGGCTCGACCATGGGCTCGTACCCGGAGTTCGCCGACGTGACCCGGCTCGTCGCCCAGGGCCTCCCCGTCACCGTCGACGAGGCGTTCGACCTCGAGGACTACCCGGCCGCGCTCGAGCGGCTGCGCGAGGGCGCGCAGCTCGGCAAGGTCGTGCTCCGCCACCCGAGGCACTGACGAACGGCACGGGGACCGGAGGCTCTGACGAGACGGAGACCGGGCGGCGTCGCCTCGACCCCCCGGCGTCGTCGGCCACAGCCTCGGGTCACTCACTAGCGTGACGGGATGGACGGCCCCGCCACCGACCTGTCCGACGCCAAGGCCCGCCTGGCCGCGGAGGTCGACCGACGCCGCGACGTCCTACTCGACGTGTCCCGCAAGATCCACGCCCGGCCCGAGCTGGGCTACGAGGAACGCTTCGCCCACGACCTGCTGACCCGCCTGCTCGAGGACGGGGGCCTCAGCGTCACCCGCGCCGCCCGAGGCATCGAGACCGCCTTCGAGGCCCACGCCGGCTCCGCCGGGCCGAACGTCGCCGTCCTGTGCGAATACGACGCACTGCCCGCCATCGGCCACGCCTGCGGCCACAACATCATCGCCGCCGCCGGGCTGGGCGCGGGGCTGGCCGCGGCCGCCCTGGCCAACGAGCTCGGCGGACGAGTGGCCGTGATCGGCACGCCGGCGGAGGAGGGAGGCGGCGGCAAGCTGCGGCTGATCGACGCGGGCGCCTTCGCCGGCGTCGACGCCGCGCTCATGGTGCACCCCGCCGACGCCGACCTGCTGGCGATGGACGTGATCGCGGTCCACGAGGTGGCGATCAGCTACACCGGCGAGGCGGCGCACGCGGCGGCGTTCCCCCACCGCGGCCGCAACGCCCTCGACGCCGCGGTGCTCGGCTACGTCAACGTGGCAGCCCTGCGCCAGCACATCGCTCCGGGCGAGCGCATCCACGGCATCATCAGCCACGGCGGCGACAAGCCCAACGTCGTGCCCGCCTCGGCGCGCAGCGACTGGATGGTGCGGTCACCCACGCTGGCGGGACTGGACCGGCTGAAGGCCCGGTTCCTCGCCTGCCTCCAGGCGGGTGCCGACGCCGCCGGCTGTGAGATGGACGTCGAGTGGAGCGACGTCGTCTACGCCGACATGCTCGACAACCGGGCTATCGGCGAGCGGTACCGCGCCAACGCCGCGGCGTTGGGCCGCACCGTCAGGCAGCCGTCGTCGAAGGGCCGGGTCGTAGGGAGCACCGACATGGGCAACGTCAGCCACGAGATCCCGGCCATCCACCCCATGATCCGGGTGGCGCCGCCCGGCGTGCCCATCCACACGCCGGCCTTCGCCGACTTCGCCGGCGGTCCCGAGGGCGACCGCGCCGTGATCGACGGCGCCAAGGCGCTGGCGTTCACGGTGGCGGACCTGTGGCTCGATCAAGAGCTCGTCGGTCTGGCCCGCAGCGAGTGGGAGGCGGCGGTCGGCACCCGCCGGCCGGCCGAGCGGGCGCGGTGACCGAGGCCGGTCGCGCACCGCCCCCGTGGGCGATGCGGGTGCCCGCCGGCATCCGCGGCGGCGCGGATTGCCCGCCGTACGATCGGTCTCCCCTATGACTGTCGCGGATGGGAACGTCGTCTTGGCGCACCGTCGTCAGCGCCCGCTCGCCCACTCATGACCGTCTACGTCAGCGAGGAGTTCACCCCCACCGAGGCCGACGTCCTGAGGCGCTACTTCACCAACCTCGACGGGCCCGTGTTCGCCCTGGTCAACCTGCCGGAGGTGGTGAAGGGGGCCCTGTTCGCCCGGTACTCCCGTTCGCCCAAGAGCCTGCGCCGGCTGTTCCTCGACGAGTTCGTGGGTGATCTCGACATCGCCGGGGACGCATCGGTGGACGCGACCGTCGGCCTGCAGCGCGCCGAGGAGCTGTACGACAGGGTGTTCCTGGAGTACGGCGACGACTCGGTGGCCCAGCTCGGCGGTGTGCACCTGGCGTGCGAGCAGGCCTCCAACCTCTTGACGAAGGTGCTCGAGCGCGGCCGCCTCATGTCGTACCTCGAGCAGTCGACCCGCTACATCGCCTACGACGCCCGCATCGGTGGCCGCTACCGCTACCACCGCGACCCTGAGGTGCTCGGGAGCCACCTGGGCCTGCGCTACGTGGGCGACCTCGACCGCCTGTTCGACACGTACGCCGAGCTGGCCTCGACGATGACCGAGTTCTTCCGCGACCGCTTCCCCAAGGATCCGGCCGACAGCGACTTCATCTACCGGCAGGCCCTCAAGGCCAAGGCGCTCGATGCGGTGCGCGGCGTGCTGCCGGCCGCCTCGCTGTCCAACGTCGGCATCTACGGCACCGGCCAGGGGTATGAGGCACTGCTGCTGCGCATGCGCGCCCACCCGCTGCCCGAGGCCCGCAGCTACGCCGACCTCATGCTCACCGAGCTACGCAAGGTGATCCCCAGCTTCCTCAAGCGCGTCGACCTGGCCGATCGGGGGGTGGCCGCCAGCACCTACCTCGCCGGCACCCGCATGCACATGGAGGAGCTGGCGGCCCGGCTGTTCCCCGACGCCGCCGGTGGCCAAGATGCGCCGAGCGTTCGCCTGGTCGACTTCGACCCCGACGCCGAGGTCAAGCTCGTCGCCTCGATGCTCTACCCGTACACGCAGGCCTCCGACGCCGAGATCGAGACCCGCGTGCGGGCCATGTCGATCGACGAGCGGCTGGCGGTGGTGCGGACCTACGTGGGCGAGCGCAGCAACCGGCGCCACCGGCCCGGTCGGGCGTTCGAGCGGCCCCGCTACCGGTTCGACATCCTGGCCGACTACGGCGCCTTTCGCGATCTCCAACGGCACCGGCTGCTCACGATCGAATGGCAGCCGCTGTCGCCCCGTCACGGCTACACCCGGCCCGAGACCGTCGACCTGGCGGGCCTGGCCCCGGCGTTCGACGAGGCGATGGAACGCTCGGCGTCCCTGCACGACGCGCTGGCAGGCCGGTTCCCGGTGCAGGCGCCCTATGCGGTGTCCTTGGCGTACCGGATCCGCTTCGTCATGGAGCTGAACGCACGCGAGGCCATGCACCTCATCGAGCTCCGTACCACGCCCCAGGGCCACCCCGCCTACCGCGTCGTGGCCCAGCAGATGCACCGGCTGATCGCCGAGGAGGCGGGCCATCGGGCGGTGGCGGAGGCGATGCGGTTCGCCGACCATTCCCCGGAGCCCGAGCTGGAACGCCTCGCCTCCGAGCGCCGCGCCGAGCAGCGGCGCGCCACCCGCTAGTCAGGCGGCGCCGCGGCCCGGCGCCAGGGGTGACTGGTGTGACGACTGTCACTAACGGGTCATGCCACCGGTCGATACCCTGACCCGCCGCGCGGACCCCGTGAACACCTCGACCGCCCGGAGCGGCACTCCCCCTGCGCTCGGGCATATCGCCGACTCTCGGGGTGTTGAGCGGCGTGCCTATGATCCGGCCGCGCTGGGCCGCATGGTGAAGGGACCCGATGTCTGACGAAGAGATGGAAGACGAAGAATTCGACGCCGAGGACCTCGACGAGGAAGAAGACTTCGCGGCCGAGCCCGAGGACCTCGACGAGGCCCTCGCCGACGACGAGGACGACGCCGCCGAAGACGAGGAGTTCGAGGCGCTCGAAGACGAGGACGCGGACGAGGCCGTCGAGCTCGAGCCCGCACCCAAGGCGAAGGCGACCGCCACCAAGACGCGTCGCTCCGACGACGAGGAGGAGGAGGAGGAGGACGACGACGTCGATCCCGACGACGTCGAGGCCGACCTCGACACCATCCTAAAGGACCGCATCGCAGCCCAACCCGACGACGGCGAGGAGGAAGACGACGAGGAGCAACCGGAGACCGACGAGCGGGGCGACGGAACGGGACGCATTCAGCCCAAGCGGCCCGGCGAGTTCGTCTGCCAGTCGTGTTTCCTGGTCAAGCACCCGAGCCAGCTCGCCGACGCCGACCTGATGCTCTGCACCGACTGCGTGTGAGTCCGGCCGGGCTGGCCGCCCGAGCTACCGCCTGAGAGGATCGATCCGTGACCGATAACGATGACAGGACGCCGGCCGACCAGCTTGCCGACCTGCTCGTCTACGCGCCGATCGGGCTCTTCTTCGAGGCCCCCGCGCTGCTGCCCAAGCTTGCCGAACAGGGCCGCGTCCACACGCGCAACGCCCGGCTCTTCGGCCAGTTCGCGGTCCGTCAGGGCGAGGCCGAGGTGCGACGCCGCCTGGCGGGGCTCGAGGAGCAGACCACCGCGATCCTGCGGGCGCTCGGCCTCCTGCCCGACGACGAGCAGGATCGCGGCGCCGACGGCGCGGGTGGCGCCCACGCAGCCGCTGCCGAACTCGCCGCGTTGCGGTCCCAGCGGTCTCCGGCCGCCATCGTCGTGCCAGCCGAGCCCGGGCCCGACGTCGCCGACCTCGCCATCACCGACTACGACAGCCTGTCGGCCTCACAGGTGGTCACCCGGCTCCCCGGCCTGACCCTCGACGAGCTCGAGGCGGTCCGGGCCTACGAGGTGGCACACCGCGGCCGCAAGACGATCCTCAACAAGATCGTCCAGCTTCAACAATGACCGCTGCGCCGGAGCGTGCCTCGGGCACGGCGCCGGAGGAGGCAGCCCGCACGGCCGTCGAGTCGGACATCCCCCAGGTGGCGGCGCTGGCCGGCGCCGCCACCGCGGAGAAGCTCGGACAGAAGGGTGGGACCCTGTGGGCGCGCCGCGAGGGCCGGCCGGCGCCGCAGGAGGAGGCCTTGCGTTCGGCCCTGGCGTGGCCGGACCATGAGGTGGCCGTGGGGACACTCGACGGGGTGGTGGTCGGCTACGGCGTGGTGCGGACCGAGACGCTGCTCGACGGCGGGATGTTGGGCGTGATCGACGACATCTACGTCGACCCCGGCGCCCGGGCCGTGGGCGTGGGCGAGACGCTGATGGACCACCTGATCGACTGGTGTCGCGCCCGGGGCTGCTTCGGGGTCGACAGCCTGGCCCTGCCGGGCGATCGGGACACCAAGAACTTCTTCGAGTCGTTCGGCCTAGTGGCCCGGGCAATCGTGGTGCATCGACCGCTCTCGTGATGGGCGGAGGCTCGCCGCGACCCGAGGTGTGCGCGGGGGCGGTGGCGGTCGTCGACGACCGGCTGCTCCTGGTGCGGCGGGCGGCGGGTCCGGGGTCGGGCCGCTGGTCGGTGCCGGGCGGGCGGGTCGAGCCCGGCGAGACGCTGAGCGCCGCAGTCGTCCGGGAGCTACGGGAGGAGACGGGGCTGCGGGCGGCCTGTGGTGACTTCGTGGGCTGGGCCGAGAGGATCGACGCCGGGCACCACTACGTGATCCTGGACTTCCTTGTCACGGTGCTCGACCCGCCCGAGCGCGCCGCTCCGGGTGACGACGCCGCCGAGGTCGCCTGGGTCCCCCTCGCCGAGGTGCCCACGTGGCCGCTGGTCGCCGGGCTCGCCGACTTCCTCACGACCCACCGCGTGCTGCCCGAGGCCTGACCGCGAGGGTTCAGTGACCCTTCCAAACGGGTGGCCGCTTCTCGATGAACGCGGTCAGGCCCTCGCGGAAGTCCTCGCTCCTGACCGCTTCAGTCATGGCGTCCATCGACATCTGCCAGCCCACCTCGTCGGGTGCCTGCGTCGCCTCGACCACCACCTGACGGCTGGCGCGGACGGCCAGGGGCGCGTTGGCGCAGATCTGCTCGGCCAACGCGATCGCAGCGTCGAGCGCCTGCCCCGGCTCGACCAGGCGGTTGACGAACCCGTGGTGGTGGGCGAGCTCCGCGGTGATGGGGTCGCCGGTGAGGGCAAGCTCCATGGCGAGGTTGAAGGGCAGCTTGCGGCCCAGCCGGAACAGCGCGCCCGCACCCGCCACCAGCGAGCGCTTGACCTCGGGGACGCCGAACGTGGCCGAGGTGGACGCCACCACCAGGTCGCACGCCAGCACGATCTCCGTCCCGCCCGCCAGGGCGGGCCCGTCGACCGCGGCGATGAGGGGTTTGGCTCGTTCGCGCCGCACGATGCCGGCGAAGCCACCCCGCTCGGTCTGCAGGTTGGCGGCGTTGCCGGCATTGATCTCCTTGAGGTCCGCGCCGGCCGAGAAAACCGGGGGCTCGCCCGTGATGATCCCGACCCAGACCCGGTCGTCGGCCTCGAGCTCGTCGATAGCGTCCTCGATGCCCTGGGCCACGGCACCGTTGACGGCATTCCGGGCCTCGGGCCGGTTGATCCTGATGACGGCGCAGGGGCCACGGCGCTCGAGCTCGACGGGCGTCGCCCGCCGCTCCTGGCCTTCGGTCGTCCCGCTCGCGGCTGGCTCACTCATGGCGCTCACCCTAGTCATCGCACTCTGACTGCAATGAATGGCTCCATCTCACGTTGCGTGAGGCGCGTTGGGCCCGGAACTCGGCGAAACCTTCGGTATGGTGAGGTGGTCGAACCGAACGATGCGGGTGGTCATGGGACACTCCAGGTCCGACAGGGGATAGGCGCCGACCCACATGGATGATGACGACTGCGGGCACCTCCAGTGCCCGTTCTGCCATGCGTACCAGGTCGAACGGCTCTACATCGGCTCATTGCACATCGACTCGTGCACTTGTGAGGCGTGCGGTGCCCGCTGGGACGAGGACATCGAGACCGGCCGGTACCGCGGACGGGGCAGCCTCGACTCGGTGATCGTCCCCCGCCAGCACTGATCCCCCGGGACGAGGGGGCGCCATGGTTGCGGCGGCGCGCCTACGGCGCGTGAGTCGGCCGTGACGGCCGTCAGGCGTCGGGCACGCCCGGGAGAACGGGCTTCAGGTCGATGACCGGCGTCCCGTCGAGGGCCTCGAGGTTGCGGACCCGCAACCGGCCCTGGTCCCTGGACACGACCTCCACGAGGTGGAGGCCGATGGGGTTGGGACGGTCGGGCGAGCGGGTGCTGAAGACCCCCACCTCCGGGGTGGCCAGGTCGTCGCGGGGGTGGGTCCGCAGCACGTCGCGGCGGGCCCGGTCGAGCCACGTCAGAACGATCACCTGGTCGCCCGGCCGGATGTCCCGCAGGCCTTCCAGCACACCCGGCATGAACTCGATGACAACTGGGTCGGGCGAGCCCTCGTTGCCCTGCTTCGGCGCCGTTGCCCGGTCGGTCAGGGGGGACCGGACCGTCCCGATCGGAGTCACGTCGTACTGCGCGTCGCTCATGGCGTGGGCACCTACCCGGCAACCATCGGCGGGGCACCCGCCTTCCTCGGGCTACCTGGTGGTCGCCTCCTGCGAGGCGCTGGCCGCGTCGGCCTCACCATCCGGGGAGCCCTCGGACGCCTCGCCTCCGGCCCCGTTCGCATCTGCGGCCGCCGGCGGCTGGGTGCGGGCCTTCCTGGCCCGGGGCGCAGCGCGCCGCGCCGGGCTGCGTGGAGTCCGGCCCGCCGATTCCGCGGGCTCGACGGCGAAGATGTGGGCGATCTCCGGAAGCCGGCTACCCAGCCGGGCCACGGTGGCGCGGAGCTCGGGCGACAGCTTCGTGGGCAACGACTGGGGAACCACCCGCCTGCGGATGGGGGAGAACGCCAGGGCGTCGAGCACCGTGGCCCACCGCTCCTGACCCGTCTCTGCGGTCAGCGCCGCCGACGCTGCCTCCACGAGCTGGTTGGCGAGGTCGCCGGGGATGGGCGCCCCCGCCTTCGGGGGCCGCGAGCTGAGCCGCAGCGCGCGCACCACGCGTCCGGCCCGGAGCGTGTCGGCGAGGTCGGCCAGCCAGGCGGCCTGCTCCTTCTCCACGCGGTCGGCCAGCGCCTCCCGCAGCTGGGCCGCCAGCGCCCGGGCCTCCTCGTCACGACCGGCGTCGCCGGCCGCATTGACGACCGAGCGCAGGTCGCGGAGGTCGAGCTCGTAGACGGCGGCGATGGCGGCCTCGGCGCGATCGCGCCAGACGGCCGCCGCGGCACGTTGGCGCAGCTCCTCGGCGACCCGGAGGAGCTGATCCGCCTTGACCTCGGTCTTGCCCTCGGCCCGCAG
>Ga0081538_10004870_pt2 | contig 10968 bp, 10 predicted proteins | sample TabmetS5T2R1_FD_71022 | JGI IMG/M metagenome (GOLD analysis project Ga0081538, IMG submission 71022) | Tabebuia heterophylla rhizosphere microbial communities from the University of Puerto Rico - S5T2R1 | ecosystem: Host-associated > Plants > Roots > Rhizosphere ...
CGAGGGTCGGGCGGTGGGGGGTGCTTGTCGAACTCTCGCTCGACGTCGGCCCAGGTGAGGTCGTGGACCGACCCGGCTTGGTCGACCGCCTTGTCGGTGTCCGAGAACTTCGACGCCCACTGGAAGAACCGGATCGTGATGATCAGCCACAGGAAGCCGCCACCCACCAGCTTCATGATGAGCCCCGCCGCCTGTTGGTCGGTGGTCACGGAGATGTCCCCGAGACGCTGGGGGATGTCGTACGCCGAGTAGACCGACCCCTCGGCGAACGTGAGCCACGCCGCCGGCACCGTCGGGACGATCGAGGTCACGAACAGGTAGAGCATCTGCGCCGGGTAGGAGATGCGCAGCTCCGGGAACGGCCCGCACACCGGGATCCACAGCAGGAACGCGGTCGACACCAGCGCGGCGTGCACGACGTAGTGGACCAACGCGTTCTCCACCGAGGTGTTGACCACCCCCGGCCAGTGGGTCAGGAGCTGCAGCGCGTTGAACGCAATCGCCGCCGGCACCGGGCGGGCGATCTTGTAGAACGCCCGCTTGACCCGGCCATGACCGAGCACCAGCCTCGCCAGCCACTCCGGGGTGGCGAGGAGGAACACCGGCGGCACCGCGAAGGTCAGCAACATGTGCTGGGTCATGTGCACGGAGAACAGGTACTCCTCGGCGATGTCGTGCACCGGCCAGTCCGAGGCGAACCACAGCAACACCACGCCCACTACCAGCCATGCGAGCTGGCTCCGGCTGATGACGGGGGTGCCGGCGGGAACGACCTTCGGCCCCACCACCCGCACGGCGTAGACCGCCAGCAGGATGACGCCCCCCACCAACAGCCACACCTCCGGGTGTGGCTGCCACCGCCAGAAGTCGGCAACCTGGGGGGTCGCCCCAGTGAGGCTCATACGAACGACCAGCCGTCCGACCAGAACTCCATGGCGGTCAGGGCGATGAGGTACACGACGACCGCCAGCACGAGGCCGAAGACGAACACGCGGCGGAACAGGGGGTTGTCGTAGCGCAGGTGCATGAAGTAGGCGACGACGACGCCGAACTTGATGATCATCAGCGGGAACAGGACCGCCACCAGCGCCCCGGTGCTGGCCTTCTCCCAGTAGTACGTCGAGACCTCGATGGCGGTGAGGACGCCGAGGACGAGTGCGACCTTGATGTACGTCCAATCGCTGGGGTGGGTGTGCTGATGGGCCTCGTGATGGGGCTCGAGCGAGGCCCCCTTGTGCTCGGTCTCGGCCGTGCTCATATCTCGAGCCTCCGTCACGGGATGAGGTACACGATCGTGAAGATCAGGATCCACACGATGTCGACGAAGTGCCAGTAGAGCCCGAAGATCTCGACCGTCTCGGCCCGGTCGGGGCCGAGCCTGCCCCGCAACGACATGACGAACATCGCCATCAGGAACATGATCCCGACGCTGACGTGCACGCCGTGGAAGCCGGTGAGGGTGTAGAAGGCGGACCCCAAGATGTTGGTGGTGTAGCCCAGGCCCTCCTTCACGAAGCTCGTGAACTCGTAGACCTGGCCACCGATGAAGACCGATCCCAGCAGGGCGGTGGTGCAGAGGAAGATGCGGCACCGGCGCACGTCGCCCCGATGGATCGCGCCCACCGCCAGCGCCATGGTCAGCGAGCTGAACAGGAGGACGAAGCTCGACACCGACGTGAACGGGATGTCGAAGATGTTCGCCGGGTCCCGGAGCTCGACCGGGCCGCTGATGCTGCGGTGCCGCAGCAGCAGGTAGGTGGAGATCAGGGCGCCGAACAGCAGACAGTCCGACCCCAGGAACACCCACATCGCCAGCTTCTCGTTGGAGATGCCGGTGCTGGTGGCGTGGCTGGCCATGTCGGGCTCGGCGTCGGCGATGGGTCCGTGGATGGCGGTGTCAGCCATCGGCGCCGCCCTCTCCCTCGGCCGCGGGCTCGCCGCTCGCAGACGCAGTGCTGCTGACGCCGACGGCCTCGGCCTCGTCGGCGGCCCCGGCGCCGGTGTCGGACTCCCCCTGCGACTCCGGCTCGTCCTCGTGGCCGTCGCCCGCATGCTCATGGCCGTCGTCGTGCCCGTCGCCGTGGGGGCCGTGAGGCCCGTGCGCCTCGGGATCGTCCGACGGCTCGTAGCCGAAGCCGAAGCCCGCCAGGATCACCAGGACCCCGCCGGCGGCGGCGATCCCCAGGTTGAAGATGAGACCGTAGGCGATGATCGGCAGCGCCACCGCCAGCACCAGGGGCCAGTACGACGGCGACGGCATGTGCACGCCGGTGCCGTCCCCGGGCTGGGCCACCTCGGCCCCGGTGGCGACCCGCACGACCTTGCCGTCGGCGTTCTCCTGGTACTTGCGGTGCCAGAACTCGTCGAGGTGCGACACGGTGGGCACGGTGTCGAAGTTGTGGGACGGGGTGGGCGACTGCACCATCCACTCGAGGCTGCGGGCGTCCCACGGGTCGGGCCCGGGGTCGACCGGGTTCGTGCGGTGGGCCCGCCAGCTCACGAGGATGTTCGCGACGAACACCAGCATCGCCGCGGCGATCAGGAACGACCCGATGGTCGCCACCATGTTCCAGAACTCGAAGCCGTAGTCGGCGATGTAGGTGTGCATCCGACGGGGCATGCCCTGCAGGCCGAGGATGTGCATCGGGCCGAACGTCAGGTTGAACCCGATGAGGATCAACCAGAAGTGCCACTTCCCGATCCTGTCGCTGAGCGTGAAGCCGAACACCTTGGGCCACCAGAAGTACATGCCCCCGAGGAAGCCCATGAGGGCGCCGCCGAAGAGCACGTAGTGGAAGTGGGCGACGATGTAATAGGTGTCGGTCTGCTGGGTGTCGGCGGGCGCGACGGCATGGGTGACGCCGGACAGCCCGCCGATGGTGAACATCGTGACGAGGCCGATGGCGAACAGCATCGGCGTCGTGAACCGCAGCCTGCCGCCCCACATGGTGGCCATCCAGTTGAGGATCTTCACTCCCGTGGGCACGGCGATGAACATCGTCGACAGGGAGAAGGCCGCCACGGAGATCGGTCCCATGCCGGAGGCGAACATGTGGTGCGCCCACACGCCCCAGCCCATGAAGCCGATGGCGATGCCAGAGAACACCATGAACGGGTAGCCGAAGATGGGCTTGCGCGAGAACACGGGGATGATCTCGGAAACGATCCCGAACGCCGGGAGGATGAGGATGTAGACCTCGGGGTGGCCGAAGATCCAGAACAGGTGCTCCCACAGGAGCGGGTCGGCGCCGGCCGAGACGTTGAAGAAGTTGGCGTCGAACAGCCGGTCGAACGTGAGCAGGAACAGCGCCACCGAGAGGACCGGCAGGGCGAACACCAGCAGCAGCTGGGTGACGAGGCCCATCCACGTGAAGACCGGCATCTTCATGAGCGTCATCCCGGGCGCCCGCATGTTGAGCACGGTCACCACCAGGTTGATGGCGCCCGCCAGCGAGGCGATGCCGGTCATCTGCAGTCCGAGGGCGTAGAAGTCCATCCCGTGGCCCGGTGAGAACACGACACCGGTGTTGGGCGCGTAGGCGAACCATCCGCCGTCGGAGCCCCCGCCCAGGAACCAAGACGTGTTGAGGAACAGGCCGCCGGCCAGGAACAGCCAGAAGCTGAACGCGTTGAGGCGGGGAAAGGCGACGTCGCGGGCGCCGATCTGCAGCGGCATGAGGTAGTTCATGAACGCCGCGCCCAGCGGGATGACGACCAGGAAGATCATCGTCACGCCGTGCATGGTGAAGAGCTGGTTGTAGAGGTCCGCGGAGTACAGGTCCTGCCCCGGCGCGGCCAGCTGCGCCCGGATGAACAGGGCCTCGATGCCCCCGAGCAGGAAGAAGAACATCGCCGCGCCCCCGTAGAGGACGCCGATGCGCTTGTGGTCGATGGTCGTGAGCCAGCTGCGCCACCCGGTGGTCGCCTGGGGCCTGGTGAAGACCCCCAGTGGGCGAGGGGTAGCGGCGGCGCCCGGCGGCAGCTCGGGAAGCGTGGTCGGTCGTTCGACGATCGCCATCGGTACCTAGTGAGGGTCGATTCCGCCGCTAGCGGCTCGGTTGTCCATGTTCGTACCCCGTGTGCAAGTCATCCGCGAAATCGACCCTCAACCCTTACACCTATTCCAGCGTCTCGAGGAAGGCGACCAGTTGGTCGATCTGCTCCTCGGACAGGTTCAGGTTGGGCATCCCGCGACCCTGCTCGCCGGCCTCGACCTCCTCGGGGGTGACCGGGGCCATCGGCTTTGCTGCCGGCGGGTCTCGCAGCCACGCCTCGAGGGCCGCCCGGTCGAGCACCCCGCCGTTGGCGGTGCCGATCTCGTCGGCCTCGACGATGCCGTCGCCGTCCAGGTCCTCCCAGAGGTCGAACGTGGCGCCGGCGAAGGCGCCGCGGGTGGCGAAGTGCGTGAGGTCCGGCGCATTCTCGGACACCAGCTGTGCCATGCCGTCCCCCCCGTCCTCGAACTGCTCGTCGTTGATGCCCCGGGCCAGGTGGCAGACGGAGCACTGGCCGGCGAACAGCTCGGCACCCGCGGCCGCAGCCTCGTCGGTGGGCTCGTCGGCCTCGGCCTGCTGGTCCTCGAGCCAACTCTCGAACTCGTCCGGCGGGAGCGCCACGACCCGCTGCCGCATGTAGGCGTGGGACAGGCCGCAGAACTCGGTGCACTGGCCGACGTAGGTGCCGGGCTCGTCGGCGTTGATCATGAGGGAGTGCCGGCGCCCGGGCACGGCGTCCTTCTTGCCGTTGAGCCTGGGGATCCAGAACGAGTGGATCACGTCGCGGGAGGTGACCTCCAGGTCCACGTTCTGGCCGGCCGGGACGACCAGGTCGTTGGCGGTCAGCACGTCCTCGTCGGTGAACTCGCCGTCGCCGTCGGTGTCGTACGTGTACTCCCACCACCACTGCTGACCGGTGACCTGCACGGTGAGGCCGTCGTCCTGGGTGTCGTTGATGTCGAACAGCGTGGCCAGGGTGGCGAAGGACACGAAGCCGAGCAGCAGGGCGGGCAGGACGGTCCAGCCGATCTCGAGCTTGGTGTTGCCATGGGTCTGGCCCGGCAGCTCGTCGGGGTCGTCGTCCTTGCGCTGGCGAAACTTGAGGACCAGGTACAGGACACCGAACTCCACCAGCACGAAGACGACGGCGGCGACGATGAAGACCGGGTTGACCAGGTTGTCGATCTTGCGGGCGATCGGGCCCGCCGGCTCGAGCGTGTCCTGGGGCGCGTCGGACGCGCAGGCGCCGAGCAGCAGGAGCAGCGGCGCCACGAGGGCCAGCGCCCGGCGGGACCGGGGGCGCTGTCGCGTCTGTCGCCCGGCTCTCATCCGCCCTCCTCGTGGGTCGTGCCCTCCGCACCGGGCTCGTGGAACTCTCGCTCACCGGAGACCGCGCCGGCGATCCCCAGCCCGATCACCACCAGGGCGGCCACCAGCACGACGCCGACGATGACATTGGTGCTGATCCGGGGCCGGGACGCGAAGAAGAAGCCGACCAGGATGATGGCCCCGGCGATGCCGATGCCGACCCAGACCGCGGCATCCGCCGACAGCGACAGGAAGAGCCGCGAGAAGGCCGCCACCACCACCCCGATGCCCAGGAGGCCGGCGGCCGGGAACTCGATGGGGTTCATGAGGCGGTTGCGGATCTGGCGGTTGGTGGCGGGATCGCCGGTGGCGTGGTCGGCCCAGGCCTGCACCGCCCACTCGACCAGCACCACCCCCAGGGCCACCAGGCCGATGACGAAGAGGACCGGCGATGCGACCAGCCCGATGACCACGAGGGCCACTCCGAACGCCGTCACGGCCGGCCAGTAGCTCGGGGCAGCCGGGATGGCGGGCGGCACGGTCTCGGTGCCCGCCACCTGTGCTTCCGCCAGGGCCTCGGCGTCCCGTACGGCCAGCGACAGCGCGCCCAGGAACAAGCTGATGAACCCGGCGGTGACCAGCACGCCGTAACCGAAGTGGTCGCCGACGCCGCCCTTGTAACCCATCGTGAGCGGGCCGACGCCGTTGCCGCCCGTGGTCCAGCCGTAGGCGACGGCCAGCACCAGCGAGACGAAGCCGAGGCCGAAGAACCACTTGGATCCGGTGGTGATCACTGGTGCGCCTTCACTTGGTGATCGTGATCCCGTACCAGACCGCGCCGTAGACGGCGACGGTCACGTACCAGTACAGGGCGGCGGCCGCGGCGCCCTCGGCGGCTCGGCCCGTGAGCTGGCCGCCCAGCGCGCGGAACGCCATGACCGCCAGGAACAGCAGGCCCACGCCGGCCATGGCGACATGCAGGCCGGTGATCGTGAAGATGAGCAGCGCCTGCGTCGAGCTGGTGGCGCCCACGCCGAATTGCTGCCAGCCGTACACCACGGTGGGGATGTACGCGATGCCGAGGAGGATGCTGAGCCCGAACGCCAGGTACGCGTGCACCCGGTCGTCGTTGCGCAGCGAGTAGACGGCCCAGGCGACGGTCACGGCGGACATCAGCAGCGTGACCATCCCCATGTTGCCGGGCGAGAGCTGGACGTTGGCGTCCTCGGGCAACCAGCGCTCGCCGCCGGCGATGACATCGGCGCGCATGCTCGTGTACACGGCCACCAGCGCGAGCAGCAGCATCGCTGCGGCCCCGGACGCCAGGGCGGCGCCGACCAGCAGGACCCGCGGCCGGGGCGGCTCGGCGGCGGGCGCACCGGCGAAGACCTCGATGTCGGCGGACGTGGTGGCCATCAGGCGGACGCCTCCGCGCTCTCGCTGGCGCTCGCCGACGCAGCGGCGTAGCGGGCGTCGTACAGCGGCGCCTCGGACGTGACCCCGGGAAGGCTGGCGAAGTTGCCGACGGGCGGCGGCGAGGTGGTGGCCCACTCCAGCGTGTGGCCTTCCCAGGGATCGTCGGCCACCGCCCGGCCCCGCTTCGGTGCCAGCAACGCGGCGGCGACCGCCAGCGCTCCCGCCACCGCCACCGCCAGCCCGACGGCGGCGACCAGGTTCAGCGTCTCCACGGTGTCGATCTCGCTGACCCCGGCAGTGGCGTCGAGGGCGATGGAACGGGGCTGGTCGTAGAGCCCGGCGATGCCGTACGTCACCGCAGCCACGCCGGCCCCGAGCGTCAGCAACGTGGCGCCGAGCCGGACCAGCCCGTCGGGCAGGAGCTTCCCGTAGATCTTGGGGGCCCAGAAGGCGAGCCCGGCGGCTGCGGCCACCAGCGTCCCGAGCACCATGAGGAGCTCCTGGCCGCTCGCCCACGTGGTGGTGAGGACGTTCGCCTCCTCGATGACGGTGACGGCGCCGGCCGCCACGCCCCCGCCGATGAGGAGGCCGGAGAACAGCGCCAGGATCAGCGGCGTGCCGAGGCGGACCCGGCCCCTCCCCAGTGTCGCCGCCCACAGCCCCAGCAGGCCGACGACCGGGACGAGGGCGAGGAAGCCGACGGCGATCCAGACGCCGTCGTAGAGCCAATCGGTCGGGTCGGATTGGCCGTCGACGCTGAAGCCGATCTGCGCCCATGCGCCGAACGCCAGGGCACCGAACAGTCCGATCAGCGCCATCGCCGTGGTGTGGCGGTGGTGGCGCCGGCGGGCGAACACCGGGACGACGTCGGCGATGATCCCGAGTGCGGGCACCGCGAAGACGTAGACCGTCGGCTGCCAGAAGCTCCAGGCGATGCGGTCGTACACGCCGTCGGACCCACCGAGGAACTGCTGGCCGTACCGCAGGTCGACGTAGACGAGCAGCATCACGGCCGCCAGCACCGGCAGCGTCAGCAGCCACACCGTGCCGCCGACCACCATCGACCACGAGAACAGGGGCGTGCGGCGCAGGGTCATCCCCGGTGCCCGCAGGGTGAGGACCGTGGTGACCACCGAAACGGTGGCGACCGCGAGCGCCACCAAGAGGGCGATGAAGGCGGCGACGAAGAGGGCGACCGCCTCGCCGTCGTTGCCGAAGGGGCCGCCATCGAGGGCGTAGGCGGCCAGGATGACGCCGCCGGACGCAAGGAACGTCCAGTAGGCGGCGGCGCTGGCTCGGGGGAACGCGACGGTCGAGGCACCGACCTGCAGGGGCACCACCGCGGTCGCGAGCCCGATCAGCAACGGCAGGATGCCGAGGAACACGGCCGCTGTCGACTGCAGTGTGAACAGCTGTCGCACGACGTCGCTGTCGACCACCTCGAAGCCCGACAGGTCGACCCGCTCGAAGCCCACCAGCACCGCGACCACACCGGCCATGAGCAGGAACAGGAGCGACGTGCCGACGAACAGCTTGCCGACCGTGCGTGGATCACCGGAGCCGACGACCGCCGCGAGCCCAGTCGGCGGCGTCGACGGAGCCGGGCCGGCAGGCGCTTCGACGACGTCGCGAGGAGCTTCGGTCACAGTCACGAGAGCATCTCTTGGCTGGTCGACCGTGCGAGCGCCAGCGAGCCGGACGACGATGGGGTGCGGGGGCGCAGCCCCCGAGGAGTTGCAGTCATGCGTGCACCCAGAGCAGGAGACGGGTCCGGCTCGGGAATCTAGTCACATGCGCTGTTGGCCCGCGAAATGCCAGGTCAACGTTCAAGCCCCTCCTCCCCACCACCTATAGCCCCGAGCGCACCAGCTGGTCGAGGGCGATGGCGCCGAACAGAAGCGTGATGTAGGTGATCGACCACGTGAACACCCGCATGGCCGCCTGCGGCGAGCTGTCACGCAGCAGGCCCACCGCCAGCCACGTGAACACGGCGCCGAGCGCCAGCGCGGCGGCGATGTAGATGTCGCCCATGTCCGCGACCGGCGCGAACACCAGGGTGAGTGCCCACAGCAACAGGGTGTAGAGGACGATCCGCACCGCCGTGGTCCGCAGGCTGGCCACCACCGGCAGCATCGGCACGTGCGCCCGGGCGTAGTCGTCGCGGTAGCGGATGGCGAGCGCCCAGAAGTGTGGCGGCGTCCAGTAGAAGATCACGGCGAACAGGACCACCGGCGGCCAGTCGAGCGAGTTGGTCACGGCCGTCCACCCCACGAGCACCGGCACGGCGCCGGCCGCGCCGCCGATGACGATGTTGCTGGCCGACGAGCGCTTGAGCCACAGCGTGTAGACGAACACGTAGAACAGGCAGGCTGCGACCGCCAGCGCCGCCGAGAGCAGGTTGACGGTCGCCCACAGGAAGGCGAACGCGGCCAGCTCGATCCCGATGGCGAACGTGAGCGCGGCACGGGCGGTGAGCCGGCCGCTCGCGAGGGGACGGTTCCGGGTGCGCACCATCACCCGGTCGATGTCACGGTCGGCCACCATGTTCATGGCGTTGGCGCCGCCGGCGGCCAGCGTGCCCCCCAGGACGGTGGCGGCGACGAGCCAGGGCGACGGCAGGCCCTGCTCGGCCACGATCATCGTGGGCACGGTGGTGACCAGCAGGAGCTCGATGATCCGCGGCTTGGTGAGGGCCACGTAGTCCCCGACGGTGTCGAGCAGCCGGCGCGACACGACCGCGGCTGCCTCGGGGGACGTCAACACCCGAGCGACTCTACGACCGCACCCGCGAGCGGGGCCAAAGCCGGCCCCACCCGGAAACGTGCCGCGGGATCGGTCGCCATGGCCACCGATTCCGCGGCGGGAATCGTTCACTCCTACCCTGGGCGGGCGTGCGGCTTCCCGAGCTGTCCCCCCGGGCCTACCGGTACGTCGTGGCGGCCACGCTGGCGTCGCTGGTCTTCATCATGGTGACCGGCGCCGCCGTCCGGCTGACCGACTCGGGGCTGGGGTGCTCGACCTGGCCGTCGTGCGAGCCCGACAGCTTCACGCCCCGCTCGGCGTCGGACACCCACGGCATGGTGGAGTGGGTCAACCGGCTCATCACCGGGGCGGTGGGCCTGTTCACGCTCGCGGCGGTCGTGGGGGCCCGGGCCCGCCGGCCCTACCGCGACGACCTGTTCCGGTGGTCGCTCGGCCTGCCCGCCTGGGTGTTCGCCAACGCCCTCGTGGGCGCGTTGGTGGTCTGGCTCCACCTGTCGCCGGCGTCGGTCATCGGGCACTTCGTGCTGTCGCTGGCCGCGGTCTGGAACGCCGTGGTCCTCTATGAGCGCGCCGGCGAGGAGCCCGCTGCGGACGGCGGCCGCCGGACGCTGGCCACCGGCAGCATGGTCGCGGCCAGCCGGCTGCTCCTGGGGGCGGCCGGCGTCGTCATCCTGACCGGAACGCTGGTGACCGGCAGCGGTCCCCACGCGGGCGACGAGCGCGCCGACCGGATCGACATCGCGCTGGACGACGTGGTGCGGATCCACGGCGCCGCCATGATCCTGTTCCTCGGCGTGACCCTGGCGGTGCTCTGGATGGCGCGCGACGGCGACGCCGACGCACGGGTCGTCGCCCGCCTTCGCCAGTTGCTCGTGGTGCTCGTGGCCCAGGCGGGCATCGGCTACTGGCAGTACTTCACCGACGTGCCGGCGGTCCTCGTGGGGTTCCACGTCTTCGGCGCGGCTTTGGTCTGGATCGCCGTGCTGCGGGTCTGGTTCTCGCTCTCCGAGCCCGCCACCGCGTCGATCACCGGCGTTCCGCCCGCCGGGATTGCGCGATCCGACCCCACGGACGGTGGCGTCGACCGAGCCGTCGATACCCTGCGGACGGGCGCGCGAGAATAGGGGCGATGCCGATAGCAGGCCCGCCCCTGCAGGTGGAACCCGTCGAGACCGACCAGCCGGTTGGAGACACCGACGTCGACCCCGACCAGCCCTGGGTCGTGATCGTCTGGAACGATCCGATCAACCTGATGTCCTACGTCACGTACGTCCTGCAGAAGCTGTTCGGATATCCCTTCGAGGTGGCCGAGAAGCTCATGCTCCAGGTGCACTACGAGGGCCGGGCGGTCGTGTCCAACGGCCCCCGCGAGAAGGCCGAGCTCGACGTGTTCCGCCTGCACGAGCACGGCCTCTGGGCCACCATGCAGCAGGATTGAACCCTGATGCCGCGGAGCACGATGACAGGACGAGGGTCACTCACAGAC
>Ga0081538_10005839_pt1 | contig 10967 bp, 13 predicted proteins | sample TabmetS5T2R1_FD_71022 | JGI IMG/M metagenome (GOLD analysis project Ga0081538, IMG submission 71022) | Tabebuia heterophylla rhizosphere microbial communities from the University of Puerto Rico - S5T2R1 | ecosystem: Host-associated > Plants > Roots > Rhizosphere ...
CGCAACTTCGTGCATGTCGACGACCTGGTATCGGCGATCATCGCCGCGATCGACAATCCGCGCGCGGAGCGGCAGCTGTTCAACATCTGCATGGACCGACCGGTCGACTATGGCGAGGTGGCGAACTATCTCAAGCGCACCCGCGGCCTCGATTCCATCGACATTCCGAGCCAGTACCACTCGAACTGGATGGACAACAGCAAGGCCAGGTACCTGCTGGGTTGGCAACCGAACTACGACCTGGAGATGCTGATCGACTCGGCCTGGACCTACGAGCGTTCCAAGAACGATCCTCGCAAGGTCTGGTATCCGGGCTGATCGTATGTGGCGGGCACGTTGTGCCCGTGGGTTGAAGAACGTCTGTGTGCAACGGGAGGAATGAATGAAGAAACTATCGCTACTCATCGCCGCGGCGGCTCTGGCGCTCAGCGCCGGACCGGCCCTGGCAAAGAAGCAGCTCGTCATCGTGGTGAAGGGCCTCGACAATCCGTTCTTCGAGGCGATCAACCAGGGCTGCCAGAAGTGGAACAAGGAGAACGCCGACTCCGAATACGAGTGCTTCTACACCGGTCCGGCCTCGACCTCCGATGAGGCGGGCGAAGCGCAGATCGTGCAGGACATGCTCGGCAAGGCGGACACCGCGGCGATCGCCATCTCGCCGTCCAATGCCAAGCTGATCGCCCAGACGATCAAGACCGCCAATCCGACGATTCCGGTCATGACCCTCGATGCCGACCTGGCGGCCGAGGATTCGGCGCTGCGCAAGACCTATCTCGGTACCGACAACTACCTGATGGGCTATCGCATCGGCGAATACATCAAGAAGCACAAGCCGAATGGCGGCACGGTCTGCACCATCCAGGGCAACCCGGGCGCCGACAACATCCTGCGGCGCGCGCAGGGCACCCGTGACGCGCTGAGCGGCCAGAAGGGCCTCCCGGCGCTGAAGGGCGAAGGCGGATGGACCGAAGTGGCCGGCTGTCCGGTCTTCACCAATGACGACGGCGCGAAGGGCGTGCAGGCGATGACCGACATCCTGGCGGCCAATCCGAAGCTCGATGCCTTCGCGGTCGAGGGCGGCTGGCCGCTGTTCGGCGCGCCACAGCCGTACCGCGATCTGTTCAAGCCCTACGCTGACCGGATCGCCAGCGGCGATTTCGTCATCTCCGCCGCGGACACCATCGGCGACGAAGTGGCGATCGCCCGCGAGGGCCTGGTGACGGCACTCGTCGGCCAGCGGCCGTTCGAGATGGGCTACAAGGCCCCGGCGGTCATGATCGACCTGATCGAGGGCAAGGCGGTCGAGGATCCGGTGTTCACCGGCCTCGACGAATGCACCAAGGACACGGTCGACACCTGCATCCAGAAGTAAGATCGTATCTCCAAACTGTCACGAAGGGCGCCTGGAAACAGGCGCCCTTTTTGTTGGCTTTTTCACGTCGATCGAATCGTCATCGACATCTGATTCTTCCATCCGCCGGACGCGCTGCGTGAAAGCCACGCGATTTCAGTGAGGTGGCGTCCGAGAGGCTACTGCCAATTATTGTCACTGGGCTGAGGTAGAACTTAGCGCATGGAAAGAAGCGAGAGAGCAGCGTTCGATTTGAAGGAGCAGGTCATGTCTCAGATGATTTCATCCAGGTCCGATGGCTTCCAGGCGCAGTCGCGGAGCGAGCCTGTCGGCTTCCTGTTGGCCTTTCCGCTGGCGGTGCTGCGCACTGTGCGGCAGGCCTGGAACACGCACGCCGATCGCAAGCTGCTGGCGGAGCTGAGCGATCATCAGCTGCGGGACATCGGCATCCGGCGCGAACATATTCCGCACATCGCCCGGCATGGCTGGGATATCTAGGTCCGGCGGGCATATTGAAACGATGCCCATGCAGCATCGCGAATATGAGGTAGAAGGCAAGCGCTGAAGGCGCTTGTCAGAACCCGGTCAACCGTACACGCTGCCGTGAATTGTAGGCACCCGGTGAGAGGCTAAGTTGCCTATGATCAGGTGCCTCGATTCACAGGCAGACGTATGGCGGAGCAGGCAGTAGCACGGTTGAATCCTTACCTGCCATGGCTTGACCATGGCGGGCGGTTGTCGCCTTTCAAGACCGCGATATTCACGCTGTTGTTTCTGCCAGGCGTTTATGTGGCTTGGCAGCTCGCGACGCATGGTTATGCGCGACCCTACATCCTCGCCAACCACGATCTCGGCGACTGGGCGATCCGGTTTTTGTTCGTTGCACTGGCGGTGACGCCGCTGCGGCAATCCCTTGGACTGCCGCGGCTGATCCAGGTGCGGCGCATGATCGGCGTCGCGGCCTTCTGCTATGCGCTGGCGCATTTCGTGTTTTTCGCGCTCGACAAGTCGCTGCAGCTTGGCGTGGTCGCGCACGAGATTGTGCTGCGCTACTACCTGACCATCGGCTTCATCGGACTGCTGATCCTGCTGGCGCTGGCGGCGACCTCGACCGACGGCATGATCCGACGGATGGGCGGAAAGAGATGGGCGGCGTTGCATCGGCTGGTCTATGGCGCCAGCGCGCTCGCGGTCGTGCATTTCTTCATCCAGTCCAAGGCGGACGTGGCGGAACCCTTCGTGATGGGCGGTCTGTTCCTGTGGCTGATGCTATGGCGCGTCCTGTCGCACTATGGCCTGCTGCCGCGCGGCGCGCGTACGGTCCTGGTGCTGGTTCTCCTGACGGTGGTCGCGGCTGTCGCAACGGCAGGGGCGGAGGCGCTCTATTACCACCTCAAGAACGGCGTCGATGTGATGCGCGTTCTCGCCACCAACTGGTCGATGGGGATCGGGGTGCGGCCGTCCTGGATCGTCGGCGCAGTTGGCCTGACGGTGGCGCTGGGTGCGGCTTTGCGGCCACTCTGGGCACGGCCATCTGGCGGCCAACGACGGGCCGCCGCAGCCTGAAACCCGTAGTCCTAACGTTTCCTTAATGCCGGCTGGGCTTTGCTAGGGGTCCTAGGACAGGACTTGGCCAATGCAGGAAACCTGGGACGTCTCGGCCCTGATCGACAAGGGCACGCGGATTCACGAAGCGCGCGGCATGACCATGCAGCATCTGGGCATGGAGCTGCGGCACATCGCGAACCGGGCGTTCATCGATTTCGTCACACCGGCGCAGCGCGCCTGGTTCCGGCGCTGCATGGCGAAGGTCACGGCGGGCGAGGAGCTTGGCATCATCACGACCGAACTGCAGACCGGCGCGGTGGCGCCGCAGCCGTTCTTCATGACCGCGCGGCCGGCGAAGGCCGAGGGCAAGTGGTGGCTGATGCTGACCACCAACCTGCCGGAAGCCATGCGGCCGGAAGTCCGCAAGCCGGACAAGCCGGCCTTGGCGTCCGGCCATGAATTCATGCTGATGGTGGAAAGCGCCGCCCAGCAGATGGGCGAGCGGCTGGACCTGATGCGGCTGAACGCGTCGATCCTGGGCGACGAGGCAGCAGCGTCGGCCGAGACGCGCGCCACCCTGCAGGCCGAGTTCGACCAGATCGTGCTCAGCGACGCCTATGACGGCATCGCCTCGCGCACCGGCGCCGGCGAATACCTGCTGCTGCGCGACCGCGAGGCATCGTCCAGTACGCTCCTGGCGAAGCTGGGTGCGGCGGCGGAGAGCCGCTCGATCCCGCAATCACAGCTGGGGCTCGAAGCCAACTCGCTGCAGCTGTCGACGCTCGGCCCGAATCTCAATCCCGCCAGCATCCGCCGGGCAGCCGACAATCTGCGGCACGCCGACCGGCCCGTGCAGGAGTGGGAAGGGGTCGTCATGGAGCAGCCGTTCTGGCTGCGTCCTGCCATCCTGATCGCCGGGCTGGCGGTGATCGGCGGCATTGCCTGGCTGGTGGTCTGAACGGCCTGTCGCCTTCCTAGAACTTCCGCGCCTGCACGATGTTGGCGAGGATCGTGGTCTCGCCCAGCGCCTTGCATGCCTCGATCCGGTGCAGGCCGCTGACCAGCACGTAGCGCGCCTTGTCCGGCCGCACCAGGATCGGCGTTTCCAGTCCCTTGTCGGCGATGCTCTCGGCCAGCGCCGTCACCTTGGCCGGATCGACCGGCTTGCGAAGCGCCTGCGGCACGTAGATTTCCGCGATCTTGATGCTGACTGGCTTCACCGGCCCTCCGAGTCCCGAAACAAGTGTATGGGCAATCGCAAACCTCCGGCAACCAGCCGGTGACATTCCTTTCGCAAGCTTGCCCCAACGTCTAGCAATACGGGCAAATATTCCGGAGAGGACGCGGAACAGCGCGGCGGCGCGCCGCGTTATTCGACGAGCGGGGAGAGGGCATCGGACCAATACCAGGGAGGAACAGATGCTCCGGATCGTCGCCCTTGCGGCAGCCACCCTTGTTGCACAGCTCAGTTTCACCGCCGGCGCCCGGGCGGAGGTGACCGTTTCGATCTCCTGCAGCTCGCTCGGCATCGAGCAGCAGCTGTGCCAATCGGGCAGCGAGGCCTGGGCCAAGAAGACCGGCAACAAGGTCAAACTGGTGGCGACGCCGGCTGACGCCAACGAGCGGCTGGCGCTCTACCAGACCCTGCTGGCGGCGCAGGCCAAGGATATCGACGTGTTCCAGATCGACGTGATCTGGCCCGCGATCCTGGCGCCGCACCTGGTGGACCTCAGCCCGGTCGTCTCCGAGCAGGACCGCGCCGACCATTTCAAAGTCCTGGTCGACAACGACACGGTCGACGGCAAGCTGGTGGCGGTTCCGTGGTTTGTCGATGCCGGCCTGCTCTACTACCGCAAGGACCTGCTGGAGAAATACGGCAAGCCGGTGCCGGCGACCTGGAGCGAGCTCACCGAAACGGCGAAGGCCGTGATGGAAGGAGAAGCCCAGGCCGGCAATTCGGTCGTGCAGGGATATGTGTGGCAAGGGCGAGCCTACGAAGGTCTCGCCTGCAACGCGCTGGAGTGGATCGCGAGCTATGGCGGCGGCAGCATCGTCGACCTGGAAGGCAAGGTGACGATCGACAATCCGCAAGCGGCGCAGGCGCTGGAGATGGCGAAGGGCTGGATCGGCACCATCTCGCCCAAGGGCGTGCTGTCGTACGCCGAAGAGGAATCGCGCGGCGTGTTCCAATCCGGCAACGCGGTGTTCATGCGCAACTGGCCGTATGCCTGGGCGCTGGCGAACGCCGCCGACAGCCCCGTCAAGGGCAAGGTCGGTGTCGCCGTACTGCCGAAGGGCGATGGACCCGATGCGCGCAACGCGGCGGCGCTCGGCGGGCAGAACCTTGCGGTGTCGAAGTATTCCGCGCACCCGAACGAAGCGGCCGACCTGGTGCGCTACCTGACCTCGGCCGAGGAGCAGAAGCGGCGCGCGCTCGAAGGCTCGTTCAATCCCACGCTGCGCAGCCTCTATACGGACCAGGAAACCGTCGCGGCCAATCCGTTCTACAAGGACTTCCTGCCGATCATGGAAAGCGCGGTGGCGCGGCCCTCGACCGTGACGGGGCGGCGCTACAACCAGGTTTCCAGCGCATTCGTGCGGACCGTGCATGGCGCGCTGTCGGGCGAGGGAACGGCCTCGGCAACCCTGGTGGACCTCGACAAGGAGCTGGAGCGGCTCGGTCGCAACGGCCGCTGGTAGGCTCGCCGCGGCATGTCCGCCATTCACCAGAGCCCGGCGCGAGAGCGAATCGATCTCGCGCCGGCTGCCGCGTCGCGCGGTCCTGGCCCGACGCTGGAGCAGCAGCGCTCGCGCGTCGCGTGGCTGTTTGTCACGCCGATGCTGGTCGCGGTGACCTTGGTGGCGGCCTGGCCGCTGGGACGCACCATCGCCTTCAGCTTCACCGATGCCTATCTGGACGATCTCGACAACTGGGTCGTCATCGGGTTTGCCAACTACGTCGCGCTGTTCCAGGACCCCCTGTGGTGGCGGGCGGTCGGCACCACCGCGGCCTTCACGATCGTCTCGGTCGGGCTCGAGACTCTGCTCGGTCTTGCGATCGCGCTGACGCTGAACGCGCACATGCCGGGGCGCGGATTGCTGCGCGCCGCGGTGCTGATCCCGTGGGCGATCCCGACCGTGATCTCCGCCAAAATGTGGGGCTGGATGCTGCATGACCTGTACGGCGTGGTGAATGCAGCATTGCTCAAGCTCGGCCTGATCGACGCGCCCTGGGCCTGGCTGGCGGAGCCGGAGCTCGCCTTCGCCGCGGTGGTTGCTGTCGACGTGTGGAAGGCGACGCCGTTCATGACGTTGCTGATCCTGGCGGCGCTGCAGGTGCTGCCGCGCGAGATCTATCAGGCGGGGAAGATCGATGGCGCGTCGCCGATCAAGATGTTCCTGCGCGTGACCCTGCCGCTGATCCGGCCGGCGTTGCTGGTTGCGATCATCTTCCGCGGGCTCGATGCCATGCGCGTGTTCGACGTGATCTATGTGCTGACCGGCAACAATCCGGCGACCACCACTATGTCGGTCTATGCGCGCCAGCAGCTGGTCGAGTTCCAGGATGTCGGTTATGGCTCGGCCGCGGCGACGGCGCTGTTCCTGGTCGTCGCGCTCGCGACCGCCATCGTCATAACTGTCGGCCGCGTGAACGTTGGCGGAGAGCGCCGATGATCCGCAAGCGCCTCGGCCGGATCGCATTCTACCTCCTGATTGCCGGGATCATCTTCTATGCGGTGTTCCCGTTCTATTGGGCGATCGTCTCGTCGCTCAAGACCGGCAGCAGCCTGTTCCAGGTCGAATTCTGGCCGAGCAATCCGACGCTCGAGAACTACATCGCGCTGTTCCAGGAGCAGCCGTTCGCGCGCAATATCATCAATTCGCTGATCGTCGCGGTGGTGGCGACCGGCATCTCGCTGTTCCTGGCGCTGACAGCGGCCTATGCGCTCGGCCGCATCCGGTTCCGCGGACGCACGTCCATGTTGCTCGTCATCCTCAGCGTGTCGATGTTTCCGCAGATTGCGGTGTTGTCGGGACTGTTTGAGCTGATCCGCACGCTCGGGCTCTATGACACCCTGGCAGGCCTGGTACTCTCGAACCTCATCCTGACCATTCCATTCGTTACCTGGGTGCTGACCACCTTCATGCGCGAGATGCCGCGCGAGCTGGAGCAGGCGGCGATCATCGACGGCGCCAACGATTGGCGGATCCTGACGCGGGTGTTCCTGCCGATCATGGGACCGTCCCTGTCGGCGGCTGGCCTGCTCGCTTTCATCCTGGCGTGGAACGAGTTCATGTTCGCACTGACCTTCACGCTGTCGACCGATCAGCGCACGGTGCCGGTCGCGATCGCCCTGATCTCCGGCGCGACCGCCTATGAGCTGCCATGGGGCCGGGTGATGGCGGCCTGCGTCATCGTGACGGTGCCGCTCATCATCCTGGTGCTCGTGCTGCAGCGCTACATCATTTCCGGCCTGACGGCCGGCGCGGTGAAAGGCTGACTTAGTGGTCGCATTTTCTACGCCGAACCGGCATCCACTTCGGCGGAAAATGCTCTAGCCACGATCCAGCGCGCGGATCAGCCGGTCATAGAGCGGAGGCGGCAACAGGCGCATCAACCGCGCAATCCACGCCAGCGTCCAGGGAAAGGATATGTAGGGACGACGCGCGAGGATCGCCTTCGCCAGGAGGTCGGCGGCGGGCTCCACCTGCATCGACATCGGTTTCGCGCGCTGCTTCTTCGTGTCCTTGGTCGCGACAAAGCCGGGAGCGGCAAGAGTCACCGCGATTCCGCGCGGCGCCAGGTCGATGCGCAGGCTCTCGATATAGTTCATCAACGCAGCCTTGGCGGCGCCATAGGACGCCGCATGAGGCAATCCGCGGAAGCCGGCGATGCTGCCGATCGCCACGATCTGGCCGTTGCCTTGCTTCAGCAGCGCGGGCAAGGCGGCTTCCACGAAGTTCACGACGCCGAAGACATTGAGGTCGAACGACGCGCGCATGTCCGTGCTGGTCAGGTTTTCCGGCGCCGTGCGGCTGCCGCCACCGGCGTTGAGGACCAGGCGATCGATGCGGCCATGCTTGCGCAGTGCCTCGTCAACGCAGGTGCGGGCTGCGTCGCCGACGGTGACGTCGCACACCGCGATTTCGCTGCTGCCGCCGGCCTTGGCAATGTCGGCCGCCACCTCTTGCAGCAGGCGCAACCGGCGCGCCACCAGGATCACGTGATCGCCGTGCCGGGCCAAGCGCTTGGCGAGCGCGGCACCGATGCCCGACGAAGCGCCGGTGATGAGGGTGATCGGCTTTTCGGTGCCGGCCACTGCCCTTAGTCCGCGATGCGCTGCATGGCGTCGGCGAGCGCCTGGTCGCGGCCGGCGTCGCTGATCTGGGCGCGCGCATGCTTCTTGAGGTTCTTGCGCGCGTCGCGGTAGTAGGCGGTGCGTTTCAGCATCGACATGGCGAACCGGTTCAGCGCGCTCGCCGGCCAGCGCATCGGGCGGTCGAAGTCGAACAGCAGGATCGCGCGCTCCTCGTCGGTCTTGTTCCAGACCTGGTGCAGCATCGAATCGTCGAACACGAAGCACTTGCCCTCGCGCCAGCGCACTGACTCGCCACCGACGATCATGCGGCAGCGCTGCCATTGCGTGGGCACGATGAGGCCGAGATGCGAGCGCAGCACGCCCTTGGTGATGCCGCGGTGCGGCTTGATCTTGTAGTTGGGCGCGAGGATCGAGAACCAGGCGGAGCGCAGTCCCGGCACCTGGCGCAGCAGCGCGGCGGTCTTGGGACAACGCGCAGTGTTGCCTTTCAACTCCTCGCCCATGCCCCACAGGAAGAAGGCGCGCCACTTCTGAGAATGGGCGATACGGGCCTGATCCGGCGAGATCTTGTCCAGGAACGGGATGCGCTCGCGATCCTCGAGGATGACCTCCAACTCGGCCCGGACCTCCTGCCAATTCGCCTCCAGCTCCGCCACGAACGGGAAGTGCTCGTTCGGAATGAACGGCAGGTCTGGGACGCGGGATTGCTGGCTGTAGAGCTTGGCCAGCAGCTTGAGGGCGCCGAGGCCCAGCATCTTCACCTTGGTGCGGCGCCAGGCTTTCCAGGGGGATTTGCCCTCGCTCCCACGTACTGCTGTTGCCCCTGCCATTTGACCCCGTTGAGCGGCGTTGGTGCGCGGATTCATACGGGGGCGACCTGAGGGCGCGCAAGGTCGAACATGTCGCGCCCGGATGCCCGTTCAGGCGCGAATCAGCTGGCGGAACAGGCGATCCGCCGCCGCCAGGTCGGACGGCGGGCGGCCCGGCAGCTCGGTGGCCGAGCCAGCCGCGCCCTCGATCTCCGCGGCGATCAGCCGGTCCAGCGCCGGAATGCGCGGCCCCAGGCCCATTTCCCGGGTCCGGCTCTTGGCCGCCACCAGGCGATCGATGATCCGGACTGTCGCAGCCGGCAGATCGGTTCCATCGATCAAGGCCTGAAGGTGCATCGGCGGCCGCTTGCCCTGCTGCAGGCGCAGGAAGCGCAGCGCCAGCGCAGGCCGAAGAGCGTAGAAATAGCGCTTGAGCGCGATGCGGTCGCGCGTGAGCTTGGCCGCCACCTGCCGGCGCGCGAGATGCAGGTAGTGGTAGGCAAGGGCGCGCGGATTGAGCATGCGATCGGCAAAGGCCCGCAGCTGCCGGAGTGCGGCGGCGTCGCGGCGATAGACGATGGGCGATTCCATCCATTCCGATATGACGGCATTGGACTTGAGGACCAGATGCAGGGCCTTGCGCAGGTCCCACCCGTTCACGTCCATCTCGTCCTCGATCGGGGTCTCGATCACGTCGCGGCCCGGATAGACGCTGAGATACCAGTCGGCCGGACGGGCATAGACGAAGCGGACGTCATAGTCGCTGTCCGGCGATGGGAAGCCCCAGGCGCGGCTGCCCGATTCCACCGCGAACAGGATGCGACAGCGCTGGTCGCGCTCGATGGCATCGAGGCGGCGCTGGACCTCGGCCCATCGCTCTTTCGGGATTGCGGGATGCCCCATCTCAGCCCTGGCCCAGGCCGCGCGGCGCGCGATAGCGGTCGGGTGGAACCACGGCGACCGGCACCAGTTCGATCAGGAGCTCGGGGATCACCAGGCCCGTGACCTGGATGAGGATGCTGGCGGGTGCCGTGCCGGCTTTGAAATAGCGGGCGCGCACCTCCTGGATGATCGGCAGATGAGCGCGGTCGAGGAAATAGATCGTCATGGAGACGATGTCGTCCAGCGTGCCGCCGACCTCGCGCAGGATCGCCTCGATATTCTCGATGCTCTTCACCATCTGGATACGAACATCGCCCGGCCCGACGACGTTGGAGTTCTCGTCCCAGCCGACTTGGCCGGTCACGTGGATGGTGTGGCCGGCCGGAGCGACGACCCCCTGGGAAAACGCGCGACCGCGCGGCGCCCAGATGCCGGGTGGATTGAAGCCCATCGCCATTTCATGCTCCCTTGCTGAGATCAGGATTGGAAGCATTGAACATGAGTCGCGTCAGGATTGAAACCGAGCTGGGCGAAATCGGGATCGAGCTGTTCGACCAGCAGGCGCCCGCCACCACCAGCTACTTCCTCGCCGATGTGCGAGCTGGACTCTATGACGGCAGCAGCTTCTTCCGCATCGTGACGCTGAGCAACCAGAGCGCGGAGAAGCACCGGCGCATCGCGGTGATCCAAGGCGGCCTGCGCCATGAGCGCGAGGACCTGGCGCCGGTCATTCCGCACGAGACCACGGCGATGACGGGGCTAAGGCACCTCAGAGGCACCATCTCGCTGGCACGGTTTGCGCCGGGCGCGGTCTATCACTCGTTCTTCATCTGCTTGCGCGACGAGCCGGCGCTGGACTTCGGGGGCGCCCGTCACCCGGACGGGCAGGGCTTCGCCGCGTTCGGGCGCGTGGTCGAGGGGTTCGACGTGGTGCAGCGCATCTACGCACGGGCGGAAGCGCAGGAGTATCTCAAGAACGAGATCAGGATCGAGCGCGCGCGGCTCCTCTAAACGCTCCCGCTCGCCCTCAGAGCCAAACCGGATTCAATGGCAGGT
>Ga0081538_10005840_pt1 | contig 10967 bp, 12 predicted proteins | sample TabmetS5T2R1_FD_71022 | JGI IMG/M metagenome (GOLD analysis project Ga0081538, IMG submission 71022) | Tabebuia heterophylla rhizosphere microbial communities from the University of Puerto Rico - S5T2R1 | ecosystem: Host-associated > Plants > Roots > Rhizosphere ...
CCTCCTCTGGACGCGGGAGCAGCGGTACGACCTCGAGAGCTACACGGCCGTGCACATGGGCGTCATCTTCGGCGTCCTCACGCTCGTGACAGGCTCGATCTGGGCGAGGACGTCCTGGGGCGTGTGGTGGACCTGGAGCGAGCGCCAGCTCGTGCTCTTCCTCGTCCTCTTCCTCTTCTACTCGGCCTACTTCATGCTCCGTTACTCGGTCGAGCCGGGGCCGCGGCGCGCGAACATGTCCGCGGTCTACGCGCTCTTCGGCGTCGTGCTCATCCCGGTCAGCTTCCTAGCCATCAGGCTCGCCGAGGGCCTCATCCACCCGGTCGTCTTCGACCGCGACGTCGGCTCGAACCTCTCCGGCAGCCAGCTGCTCACGTTCCTCGTTTGCTTCGCCGGGATGCTGGCGCTCGCGGGCTCGCTCTACGTCAACGAGCTGACGGGGAAGCGGCTCGACGCGCGGCTGGCCGAGCTGCGGGAGGCGCTCTCGTGACCTCCGCGGAGAAGTACGTCACCGCCGCCTACCTCGTCGTCCTCGCCGTCGTGCTCGCCTACGTCGTCATCTACGCGTTCAAGCTCGCGCGCCTCGAGCGCGAGGTGACGGAGCTGGCCGAGCTCGCCAGGCGCAAGAAGGAGGGCGCCGCCGAGGCCGAGTCGGAACGAGAAGAGGTCGTCGGATGACCGAGACCGCGCTCCTACTCTTCTGGCCCGCGCTCGCCGGGTACACGGAGGCCGCCGTCGCCTACGCAGGGGACACGGTGCGGCCGGGGCGGCTCGTGCGCTACGCGATCTGGGGCGTGCGGCTCGGCTGGCTCGCGCAGACCGCCCTGCTCGTCGCGCAGGCAGCGAGCGCCGACGGCTTTCCGTGGGGGACCTGGGCCGGCTCGTTGAACCTCTTCGTCTGGATGTGCGTCGGCGCCTACCTCATCTGGGGCTGCCGCGCCCCCTTCCGCCTGCTGGGGCTGGTCGTCATGCCGCTTGCCGCGGTCCTGCTCGTGCTCGCGTGGGCGGCCGGGGGCGTCGGGGAGCCGGCGGGCAGCCAGTTCGGCGACGTCTTCCTCGCCTTCCACGTCGGCCTGATCCTCGCCGCCTTCGCTGCGTTCACGCTCGCCGCCGCGCTCGCGTCCCTCTACCTCTGGCAGGAGCGGCGCCTGAAGCGCCGCACGCCGGGCGTCCTCCGGCTCCGTTCCCCGTCTCTGGAGACGCTCGACCAGCTGACCGGGCGCACCGTCGCCGTCGCCCTGCCGGCGCTGACCGTCGGCGCGGGAATCGGGCTCGCCCGCCTGGAGAGCGAGGGCGCGGCGTTCGACGCGATCATGGGCCTAACCCTGCTCACGTGGGTCGTCTACGCAGCATTCCTCGTCCTGCGCTGGGAGGCCGGGTGGCGCGGGCGGCGCACCGCCTACCTCGCTCTCGCCGGCTTCCTGCTCGTCGTCCTCGTCCGCGTGGTCCTCACGCCCTTCGTGCATTTCTAATGCCCCTCGTCCTCGTCGGCACCTCGTACCAGCGCGCTCCGGTGGAGCTGCGGGAGCTGCTCGCCTACGACCCCGACCTCCGCCGAGACGCGCTCGGGCGGCTCTCGACCGACGGCGCCGAGGCGGCGGTGCTCTCCACCTGCAACCGCACCGAGGTCTACGGCGTGAACCCCGAGCCGCGGGAGCTCGAGGAGCGGATCTACGGCGAGCTGGCGGGGCTCTCGGGGCTCTCGCACTCGGAGCTGGCCCCGGCCCTCTACACCGTCACCGACGAGGCCGCGGCCGTGCACCTCTTCCGCGTCGCGGCCGGGCTGGACTCGATGGTGCCCGGCGAGGCTCAGATCCTCGGCCAGGTGCGCGAGGCCTACGAGGCCGCCCGCGAGAAGAAGACGGCGGGGCCAACGCTTCACCGCCTCTTCCGCCAGGCCCTCCGGGTGGGCAAGCGCGTGCGCACCGAGACCGCCATCGGGGAGAACCCGGCCTCGGTGTCCTCCGCGGCGGCCGAGCTCGCGGAGCGCGTGTTCGAGAACCTCGAGGGACGGCGCATCCTGCTGCTCGGTGCCGGAAAGACCGCCGATCTCACCGCCGCGAACCTGATCTCGCGCGGCGTCGGCGAGATCGTCGTCGCCAACCGCTCGACCGAGCGCGCCGCCGGGCTGGCGCGCCGCTTCGGCGGCCGCGCGGTCGGGCTCGACGCCGTCGAGGCGGAGCTGGCATCGACCGACGTCGTCGTCGCCTCGACGAGCTCGCAGGGCTTCGTCCTCTCGGCCCCGCAGGTCGCGCGGGCGATGAAGGAGCGGCGTGGGCGGCCGATCTTCTTCATCGACATCGCCGTCCCGCGCGACGTCGACCCGGCGGTGATCGAGCTCGAGGGCTGCTACCTCTACGACATCGACGACCTGGAGCGCGTCGTCGCCGAGAGCGTCGCCGGTCGCCGCGAGGAGGCGGTGCGGGCGGAGGCGATCGTGAGCGAGGAGGCCGACTCCTTCCGCGCTTGGCAGCTTTCGCTCGACGTCGTCCCGGCCATCTCCTCGCTCCGCGCCCGCGCCGAGTCGATCCGCCGCGAGGAGCTCGAGCGCGCCGAGGGCCGGCTGGCGTCGCTCTCGCCCAGCCAGCGCCGCGCCGTCGAGGCCCTCACGAGCCAGATCGTGGCCAAGCTCCTGCACCAGCCGACCGTGCGCATGAAGGAGGCGGCCGCCGGCGCCGACGGCATCCTCTACGCCGACGCGGTGCGGCACCTCTTCGGCCTCGGCGACGATGCTGATCCGGCTCGGAAGCCGCGGCAGTAGGCTCGCGCTCACCCAGGCCGAGCTCGCGGCGGACGCGCTCCGGGCGGCCGGCGGCGCCGACGTGGCCATCGTCCCGATCACGACCGCGGGCGACCGCGACCGCTCGAAGCCGTTCGGCCAGATCGGGGCCCGCGGCGTCTTCGTGAAGGAGATCGAGGAGGCGCTTCTGGCCGGCCGGATCGACGTCGCCGTCCACTCGGCGAAGGACATGACCTCCACCGACACCGAGGGGCTCGCGGTCGGGGCCTTCCTGCCCCGTGAGGATCCGCGGGACGCGCTCTGCGGGGCCGCCGAGCTCCGGGCCGGGATGCGGATTGGCACGGCGTCGGTGCGCAGGCGGGCGCAGCTGCTCGCGCTCGAGCCGACCCTCTCCGTCGAGCCGCTCCGCGGAAACGTCGACACCCGTCTGCGCAAACGGGGCGAGCGGGGGCTCGACGCGATCGTGCTCGCCGCCGCGGGTCTGGATCGGCTCGGGCTCGGCCGCGAGATCGGCCGCCGGTTTCCTTCGGAGGAGCTGCTGCCCGAGGCGGGCCAGGGCGCCGTCGCGCTACAGGTACGCTCGGGCGAGGAGCACCTGGTCGCCGGCCTCGACGACCCGGACACACGGGTTCGCGTCCAGGCGGAGCGCAGCTGCGTGGCGCGAATAGGAGCCGGTTGCCTGGCGCCGGTCGCCGCCCACCACGACGGCGCCGCCCTCACCGCTCTGGTCGCGGACGAGGACGGCGCGTGGATCGAGCGCCGGACAGGCAGCGATCCAGCGGCCCTCGCCGACGACCTGCTCGCCGCGACGGCCGCCCGCCGCGGATGAAGGTCGTCCTGACCGGGACGCCGGGACTCACCGCCCCGCTCGCAGACGCGCTCGCGGCCGAGGGGTTCGAGGTCGGGATCTGTCCGCTCGTCGCGGTGGAGCCGCTCTCCGGACCGCCGGTCCGGGCGGCGGAGTACGACTGGCTCCTGCTCACGAGCAGGAGCGGCGTCGAGGCGCTCTTCGCCCGGGTGGACGGTGACTTTCCCCGGGTAGCGGTCGTCGGCAAAGGGACGGCCGAGGCGCTGCGGGAGCGCGGTGTCGAGCCGGACCTCGTCGCCGCAACCTCGACCCAGGAGGGGCTCGCGGCGGAACTCCCGCGGCCGGCCGGCCGCGTCCTCTTCGCCGGCGCCGAGGACGCGCGCGGCGTCCTCGTCCGCGAGCTGGGCGCCGAGTTCCTTCCTCTCTACCGCACCGTGGAGGTGCGACCGGAGCGGTTCCCGGAGGCGGATCTCGTCGTCCTCGCCTCCGCCTCGGCCGCCCGGAGCTACGCGGCCCTCGGGCTTCCGCTGCCCTGCGTCTCGATCGGCCCCGTGACCTCGGCCGAGGCCCGGGCGCTCGGCCTGCGCGTGCTGGCCGAGGCCCCGACCCACGACCGGGACGGGCTCGTCGAAGCGGTTAAGCTCGCGGCATCCCTCGGTTCATCACCTTCTTGACCGACTTCGGCCTCGAAGGCGACTTCGTGGGCACCTGTCACGGCGTGATCAAGCGCATCGCGCCGGACGCGCAGGTGATCGACATCACGCACGGCATCGCTCCCACCAACGTGCTCCAGGGGGCGCTCGTCCTGGCCAGCACGCTGCCGTACATGCCTGCAGGCGTCCACCTCGCGGTCGTCGATCCGGGCGTCGGCGGACCGCGCAAGCCGATCGCCCTGCGCGGCGGCGACGGGCGTCTCTTCGTCGGGCCCGACAACGGCCTCCTCCTGATCGCCGCCGAGCGCGAGGGCGGAGTCGAGGAGGCGGTCGAGCTCGCGGAGCCGGCCTACCGCCTGGAGCCGGTCGCGAGCACCTTCCACGGCCGCGACATCTTCGCCCCCGCCGCCGCCCACCTGGTGAGCGGCGTCGAGCTCGCGGCGCTCGGCCCGCAGGTGCCTCCACCCGAGCTCGTCCGGCTGGAGCCCCCGGCTCCCGAGTTCGGCACCCGCCGAATCAGGGCGACCGTCTTGGACATCGACCGCTTCGGGAACGTCCAGCTCAACCTTGCGAGCTCCGACCTGGAGCGTGTGGGCATCGAGCCCGGCTCGCTGCTCGAGGTCGGCGTCGGCTCCGAGCGCTACTACGCGGTCTCGGCTCGGACCTTCGCCGAGGTCCGCACGGGCGACATCCTGCTCTACGAGGACTCGTACGGCTTCATCTCGATCGCGATCAACCAGGGAAGCGCGGCCGAGATGTTCGGGGCCGCCGTGGGCGGGGAGCTCGAGCTCACCGCCGTCCACGCGTGAACGACGTCGTCGTCGCCCTCGGGAAGCGGTTCGCGCGGCTCGCCACCCGCGCCGTGGTGGCGCGGCCCGCCCTCTGGCGGCTCTTCCGGGCTCCGCTCCGGGCGCAGTTCGACGCGCTCGCTCCGGAGTGGCACCAGATCGTGAGCCAGGATGCCCTCGCGCCGCTCGCGGCGGCCCTGGACCGGCTCGAGCGGGCGCCGGCACGGGTCCTCGACCTGGGCACGGGCACCGGCAAGGCGGCGCAGCTCGTGGCCGGGCGCTTCCCGGAGGCCCAGGTGCTCGGGGTCGACCTCTCTCCCGCGATGGTGGCGCAGGCTCGTCGGTTGCTCCCTGCCGAGCTGGCCGGGCGCGTTCGCTTCGAGGTCGATGACGCCTCCGCGCTTCGCTGCGAGGACGGGAGCTTCGACCTCGTCGTTCTCCTCAACATGATCCCGTTCTTCGCCGAGATCGCCCGGGTGACGTCGGCCGGCGGAACCGTCGTGATCGCCCACGTCTCGGGTCCCCAGACGCCGATCTGGACGCCGCCGGAGACCCTGCGCACGAGGCTCCAGCCGCTCGGCTTCACTCACTTCGAGGAGCTGGCCGCGGGCGAGGGCACGGCGCTCGTGGCGCACCGTTAGGACCGAGCGACGACCTCGATCTCCATGTCCCGCATCCGCTCGTAGATCTTGCGGTCGCGGCTGTAGTACCAGCGGTCGTAGACGAGCAGGCCGATCGGCACCCAGAGGATCACCCAGGAGGTGATCTGGAGCCCTTCGGCGAGGAGCTCGAGGATGGTGTCGTCGCTCCGCTCGAGCGGTCTCGCGAGCCCGTTGAGCACGAGCACGGCGAGGAGGCCGAGCAGGAGCGCGCGGATCCCATGTCGCGTCACCTCGCGTAGGTCGCGCTCGAGCTGCGCAAGCCTGACGCGGCAGTACCTGGCAACCGCGTCCGCCGCCCGCCGTTCCACGCCGGGCTCGAGCGCCTCGGCGGGAAGCTCGATGGTGGTGCGGAGGCGGGCTCTCAGGCTCTCGCCCTTGAGCCGCGAGGCGATGACGTCCATGCCCGACGAGTCGCCGTACGTCTCGTACTCGGGCGAGAACGGGTCCACGTCGGGCGCGACGAAGAGGTTCGCGAGGGCGGGCAAGGGGAGGGTGATCTCGACCTCGTGATCGGAGCGGACGCGCGCCAAGGCGAAAACCTACTCCCGTCTACACTCAGCGTGTACGGGTTTTGGAGGTGACCGCCGCCGTCGGATGAACCTCTTCCGCTTCATCCCGAGCTACACGGAATACGTGTACGACGCGGGCAAGGAGCCGCTGCTCCTGATGCTGATCGCGTTCCTCCTCGCGTTCCTGCTCACGCGCGCCTACACCCGCATCGCCCGGGTGCGGGGCTGGGGAAGCACCCACGTCGGCGACGTGCACATGCACCACGTCGTGGTCGGCATCGTCCTGATGACCGCCGCAGGCGTGGTCGAGTTCGGCTTCGCCCCCGGAGAGGTCTTCACCGAGTGGCTCGCGATCGCCTTTGGCGTGGGCGCTGCGCTCACCCTCGACGAGTTCGCGATGGTCTTCCACCTGGAGGACGTCTACTGGTCGACCGAGGGACGGGCCTCCGTGGACGCGGTCGTGACGGCGATTGTGATCCTCCTGCTCGGGCTCGTCGCAACCGCTCCGTTCGGCGCCGAGCGCGACAGCGAGACGCTCGCACAGTTCTGGTTCGCGATCGGGCTCAACGTCGTCTTCGTCGTCGTCACGTTCCTGAAGGGGAAGCTGAAGCTCGCGCTGGCCGGCGTGATCTTTCCGCTCTTCGCGCTGGTCGGCGCCGTCCGGCTTGCAAAGCCTCGCTCGTGGTGGGCGCGGCGCTTCTACGACCAGAGCGGCGAGGGGCGGAAGGGCAGGAAGTACCGGCGCGCGGTAGCGCGGGAAGCCAAGCGGCGAGAGCGCTGGCAAGGACGACAAACACGGCTCTACGACGTGGTCGGGGGAGCACCCAGTCGGCCCTCGCCGCGGGTGCCCAACGGACCTGAGCTTGACGGCCGCTAATGCCCGACCGGTCGTCCTGGCGGCCGCGCTCCTCTCGGCGCTCGCGGCGACGCAGACGACCGCCGCCGCCGGGCCCGCCCAGGAGCTGGCCGACCGCTACGCGCCGATCGTCGCGCTGAAGGAGCTCGAGGGAACCTGCGGCTCGACGACGCACGACGGGGAGCCGTGGCGCCCGACGACCGTGCAGGTCGTGCTCGGGAACACCGAAGTGACCCTGCGCGGACCTGGGCCGGGCGATCCGATCGTGGCCAACGCGCCCACGACCACCGACCTCCACGGCAGAGGGGACGGCTACTACCTCGACTTCCCCGGCAACCCCCTGCGGCCGGGGTGCACGTACGAGCAGGACGGGAGGCGGTTCGCCGAGGGGCTGCCGTCGGTCGCGTACGCGCACATCACGACCGAGGCGGGCGTCCCCGGGAAGCTCGCGCTCGAGTACTGGTTCTACTACTACTTCAACGACTTCAACAACAAGCACGAGAGCGACTGGGAAGGCATCCAGCTCGTCTTCGACGCCGATAGCGTCGGAGAGGCGCTCGGCACCGAGCCGACCGAGGTCGGTTACGCGCAGCACGAGGGTGGCGAGCGCGCCGGCTGGGACGACGAGAAGCTCGAGAAGGTTGGCGACCACCCGGTCGTCTACCCGGCTGCGGGGTCGCACGCGAGCTACTACACGGACCAGCTCTGGCTCGGCCGGTCGCCCGAGCAGGGAATCGGCTGCGACGACTCGACGGGCCCGTCGAACCGGATCCAGTTAGCCGCGGTCGTCGTGCCGTCCGAGCCGGCGTCGCCCGACGGCAACCTCGCCTGGCTCGCGTACGAGGGCCTCTGGGGCCAGAAGGAGAAGGCTCCGAACAACGGCCCGACGGGGCCGAACACCAAGGACCGCTGGCTCGAGCCGATCAGCTGGCAAGACGATCTTCGCGGGGGCAGCGTGGCCGTGCCGGGCGGCCGGACGTTCGGCCCGAGCGTGAGCGGCGCCTTCTGCGGCGGCGTCGAGTTCGCCGCCGGCCTCTTCACGGAGTACCTGCAGGAGCCCGTCGTGACGATTCTCGTCCTCGCCGTCCTGCTCGGGCTGGTGGCGCTTCTTGCCTGGCGCACCCGCTGGCGACCCGTAGACGCCGAGCCGATCCGCCAGCGGCGCGGCAACGGCCAGATCCTGCTCGCGGCCGGACGGATCTACGCTCGCAGCCCGTTCAGATTCCTCGCGATCGCGTCGGTCTTCCTCTGGCTGGAGGGTGTTGCCGCCGGCCTCCAGTGGCTCGTGACCACGCTCTTCCCCGACGTTCGGCTCAGCATCTCGCTCACCGCGCTCTCGACCATCCTCGTGAGCGCTGCGATCGCGCTCGTGCTCAGAAACCTCGACTCGGGTCGCCGTCTCGGCTGCGTGCGGGCCTACGGGCTCGTCCTGCGCCGGTTCTGGAGCCTCCTCGGGGCCGCGCTGATCGTCGCCGTCGTCCAGCTTGCCATCGCGATCACCGTCGTCGGCATTCCCGTGGCGATCTACCGGTTCGTCAGGCGCGTGTTCGTCCTCATCGAGGTCGTGCTTCACGGGCACTCGGCCCGCTCCTCGCAGGGCGCCTCGGTCGCGCTCGTGCGCGGGCAGTGGTGGCGAACCGCGGTGCTCGTCGGGTTGCTTTATCTGATCCTCGTGGGAACCGGGCCGATCCTCGGCTTCGTACTCCTCTTCGAGACTCGGATGTCCCCGGCGCTGATCGACGCCGTCGGCTCCGTCGTCTACATGGTCGTCTTCCCGTACGCCGCCATCGCCGGCACGCTGCTCTATTTCGACCTCGCCGAGCGCCACCTAGCGCGAGAGGCGCCGCCGGAGTAGGATCCCGTCAAACGACGTTCGCGGCACGGTCGCACCGGCCCGGACGTCGTTTTTTCGCCCGCCCGTCTAACCCCGGTGTGCGCGGGCCGTCGGATTCTCAGGTGTCGCTCGCCGCCTTCGTCCTCCGCCGCCTTCTGTGGGCGATCCCGCTCCTGCTGCTCGTGATGCTGCTCACGTTCGTGCTCATGCGCGGGGCGGGCGGCACTCCGTTCGAGCCGCCGGAGGGGGTACCAGGGCTGCCCGCCCCCGAGCAGCGGGAGCTGGCCGACTTCTACAACCTCGACGAGCCGTGGTTCGTCGAGTTCGGTACCTACGTGAGGAACGTCGCCACCCTCCAGTTCGGGCCGAGCCTCGTCAACCGCTCTCGGTCGGTCGACGACGCCGTCGTGCAGGGCTTCCCGGTCACAGGAGAGCTCATCCTCCTCGCCGCCGCCTGGGCAATCCCGGCCGGGATCCTGCTCGGCCTGTTCGCGGCCGTGCGGCGGTCCTCGGCGCTCGATCACCTGGCGACGTCGACGGCCAGCATCCTGCTCGTCGTGCCCGTCTTCTTCGTCACGTACGTCCTCTCGCGCTACCTCGTCTACGAGTGGGACGTGTTTCCGCTCGGCTGGGACACGTGGCAGGGGAAGGTGCTGCCGGTCTTCGCCCTCGGCCTCGCACCGGCCGGCTATGTCGCCAGGCTCACGCGGGCCGCGGCCGTCGAGACGCTGCAGGCCGACTACGTGCGCACCGCGCGCGCGAAGGGGCTCCGGAGGTCGCGTGTGGTGGGGCTCCACGTGCTTCGCAACTCAGCCGTGCCGATCCTCTCCGCGGCTCCGCCGATGCTCGCGCTACTCGTTACCGGCGCGTTCTTCGTGGAGTCTGCGTTCGCCGTCCCCGGCGTGTCGGCGGAGTTCGTCCAGGCGGCGCGGGCGAAGGACTACCCGATGATCCTGGGCCTCACCGTCGTGCTGACGGTCCTCGTCCTCGTCGTGAACCTGATCGCGGACGTCCTCATGGCGACGCTCGACCCGCGCCTGCAGGAGGAGCGCGCGTGAGCGTCGCCGGCCCGACGAGCGGGCGCCGGCGGATGATCGGGGCGTTCTTTCGGAACCCGACGGCGTGCCTGGGCGCCGCCGTCGTCCTCCTCGTGCTCGCGTACTGCGTCGTCGTCCCGCTCGTCTCGCCCTACGACCCCGAGGACGCCGACTTCTCCGCCGTGCGCGAGCCTCCGAGCGCGGAGCACTGGCTCGGGACGGATCAGTTCGGGCGGGACATCTTCACGCGTCTTGCCGCCGGCGGGCTGGTGACGCTCACGATCGCGGGTGCCGCGCTCGCGGTCATCCTCGTCATCGGGGTCGCGTACGGCGCTACCTCGGGGCTGCTCGGAGGGCGGGTGGACACCGTGATGATGCGCCTCCTGGACGGCCTGCTCGCCATCCCCCGGTTGCCCGTCAGCATCGTCATCCTCGTCGTCGTCGGGCTCCAAGCGCAGAACGTGCAGACCGTCGTGCTCGCGCTCTCGATCGTGAACTGGATGATCACCGCCCGGCTCGTCCGCGGTGAGATCGTCTTCCTCAAGCGGCAAGACTACGTCCGGGCGGCCCAGGCTCTCGGCGCGGGCAGGCGCGCGGTCGCACGGCGCCACGTGGTCCCGAACGCGTTCGGGATCGTCCTCGTGGCCCTCTTCCTCGAGCTGCCGGCCGTGATCCTGGGCGAGGCGTTCCTCTCCGTCCTCGGCCTCGGCCCCGAGGCGCCGACGCCGACGTGGGGCAACATCGCGCTCGAAGGGATCACGTTCGGGCGGCTCTGGCTCGTCTTCCTCCCCAGCCTGGCGATCGCGATCTTCGCGGTCGGGGCGAACCTGCTCGCGGACGGGCTCGGCGACACGCTGGACCCGCGCCGCTGGGGCGCGGCCAGGGTCGGCCGCCGCTGGCGAAAGCTCGCGGAGCAACCCGCTCCGGAGATCGTCTAGGCGGGCCGGGCGAAGATGGCGAGGGCCGGAATCGAACCGGCGACACCACGGTTTTCAGCCGTGTGCTCTACCAACTGAGCTACCTCGCCGAGGCACCGAAGTGTAGCCTCACGGGCCGTGATGGATGGGCACGAGCGCAAGG
>Ga0081538_10005841_pt1 | contig 10965 bp, 11 predicted proteins | sample TabmetS5T2R1_FD_71022 | JGI IMG/M metagenome (GOLD analysis project Ga0081538, IMG submission 71022) | Tabebuia heterophylla rhizosphere microbial communities from the University of Puerto Rico - S5T2R1 | ecosystem: Host-associated > Plants > Roots > Rhizosphere ...
AAGGACAATGGTTTCACGCCAGCACTGACAAAACCACGCGGGCGTAGCCCTCCAGGGCCTGGCGGCCTGGTGATGTTTTGGCCAGGACTCCCAATCCCAGGGCTGAGCCAGTGAGAAAGCGTGCCAGGTCACGACAGACATGCGCCGCAGCGTGTGGCTGGGTTGGCTGCGCCTGGAGCAAGACGCGGAAGAACGCCTCTTCAAGCCGTACCACATGGGCTTGTACTTTGGCCGCTGCCTGCGGATCATGGGGGGCAAGCTCAACCGCCGTATTCGTCATCAAGCAACCGCACCACCCTCTGGACGATGCAAAAAAATCGACCAGGCGCGTGAAGAACTGTCGGAGGGCGGCGAGTCCAGCCGTCGATTGTTCCAGTTCACCCACGAGGTCAGCCACGATGGTGTCATGGTAGCGTTCGAGGGCTGCCACGAACAACTGGTGCTTACCCCCGAAGGTGCTGTACAGACTGAAGCGGTTAATGCCCATACACTGGACGAGGTCATCTACAGACGTGGCTTCATAGCCGCGCTCCCAGAAGACCTGCATGGCCTTCTGGAGTGCTGCATCAGGATCAAATGCTTTTGGCCGTGGCATAGGAGATTGCTCGTATGATAGTATTTCTGAACAGTTGGTTAGCATACGCGTGCCAAGGACCCCTGTCAAGGTGTTTGTAGCGCACGTTGGCCGGCGTACAAACACGGGCAAAGGGACATTGGCGTGTAGAAACATAGCCGTATGTAGCCTATAGGAGGAAACATGGGCGAGAAACTCCAGCAAGGTGACCGGTTCCCTGCGCTCACGCTGAAGCTCGTGCAGGGCGGCACGATTCGCCTACCGGACGAGATGCCGACTCACTATGCCGCAGTCCTCTTCTACCGGGGCCACTGGTGACCCTACTGTATGCGGCAGTTAGCCGCGTACGAGGACAAGAAAGGGGAGTTGGAAGCCCTTGGGGCAACCATCTACGCTACTAGCGTTGATTCCCTGGAGCAAGCGCGGGAGGTGGTGCACCGCGGTCTTACCTTTCCGGTTGCCTACGGCACCACCAGAGAGGAGTCCGAGATGTTGGGTGCCTGGTGGGAGAGCGAACGCGGCTTCATCCAGCCGGCAGAGTTCCTGTTAGGACGTGGTGGTGTTGTCCTCGGGTCGATGTACGCCTCCGGCCCCGTGGGCCGCATGGGGGCCGATGAAGCGGTGCGGTTAATCACGACCCGGGAACGCCGGCGCCGCGAACAAGGGACCGGCACGCCTTAGAGCTGGCAGCCTTGTCCCCAAGGCCATATCCGTATGGGGTTCCATGTATGAGAGTATCATGTTGCCCATAGCACGTGGGCCCTACGTCACCACGACCTGCTCACCCAGCACCACACCACCCTGTCGGAGACTAGTCGAGAGCGGGTCCTGTTGTAAGGCCGCCTCGATGGCCTGCGTCGGCACGGCGCTCCCAGCGCCGTGCAGGACGACCGTGCGCACCACACGCCGGGCGTTGAGGGTCCCAGCGGCCGCGCTGGTCTGCGCCTGATCCCTATTGCCAGCGCCATACGGGGCAATCTCAACGTGAAAGCCCGCCGGAGTCCACGCTTCTGGGGCAATACATGCCTGCAGGGTAGTCACCGTCGAGGCAGCTAAGGCCGCATAGGCCAGGGGCACAGGCGGTGGTATCCAGCCCTCCGAACTATGGCCCGCGAGCAGAGTCCAACGTCCCGTCCGGGAGAGGTTCGCGCAGGTCACATAGACTTTGACCTCGCCTTCCTGATGCAGCACACCGCGGTCGTCGTATTCCTTGGTCTCGACCAGATAGCGACCATGGACGGCACCCGGTACACACGTCGGGAGGGGAGGCAGCGAGAGTTGCTGCCCCGCGGTCGTTGACGCCATCACCTCAGGCATCGTAGGCTCGTCGTCGCACGCCACTTGATCCTCGACCGTCAGGGCGCCCTTGGTGAAGAGCTGGCCTACCGGACAGTACTCAGCGGCGCGTTGCAGGCGGCGTTGCTCCGTTGCCGAGAGGGCACCATACAGGGTGACCGTTTTCCTCACACCGAAGCCGCGTGCATCAGCGTCGGCTACGGGCTCTACCTGAAAGTCGACGCGGATATCCTGAAGGGGGATCTGGCCACGGGAGGCAACGCCTACCACGGTGACCACGGTTCAGGCCGCCCATGCCGCTATCGCCAGGTACGTGGCAGGCGGGCCCACCATGTCCTGGGTGGGATGTGGTGCATCCGTCAGGAAGGACCAGGGTCCCCGCTGTCCCGGCTCCGGACCGATGATCGTGTGCACCGCACCACCTACGATCGGCCTGGCGATAATGCTCCGTAGGGGCTCCCTACCCCCTGCACGGTGTATCGAGACTTCGCTCATTGTTTCCTCTCCTCCATTGTCCAACGACTGTCCCCTGCCGTAGTCACGTCGCAGCTCTAAACATCCATGAGCGTGCGTCGCCAGCATGCCAGTTACCAGAGGATGCGTTGTCCATGTAGCCATAGTGCTATCGGCCAGTCGTCCTACATACGCGGGCAGACTCCTCCTCCTGGGGGTCCTATGCCATGCCGGTCGTGTGCTGTTGCTCGACCAGCGCCTGCCGATAGGCGGCATAGGCGCCGTAGAACGACACACAGAATGGCACACAGGGCGTCACAAGCATTTTCACCACTAGCTGGGGAGTGATAGCCCTTGCCAGGAGCGCATCCCCATGATTCAGGAGAATAATTGCACTCCCAACACAGAGCGCGATGAGCCCACTCCGCCGAACTACCACCCATCCTGGACGGAGGTGTTCGGCACGTACGACTGGGCCACTATTGAGGAACGCACCCAGCAGCGTGATACAAAAAGGGATAATCGGGGTTAGGAGTGATTTCACGAGCACCCGACTGGTCACATGCCCAGACCACCAGACGTCCCCCTGATTCAGCGCCACCAGCACTGTGCCCACCAGCCCGGCCGCCACGAAGGCCTTCCACACCATCCGCGGCTTGCAGATGAACCGGAGGCGTACCACCAGGCTCTGCCGGAGGGATGGGGAAGCCTCAGATGGCATAGGCTCTTTTCTCATACACGAATACCCTCGCACGGCGCAAGCTATGGCGTTGCCAACGCGCGCACACTGGCTCCCGGTCTAGAGGCCGTGGCGCGGGTGCGTACGTCCTGCATAAAGTGGCGAAAATAATCACGGTCCGCCTGACTCAGACGGGTCATCACGTCGCGCTCGGTTTTGTGCATGGTTGTCGCACGTCAGGAATGAGCGAATGCGGTGTCGATAGCTACAGAGATCGACGCAGTGTTCCATGTCATCTGGCGCACTGACACCCCGAAGTAAGGATGGGGGGACCTGGCAGGGATGTCAAGATATATACAGTGTAGAGAACGAGGAAGAACGCAGACTATTCCCGTTGTGAGGCCATAGTCCAGGCGAGAGAGACACGGCAGTCCGTTGCGGTCTGCTAGCGTCTCCTCGAGGAGCAGGGAATACGATGAGCCTTCTGACGTTCCCCTCAGTCCTTACGCCCAAGACATGCTGTCACAGAGACAATGCCGGCCCGGAATCACGTCATGTCGGCATGGTGAGCAGCTTCAAGCTCACAAAGATACCGTTCGGCCGTCTGCGCTCTCACATTATTCCCGGGGACAGTCGAGAGAGGTGTGGAAGCGGAGTACCATCGAGGTGTTGAGATTCAGCTCCGCGTAATAGACGCGGCGGAATAAAACAGATATTCTGTCGTTCTTCCCCACAGTATAAGGCACTGCGCGCCGATGACCTATCTAGGGGCCTGGAGAGGGAAGAGGAACCCCATACATGCCATGATGCACCCCGGGCGACCATCGCACAAGCGGCCAATCCCTATGCTAGCAAGCGGTAAGCCACGGGTCTGGCGGTGAGACAAAACCTATGCACGCTATGATATTCCTGGCATTCGCCCTGGGCGTGATGCTGTCACCCGATACGCTGATTCTGGTGGGGAATACGCTGGGGCATGAGGGCCGTGCGGCGCTCAGCGGTCTGCTCGTTGCTGGCGGCCTCCACGTGCTGACGGCGCGTACCTATGGGCGACTCGGCCTGCACCCCGCTGCGCGCGAGGGGGAAAGCCAGATCCTGCATGCGACGTTTGGGCCGCTCGTGGCTACCGTGCTGCCGCTGTGCGCCCGAGTCATCTACACCGTCAGTGCCGCGACGGGCATCCTCGCCATTGCTGGGTATGTGTTTAACGAGGTGTTCGTCTACTGGTTTCCCAATCTGGGGTTTTCGTTTTGCCTCCTGGGAATGGTGGTCGGACTCAACCTGGCGGGGTCGCGTGTGGCCACGCTAGCGCAACTCAGTTACGTGGCACTTGCCCTAGGCGGCGTGCTCGGCTTGGTGGGCCTAGGGTTTCTGGGGGCTGGGCAGACTCCGCCAAGGTTCGAGGTCACGTCGTCCCCCTTCGTGACTGTGCGGAGTCTGCTGGAGGGCCTGCTGCTCTTCGTGGGGTTTGAGCTAGCGCTCTTTACTACACCATACACGGCAAGGGTTACGTCACCTCCAGGCCGGCTCATGGTCCTGAGCATTGTCCTGGCTGCCCTAGTCTGGTGTCTCTGGGGGGTAGTGTCCATGCATTTTGTTGCTCCAGCCAGGCTGGCCGAGAGCACGGTGCCTCATATGGTCGCGGCCCGGGCGATTGGCGGCGCCAGTGGTCGGGTGGTGATGGGCGTGGTCGTCCTGGCAGGGACCTGCGCTACAGTACACGCGTTACTCAGTGCAGGGGCGCACATGCTAGCCGGGATGGCCGAGCACGGCTTACTCCCGGCCTGGCTCAGGTGGCGTCAGGCACGGCCGGCGCTGCTCGTGCTGGCCGCGGGGCCGGCGATGATGCTGGCCATGGGCATGGCTGGCGAACCGGAGACCGAGGTGTATACCAGGGCTGGGGTGCTGTTCTGGCTTCTCCACTATGCGGCCATGCACCTGGTAATCCTTGTAGGACCACGCCGTCAGGTGTCCCAAACGGCGTGGGGCTGGGGTATGGCGCCAGCCGTTGTGTCACTGCTGTGCCTCGTAGCCCTCGGCCTGGGCCTGCTGGGTCTCGTGTGGATCGACCATGAGGCCACCCATCTGGTCGTGTTTATGGGCCTCGCCGGTGCCAGTGCCAGCAGTCTGAGCCTCGCTTGGCTCGGCTGGCGGCGCTGTTAGTATTGGTGGCGTCCCGCAGCGTCCACGTGTGATGATACAGTGTCGACAGGGAAACACTCATAACCCAAAGGAGATACGGTATGACGATACGACAAAGGCTCGCAACGCTCATCGTCACGGTGAGTCTCGCTCTCGTAGGCCTGCTGTTCCAGGCGTCGGTGACCCAGAGCGCGGTCGCGAAAATGACCAAGGAAGAGCTCCGTGCCAAGCTCGGCAGTCCAGATGTGGTCATTGTGGACATGCGGCTTGGGAAGGACTGGAAGGCCAGTGAGGAGAAAATCAAGGGCGCCATTCGCGTGGACCCTGAGGCGGTCGAAAGTTTAGCCGCCAAGTATCCCAAAGACACCATCCTGGTCTTGTACTGTGCCTGACCGGATGAGTTTACCAGTGCCCGGGGGGCACAGAAGCTGATCGATCAGGGTTTTACCAACGTCTATGCGCTCAAGGGCGGCTGGCACGAGTGGCACCGGGCGCAATTCCCCATTGAAACCAAATAGGCCGTGGGGTGCCCCGCCGGCCCGTACGCTATCCCTGTCGAGCCAGACGGGCCGGGGTATCCGCACCCTACGAGAGCAGGGGAATGCTTTTCCTGGTTGTGCGTTCTTCCTTGAGACGATTCATTGGCATCTCGCAGCCGAGGCTGCTAGGCAAGGCCGGGCCGCAGTTGTCCTGTACACTAACATGACGCGCTCACAGGTGCTTGCGCCGTAGTTCACCACATGGCCCGATATCAGGCTCGCCGCGTTCATGATGGCTGCGGCGCCTCGGGTGGCAGTCCCTCAGCGAGCAACTGGCGGTCGATTTCCTCGCGCTGCGCCGCCAGGCTGACGACCTGCGAGCGGATGTCGGGGTACTTGCGTAGAAGCTGACGGAAGTCGCGACCGCTGAGCACCGCAAACTCGCTGTAGTCCAGCGCAGTGACATCGGCCGAGCGTGGCTGACCGCTGATCAGCGCCATCTCTCCGAAGACCTCGCCCGCCCCCAGCTTGATCTGCCGTCCGGCGATCGAGACCTCGACCTCGCCTTTCGAGATGAAATAGACACCGTCGGCTTCGTCACCGGCGCGGAAGATGCGCTCCCCTGGCTCCGCCGTCCGCGGTTTGAAATGCAGGAGCAGCACCTCGCGTTGCTCGAGCGTCAAGCCGGCGAAGAGCGGGAAGCGATCGGCGAGCTCCTGCGGCGTGCAGGTCTTGTGGGCAGCGGCTTTGCGCTCTGCCTGTGCGCGGGCCGCTTCCAAGTCGCCTTGCACGACGGCAAAGCGCTCGCCACGCTGCTCCTCGAAGCGTCGCACCAGCCGTGGCCGCGCCTGCACGAATCCCATCACCCCATCCACGAGGCGGAAGACGAGGGGGTTCAGCGTTGTCGACAGCAGCGCTCCAGCCAGGATCATATTGATCCCCTCCAGCGGCAACAAGCTGTATGTGGCGCCGAGTCCCGCCAGGATGAAGGAGAACTCCCCGATCTGCGCCAGCGAGGCGGAGGCGAACAGCGCGGTGCTGAGCGGATAGCCCATCAGCAACACGATCCCCATCGCCACCAGCGATTTGCCGACCAGAATGAGCAGCAGCACGGCCAAGACCATCAACGGCTCGCGCCACACGATTGACGGATCGAACAGCATACCCACTGACACGAAGAAGAGTACCGCAAAGGCATCTTGCAGCGGCAGCGAGTTCGCAGCCGCCTTGTGGCTCAGCTCCGACTCACTCAACACCACGCCGGCGAAAAAGGCGCCAAGCGCGAAGGAGACACTGAAGAGCGTGGCCGAGCCAAAGGCGATGCCGATCGCGATCGTCAGGACGCAGAGTGTGAACAGCTCGCGCGAGCCTGTCCGCGCCACCTGACGCAGCAACCAGGGCAGCACACGTGGTCCGACCAGCAACGCGACCGCGACGAACGCTGCCACCTTGGCTAGCGTAAGGCCAAGGGTCACGAACAAGCCCTGGCCGCCCGCTGCATGCACATTGGCGACCACCTGCCCCCCGAGCGCTTCGGCGAACGCTGGCAGCAGCACCAGGACCAGGACCATAGCCAGATCCTCGACGATCAACCAGCCGATGGCGATACGGCCGTTGACAGTAGTGATGACATTGCGTTCCTCCAGCGCCTTCAGCAGCACCACAGTACTGGCAACCGACAGGCTGAGGCCCAGCACCACCCCTGCACCCACGCTCCAGCCCCACGCCATCGCCATGCCGATGCCGATGCCGGTAGCGATGACGATCTGGCCAACGGCGCCGGGAATCACCACCCGCCGTACGGCCATCAGATCGGCCACGGAGAAATGCAGGCCCACGCCGAACATCAGCAGCATGACACCGATCTCGGCCAACTGTCCGGCTATGGCGCGATCGGCGACGAAGCCGGGGGTGAAGGGGCCTACCGCCACCCCTGCGACAAGATAGCCGACCAGTGGTGACGAGCCCAGGCGATTGGCAATAAATCCAAAGAGGAATGCCAAGGCGAAACCGACCGCGATTGTGGAGATGAGCATGATATCATGTGGCATGAGAGTTTCCCTTTGTCCTGAAGCAATTGCGTCGCTCGGTGTTGGTCGCTACGTTCTGTGTTCGGTCCGTTTTGAAACACGACGGGTGTCAGCCAAAACTGCCATGCCATGCGCTCGCGGCGCATGTGGACATGCGGAGGCTCATGACAATCAAAGCTATAGAAGAAAAAGCGATAGGGACTTGGAATATCGGAAAGCGTTGGCATGCCATGCGCCTTGAGAAGCCACAGGAAGACAAAAGACATGACCCACAGTATACCTGATCTGCTCTCCGAGAGTACGCAGGGGTCGTGCAGCCGAACACGAAATCGGTATCCGCATCAGCGCCCCGATTAATCGTATGCACGTGCTGGTAATGCCCCTACATATGTCTGTTCGACGGCACGCCCGGAGAAACAGTGCACACCCCGGCGCATTGATCCCATAGCGGCCTCCAGCATCATCTCCTTACGCACGGCAACGGGTGAACACACTGAAGCGGGAGAGCCAGCAGCAGCTCATACAGGGCGAGAAGCACAACCGCAGCGGTGCACAGTGCAGGACCGACGATCTCTAAGCCGAGATGGCGTGCGAGAATCCCCACCAGGGCTGGCAGGAAGGACCCGCCCAGCACGGCTGCCGCAATCTGCAAGCCAACACCATTTGCTGTGTGCACAGCGCCGAGCCGTGCTGGGGTCGTCGCGATGAGCGACGGGAAGATGGGTGCCAACGATACGCCCATTAATGCCAGTCCGAGCAGGCTGCCAAGAGTGGTGAGATTGGACCAGATCAGGACAGCCCCCAAGGCCGCAGCGATGAGGCAGAGGCGTAAGAGCAGGGACACCGGCACGAAACCGACGACCACACCAGAGACGAGACGCCCGATCGTCAAACTGCCCCAGTAGACACTGACCCACATGCCAGCTGTACTACTTGTGATCGCACGCGCTTCCGTAAACAGGCTATAGACCCAGGTCCCAGCAGCGACTTCGAGACCCGTGTAGACGAAGAACACGGCCATGCTGAGCCACATGATAGGCAGTCGGAGCGTGCTACGACTGGTCGCCATGCCCATGGGGGTAGGTGCGCCCGCTGGCGGAGCCATACGAGCCGTCGGCTGCCACCAGGTGCGTGTCAGGCCGAAACACACGGCTAAGACCATCTGTCCACCACCGACGATCGCATAGCCCCACTGCCAGGGATGGCCGGCACTGAGCACACTGGTCATGATGACGGGGCCACTAGCCGCACCAATGCCGTAACACGCATGCAGCCAATTCACCGTCCGCGCACTATAATGGGTAGCAGCATACGTGTTGATCCCAGCATCGATGGCGCCGGCGCCGAGCCCGGCCAGGAGACCCAACCCGACCATGATCCACCATTGGGGCGTCAGCGCATAGCCCAGCAGACTTATCGCGGTCGCGAGACAACTGAGCGCCAGGAGTGTGCCAACGCTCAGGCGCGCGAGTAGGTGACCACTGCTGAAGCTGGACCCCAAATAGCCCGCGGTAAACATCACCAGAAGCGCGCCGAGCGCATCGAGCGGGAGATGGAAAAACGTGCGTATAGACGGCCAGGCAACTCCCAGCAAGCCATCGGGTAAGCCCAGGCTGACAAAGCCGACATATGCGAGTCCAATGAGCAGATGACTTGATGGCTGTGGCATCACTCCCTCCAGGAGCTGAAATTTTTGTGGCAACTGGCCGCATGGCAATCATCACGGCGATGGCTATCTCGACGATGCCAAGAAGAGTGGACACGGCCTGCACACTTAGATGCTGTCCAGGATCCAAGGATGTAGAGAAACGGCTCTGCATCTTTTCCGCTCCTCTGGTATCTAACCAGGTGAACAGCAGGAAGCGCATGCCTTGTCTCGTCTTTTACCCTGCCTCCCTCGCCGAGGAAGGCTGACATGGAGGCAAGGAGCCAGATCTATCATACAGGAGGAGCACACCATGGAAACTGTCAATCAACGCAACCCACAAATCGGTGACCATCTGGTGCCGCCGCTTTGGGGTTAACTTCGGTACCGCCCCGCTCAACCCGCAGCACAGTTAAGCGAGCGGCGCTCGGCACACCGTGCCCCATTGCAGGGCACGGTATGCGTCAGCGGCAGTGGCACGTATCATGGAAGACCACCAGGCCTACCTGAGACAAAACAGACCGGAAAACCTCTGCAAGAGGCACGTACTATGTACATCCAAGAGCTGTGGCGGTACCCTGTAAAATCCCTGGCTGGTGAACAGCTCCAGGAGATTGAACTCACCCTGCGCGGAGTCAGCGCGCCCGGAGACGACTTCTCCACATAATGAAGGGCAGGTGGTGTATGGTGCAGCAATTCGACCTGATAATTGTTGGGGCAGGCTCTGGGAATACGATCCCTGGCCCGGACCACGCGGGCTGGACGATTGCCATGATCGAGAAGGACAAGTTTGGTGGCACCTGCCTGAACCGTGGGTGCATCCCTTCCAAGATGCTCATCTACACCGCTGATGTGGCGGAGACCATCCACACGGCCGCGCCTTTTGGCATCACCGCCCGGGTCGAGCGCCTCGACTGGGACCGGATCACCGGGCGGGTTTGGCAGCGCATCGACCCGCTGGCCGAAGCGGGTGAGCAGTGGCGCTATACTCAGCCCAACACCACCGTCTTCAAAGGCGAGGCGCGCTTCATTGGCGACAAGACACTGGAGGTCAACGGGCAGCGCCTCACCGCGCCCAGGGTGATCCTGGCCGCGGGCTCACGGCCCGCCATCCCGGACATCCCGGGGCTGGGTCAGGTAGTCTACCATACCTCCGATACCATCATGCGGCTGCCGCGACAACCGCAGCGCATGGCGATCCTCGGTGGAGGGTACATCGGTGCTGAGTTGGGCCATTTCTTTGGGGCCCTGGGCACGGAGATGACGATAATCAACCGTGGTGACCGACTCCTGCAACGCGAAGACGAGGAGATCAGCCAGCGCTTCACGGACATCTATGCGCGCCGCTTCACCGTGCTCCTGAAAACCCAGGTGCAGCGCGTGTGGCAACAGGCCGATACGATTACTCTGGACCTCAGTGTGGACGGCAGGCCGCAGCAGGTCACGTGTGAGGTCTTGCTGCTGGCTGTCGGCCGCGTCCCGAACACGGACCTCCTGGACGTCGCCAGAGCTGGCATTGCGGTCGATGCCCAGGGCCGCGTCGTGACCAATGCCTACCACGAGACCAACGTCTCCGGCATCTGGGCCCTGGGTGATATTGCCAGCCCGCATCAGCTCAAGCATGCGGCCAACGCTGAGGCGCGTACGGTGGCATATAACGTTGCCCA
>Ga0081538_10005842_pt1 | contig 10965 bp, 13 predicted proteins | sample TabmetS5T2R1_FD_71022 | JGI IMG/M metagenome (GOLD analysis project Ga0081538, IMG submission 71022) | Tabebuia heterophylla rhizosphere microbial communities from the University of Puerto Rico - S5T2R1 | ecosystem: Host-associated > Plants > Roots > Rhizosphere ...
CCCGCCGCCGCCGTACTCGACGTCCTCGTGGGGGTTGCGCATCACCACCCTGATGGTGCCGCCCACGCGCAGGTCGACCTCGGCCTCGGTCGTCTCCCAGTCGTGCTCGGCGTGCCACCAGCGCCGGATCACCTCTTCGCTGGTCCAGGCGTCGAAAACCGCCTGAGCGGGCGCCCGGTAGGTGCGCTCCATGCGCAGTGTGGTGCTGTCGATCAGATCATCCCCCGGGGGGCTCTCGTCGGCGTCTGAGCTGCAGCATTACCCAGGCGCGCGCCAAGAGCAACGCGACGCCCGCTCCGGTCGTCGACGGGAGGAGCTCCTCCACCGGGAAGCCTCCCACGTGGGCGATCACGCGGCGTCCTTTTCGTACGCGTCGTGGTAGTTCCACCACTGGTACGGCGGGGTCTGCGGGTAGCCCTCCGGCGAGTCCTCCCACTCCTCCTGGCGACCGAGCGCCGTGATGTCGAGGTAGGCCCAGGTGGTTCCCATCGCCTCGTCACCGCGGCTGGTGATGAAGTAGGTGCGGAAGGTGCGGTCGCCTTCGCGGATGAATGCGTTGGTGCCGTGCCACTCGTCGACGCCGAAGTCCTTGTCGAAGTCGTCCGTGATCGTGTACCACGGGATCTGCTCCCACCCCATCCGGGCCTTCCAACGCTTGATGTTCTCCTGCGGCGCACGCGAGGCGAACGCGAGCGTGGTGTCGCGCGCGTTCAGATGCGCAAGGTGAGCGACCTGGTCGGCGAGGAAGGAGCAGCCGCCGCAACCGCGTTCCGGATAGCCGTCCATCCCGGGGTCGTAGAAGAAGCGGTAGACGATCAGCTGCCGGCGGCCGTCGAACAGGTCGAGCAGCGACGCCGGGCCGTCCGGGCCCTCGAAGCGGTAGTCCTTCTCCACGGCCATCCACGGCATCCGGCGGCGCTCGGCGGCCAGCACGTCACGGGCGCGGGTCAGCTCCTTCTCCTTCACCAGCAGCTTCTCCCACGCGGCTTCCCATTCCTGCGGCGATACGGTCGGCGGGGTCTTCATTGAGGGATGTCCTCCTTTAGGTACTCGTCGACGACGTCGAACAGGCGCCCCCAGAGGGCGCGCTGGCGATCCATCCAGTCCGCCGCCTCGCTGAGCACGTCGGGTTCGAGCGAGAGCCGGTGCGTCCGGCCCTCGACCACGCGCGTCACGACGCCCGTCTCCTCCAGGACCTTCAGGTGCTTGGAGATCGCGGGCTTCGACACCCCGAAGCCGCCGGTGGCGTCGCCGACCGTCGCCGGACCTGTGGCCAGACGCTCGACTATGCCGCGGCGGATCGGGTGCGAAAGCGCCTTGAACGGATCGTTAACCATGGGGTTAACAGTAGCACGCGAGTGAGCGGTGGGCCGCCCTCCGGCCGTCCGCCGCCGCGCCCAGTACACTCGGTCTCCCAGAGCCTGAATGCCGCAGAGCCGCCCTTCCACTCGCTTTGTCTTCGTCACCGGCGGCGTCGTCTCCGCACTCGGCAAGGGAATCGCGGCCGCCTCGCTGGGCCGGCTGCTCGTCGCGCGCGGCCTGTCGGTGACGATCCAGAAGTTCGACCCGTACATCAACGTCGACCCGGGAACGATGAGCCCGTTCCAGCACGGCGAGGTGTTCGTGACCGAGGACGGCGCCGAGACGGACCTCGATCTCGGCCACTACGAGCGCTTCACGGACGTCAACACCACGCGCGCCTCGAATGCCACTGCCGGCGCGATCTACAACTCGGTGATCCGGCGCGAGCGGCGCGGCGACTACCTCGGCGGCACCGTGCAGGTGATCCCCCACATCACGGACGAGATCAAGAACCGCATCCGGCTGGTGGCCGAGTCGGCGGACGTCGACGTCGTCATCACCGAGATCGGCGGCACGGTCGGCGACATCGAGTCGCTGCCGTTCCTGGAGGCGCTGCGCCAGTTCCATTCCGAGCTCGGGCGCGAGCGCTGCATGTTCGTCCACCTCACGCTGGTGCCGTTCCTCGGCCACGCGGGAGAGCTGAAGACGAAGCCGACCCAGCACTCGGTCCAGGAGCTCCGGCGCATCGGCATCCAGCCCGACATGGTCATGTGCCGCTGCGAGGAGCCCCTGGGCCGCGATATCCGCGAGAAGATCGCCCTGTTCGCGAGCCTGCCCGTGACCTCGGTGGTGTCCGCCCGGGACGTCGACTCGATCTACAAGGTCCCGCTCGAGTTCGAGTCGGAGGGCGTCGACGACGGCGTGCTCGGCCACTTCGGGATCGACGCACCGTCGGCCGATCTCGCCGACTGGAAGCGGCTCGTGGACGGGATCGAATCCGCCTCGACCCCCGTGCGGATCGGCCTGGTCGGCAAGTACACGCAGCTGGCCGACGCGTACCTGTCGGTGATCGAGGCGCTGAACCACGCGGGGGCGCACCACGGCGGCAAGGTCGAGGTCCGCTGGGTCGACTCCGAGCGGCTCACGGACGAGGAGGCCGAGCGCGAGCTGGCCGCCTGCGACGGCGTGCTGGTCCCGGGCGGCTTCGGAGTGCGCGGCATCGAGGGCAAGATTCAGGCGGCCCGCTATGCGCGCGAGCAGGGCCTCCCGTACCTCGGGATCTGCCTCGGGATGCAGATCGCGGTGGCGGAGTTCGCCCGCCACGTGGCGGGGATGGAGGGCGCCAACTCGACCGAGTTCGATCCCGAGACCCCGTACCCCGTCATCGACCTCCTGCCCGAGCAGAAGGAGGTCCGCGACATGGGCGGGACCATGCGCCTTGGCGCGGACCCGGTGAAGCTCCACGACGACACGCGCGCGCGCGACATATATGGCGAAGCCGTGATCTACGAGCGCCATCGCCACCGCTACGAGGTCAACAACCACCTCCGCAAGCGCCTCGAGCACGCGGGCCTCGTATTCAGCGGCACCTCGCCCGACGAGCGCCTGGTCGAAGTGATCGAGCTCCGCGACCATCCCTTCTTCGTGGCGTCCCAGTTCCACCCCGAGTTCAAGTCGCGTCCGCTGCGGCCCCAGCCTCTGTTCCGGGAGTTCGTGGGAGCGGCGCTCGAGCGGGCCCGCGCCCGCGCGCCGGAGGTGGAGCCTGCGGTGCGCGCGGAGTCGCGCGCGTAGGGCGCCGGCGGGGCGATCAGGCCTCGCGCGTCAGCAGCATCACCCAGTTGGGCTTCCAGCTGTCACCGCCGTCGAACGAGAATGCCTGCTCCCAGCGTGCCGAGGAGTCGGTTATGTCCGACCACTCGAAGCGCATTCGGATGGGCGTGCCCTCGAGCACGTCGTCGCACTCGAAGCGCCCGCGCCCGTCGCTGGAAAAACGCCCTTCGACCGGTGGGTCGAGGCGGCCTGGCCTCGCGGTCGACGACCACCAGATCCGCCACAGGTCGTCGTCCGGATCGAAGAGGCGGAGCGAGAATCCCTCGTAGCCGTCCGTGCGGAAGTGATCGATGTTCCCGGCACCGCCGAGGATCGCGCGCGCCTCCGAGGTGGCCTCGAACTCGCTCCAGTCCGTGCATCCGGGATCCAGCGGGTCGACGAGCTTGCGATTGGCGACGCGCCAGCGTCCCGGCAGGAAGTCGAAGTCGGTGACAGGCATGCCGCAGACGCTAGACGCTGAACAGGTCAAAATTTGTCCTCTATGTCGAAGGCGGAAAGGGTTCTGACCCTGCTCGAGGCGCTTCAGGACCACCCTTCCCTGACCGGTCCCCAGCTCGCTCAGCGCCTGGGTATCGACGTGCGAACCGTCCGGCGCGACGTGACCTCGCTGCGAGACCTCGGGATCCCGGTCGAGGCCGAGCGCGGTCCGGCCGGCGGCTACCGACTGCGTCCCGGCTACCGCATGCCGCCGCTGATGCTCACAGAAGCCGAGGCCACGGCCGTCGCGGTCGGCCTGATAGCCGCGCGCCGAGACGGGCTCGACGCCGACGGCGCGCTCGCCAAGGTTCACAGGGTCCTGCCCGACAAGGTGAGGCTTAGGGTGGAGGCGCTCGAGCAGACGCTCGGCTTCACCGGCCCCGCCCACGAGGCGATGCCTCCCAGGGGGGAGCACCTGCTCCTGCTGGCCGAGGCGGCGCGGCGAGGACGTCGGGTCCGCGCGGTCTACACAGCGTCGGACGGGGTCGAGTCAGAGCGCGAGCTCAGCCCGTACGGCGTCGTCTCGCATCGCGGACGCTGGTACGTGCCGGCCCACGACCATGGCCGCGACGCGCTCCGCGCCTTACGTGCCGACCGGTTTTCCACGGTGCAGCTCGGCGGGCCGGGCATCCCCCCGCCGGCGGACTTCGACACGATCGACTTCGTCAGTCGCACCCTCGCGCGGGTACCGTGGACGCACCAGGTCGAGGTGGTGCTTCACGCCGCGCCGGCGGCCGCCGCGGAGCGCTTCCCGCCCACGCTCGCCGAGCTCGAGCCCCACCGGGACGGCACCCTCCTGCGGATGCGCGCCGACTCCCTGGACTGGGCCGCCGGGCTTCTCGCCGGCGCCGGCTGCGCGTTCACGATCCGCCGGCCGAAGGAGCTGCGGGCGAGCGTCCGCGAGCTCGCCGACCGGCTGCGCGCCGCGTGACGCCGGCTACGCGGCCGCGCCCTGGCGATCCAGCTCGGCCACCAGGTCGCCCACCCGGCGGGCGATCTCGTCCCGGATCCGGGTGACCGTCGCAAGGTCCTGGCCGGCGGGGTCGATGAGATCCCAGTCGACGTATCGCTTTCCCGGGATGTAGGGACACTCGTCGCCGCAACCCATCGTGACGACCACGTCGGCCGCCTGCGCAAGCTCGCGGGTGAGGAGCTTGGGACGCCGGCCGGCGAGGTCGATGCCGAGCTCGAGCATCGCCTCGGCGACCTCGGGATGAACGCGATCGGCCGGGCTCGTGCCGGCGCTGTCGGCGCCGTGGCGGCCGCCGGCGGCCCGCTCGAACAAGGCCTGGCTCATCTGCGAGCGCCCGGCGTTTTGGCGGCAGACGAAGAGCACGTGAGCCATGGGTTCGAGGCTATAGCCTCCCCGCCGGTGACATCGGCGTGACTCTCCATGCGGCCTCAGACCAGGAGCGCGAACGCCTCATCGCGGACTTCATACGGTTCTGCGAGATCGAGAGCCCGTCGGGACGGGAGCGCACGATGGCCGACGCGGTCGCGACCGAGCTCCGCCAGCTCGGCCTCGTCGTCGAGGAGGACGACACCGGCCCGGAGACGGGCTCGGACGCGGGGAACCTCCTCGCCCGGATGCCCGGTCCCGAGGGCGGGCGCACGATCCTGCTGTGCGCCCACATCGACACCGTCCCGCTCGACGCCGCGGTGGAGGTGACCCGCGAGAACGGGGTGCTGAGCAACCGCAACGCGGCGATCCTGGGGGCCGACAACAAGGCGGCGGTGGCGACGGTTCTCGCCGCTGTCCGGCGCCTCGTCCGCGACGGCTCCCCGGTCGGATTGGAGCTGCTCTTCACGACCTGCGAGGAGCGCGCGCTGCGCGGCGCGAAGGCGTTCGAGCGGGGGCGGCTGCGCTCGGAGTTCGGTTTCGTGTTCGACCACGCTTCGCCGATCGGCGAGCTGGTGGTTGCCTCGCCCACCTACTACCGGCTCGAGGCGAGCTTCCGCGGGCAGGCGGCCCATGCCGGCATCCGCCCGGAGGCGGGCCGCAACGCGATCGCCGCGGCGAGCCGCGCGATCGCTGCCATGCGGATCGGACGCCTCGACGACGAGACGACGGCGAACGTGGGCCGCATCGAGGGGGGAACCTCGGCCAACGTCGTCGCTGAGCGCTGCACGGTTGAGTTCGAGGCGCGAAGCCTCGACGACGGCCGCGCCGGCGAGGTGGTGAGCCAGATGGTCGACGCGACGGCCGAGGCCGCAAGCGACGCGGACTGCGACGTCGAGACCTCGGTCGAGCGGATGTTCCGCGGCTACCGGCTGCCCCGGACCGCCCCGCCCGTAGAAGCCGCCGCCGTCGCGTTGCGAAAGACCGGGATCGAGCCGACGTACATCGCGACCGGCGGGGGCAGCGACGCGAACGCCTTCATCGCCGGCGGGCTCCCGGTGGTCAACGTGGCCAACGGGACCGAACGCAACCATCAGCCCGACGAGTCGGTGACGGTCGACGCCCTCGAGAAGATGCTCGACGTGACGCTGGCGATCGTGGCGGCGAGCGCATGACCTTCGAGCGCGTCGCCAGCGAGACCGCGTGGGAGGGTCGAATCGCGAGCGTCAGGGTCGACCGGTTCCGCTACGACGACGGCGAGGAGGCGGACCGCGAGATCGTCGCGCACCCCGGCGCGGTTGCGATCGTGGCGCACGACGGCGAGCGCCTCTTCCTCGTCCGCCAGCCGAGGGAGGCCGTGGGCGAGCAGGCCTTGCTCGAGCTGCCGGCGGGCAAGCTCGACGAGGAGGGGGAGGAGCCGCTCGAGACGGCCAAGCGCGAGCTCTCCGAGGAGATCGGCAAGGGCGCCCGGACCTGGGAGCAGCTGACGAGCTTCTACACCTCGCCGGGCTTCGCCGACGAGGAGTGCCACGTGTACCTGGCGACGGATCTCTACGACGAGCAGACGGAGGCCGAGGACACCGAGCGAATCGAGATCGTGGAGGCCCCGCTTGCGGATCTCGACGACGTGATCGCGGGCTGCCGGGACTCGAAGACGCTGGTCGGCCTCCTCTGGTTCCGCGCCTATCTCCTGGGCTAGTGACGCCGCCCTTGCAAGCTCAAGGGATGTCGGCGGGTCGGCCGAATCGGTTTGTCGATGGCGACGATCGAGAAGCTCCTTGCCGAGCAGCGCTTCGAGCACCTCGTGCTCGACTTCCTTGCCTACCTCGAGTTCGAGCGCGGCCTCTCACGCAACACGCTCGAGGCGTACCGGACGGACCTGTTCCAGTTCGGTCGCTTTATCGCGCGCCGTGAGGTCTCCGCTCTCGACGCGCAGCCGGCCGACGTGGCCGACTTCCTCGCGGAGCTCGCAGCCGGTGACGAGGATCGGCCGCCGGCGTCGACCGCGACGATCCACCGCAAGACCGCCTGTCTGCGCTCCTTCTACCGCCACGTTCGCCGGGAGGGGCTGCGCGACTCGGACCCCACTGCCACCCTGAGCCCGCCGCGGCGCTCGCGCAAGCTGCCCCAGGTGCTCACCCGCGGCGAGATCGACCGGCTGCTGTCGCAGCCGGGCGGCACCGAGCCCCCGGCGTTGCGCGACCGCGCGCTGCTCGAACTGCTCTATGCCTGCGGTTTGCGCGCCTCGGAGGCCATCGGACTCGAGCTGACCGACGTCGATCTCGAGGAGCGGGTGCTGCGGGCGCGGGGGAAGGGATCGAAGGAGCGCGTCGTCCCGATCGGCCAAGCGGCGGTCCAGGCGCTCCGCATCTATCTCGAGCGCGGCCGTCCCAAGCTCGTGAAGGGCGCCTCCGAGTCCCGCGTGTTCGTCAACTTCCGCGGCGGGCCGCTGACCCGGCAGGGCCTCTACAAGATCGTCCGGCGACACGCGCTCACGGCCGGGCTGGCCGATCGCATGAGCCCGCACACGCTGCGTCACACCTTCGCCACCCACCTGCTCGCGGGAGGCTGCGACCTGCGCTCCGTGCAGGAGATGCTGGGCCACGCGGACGTCGCCACGACGCAGCTATACACCCACCTGTCGAGCCAGCGGCTGAAGGACGTGTACTTCCGGGCGCACCCACGGGCGACCGTGGACTGAGCCCTGCGAAGATCAGGGGGGTGCCCGAGCTCCCCGAGATCGAGACAATCCGCCGTCAGCTGGCGCCGGTCCTCGAAGGTCGCCGCCTCGAGCGCATGGAGGTGCTGGACCCCCGCTGGTGCGAGCCGGCGCCGCCGAGCGCGCTGGAGGACGCCGTGCGCGGGCGCACGATCGAGCGACTCGGCCGGCGCGGCAAGTACCTGATCGTCTCGCTGGAGGACGACGTGCACATCGCGATGCACCTGCGCATGACGGGGAACCTGCTGCTTGCAGACGCCTCCGACCCGGATCCGCCCTACCTGCGCGTCCGCTTCGTGCTCGGTCCGGACGGCGCCAAGGAGATGCTCTTCACCGACGTCCGCCGCTTCGGCACCGGCGACGTGCTGCTCGGGAGCGACGCCCTCGCGGAGTTCTTCGCCTCCCGCCTCGGCGTCGAACCGCTCAGCCCCGATTTCACCGGCGAGGCGCTCCGGGCCCTGGCGAAGGGCCGCCGGGCGCCGGTCAAGGCGTTCCTCCTGACCCAGGAGCGGATCGCGGGCGTCGGCAACATCTATGCCGACGAGGCCCTCTGGAGAGCTCGCATCCATCCGCTGCGGCCGGTGGGCAAGCTGAGGCGCGCGCAGATCGAGGACCTTCGCAACGCGGTCGTCGAGACGCTCAACGCCGGGATCGACGCCAGGGGCGCCTCGATCGACGACTTCCGGCACACCGACGGCGCCCGCGGCTCGTTCCAGGACCGCTTCCTTGTGTACTCGCGCGAGGGCGAGCCCTGCCCGCGCTGCGGCACCCCGATCACGAAGCTGCGCGCCGCCGGCCGCGGCACCTACGTCTGCCCGCACTGCCAGCGGCGCCCGCGCCTACGGCGCGCCGCTCGTTCTGCTTGACATCGCCACCAGCGCGCCCCCCGCGGGGATCATCGTCACGTTGCGGTGGCGGGCGCGCTCGGGGCGGGGGTCGGGAGCATGGAGGTCGGTGCGACGGGCGATCTCACGCAGCACCACGCGCTGCTCCGCCATGGCAAGAGCCGCGCCCAGGCAGCGCCGGATTCCCCCGCCGAACGGAATCCACGTGTAGGTGCCGGGCTTCCGGCCGAGGAACCGCTCGGGGCGGAACGCGAACGGGTCCGGATAGAGGTCGTCGCGATGGTGGAGCAGCAGGATGCTCATGAGCACCGAGGATCCCGCCGGGACCAGGTACTCGCCCAGCTGCCAGGGCACGGTCACCCGGCGCCCGATGACGGGAATCACCGGACGGGAGCGCATTCCCTCGTGGATGGTTGCCTCGATGTAGCCGTCGGGATCGTCGTCAGAGCGCGCGACGTCTCGGAGCCGACCGTACGCGGCGGGATGGCGCAGCAGCCGCTCGAAGATCCAAGCGAGCGAGTTCGCCGTGGTCTCGTGGCCGGCGAGCACCAGGGTCAGCAGCTCGTCGCGCAGCTCCTTGTCGGTCAAGCGCTCGCCGTCCTCCGTCTCGGCGTGGAGGAGGATGGACAGGATGTCCGTGCGCTTCCCGTGGTCGGGCGCGGCGCGCCGCGCCGAGATCACGGCGTAGAGGGGGCGGTCGAGGAACCCGAGCATCACGCGGGTCATGCCGACGGGCTCGTCGCGGCCCAGGTTCAGCAGCTCCGCCAGCTGTGCCTCGGGACGGGTCGACAGGTCGAGCACTCGCCTGACCGCCCGTCGCAGGCCGTGCTCGGGCGTGCCCCTGGCCGGAGTGCCCTCGATGCCGAAGATCCCGGCCATGATCACGTCGAGGGTGACCGCCTGCATGCGCGGCGCGAGCTTGAACGGCGTGCCAACCGGCCAGCTTTCGATCTCGCGATGCGCCGCCTCGGTAATCATCTCGGTGTAGCGCTGGACGGCCTCCCCGTGGAAGAGCGGGAGCAGCAGCTTGCGCTGGCGCATGTGACGCAGGCCGATCGCGGTGAGCACGGAGTTCGGCCCGACGATCGGGCGCAGCGGCGACTCGCCGGTCAGCGACGGCGCCTCCTCGGGCTTCGCCGTGAAGAGCGATCTGACGTGGTCGGGATGGCCGGTCACGACGCTGAGGTCGCCATCGAGCATGCCGCGCAGCTGGAAGACCTCGCCGAGCTCGCGGCGAGCTCGGAACACGAACTCGATCTGCCGGACGCTGAAGCGGAGCGTCTGGAGCGGCCGCGGCAGGGACAGCGCCGGTGGCAGCTGGGCCGGCCGCTCGTCCTCGGCCGCCGGACCCGCGGGCGACGGCGCCGCCTCGGGGGCCGCTGCGCGTGAAGTTACGCCCGCCGGACGCCGCTGAGAAGTGCCAGCTCGCGCCACTTCCAGAAGCAGTCTACGTCCGCGAACCCGAGCTCGCGCAGCCAGCCGAGCTGGGTCTCCACGTCGAGCAGCCTGTTGGAAGGATCCTCGGGCACACGGGCGATCTCGAGGTAATCCCGGTGGAGCTCCGGGGTGGGGGACGAGACGTGCTCGAGGTTGGAGAAGCGCCCGCCCGCTCGCAGCAGCGCGAAGACCTCCCCGTACAGCTCCCGCTTGCGCGCGTCTTCAAGGTGGTGGATGGCGAGGCTCGACACGACGAGGTCGAATTCGCCGAGATCGGGCAGCGGCGCCGCCAGATCGTGCTCGCGCAGCTCGACCCCTGAGACTCCCGCGAACCGCTCACGCGCCCGCTCGAGCATCGGCGGCGAGAAGTCGACGGCCACGCCGCCGGCCCCGGGCCGCGCCTCCAGCACGAGCGCGAGCAGCCGCCCATCACCACAGCCGAGGTCGAGCACTCGTGCCACCCGCTCGGGCAACAGCTCGAGCAGCACCGTCTCGCCTTCTATCCGGTGCGGAATCCGATCGGCCCGCCCGCGGTACTCCTCAACCTTCTCCGCGGCCAGCCACTCGCTCATCTCAAGCGGCCAACAGCGCCGTCAGACGACCGTCGCGGTCCGCCTCCAGCAGCTCGCGAAAGCCGCCGATCGCGCGCTGGCCGATTACGACCTGCGGGAAGGTCATCTGGCCGGTGAGGGCAACGAGCTCCGCGCGCCCGACAGGATCCTTGGCGAGGTTCACCTCGCGGTACTCCACGCCGCGCGCTTGGAGCAGCGCCTTTGCCTGGCGACAGAAGCCGCAGGGCTCGGTCGTATAGAGGGTGACGCCCCCATTCGCGTCCGCCATCGGGTTCAGAGTGTAGGTAGTGCCCGGTTCGTACAAAACCGAAGCGGTGGTTTTGCGCTCGATCCGCTACGGCGAGGCCGATCGCGTTCTCCACCTGTATACGGAGGACCGGGGCCGGGTGGGGGCGATGGCTAAGGGAGTGCGGCGTATCAGGTCGCGGCTCCGCGGGCGGGGCG
>Ga0081538_10005843_pt1 | contig 10965 bp, 15 predicted proteins | sample TabmetS5T2R1_FD_71022 | JGI IMG/M metagenome (GOLD analysis project Ga0081538, IMG submission 71022) | Tabebuia heterophylla rhizosphere microbial communities from the University of Puerto Rico - S5T2R1 | ecosystem: Host-associated > Plants > Roots > Rhizosphere ...
GATCCAGGGGCTCACCGTTGCAGGGGCAAACCCCGAGCTGGTGAAATACACGTCGCCGGCAGACGCGGAATTCCTCTATTACGGCCGCTGCAGGTGCATCGATTTCGTGCCGGCGACGCCTGACGGCAAGCCGACGCCGGCGCTCATCACGCGCGCCGCTCTGCAGCTGGCAGAGATCCCGCTGCTCGTGGTGGACGCCGGCGCAAAGGTCAAGCCAGCGATCCCGCACCTGTCATTTGGGCTCGAGCCGGGAAGAAACATCACTCAAGAAAATGCGATGGACGAGGCAGTCGCAAGGCGCGCGTTTGACTGCGGGGCTTTGCTTGGCAGGCAGCTGGCCAGAATGTCTGATATGGTAGTGATAGGCGAGAGCATACCCGGCGGCACGACAACGACGCTTGCAGTGCTTGAGGCGCTCGGAGTAGATGCACGGTTTAAGGTAAGCAGCAGCATGCCTGAGAACCCTCATGGGCTGAAGAATGGGGTCGTGGAATCAGCAATGGGGCGGGCCAGAGTGTCCTTTGGTGGCGTCAGCTCGCCTTTTGAAGCCGTCGCGCTTTTTGGCGACCCAATGATGCCGTCTGTGGCCGGGATTGCCGACGGCGTGCTGGCGTCAGGCTGCAGGGTCATGCTCGCAGGCGGCACGCAAATGGCCGCCGTCATTGCGATACTGAAGCGCATTGGCAGGCCGCTCAGGGGACTCTGCATAGGCACCACTGCCTACGTCGCTCAGGACTCGTCCTCGGACCTGGCCGGCCTTGTCCACTCGGTGTCGCAGCAGGTGCCGGTGCTCTCGTGCGATCTGCATCTGGGCGAGTCAAGCAAGCCGGGCTTACAGGCGTTTGCAAAAGGATTTGTCAAAGAGGGAGTCGGCGCAGGCGGCGCTTCGATAGCCGCCATGCTCAAGACAAGGGCCACTACTAGCAAGAAATTGATGAAGGCTATCGAAAAAGAATACGAGACCTCTATCGAGGCCGCGCAGAAATCTAAAAGTTAATGACGTCTTTTGAACCTGCAAACACCTGGGACAATGTTTAGACGTTTGGGCTTTTCGATAATCTAAACTGGCAGGGAGAGTTGTATTATATACAATAATAACAGGCTGTCTGGGATGAAATGAAGCAAGCAAAGCTAGACGGATAGCAGGCATAGAAGGGCAGTGAGAACCCTATTTCCGACAAAATCTTTACTCTTCTAACAAGGAGCATAGCGAGCGACTTAATAAGAACTTAGCTCTTACCTCGTCAATGCCCATAAGCGCTGACGAGCTTATGTGGGGGAAGTTGGCGAATCCTTTGTTGATAGAGTAAAACAATTTCTAGCGAGTAACCCTATCAAAGCGTACACCAATGAGGAAATTGCAGCACAGCTCAATCCGGACCAACAAGTTAATTGGGCTCACATTCTTCAGGTTGGCACGGCAATCATGGTACCTAGCTATAATGGGGATGTAGAGGTACGCTTTGTGCGGGACCCCAACGGTGGCAATTATTATTATTATTATTACAAGATTAAGCAAAAAAGTAGAGTATATAAAATAGGCTCAAAATGTGCCTTTTTTCGATACTTATTTGCTCCAGCTAAGTGAACATCTGAGACATTATCTGTTCCTGAAGCTTGTGAAAGTACGACCTGAGGCCGATGCCGTACTCTGAATCGACGTGCTGCTGGATCGCTGCTATAAAGTATGGCGCCATCCTACTGGACACTGCCACATAGAATTTTGTCTTGATCCTGCCGTCCTGAGATATCGCAAGCTCGCTCCTTATCTCCTGCGGAGCCAGCTGTCTGGCCTTTGAGTCAATGACGCTGTACATGCCGACAAGTACTTCGGGCTTGATCCCAAGCTTGTCGTCGTCCATCGTGACATGGTAGGTCGACGACACCCGTTGTTGTTTTTGCATCACCCATGAGTTTTGAATTACAGTAAAAACCGGCTATGCAAGCTCAAGCTTACCGTCTGGTCATTATACCTTGATCTTTATCTTTCGTGTTACGAAAGGGCTTGCGGGATCGATAAAGCGCCAGCTCTTTTCAGTTGCGCTGGTGATGCCTATCCTCGGCGTGGCAATTACTTTCCTCGGCTTTGCTCCGTGCTCAACGTGAAGCTCTGACCTTGCGTCGGTCATGTCTACGCCATTAAGTAATGAAGTAATGTTGAGTGCCTCCGTGAGCTTGCCCGGCCCTGAGGTGAGCGAAAAAGCATCCCCAACCGGCCGGAACTGCTTCATTACGTCGATGCCCTCGACAGGTTCGATCCCGCGTATTAGCACCGCGCCAGCCCCTGCCCTGTTTGCCCTTGCAGACACGTTGACGCAGAAATGGTTGCCGTACGCAAAATAGACATAAGCCCTGCCGATGTCGCCAAACATGACCGTGTTTCTTGCCGTTCTGCCGATGTGCGCATGGCTTGCCGCGTCGTCGCTGTGCCCGTACGCCTCTGTTTCAACGATGATGCCCGAGAGTCTGAGAGCCCTGTCGTCCAGCTTTAGCATGCGCACCAGCTTTTTGCCTACAAGGTCGCGCGCTACCACATCTGTCGGCCTTGAATAGAACGAAGTGCCGGGGCAGCTAACCATCACATGTAGTCCTCCAAGGAGCTCTTGCCGGCCTGATCCATCCGCTTGACTTCCCTTGCAAGCTTTTTCAGGTCGGCTTCAAGCACTGATAGTAGGCTCTTGTTGTATATGGCCGCCGCGGGGTGTATGGTCAGGAAATACTTTTGCCCAGCCTTTTCAACTATCCTGCCGCGGTTTGCAGTTATCGAGCCGCCGCCCAAGAGGGAGGAATAGGCAGTCCTGCCAAGTATGCATATGACCTTTGGTCTGATAAGCGAGACCTGCCTATCAAGATACGGCCTGCACGCGGCTGCCTCGTCTTCTTCCGGCACTCTGTTGTTTGGCGGCCTGCACTTGACCACGTTTGTGATAAATACCTGCGAGCGCTCAATGCCTGCCTTCTTGAGGAGATCGTCAAGAATCCTGCCGGCGGCACCCACAAACGGCCTGCCTTTGTCATCTTCGCTCCTACCCGGCGCCTCGCCTACAAACATTATCCTGGCCGCCAGCTGGCCTTCCCCGGAGACGGCGTTCTTTCTCGTCCTCGACAGCTTGCAGAGCGGACAGCCTCTTACCTCAGCCGCAATTTTCTCAAGTGAATCGTCTGCCACAGCTGCTGCCGGGGGTTTTTGCTGGGCTGCCATATCCCTGATGTACATCGCCTCTACCGTATTTTAAGTGGCACTCCTCCTCCCGCTGCTGCTGCCAGCCTTCCTTTTCTTTGCAAACCACACGATGATCATTATGATGCCGGCGACGACGCCAAAGAGTGAATATACGTACGAATTTGTGACAATAAAGCAATCCCTTTCCATCTCGTCCAGCCTCTGCGGCGAAATCACCTGATCGCCCGCGTCGTGTAGCGCTGTAAGGCACGCGACGCCCTGAGAGTTAAGGTAGATGGCAGCAGCGCCGCTTATCGCCAGTACGATTGTGCCTACGTGCAGATACTTATCATCATTTGCCATTATTATCTTGCGCCCGATCTTATCTGCCTGATTATGTCGAGGATTTCGTCTGCATCTTCGGCCTCCGGGTTTATCTCCAGGTACATGTTGAGCACTGCAAGCGCCTGCTGCGAGTCGCCGCTTTTCAAAAGTAACACGCCCTTGTCCCTTATTGCGTCAGGGTTGTACTGATCTATTGCCAAAACCATCTCGTTTGCAATCAGGTACCTGTCCGTGTCCTGCGCTTCGTAATAACTGCCCTTAAGGTTGTTGAGCATCCGGGTCATCACCTGCGCTGAAGTAGCTTTTTCCACCAGCGCATGGGTGAGAGGGATGTTCTGCCGTGGATAAGTCTGGTCAAGCAGCGCCTTGAGCGAATAGTCATCCATTATCCTGCCGCCGTTGAACGGGTCGACGATTATTTCGCCGCTATTGTCCTCAAGCACATGCTTGACAAGAAAGTGGCCGGGGAACCCTACCGGGTACATCCTGAAGTTCACCGCGTGGGCGACGCGCAGGTACAGTATGGCAAGCGTTATGGGGATGCCCGTCTTGCGTTCGATGACAACGTTGAGGTAGCTGTTGAGCGGGTTGTAATAGTCATCAGTGTTTGGCTTGAATTTCTGGATGCTAAAGATGTATTCGTTTATCTTTTCTATTATCTGAGTCGGCCGCCTGGGGATAGTGGCGGCGCTCTTTTTAAGGATCTGCTCAATCTCGGCGCCCATCGAGTCTATCATAGCAAGGGTGCTGGCGATGTCAAGATCGGGGTAGGCGAGTACCCTTGCAAGGTGCAGGGCGTGCTCAGCCAGCCTGTCGGTGTCGTCAGACGAGATGATGTCTTTGACGGCGGAGCTTTTCCAGTCCGATATGAGAGAGTCGAGGTTGTTGGCGGCCACTTGCAAATCTTTAGTGGCCGGCATATATTTATGTCAATCAGGGAGGGCAGGATTTAATGTCTATTAATAAAGTAAATCATCATCATGCAATTTTCATTTTGTGTGATTAGCGCTCACACTAAGGCTTTTGATAATAATTTCAGTTTTCTGCAATATCAAAATAGGGCTAAATTGAGGAAAATTACGCTAAATGCGTTTATTCAAACCTCTCTGCCTTGCCATCCAAGGCAGACGGTAAAGTGAATACTCTTCGCAAAAGCAAGATCACTTTGCCATTAGGTATTTTTGCTGCAAAATAATTCTTTGTTACTGATCTTGGGTTGAAGCTGGATCCTGAGCCTGCGACGGCAGGTTGAGCCTTGCTCCAAACCTTATGATAAATGGAGCCAAGAATGTGGTCACTATCGTGATGATGCCAAGTATCGGCAAAAGCGAGCTTGTGATGGCACCTACGTCCTGCCCGCCCTTTACCACCACGAGTGAGAGCTCGCCCTTGGCGGCAGACACACCAAGGCCCGTCCTCACTGACGTGACGCTGTCAAAGTTTGCCTTGAGTAGGATGCCGGTGACTATAAGGAACTTGGAGCCAAATGAGGTCAGGATGAGTATGGCTGCAGGAACTATGAACAGCGGTATGAGCGAGATGTCCATAAGCGCCCCTATCGATATGAAAAAGATGGCCGCAAACATGTCCCGCAGCGGCGTAGTGATGATTCTTGCAATGGCGGCGCTGTTGGACTCTGCTACCAGCACGCCGGCAAGAAACGCTCCGGTAGCCACAGAAAGGCCAAAGCCACTTGCTATGAACGACAGTCCAAACGCCATGCCGAGGATCACTATCAGGAGCAGGGCATAGTCGTTTGTCTTGCTTGCCTTGTCGATTATCTTCGGCATGAATCTCGATCCCACAATGAGTATGCTTCCGATAAAGGCTGCCACTATGCTTATCGAGATCGTGATTCCGACGATGGAAAGGTTCTCGCCGGCAGCAGCCACTGACTGGAGGACCGCTAGAATGGTGATGGCAAGTATGTCTTCCACGATTGTGATGCCAAGCACGAGGAGTGAGGATCTATCCTTTATTAGGTTCAGCTCCTCGAACACTCTGACGGTCACCACCGTGCTCGTGATCGAGAGAGCTAGGGCTAGGAACAGTGAATCAAAGAATGAGAAGCCCAGAGTCTGGGCAATGAAGAACACTATCATCAGAGTTCCCAGCGCCTCAGACAGCGCCACGACGAGTGACACCCTCCCGATAGACCTGAGCTTCGCTATTGGAAATTCCAATCCCACCCCAAAGAGGAGCATTATAATCCCCAGCTCCGCCATCAGGTTTATGGTCTCGATGCTGCTGACGAGGCTAAAAGGCAGGGTGTACGGCCCGATTATCATGCCGGCGAGAATGTAGCCTATGACCATCGGCTGCTTTAGCTTGTAAGTAATGGCCATCATTATGGCGGCAACAAACATTATGACAGCAAGGTCCATCACCACGAGGTCGCCGAGGTCGCTGCCGCCAAAGAGCGGCGGCGGAGGAAGAATCGAGGGTAGCATGGTGGAATCTGTTGTATGGTTCACTGCCGAAATAGTAAAGCTTGTCGTCAATAAAAACAAGCTTGTCGTATACGAGAGAGGTCTACGCACGCGAGTTATTCTCTTGGCATTTCCGGGAGGACGTGCTGCCTATTCCTACTGATGCTGCTCAGGAACCACCTCAACTCGCCGTACGTCTGGAACCTGAAATACCGCATCAGCGCTTCGATAGTGCTGTCGTCATATTCAGGATGGCCATACTTTTTTCTGTTCCTGTCCGGCGAGCCTGACGGTGCTACTGCGGCCACTGCATTACTCTACATCGCAAAACGTACTAATAAAGAACATGGAAGATAGTTTTATCAGAAGATTTTACTCGAATGTCGTCTGGAATGCTGCTCAATAATCTTATTAATCTCGGCATTCGTTATTGCTTGCAGCATGAGTGTTAGCAGAGACAAGTTCACCACCGGGCAGACGTGGGGAGCCTTAAAAAAGGCTTGGAAAGGCTACAAGATAGCCAAGGTGCAGGGCGACAACACCAAGATGGCCGAATATGCCAGAAAGATCAGGACGCTGCAGGGCGAGCTTGGAATAAAACAGTCGTCCTTTCACGAAGTCAACGTCTAGCTCAATATTCATATAGCGTCACGACGCGGCTTCCGATCTTGACTAGCGGGGGGCCGATAAACGTCGTCAGAGCGACAGCCATGCCTATGATTGGAAGGAGCGTGGCGCTTATCACGCCAAGATCCTGCCCTGGTTTCAGGACAATGAAAGGGAACTCGCCCAGCTGCGCCATGCTGAGGCCGATCCCAAGTACAAATAGCTTGTCAAAAACCCAAGGAGCCTGACGCCGCCGCCGTACATCATGCCCAGCTTGCCAAAAAGACGCTCGCGAGCGTTATCACCGCAACTGGCACCCAGCATGTTGCGATAAGCGAAAGGTCCATCAGTGCCCCGATGGTGACACAAAGAATAATATCGCTGTGTAAAGATCTCCGTTGTAGGCGAGATCATGTCGATGTCATCTCAGAGCACTTGCTTCCAGCAATAACCACACCGGCGAGAAAAGCGCCAGTCGCCGCAGAAAAGCTAAGTTGGTGCGAGGAGAGGAACGCAAGGCCAAACGCAGTTCCGAGGGGAAAAAATGATATAGTTATCTCGTAGCGCTCCGGCTTGGCGATGAGCGAGAATAATAGGAGCATGACAAGGACGCCGGACGCAAAAAATGGTTCCTCCGATAAAGAGACCTATCCTGCCTATCGTCATCATCAGTATCTCGCCAAACTCAAAGGAGCCGCTGACCACGCGGAGTGCATCGCGCTTATTATCACGATTGCAATCAAGTCTTCGATTACCAGTATATATCTATATCATGAGGATGGCAGAAGTGCTCTCCATCCTGCCCATGTCTTCCAGCACCTTGACGAGTATCGCAATGGAGCCTATAGACAGGACAACAGCTGCCAGGAACATGGCGTCATAGAGCGGCCAGCCAAGCTCTGCGCGCCAACAGCGAACCCGAGCCCGAGAATCACAAGAACCTCGATCACCGCGATGCCGGTTCCTCCTTTCTTGCCAGTGGCGCGAAGCTGGTTTGGGGTGGGAATGCAAGCCCGAACCCATAGAGCAGGAGCGCAATAGCTATGTCGAAAAAGTTGTTTAGCATCTTCTACGTGTCCTTTATCAGAGAAAATGGTCCGGAGGGGCCTATAAGAACCCCGGCCACAAGGAACCCAAGAATCATAGACTGCCTAGAGATGTAGACCAGCAGCCCAACTGCAGAGATCATGTCGGGAGGAGATATGCTAGGTCGTCTACAAGCTCGATCCCGACTGACAATTGCCAGCCATCAAAAAAAGAAAGATTCTGGTTCTTTATAACGCAGGGCCAAGATTACTTTATGTTTCTCGTTGCAAAATTCTCTATGTACGAATCGTGCACTAAGATTATATACAAGCTTTTGTATTCACGTTTTTACTTGGCATCTAGTCGTCAGCAGCAAAAGGAAGCCGAGATTATAAGCGAAATTCTGCTCAAGGCAGCCAGCGAGCCTGAATTCAGAAACGTACTTGTCAAGGACCCGGGTGTTGTTCTGGAGCAATACGATGTGTCGCCAGAGGCCAAACTGATAATTAGGAGAAGTATACTCGACCTGACGCAGTAGAGATCCTGCCAGCGCTTTAGAACATTGTATAGTCCAATAATATGTGGGGAAGTATTATAGTATTTTATTTCTCTAGTTGATAGAGAAAAAATTGTTAAAATTTATTCCTGCACGTTCTGAGCGATGAAGAAAGAACCTATAGCAGTCGCACTAGTGCTGGTTGGTTTTTGGACTTTTCGCAGCTGCGTTTAGTATTGCACACCGGCAATTGTGCAAAAATTGGAAAAAGGAAAAAAGCTTGGCGGTACGTCAGCTCGTTCTTATCAGCCGCCTGCCCGTATACCACCTGTAAATGATGTAGCCGACGGCAATTATCGCTATTGCTATGACAAGCGGTCTCAGCAGGTATATCACCAGAGCCGCCAGTATCACGAGGACGGCAATGACTACCCAGTCAAGCGCTCTTAGCGGCCTTGCCATGCAAAAAATGACCCTGCATCGCCTATGAATATTTGTAACGAGGGTTACATTGGAAAATTCTTAACGAAATATCACCATTTCTTGCCGGCGCCCTGCCTCATGTGGTAGTACAAATATTGCTGCGCATAGCCTGCATACCTGCCAAAGTGCTTTCTTGCACCTTCCGACAGGAGGTCATACTGGTGCGCGGTAAGCTTGTCGCCAAACTGCTTTTCGTGGAGCCACCTGTAGTGGCCGGCAAGCGCCCTTGCAATCCAGATGTCTATAGGGAATGCCTCCAGCTTTTCAAGCGAGAACAGCAGCACGCAGTCGGCTATCTTGTTGCCTACGCCGTAAATTTGTAGCAGTTCTTTCTTGGCTTCTTCGTAGGATGCATTCTTTAGCGCCCCAAAGTCGAGCCTTCCACTGATGACGCCCTCTGCGACAGCCTTGACTGCCTTGGCCCTGTACCCAAGGCCGCATGCGCACAGCTCGTCAATCGTCGCCTTGTTGATGGATCTGGCCGATGGGAACGTAAAGAACTCTATCCCGTTAACCTTGACTGGCCTGCCGAATCTGCGTGCCATGGCTGACAGCATCCGGCGGATCATGGGTATGTTTGTGTTGCTTGCGCACACAAAAGAAAAGATGCACTGTTCTGGTTCCTGCCTCATCAAGCGGAGGCCGGGGTATGCCTTGACGAGCCTGCGCACGAGCGCATCGCGCGATATGTCTGCCACTATTGCCTTGATGTCATCGTCCAGCCTGAACATTTTCTGCTCGCATGACTTGAGCTCTGGAAACGACTGGAATCCCGCATCATCCTTACCGAACCGTACGATGCGGTCGCCGTGTATGCCGTACCAGAGATCTCCGTGCTTTTCCCACAGAAAGACCTGCCCGCTGTTTATGCTGAGGGCGGGATTAAAGCTCTGCAACAGGGATTGCAAATTATCGCCTGTTAGACAACAATCCCATGGCTATTGAACTTTTTCATTTTCTTCTATGACACAACATTAACGTTAAATAAATGACGCACGCTTCCAATCGCATATGAGTGCTAGCGATTCCACTGATCCTTTCGAGGCTTTCAAAAAGGCGATAGAGAAGGGAAGCGAGGCCCAGAAGAGCTTTATGAATCAGTTCGCCAACATGCAACAGGACGCCGTGCAGAACTACTTTGCAGTCCTCCGGGGCCTATCGTACTACAATGCGATGTTCAAGACGACGGTTCAGAGCGGCGGCAGGATCTCGATACCGGAAGCCGAGAGGCAGGCTCTCAACATCGAAGACGGCGACCTCGTGCAGGTCATAGTCGTGCCTATAGAGCGCCGGCGCAAGAAGGAAGAAACCTGAGATCACTTACTCACTTGCCCTGACCAGAAACTTTAGCACAAGCTTGTTGAACGTCATCGGCTTTTCGACATATGGCGTGTGGCCGCAGTTCTTTATCACCACGAGCTTGCTGTCCGGGATCTCGCTGTATTCCTTGGCGTATTGCAACGGTATCATCCTGTCGCTGTCGCCCCACACGAGCAGAGTTGGCGAGGTTATCATGCCTATCTTGCCCTGGAGTTTGGGAGCGTATCTCATGCCAAGGAGCGTCGACATGAATGCGTACTTCGCATTCGGCAGTCTCATTCTGTTCACAAAGTCTACTACTATGTCCTCGGTGACGTGGTCCGGGTCATAAGCCATGTCCCGGAAGGCCTTGAGCGCGTTTTCGTACGTCGGATACAGCGCGGCCATGATATAGCCGTCGAGGACCGGCGTCGACGTGCGCATTATGCCGGCCGGCGCCGCCAGAACGAGCCTGTCCACCTTGCGGTTCTGCCTTATGGCAAATTCTGTCGCCACGTGACCTCCAAATGATGAGCCTATGATGCTTGCCTTGGGTATCTTTAAGCTGTCAAGGAAGCCGCTGAAAAAGTCGAGAAAAAAGTCCATCGTGTATTCGATTGTGGGCTTGTCGCTGTAGCCAAAGCCGATTATGTCAGGTGCGATCACGCGAAAATACTTGGAGAGCGTCGGGACAACGCGAGACCAGCGATCGGCGGAAGCGCCCATGCCGTGCATCAGTATCAAGATCTTGCTGTTCGAAGACCCGTATTCGAGATACCTTATTGCATAGCCGTTGACATAGGTCATCCTCTGCGGCGTGGACTGCTCCTGCAATCAGGTCGATACTAAACGCGCTTCACTTAATATATTTATGCAGTTGTCAGGCTGTAGTTGTGGCCTGGCATGAGTGGGTCGCCCAGCAGCCCGTCGATGCTGCAGCAATAATACTGCTTTTGGTATTGGTGCATCAGGAGCTTTTCTTCCTCCTTCCTTCTCCTCTGCTCAAGCAGCAGGCCGGCGATGTTCCTTGTCCTGTCAAGGTGGTTGAAGATTATCATGAAGGACATCATCCTTTCAAGCAGCTTTTTTATCGCAGTGCATATCCTTTGCATGAGCGA
>Ga0081538_10005844_pt1 | contig 10963 bp, 7 predicted proteins | sample TabmetS5T2R1_FD_71022 | JGI IMG/M metagenome (GOLD analysis project Ga0081538, IMG submission 71022) | Tabebuia heterophylla rhizosphere microbial communities from the University of Puerto Rico - S5T2R1 | ecosystem: Host-associated > Plants > Roots > Rhizosphere ...
CCTGACCGCGGCGGCGGCCGTCACCGACCGCATCGGCCTGGTCACCAACATCCTGCTCGGGCCCGCCTACAGCCCGGTGCCGCTGGCCAAGGTGACGGCCAGCATCGACCAGGTGTCGGGGGGGCGTCTCACCCTCGGCCTCGGCGTCGGCGGCCGCCCGGACGACTACCGGCTCACCGGCCGCTCATTCGCCGACCGCGGCCGGCGGTTCGACGCCGACCTGGAGCTGCTGCACACGGCCTGGGCGGGCGAGCCGGTCGACGGCAGCTCGTTCCCGGTCGGCCCGCCGACCACCAGGGGGCGCATCCCGCTGCTCATCGGCGGGCAGCCGGCGCTGGCGGCCCCGCGCGCCGCCCGCTGGGACGCCGGCTTCACCCTCGGCGGCGCCCCGCCGGAGATGGCCGGCGGCGCCATCCAGGAGTTCATCAGGCGCTTCGAGGAGGCCGGCGGGACCGGGCGGCCGCGGATCGTCGCCCTGTCCTACTTCTCCCTCGGCGAGGAGCACACCGAGGAGTCTCTGCACAACCTGCGCACCTACTACGGCTTCCTCGGCGACTGGGCCGAGGGGCTGGCCTCGGGCGCCCCCCGCACCCCCCAGGCCGTCCGGGACCGGGCCGCCGCCTTCGAGGAGCTCGGGGTGGATGAGCTCGTCTTCGACCCCACCGTGGCCAGTCTCGACCAGGTGGACCGCCTGGCCGACGCCGTCCGGTAGCGCCGTTCAGACGCCTTCGAGGGCCGGCAGCCGCCCGGACCGGACCGCCTCGGCGAATGCCTGGTAGTCCCGCTCGTTCTGGTCGGCGTAGCGCTCGGAGAAGCGGGCGACCGACCGGTCGAACTCGTCGCCGTCGCCCAGGTAGGCGGCGATCGCGATCGGGTCGCCGGAGCGGGCGTGGGCCCGCGCCAGCGTCCACCCGCAGACCTTGGCGTAGAAGCCGAGCGTGCTGGGCGCCATGGTCTCGACCTCCGCCGAGCCCTTCATGTCGCGCAGCTGGCGCCAGTAGAAATGGTGGCTGTCGGGGAGCTTGGCCGTCGTCCAGCCCAGGTAGATGTCGCTGGCGGCCTGCATCATCCGCTGCCCGGCGACCACCCGCTGCCCATGGTGCCGGTACCGGCTCGCCGGCAGGTGGTCCTCCAGGACGGAGGCGGTCGCCTCCTTGAGCTGCAGGAACAGCGGGTCGTCCTGGTCGCGGCCCTGGAGCAGGACGATGTAGGCCAGGGTCCCGACGCTGCCCACCCCGACCACCTTGCGGGCCATGTCGACGGGCTGGAACCGCTCCAGCAGGTGACGGTGGTCGTCGCGGAGCGTGGCCCGGTAGGCGCGGAACTGCTCCCGGAGCAGGCGCTCCATGCGGTCCGGCGGGATGCCGTAGGTGGCCTCCAGGTCCCGCGCGGGGATGACGACCGGCGGCCGGCTGACGATCCGGTAGCGCCCGTCGACCCGCTCGGCCAGCTTGGACAGGGCCTGCAGGCTGTCGCGGGTCCGCGCCTTGGCGGCCTCCTTGCGCGCCACCTTCCCGGCCCGCTTGGCCGCCTTGCTGTCCTTCCTGGTCCTGGAGGCGTCCGCGGCCCGGCGCAGCACCTCCGGGAACTGCCCCTCGACGAGGCGGGCGTACCAGATCTCCATCGTGCCCATGGCGGCGAAGCCGGCCATCGCCTGCCGGTACGCGGTCACGCAGGCCCGGGTCGCCGCCTTGGTGTCGGCCCTGGAGTGGCCGTTGTTGCGCCCCGCGACCGTGAAGCTGGCCGCCAGGCGCTTGACGTCGTACTCGAACGGGCCCGGCAGGGTCTCGTCGAAGTCGTTGAGGTCGAACAGCAGCTGGCGCTCGGGCGAGGCGAACAGGCCGAAGTTCGACAGGTGGGCGTCGCCGCAGAGCTGGACGTGGAGCCCGGCCGTCGGGGTGCCCTCGAGGTCGGCGGCCATGATCCTGGCCGCGCCCCGGTAGAAGGTGAACGGCGAGACCAGCATCCGGCCGTGCCGCACCGGGACCAGGTCGGGCTCGCGGGTGGCGTCCTGCTCCTCCAGCAGCGCCACCGGGTCGGGCCGGTCGCCGCCGGCGGGCCATTCCGCGTGGCCGGACGGGGGCATCCGGTCGCGCGCCTGCCGGCCCCGGGCTCGCCGCTCGTCGACGCTCGGATGGGGACGCCCCGACCGAAGGGCCATCGCCGCACCTCCCCCGCTACCAGCGCTCCGACGATCGGACGGTAGCAGGCGGCGTCAGGCAGGTCAGGCGTGGGCGCTCAGAAAGGTCCCGGTGGCGGCACGGCGTCGCGATCCCACCAGTCCGGCTCCGGCTCGACCTCTGGGTGGAGGTGGAGCAGGTGCGCGCGAAGCTCCTCGGGATTCGGCGCGAGGTGCGCACAGTACGGACACGGCTCGCCTTCTGGCACCGCGGTCTCCTCTCGGACGTGCTCATCGACTGAGCCCTCGCTGGCCTCTTACCCAGGCAAGCCCTGCTCTACCCCCGTGACGCTGCCAGGACGGCCCCGGCGAGAACCGCGCCTGCGGCTGGGTCAGGCCGGCAGCAGCCCGGCGAGCACGGCCGGCCGCGCCATGTAGGACGGCGGCTCGACGCCCAGAGCCTGGAGGACCGCCGGCGCGACCTCGAGGACGGAGACCTCGGGGCGCGCGCCGTCGCCGGCCGCCGGGCGGACCGGGTCGTAGATCGCCAGGATCCCCTCGGGGACGTGGTAGGCGGTGGTGCCGGAGCGGTCCTCGATCTCCACCGTCTCCATGCCCAGGGAGGCGATCGGCACGGTCTCGCCGGCGATCGTCACCGCGTCCGGCCGGTCGTGCAGGTTCGGCTGGCCGAAGTCGAGCGAGAAGAAGCCGCTGCCGGCCTGCTTGAACCGCAGGGGCTCCCCGCCCACCCGGACCGTTCCCAGGGCGTCGCGGAACTGCTCGACGTACCTGTCCTCGACGACCAGGTTGAACTGGGGCAGCATGGCCGGTCGGCGCTGCCAGGCGTCCTCGTCGGGCAGGCCCATGGCCTCGAAGAAGCGGACCGGCCGGGTGAGGTACAGCTGGGTCTCCAGGCCCTCGGCCATGGTCGCCCGCTGCCCCATGCTCGACGCGATCCACAGCTGCGAACCGGGGTTGGCCTCGACCTGGCGCGCGACGCGCTCGACCATGTCCGCGGCCTGGCCGGTGGCCCACATGACCTCGTCGTGGAACGTCTCGACCCAGTCCTGGCCCAGCCCGAGCTGCTGGTAGTCCTCCGGTCGGTGGGCCGCCCAGTAGCGGTGCATGGCCGACGCGACATGGTTGGTGAAGAACGTGCTGAACCGCGGCCGGGTCCGTCGCAGCTGGTGGGCGAAGATGTCGAACAGGAGCACCGCCTGGTAGGTCCGCCGGCGGTTGCGCATCGCCGGCCGCCGCCGCTCGGCCAGCAGCTGCCTGCCGAGGGCGGCGTAGGTCGCCGGGCGGATCCCCAGCCGGCGGCTGTGCCGGACCACCTCGAAGGCGTCCTTCTTGGCGATGCCGGTGTCGACGTTGCGTCCCGACTCCCGCGACATGACGAGGTTGAACCGCTGGAAGGCGACCAGCTCCGGCGGGTGGGCCACGGGCTCGGACGCGAACGCGTCGGGCAGGTAGAACGCGTAGGCGCCCAGGTCGCCCGGGGCCGGGTAGGTGTGGAGGGAGGCGCACAGCCCGACGCTGACGCCGGCGTCCCGCAGCAGCGACCAGATCGGGGGGAAGCGCTCGTCGGCGAGGCTGCGGTCCTCGCCGAAGCTCGCGATCATGTGCCGCTCGTCGTTGACGCCACGGTGCAGCGTCGGCCAGGTGGTCCACGGCGACAGGTGGCCCCGGTCGGCCGCCATCGACGTGTAGCGGTGCGAGCGTGCCAGGACGCGCGCCAGGGCCGAGGTCGGGCGGGCCGCGACGTAGTCGTCGAGGATCTCCCACGGGACCTCGTTGAGCTCGAACAACACGATGCTTCGTCGCATTCGCCGGAAGCTACGAAATCGGACCCCGATCGTCCAATCGCCCTGGTTCAGGCGGGTCACCGGCTCCGGAAGTAGCGCGCCGCGCGGGGCATGGCCTGGATCCAGCTGTTGACGTGGTCGAAGCCCGGGAGCGTCCTGACGGTGACGTCGGCGCCACGGGCCCGGAGCCGGTCCACGGACACGAGCACCTCCTCGAAGGGCACCTCCTCGTCCACGGGGCTGTGGTAGACGCGGATGGGCGCGTCGAGGCGATAGCGGTCGACCGCGTTCTCCCGCAGCCGGACCCGCAGCGGGTGGTCCGGGTTGCTGCGCACGTCCCGGAAGAACGACGCCGTGAGGAGCTCGCGCGAGGTCGGCGGCATGCCGGCGAGCACGTCGTCGAAGAAGTGCCGCATGTCGAACAGGCCGGGCACGGTGGCGGCGTACGGTTGGCGGAAGACGTCAGCCGTCCGCCCGTACACGTCGTAGATGTCGTCGTAGGCCAGCAGGAGGTAGGAGACGTACAGCGGCACCGTGGCCACGTCGGTGCTCGCGATCGACGACAGGAAGAACCGCTCGAGGTCGAACACGGCGCCGACGGTGGCGGTGGCCGTCACCTCGACCCGCCGCCGCTCCAGGGCCCGCTGGAGGGCCAGCGCGGCGTGGCCGCCCTGGGAGAACCCGAAGGTGAACAGCTCGTCGTCGCGGTGCACCCGCAGGCGCGCCAGCACCTTGTCGGAGGCCTCGAGCAGGTCGACGGCCGACGACGCCTCGGTGGCGGCGTGGAAGTAGCGGTGGCGGGGCACGGTCGAGTCGCCAAGGCCGAGGTAGTCGGCGGCGACGTAGACGAACCCGGCGCCGGCGAAGATCGCGCTCGACGGCGGCCCGTCGAAGCTCTCGCCGCGCGCTTCGAGCTCGCCGAAGACATTGGGATTCGACGGCGCGTCGTAGAAGGAGACCGCCGTGCCGTGCTGGTAGGCCACGGTGGCGAGCCGCCCGCCCTTGCGGGGCACCGAGACGTTCCCGGTGGCGATCGTCGGCACCGGGCGCGCCGCGCCCGGCGGGGCCACGTCGACGGTGCAGTAGGTCACCTTGTAGCTGTCGAACCCGTAGCCGATGTCGACCGGGAGGTCCGCCGGGAACTGGTAGAAGTCCTGGTAGAACTCGACCCACGAATCGAAGTAGGCCCGGGCGTCGGCCGCCGTGTGCTACGACGCCACCCGCTCGAACCCGAGCAGGCGGCCACGGTCCCCGCACGACCGGCCGCGGTCTCCCCCGGCCGCCTGCGCCACACCTGGTCCGAGCAACCCGAGCAGCAGCAGCACGGCCGCACCCACCCCCAACCGTCGCGGAACCAGGCGCATGGCGTCTCCTCCCCGAGTCCCCGGTTGCCGCGACAATAGCCGCTCACGACGAAAGGAGACAGCCTTGGACCAGCGGCTGAGCCTCATCACCCTCGGCGTCCGCGACGTCTCCCGGTCACAGGCGTTCTACGAGGCGCTCGGCTGGCGCCTGGGCGGGGGCGTCGACGACGACACCGACCACGTCGCCTTCTTCCAGGCCCCCGGCCTGATCGTCGCCCTGTGGGACCGGGGCAAGCTCGCCGCCGACAGCGGCGTCACCGACACCGGCGGCTGGGGCGGCGTCACGCTCGCCTACAACGTCCGCTCCCCCGAGGAGGCCGACGCCGTCCTCGCCGAGGCCCAGGCGGCCGGCGCCACCATCGCCCGCCCCGGCGCCGGCACGTTCTGGGGCGGCTACTCCGGCGTCTTCGTCGACCCCGACGGCCACCCCTGGGAGGTCGCCCACAACCCCGCCTGGACCATTCACGACGACGGCCGGACAACCCTCGGGTGAAGGCCGGGGTCCAGCCGGGCTCGCTACGCTACGGAGGTACGGAGCAGGCCTTGCTGGAGGCGGGACACGGTGGCCGGGAATGATGAGCTGGCCCGGGGCCGCGACGCGGCCGGGCGGCTGGCGTGGGCGGACGCCTATGCCGCCCTGTCCCAGGCCGACCGGTCGTCCGCCCTGGCCGGGGAGGACCTGGAGCTGCTGGCGACCGCGGCCTTCCTCCGCGGCCGGGTCGAGGACTGCCTGCGGGCGCTGCGGCGCGCCCACCAGCTCCATGCCGAGCGTGGCGATCGCCGGCGGGCCGCCCGGTGCGCGTTCTGGCTGGTCTTCCACCTGATCAACCAGGGGGAGCTGGCGCAGGCCAGCGGCTGGCTGGCCCGGGGCAACCGCCTGCTGGAGCACGAGCCGGAATGCGCCGAGCGGGGCTACCTGCTGGTCCCGGTCGCGCTGCGGCAGCTGGTGGCCGGCGATCATGCGGAAGCGTTGGGCACCGCGGCCCGGGCCGCCGCCATCGGCCGACGCGTCGCCGACCCCGACCTGGTCACGCTCGCGCTCAGCCTCCAGGGCCGCGCCATGGTGTGGGGGGGCCGGGTCGGCGAGGGCCTGGCGTTGCTGGACGAGGCGATGGTGGCGGTCGTCGCCGACGAGCTGTCGCCACCCCTGACCGGCGCGGTGTACTGCTCGGTGATCGACGCCTGCCAGGAGGTCCTGGAGTGGCGCCGGGCTCACGAGTGGACCGAGGCGCTGGCCGACTGGTGCGCCAGGCAGCCGGAGATGGTCACCTTCACCGGCCAGTGCATGGTCCACCGGGCCGAGATCCTGCAGCTCCACGGGGCCTGGCCGCAGGCGGCCGAGGAGGCCAGGCGGGCCGGTGAACGGCTCGTGGGGGGCGCCGACAGCTACGCCACCGGGGCCGCCCTCTACCGTCAGGGGGAGGTCCACCGGCTCCTCGGGGACGTGGCCGCGGCCGAGGACGCCTACCAGCAGGCCGGCCGCCGGGGTGTGGAGCCGCAGCCGGGGCTGGCCCTGCTGCGGCTGGCCCAGGGCAGGACCGGCGCGGCCGCGGCGGCGATCCGCCGGGTCGTGGCCGAGACCTCCGAGCGGTACCGGCGGGCCAGGCTGCTGCCCGCCCAGGTCGAGATCATGCTGGCCGCCGGCGAGCTGCCGGCGGCACGCGACGCCGCCGACGAGCTGACCGGGATCGCCGAGGACTATGACACGCCGGCCCTGCGCGCGATGGCCGGCCACGCCCTGGGTGCGGTGCTGCTCGCCGAGGGCGACGCCCGCGCCGCCGTGGTGGCGCTGCGCGGCGCCGTGCGGCTGTGGCGGGAGCTGGAGGCGCCGTACGAGGCCGCGCGGGCGCGGATGCTGGTCGGGGTCGGCTGCCGGGCGCTGGAGGACGAGGAGGCCGCGGCGATGGAGCTGGACGCGGCCCGCGGCGCGTTCGCCCAGCTGGGCGCCGCACCCGACCTTGCCCGGCTGGCAACGCTCCACGGCCGGGACGACGCCTCGAAGACGCACGGGCTGACCGCTCGGGAGCTCCAGGTGCTGCGGCTGCTGGCGGCCGGCGAGACCAACCGTGCCATCGCCACCAGCCTAGTCCTGGCCGAGAAGACGGTCGACCGGCATGTGAGCAACCTCTACACCAAGCTGGGCGTCTCCTCGCGGGCCGCCGCCACCGCCTACGCCTACCAGCACCGGCTCCTCTAGCCGGCGGCCGCGGAGAACTCCCCACCGTCGGCTCGCCCTGGATTGGGGGGTTTCCCCGACGCCGCCCGGCCGGCCAAGCCCTAGCGTCCAGACCGGACGCAGGCTCCGGAGGAGGCGACCATGAGCAGCCGGGCGCGGACGCGCACGCAGCAACCCCATTCCGCCGAGCTCCGCCAGGCGTACGAACGCCTGCTGGCCGGCGCCTTGGTCCGCAGCCGCCAGGTCGAGGTGGCCGGGGGCCGGATCCATCTGCTGGAGCAGGGCGCCGGGCCGCCGGTCGTGCTCCTCCACGGCACCGGGAACCCGGCCGGGTTCCTGCTGCCGTTGCTGCAGGAGCTCCACGGGGTCCGGGCGATCGCTCCCGACCGGCCCGGGGTGGGGCTCAGCGACCCGGCCGACCTCCCGCCAGGCCGCTACCGCGAGGCCGCGGTCGCCTGGCTGGACCGCCTGCTCGACACCCTCGAGCTGGGCAGCACCACGCTGGTTGGCCACTCCGGAGGAGGGGTGTGGGCGCTGTGGTACGCGCTGGCCCACCCCGACCGGGTCGAGCGGCTGGTCCTGCTCGGCGTGCCCACGTTGCCGGGGACCCGCTGCCCGCTCCCCGTTCGGCTGGCCGGCACCCCCGGGCTGGGGCGGCTGCTGTCGCGGCTGGCGCCACCAACCCCGACGTCGATCCTGCGGTTCGCGCATCACGTGGCCAGGGAGAAGGAGGGCCTCGCCCGTCACCCCGAGCTGATCGACCTGCTGGTCGCCGCCGGGCGGGACCCGGCCAGCGACCGCGCCGCCATGGCCGAGTTCCATGCCCTGCTCTCGCCGTTCGCCCTGCTGTCGCCCTCCGGGTTCCGGCGTCGCGATCGCGTGCGCCCGGACGAGCTCCGCCGGCTGGCCATGCCGACCCTGGTGCTCTGGGGCGAACGGGACCCGGTCGGCACCATCCCGGTCGCCCGGGCGGCGGCCGACCTGATCCCGGACGCGCGCCTCGAGGTCCTGCCCACCGGGCACGGGCCCTGGCTCGCCCAGCCCACACGGACCGCCGCGGCGGTCGTCGAGGCGGTCAGAGCACGTCTCTCCTCGTCAGGAGGGTGAAGGACAGCCAACCAGACGGCACCGTCAGCCAGAAGGTGGCCACCCGGTAGACGAGCACGGCCGGGACGGCCTGCTCGGTGGGGACACCGGTGGCCGTCAGGCCGGCGATCAGGGCGGCCTCCACGGCGCCGACCCCGCCGGGCGTCGGGGCGGCCGAGGCCACGGCGCTGCCGGCGAGGTAGACCGCCCCGGCGGCGGCGAACGAGACCGGATAGCCGAAGGCGCGGACCGACGCGAACAGCGCGCCGATGTAGGCCAGCTCCATGAGGAGCGCGCCAACGAACGACAGCGACAGCCGGGCCGGGTCTCGCAGGGCCTCGCGCAGCTCGAGCACCGCCTTCTCCGCCTGCGGGATGAGCACGGTGCGGATCAGCCGCCGAGCCGGCCGGATCGCCACCGCCAGGCCGATGATCGCGGCCACGACGACGAGGACGAGCAGGACGGTGCTGCTCGACGGCAGCTTGACGACGCTGGTCTTGGAGCCGGCCCACACCAGGAACACGACGGTCAGGGCGACGTGCATGATCCCCACCACCATGATGGTGACTCCCATCCCGCCGATCGCGGCGGCCGAATCGAGCCCCTGCTTCTGGAGGTAGCGGATGTTGACCGCCGTGCCGCCGACCTTCACCGGGGTGATGAGGTTGATGAAAGACCCCCCGAGCTGCACCGCGGTCGTCAGCCCGAGCGACAGGCGCCGGCCGAACCCACCGACCAGGTTCAGCGCGGCGCCGACATAGGTCAGGGCAGAGGCGACCAGGGCCAGGATCGCCCAGCCCCAGTCCATCCGGGCGAGGGTGGCCGGCAGGTCCCTGGTCTGGGTGACCTGACGGATCAGGAGGTAGGCGGCGAAGGCGGTGGTCAGCAGGATCAGGACATGCCGCGGCTGGACCCGCTCCAGGTGCAGGAGCTGGACCTTCTCGACCCCGACGGCGGCGGCCGCGGTCTCCTGGAGCTGCTTGTCCAGCCCCTTGTGGGCCTTCATGGCCTTCCGGGTCGCGGTCGAGAGGGCGTCCGGCTGGAGGCGGGGCAGCGCCGCCTGGATCTGCTCAGGGCGCAGCTCGGCGACCGCGGCGTCGACGGCCCGCTTGGGGCCGACCGCCACCGCCATCGAGCACAGCAGCTCGGCCACGTCCCCGGCGAGCTGCTGCGGCCGCGCGGCCACGGTCCCGAACCCGAAGTCGATCACCCAGGGCTGGCCGCTGTCGTCGAGCAGGAGGTTGGCCAGGCGCAGGTCACGGTGGGCCATCCCGGCCCGGTGCAGGTCGGCGACCAGGCGCCAGATCCCCCGGAGGACCTCGTCGCCGAGCCGCTCGACCGGGACCCCCTCCAGCGACGTCCCCTCGATGCGGACGAAGGCCAGGGCCAGCCGGTCGGCGTCGACCTCGGCGACGCCGAGCAGGCGGGGGGTGCGGATGCCGTCGTCGGCGGCCAGCGCCGACACCAGCGCCTCCTGCTCGATCGACTGCTTCAGCGAGGACGCGACCGCCTCGTCGCCCAGGCCGCGGAAGCGCAGCCAGCGGTAGAACCGGAACAGCAGGTCGCTGCTGCGCTCCTCGCGGCCGAGGACCTTGACGAAGACGCCGTCCCCGCCGGCCATGGTCCCGAAGAACGGCTGGGATCCCCGGGCGTCGACCGTGGCCGGCTGGACCTCGGTGACGTCGATGCTGGTGCGGCGCAGGGCCGCGGCCACCTGATCCGGCTCAAGGGGCCGTATCGGACGCCCCAGCGCCAGCAGCACCGACGAGGCGGCGACGAACCCGCAGGCGATCGCGGCCACCAGGTCCCGCGGCAGGTCGCTGCCGGCCAGGATCACGTGCAGCGTGGTCAGGGCGATGACCCAGACCACCAGCCGCCGGTAGGGAACCGTCATCAACGGCCGGGCGACCATGTAGACCGCCACCGCCACGGCCACGTTCCCCGAGCCCAGGCCGCTGGAGAGGTCGGTCACCCACGCCGCCCGTGGGATGGCCTCCAGGCTGGGCGCCGGCGCCACGCCGATGAGCCGGTCGACGCCGACCAGCAGGACCAACGCGACCACGCTGGCCAGAAGCAGCCGGCCCAGCAGCCGCCACTGGCGGCGCCAGGCCAGCCAGGCCACCAGCCCGAGGGCGGCCAGCAGCGACAGCGCCCGGATGGTGCCGAGGACGATCACGGCCAGCCCTTCCGGCAGGCCGCGGACGGCCCGGGTCAGGTCGGTCTCGAAGCCCACGAGGGCGTCCGAGAAGATGGTCGCCAGCACCAGCCCGAGCAGCAGCAGGATCAGGCCACCGACCAGCCGCAGCAGGTCACGCGAGCTCCGCGCGAACTCGTACTGCCGGTCGCGGCCGGCCCGCCGGTCAGGGGCCGCCGCCGGGCTGGTCCCGGCGTCAGAGGAGGTCTCGGTGGCCAT
>Ga0081538_10005845_pt1 | contig 10961 bp, 12 predicted proteins | sample TabmetS5T2R1_FD_71022 | JGI IMG/M metagenome (GOLD analysis project Ga0081538, IMG submission 71022) | Tabebuia heterophylla rhizosphere microbial communities from the University of Puerto Rico - S5T2R1 | ecosystem: Host-associated > Plants > Roots > Rhizosphere ...
TGGAGCGCCATCGCTGCCAGGTGGAGCTGCTGCCGACGCCGGAGGTGATCCCGGTCTGGAACCAGGCCGAGGGCGCCGTGATCGGCCTGCTCCACGTGACCTGCTGAAGCGGTCGCCGCGGGTGACAGCGGCGACAAGAGGGAGGGTGGCGATGGCCGACTTCCTGCTCGCCAGCAGTGCGTTTGCGGCTGGAGGGACGATTCCTCGCCGTCACAGCTGCGACGGCGAGGACCGCTCGCCACCGCTGTCCTGGACGGCGCCGCCGACAGGGAGCCGCTCGCTCGCGGACGCGCCAGGGGGACGGTTCGTCCACTGGCTCGCCTGGGGCATCGCACCGGCCGCAGGTGGGCTGGCCGAGGGCGAGGCAGCGCCGCTGGAGGGAAGCGACGACTTCGGCTCGATCGGCTATCGGGGGCCATGCCCGCCCCGCGGGCGTCACCGCTACCGCTTCCGGCTCCACGCCCTCGGCGAGGTGCTCCGGCTCGCGCCCGGCGCAAGGCCCGACCGGGTAGCCGCCGGCGGGTCAGGCCGCCGGGGCACCGCGCCGCTCGCTGATCTGCTTGAGGCCCTGTAGCAGGCCATCGACGGTCCTGCGCAGCCGCCGCCGCAGCACCAGCCGGTTCAGCAGCCCATACAGCGGGTTGCGCGGGGTGTAGTAGGTGTCGATGCGAAGGGTGGTGGTCCGGTCGGACCGCGGCTCAAGGGTGATCGTGAAGCCGTAGTCGACCAGCATCCGGTGGAAGCCGAGGGTGTCGTCGTCGACCACGTAGCCGGCGCGCCGGTTGGGGAGGAACTCGACACAGCGTTCGGTCATGGTGCCGCTGCGACCGCCGAGCTCGACGCTGCAGTGGCGCGTCATCCCGACGCCCTCCTCCGTCTCGCCGAGGTAGCTGACGTCGGTGACCACGCTCGCCCACTGGGGCAGCAACCTGGAGTCGGCGACGACTTCCCAGATGGCTGCCGGGTCGGTGGCGACCTGGACGGTGCGGGTGATCTGGTGCTTGCCGTTCATTGCGTCGCTCCTTGGGTGAGCGTCAGCCTGAGGTAGTGGCCGAAGTGGGTCACGGCGGCGACCGCCGCGGGGTTGGCGGGCTTGTCGCGGTCCAGCAGCAGTCCTCCTTCGATCGCGGCCAGCAGCCCGTCGGCGAGCGCTCCTGTATCGACGCTGACGCCCCAGTGCCGGGCGGCCGCGGCGATCAGTTCGCTCAGCGTCGCCTTCCAGTCCCCCAGCGCGGTCTGGGCTGCCACGGCGACCGCCGGGTGGGTCTGGGGGGTTTGCAGGGCCATGGCGCCCAGCAGGCAGCCCCGCGACAGCAACGGGTCCTGGAGCAGTGCCACGACGGCGTCCAGGTAGCGCCACAGCAGCTGCGCGGGGTCGGTGGGCGCGGCGCCCATGGCGTGGCGGCCCTTGTCGACGAGTTGGCCGTAGAAGTGCTCGATGGCGGCGGCGGCGAGCTGCTCCTTGGAGTCGAAGTGGTAGAAGAGCCCGCCCTTGGTGACCTGCGCGGTGGCGCAGACCTCGTCGAGCGCGGCCGCCTCGTAGCCGCGTTCCAGCAGCAGGCGTTGCGCCGCCTGAAGCAGTTGGTCTCGGGCTGGTCCACGAGGTCTTGGCATGGCGTTACTATACCAACCAGTCGGTAAACTTTACCAGCCTGGAGGCGACACCGCAGGCGCAACGGGTAGGGCGCTGGAAAGCCGAGCGCGGGCTTGGTGGCGGCGTCGCCACCACGACCAGCGCACCCGGTGGCCTTGGTCAGCCACGGGTACCGCGACCAGGGCAGGGAAGTAGCCGGACGCCTGGTGTATGGATCCTTTCAGCGGGGGGCGTCCGCGACCAGCGCGTCCGGCTCGGGGGAGGGCGGGCCGTCCAGGACCCAGTCGCCGCCGGAGCGGGCAAACCGGTACCACTGCCCGTCGCCGCCCAGCCGAAGCTGGAGCCGGCCGCAAGTGAGGCGGTTGCGCCATGCGCGCACCGCATCCTGGCCGGCGAGCCGATGGAGCGCGGCCCGTCCCTCGGCGAGGTCCGTGGCCGCCGGCTGCCAGGTCGTCCGGAGCGCCTCCAGCCCGCCGCGGCCGGCCTGCTGCCAGGTGACTGCCCACCGCAGCAGCTCCCGCGAGGGCATGCCGGCCGAGGCGGCCAGCGCGGCCAGGCCACGTCCCGTTCCGAGCAGCCCGGCGGCCCGGCGAGCCAGGTCGGCCTCCAGATCGAGCGACAGGCCACCGTCGCCGGATCCGGTTGCCAGCTGGAAGGCGCGGGCTGCGGCGTCGGCGGCCAGCGCGACCAGGTCCTCTGGCCGTAGGCCGGCGCCGGGCGGCGGGTCCACCGGCAGCACCGACGGCCTGCCCGGTCGCTGCGGCGGCAGCGGCGGCGCGGGCAGCGGAGCCGGCGCGCGCCGGTAGGCCTCGCGCGCGTCGACCCCAGGGTCGGTGGCCGGCCGGGACCGGTCCGGCTCGGCCACGGCCACCCCGGCGGAACGGCGGCGGGCGCGGAGGGCGGCCAGCACCTCGTCGCGCCGGCGGCCACGCAACAGCAGCAGCGAGAACGGGTCGGCGTCCAGCGCGCCGGCCACCAGGTAGCAGACCGCCGCGGCGTGCTTGCACGGGTCGGCCCAGTCCGGGCAGGAGCAGCGCGGCTGCAGCTCGCCCGGGCCGGGCAGCAGGTCGGTGCCGGCGCTCCGCACGTCGTCGGCCACCTCGGGCAGCAGCTCCCCATCGAGCAGGGCCGCGGCGTGCCCGATCTGCGCGGCGATTGCGTCCAGGACCCGGTCCCACTCGCCGGCGTCCAGCACCCGGATCCGCACCCGGACCTGGTAGGGCCGGGCGCGGCGGCCCTGCACCGTGGAGCGCACCTCTCCAGGGCCGACCGCCAGCTCCCCGACCGTGCCGGCACGGGCGTAGCTGCGGCCGCGGGGCAGCCGGTTGGGGTCCAGCCGCGCCCGCTGCTCCAGCGCGGTCACCCAGGCCTCCCCCCACCAGGTCAGGCCGAAGCCGCGACGGCGCCTCCGCGGCCCGGCGGCCGACCGGCGATCCTCCCGCGGCAGGTTCCTCATGGCGTCCCCTGGAGGCTCACCAGCTCCGCCAGCTCCGCATTGGACAGCTCGGTGATCCACGCCTCCCCCGCGCCGACGACCGCCTCGGCGAGGCCGCGCTTGGACTCCAGCAGCGCGGCGATGCGGTCCTCCACCGTGCCCTCGGTGACCAGCCGGTGCACCTGGACCGGCCGGTCCTGCCCAATCCGGTAGGCGCGGTCGGTGGCCTGGTCCTCGACGGCCGGGTTCCACCAGCGGTCGTAGTGCACGACGTGGGTCGCCTGGGTGAGGTTCAGGCCAACCCCGCCGGCCTTGAGGGAGAGCAGGAACACCGGCGCCCCGCCGTCTTGGAACCGGGCGACCAGCTCCTCGCGGCGGCGGGCCGGCACGCCGCCGTGCAGGAACAGTGAGGGCACGCCCCGATCGGCCAGATGCGCCCGGATCAGCCGGCACATCTCGACGTACTGGCTGAACACCAGCACCGCCTCCCCCTCGTCGAGGATGACCTCGAGCAGCTCGTCCAGGGCGGCCAGCTTCCCGGAGCGGCCCGCCAGCGGCCCGGCCTCGTGCAGGTACTGCGCCGGGTGGTTGCAGATCTGCTTGAGGGCGGTGAGCAGCCCGAACACCAGGCCACGCCGCTCGATGCCCTCGCTGGCGGCGATCTTGGCCAGCGTCTCGCGCACCACCGCCTCGTACAGCGTCGCCTGCTCGGCGGTGAGCGGCACCACCCGGTCGGTCTCGGTCTTGGCCGGCAGCTCCGGAGCGATCCGCGGGTCGCTCTTGCGGCGTCGCAGCAGGAACGGCCGCACCACCCGGGCCAGCTGCTCGGTGGCGTCCGGGTCGCGGTAGCGCTCGACCGGGACCGCCACCGAGCGGCGGAACCGCTCCAGCGGGCCCAGCAGCCCCGGAGTCGTCCAGTCCAGGATCGACCAGAGCTCGGTCAGCCGGTTCTCCACCGGCGTGCCGGTCAGCGCCACCCTGGCGGGCGCCGGAATGGCGCGCAGCTCCCGCGCGGTGCGCGACAGCGGGTTCTTGGCGTGCTGGGCCTCGTCTGCGACCACCAGGCCCCAGCCGACCTCGGCCAGCACCGCCCGGTCGCGGCGCACCACCCCGTAGGTGACCAGCACCACCTCGTCGGCCGCCAGGTCCTCCAGGTGCCGGTCGCCGCCGTGGTAGCGCCGCACCGGGACGTCCGGGGCGAAGCGGGCCAGCTCCCGCTGCCAGTTGCCGAGCAGCGAGGTCGGGCAGACCACCAGCGTCGGCCCCGCCGCCAGCGGCCGTCGGTGCAGGTGCAGCGCGATCACCTGCACCGTCTTGCCCAACCCCATGTCGTCGGCCAGGCAGCCGCCCAGCCCCAGCTCGCACATTTGTGCCAGCCAGGACAAGCCGCGGCGCTGGTAGGGTCGCAGGGTGGCCCGTAGGCCCGCGGGAGGTTCCACAGCGGCCCGCCCGGCCCCGGCCAGCCGGTCGACGAGGTCGGCCAGCGCGCCGGCGGCGTGGAACTCGACCCGGTCACCGTTCAGCGCCAGGCTGCCGGTGAGCGCGGCGGTCAGCGCCTCGGCGGCGCTGATCTGCGGGCCGCGGCGGCGCCGGAGCCGCTCAAGGAGCTCACGGTTGACCCGCACCCAGCGGCCCCGCAGCCGCACCAGCGGACGCTTGGCTTCGGCCAGCGCGGCGACCTCCTCGGCCGTCAGCGCCTCGCCGCCCACCGTCACCTGCCAGTCGAAGTCGAGCAGCGTCTCCAGCTGGAACACGGGCGCGGCGGCGCCGGCCGGTTTCGGGGTGGCCACGGTGGCTCGCACGTCCAGCCCTTCGCCGAGCAGCTCGGCCGGCCACAGGACCTCGAGACCGGCACCGCCGAGCGCTTCGGCGCCGGTCTCCAGCAGCTCGGCCACTTGCTCTTCGTCGAGGCTGACCTCGGTCGGCGCCGCCGAGCGCAGCAGCGGCGCCAGCGGCGGCCAGGCCCGGGCGCCGCGCCGCAGGGCCAGCAGCAGGTCGGTCTCGGCGCGCTCGCCCAGCCGCGCCAGCACCGCCGCCGGGGCGCTCCACAGCTCGCCGGCGTCCACCACCAGGCTGGGGTCGGCCATGCTACGCACCTGGACCACCGCGGCGAACGGCTCCTCATGTTTGGCCGGGAGCTCGACCCGAAGCTGCGCCTGGGCCCCGGCGTCCAGCCCCCGGTCGGTCTCGGCCAGCCAGCCGGCAAGCTCCTCGACCGGGACCGGCTCGGCCGCGGCAAAGGCACGCGCCCCGGTGGCGTGGACCGCCGCGGGGGTGCGCACCAGGGTGTCGGCGATCGCGTCCCACAGCTCGCGGACCAATCCCTCGGGCGAGCGCAGGCGCAGCGGGCGCCGCCCGTCGACGGGCACGGCGTGCCCCTGCGGCGGCATCGCGGCGGCGATCCGCCGCAGCCAGTCCAGGTCGGCCGCGTCCAGCGGCCCGACCCGCCACGCCCCGTACCCGTTGGGGCTGGCGGCGGGCAGCAGGCGCCCCCGCGCGACCAGCCCGACACCGGTCGCCGCTGCGGCCGACCAGGCCGCCACCGAGCCGCTGGCGCCGTCGGCGGCCGGTGCCAGCAGCGCCGGCAGGGCCGACGCCACCGGCAGCAGCCGCCCCCGGACCCGCCGCCGCCGTGTCCCCCTACCCACCGGCAGCACCAGCTCGAGCTCGTCGTTGCCCTGCCCATCGCCCCACACGGCCAGCGCGCCGGCCCGTGGCGGATCGGCCGGGACGAAGGTGGCGAACTGCCCAGACTCCAGACGCACGCCGGCACTCTACCCAACTCGCCCGACCGCGGTCCGCACCCGACCCGTATCCTCTCGTGTCATGCCGAGAGACCCTGCCAGCCAGTCAAGGTCCGCTCCTGAGCGCCGGGGCGTCGCGGCCGCCGAGTCCATGGTGGTCATCGAGCCCCTCAACCCGTGGACCTGCACGAGCTGCGGCGGCTCGGGCTCGCTACTGCTCATGGAGGACGCCGGGCCGCTCTGCATGGGCTGTGCGGACCTGGACCACCTGGTGTTTCTCCCGGCCGGCGATGCCGCCCTGAGCCGCCGCGCCCGCAAGGCGAGCCGCCTGGCGGCGGTGGTGGTCCGCTTCAGCCGCTCCCGCAAGCGCTACGAGCGCCAGGGGCTCCTGGTGGAGGAGGCGGCGTTGGAGCGGGCTGAGGCGCAGTGCCTGGCCGACGAGGAGGCACGTGCTCGGCGCCGCGAACGCGACCGGCAACGCCGCGCCGACCAGGATGTGGCGTTCGAGGCGCGGCTCGCCGAGGCGGTGGGGCGGCTGTTCCCCGGCTGCCCGGCCGCGCGCGCCGAGGCAATCGCCCAGCATGCCGCCGTGCGGGGCACCGGCCGGGTTGCGCGGTCGGCGGCCGGGCGCGCGCTGGACGAACACGCGGTCATGCTCGCCGTGATCGCCTCCGTGCGCCACCAGGACACCGGCTATGACGAGCTGCTGATGGCCGGCGTGCCCCGAGGGGAGGCACGCGCGCGGGTGCGGCCCGACATCGACCGAACCCTGGCCGCCTGGCAAGACCCGTAGCAGCGCGCCTTAACCCACCGTTGCGTCGCCGAGTCGGCCGCCCCACCACCACCGCGCCCGGGAATGTTGCATGTGCAAGTAAGCTTGTAGCGGGCGAACGATCTGCCTCGTCCGACGACAGGAGCGGTCATGCCAGCCATCAGCGCCGACACCGTGGCCCTGCCACGCGTCCCCACCGTCGACCCGACCGCCGTCGACCGCCCCGTGGTTTCGGTGACTACCGCCCCCAGCGGCTACGAGGGCGAGGGGTTCCCGGTGCGGCGCGCCTTCGCCGGGGTCGACCTGGCCGCCCTCGACCCGTTCGTCCACATGGACCAGATGGGCGAGGTCGACTACGCCCCGGGTGAGCCCAAGGGCACGCCCTGGCATCCCCACCGCGGGTTCGAGACCGTCACCTACATGCTCGACGGCGTCTTCCGGCATCAGGACTCCAACGGGGGCGGCGGGCTCATCACCGACGGCGACACCCAGTGGATGACCGCCGGAGCCGTCTTGCCAATATGGCAACCTGAGTAGGCTGGTCGGAAGCCTGATCCTCCGGCCTCGACCACGAGGTCAGTGCTCGGGGGGCGGGACCAGGCCGCACTCATACCCGAGGATCACGGCGTGGACGCGGTCCCGCAGGTCGAGCTTGGCGAGGATCCGCCCGATGTGGGTGCTGACCGTGCTGGCGGACAGGTACAACTCCTGGGCGATCTCAGGATTGGATCGGCCGAGGGCGATCAGCGTGAGCACCTCGCGCTCGCGCTCGGTCAGGACGGCCAGCCGGTCGGCTTGCCGCGGCCGGGCCGCTGGCCGCTGGACGAAGTGGTTGATGAGCCGCCGGGTGATGCTTGGCGCGGTCACCGCATCACCGGCCGCGACGGTGCGAACCGCGGCGATCAGCTCCGCGGTGAGGGCGTCCTTGAGAAGGAAGCCGCTGGCACCGACGCGTAGCGCCTCGTACACGTACTCGTCCAGATCGAACGTTGTCAGGACGAGGATCCGCGGCTCGGCGGCACCGCTGGCCTGCGTGCGGATATGGCGGGTCGCCTCGATGCCGTCGATGCCGGGCATCCGGATGTCCATCAGGACCACGTCCGGTCGGGTCCGGCGGACCACCTCGACCGCGCCACTGCCGTCCGGTGCCTCGCCGACGACCTCGATGTCCTCGGTCTCGTCGAAAATGACCCGGAAGGCGGTGCACATCAGTTCCTGGTCGTCGACCAGCACGACGCGGATCCTCGGGACGAGCGCCGCGCCCTCGGTCATCGCAGGCCGCCGACCCGGTCAGGGTGGAGCGGCAGCCGGGCCCGGACCAGGAACCCGCGTTGCGTGGCGGGCCCGACGGTCAGCTCTCCGCCGAGCAGGCTGACCCGCTCGGCGATGCCGCGCAGCCCGTTGCCGTGCACGGCCGGGAGCGCGACTGGACGGCCAGCGCCGTCGTCGCGGACCCCGATGTCGACGTGTTCGGCCTGGTAGTCGAGGGACACGGTGGCCCGCGCGCCGGTGCCGGCGTGCTTGAGGGTGTTGGTCAGGGCCTCCTGGACGATCCGGTAGGCGGACAGGTCGATGCTGGCGGGTAGGGCCGCCGGCTCGCCGTGGATGTCGAGCCGGACCAGGATCCCGGTGGCGCGGACGCGGTCGACCAGCGCCGGCAAGGCACCGAGGCCGGGCTGCGGTTCCCGGCCGCCGGCGACGCTCGGGCCGAGCGCGCCGAGAAGGCGGCGCATCTCGGCCAGCGAGGCCCGGCCAACGGTGACGACCTCCTGCATGGCCCGGGTGGTGCGCTCGGGGTGCCGCGGCTGCGCGGCGATCGCGGCCTGGGCCTGCGCCACCATGACCGACAGGCTGTGCGCGACCACGTCGTGCAGTTCCCGGGTGATCCGGGCCCGCTCCCCGGCGGTGGCCAACGCGGCGCGCTGCTGCTGCTCGCGTTCCAGGTCCTCGGCGCGCTGCTCGAGGATGCGCACCTGGTCCCGGCGCCCGCGGACGCTGTCGCCAAGCACGAACGCCACCACGATGCTCATCAGCACGGTGAGCTCGCTCGACAGCGCCATGCCCTCCCGCCCGCCCGACGCGATCGGTTGGGCCAGGATCCAGCGAAGCTGGTCGACGCCGCCGGCTGGTACCGGCTCTGGCGTCCCGGTGGCGTTGGGGTGGAGGGCGACCGCGACGCAGGCGGCCGCGTAGGCGCCAACGAGGACCGTCCCGAGCGCGATCGTCCATGCCCGACGCGTGCGGACTTGGCTGGCCAGGGTGAACAGGACGATCAGCACCACGAGGTCGATCGGCTGCGCGGCGAGACCGCCGCCGGCAAGGTACGTCTGGTTCAGGTCGAGCTGGTGACCCGCCGCGCCGGCGCCGGCGAGGATCAGCGCCGCCAGCGGCCAGCGGCGCCGGACGAGCAGCCCGGCGATGAGCAGCGCGCTGAAGAGCCACCAGACGCGCACGGCCTGGTGCAACAGTGTCTCGGTGGGGACCGTGCGCCCCGGCGCCACGATCACGAGACCCGACCTGCCGGCGACGGCATTGACCGCCGGCATCGAGGCGGCGACCAAGACCAGCGCCACCGCGGTGTCAAGCAGGTACACCCACCGAGCGGTGAGGAAACGGCGCAGGTCAGCGATGCGGGACATGGATTGATTGTAAGAAGGCGCCCGGCCGCGGACATCGTAGCCAGCTACTACTGGACCTCGCGGCCAGCTATGAGGCGGCGTCCCAGCGTGGTCCCTTGTGATCAAGGCAAAGACCGCAGCTCGCCACGACGACACCCACCCGTGGTCGGCGGCACGATGCCGCCATGAGCACACCTCATCGACCCGCGGCCATGCTGCTGGCGGCGTTCGCCGTCCTCGCGGTGCTCGCGGCGTGCACCTCGGCGGGCACACCCACCACCGCCACCTCATCGACCCTGACGGAGGCGCAGATCCTGGCGATCGGCAAGGACTGACGCAGTGCCTGCGCGAGAGCGGCTTGCCCGACCTGGCGGACCCGGTCATGGTGGACGGCCGCCCGGAGATTCCGGAACCCGACACCCCGCCCTCCGATGCAGCGCAGGAGCGGGCGAGAGCCGCATGCCAGCCGATCGCCGACAGGCTGGAGGCCGCGGTCGGGGAATCAGGCGAGGGCGGAGAAGGACCGCCGCTGTCGCGCGAGGACGCGGCCAAGGCGCGCGGCTACGCCAAGTGCATGCGCGAGCATGGCCTCGCCGGCTTCCCCGACCCCGACAGCACCGGGGTGTTCCACCTCGAGGGGACCCAGGTCCAGGAGCTGTTCCAGCAGAAGGATCCGGTGTCCCCGCTCATCGACGACGCGATGCGGGCTTGCCGGCAGTTCGCCCAGTACCCGGGATGGGGGATCCAGAACTGATGCCCGGCGCCCGTGGCAAGGCGACGAGTGGATCGGGGCTGCGCCGGGCCGGCGCCGCGGCGGTCGTGGCGGCCCTCGTGCTGGCAGTCGTCGCGGTCGGATTGGCCGTGCTGCGCCGGCCACGCCCGGCCGTCCCCGCGCCGCAACTCTCCACGGTGACGGCGCCGGTCACCCGCGGGACGGTCACCGAACGGATCCGCATCGCCGGCGTGCTGGGATTCGACGGCACCTACCCGGTGGCGCATCAGGGCCAGGCGGGGATCCTGACCTCCGCGGCGCAGCCGGGCGCGGTGGTCCGCCGCGGCGGTGTGCTGTACAGGGTGGACAACCGACCGGTACGGCTGCTGTTTGGCACCATTCCGGCGTACCGGGACTTCGCCGCCGGGATGCCCGACGGCCCGGACGTCAACCAGTTGGAGCGAAACCTCGCGGCCCTTCAGCTGGATCCGGGCCAGGTCGACCGGCGGTTCACCGGCGCGTCCGCGGCGGCGATCCGCCGCTGGCAGGCACGGTGGGGATTGTCGGCCTGGCAGCGTACCGGGGCCCTGCCGCTTGGAACCGTGGTGTTCGCCCCGGTCGCGCTGCGGATCCGGCAGGTGCCCGCCGTGGTCGGTACCTCGGTGGCGCCCGACAGGCCGGTGCTCGCCTCGACCTCGACGCGCCGGGTCGTCACCGCGCAACTCCCGGCCGAGCGGCAGAACCTCGTCCACGCGGGTGACAAGGTCAGGGTGGCGGTCAGCGGCGCCAGCGCGCCGGTGCCCGGCACGGTCGTGCGGTCGGCCGGGTCGCCGGCACGCCCGAGACCGACCAGGGTGGGGCGGACGGTGGTTCGCAGCCGGCCACCATGACCGTAACCGTACGGGTCGACCTCCCGGCCGGCGGCCCGGACCTAGACCAGGCACCGGCACAGCTGGCCATCACCACCGCGGCCCACCGCAACGTGCTGCTGGTGCCGGTGGTGGCGCTGCTGCCCGCGCCTGGCGACGGCTACCAGGTGCGGCTCGCCTCGGGCGAGCACGTGCAGGTGCGCCCAGGCCTGTTCGA
>Ga0081538_10005846_pt1 | contig 10961 bp, 8 predicted proteins | sample TabmetS5T2R1_FD_71022 | JGI IMG/M metagenome (GOLD analysis project Ga0081538, IMG submission 71022) | Tabebuia heterophylla rhizosphere microbial communities from the University of Puerto Rico - S5T2R1 | ecosystem: Host-associated > Plants > Roots > Rhizosphere ...
ACGAACCGTTAGCGGTGAGACCCCGAGTGCAAGCACGCCTAGAAGTCACGCACAGATCCGATGAAGAAGTCATCATAGCATATTTGAGGCGGCGCTGAAATGGAGAGGTTGGGTGCAGCGGAGCCCTCGATGGCTATGACTGCGTTGGCTGTTGATGCACATTCTAAAGATAGGCAGCTTCTCGGATGGTTAGGTATATTTTTATCTTTATTTATCAAAAATATGATATATTCGTGCCAGCAATGGGCGCCCCATGTTCGCATTGCGCTTCGGCATTCGACCGCCGCACGCCCGGCAGCATCTGGGTCAGTGGCCACCGCATGTGTGGCGCGCACGGAATACCATTCGCCGGGCGTGTCCTGGGCGATACGTCCTCTTCCAGAGCTGGTGTACATCGTCAACACCTCTGAACAAACACATAGGAGGAACCATGGAACACCCGGACGGGCAGGATCGGCAGGCCGAGGTCACGGTGTTAGAGTGGGAACAGCGGAAAGATTTCGTCGGTTTCACCGATGACGACGCGCTGTTATTGCGCGACTTGTGTTCCCTGAGCGAAGCCTACGCAGACGAAGTCGTGGAGGAACTGTATCGACAGTTCTTGCGCTTCGACGAGACGAAGGCCTTCTTCCCGGACGACGCCACGCTCAACCGGGTGAAAGCGTTGCAGAAGGAATATTTCCTCGGTCTGACGGGCGGGGATTACGGCCAAGAGTATCTGGCGAACCGCCTACATGTCGGGCGCGTCCACCAGCGCATTGGGCTGTCACCGCGCTGGTACATAGGGGCGTATTCGATCTACATGCAGGCGGTGATCCCCCGCCTGATAGGCGCCTTTGGGTCCGACCCGAAAAAGGCGCAGCGCACGATCGTAGCACTGCTCAAAATCATTGAGCTGGACCAGGAATTGGCCATCACCACCTACATCGCCGCCTCCGAGGCGGTCATCGCGCGACAGTCCCGAGAGATTTTGGAGATTTCCACGCCGGTCGTGCAAGTCTGGGAGGGGGTGATCGCCGCGCCGCTCATCGGCATGCTCGACACCGAACGTGCGCAGCAGTTTATGGAGCGGCTATTGACTCGCGTCGTGGAGACGAGGTCGTCGGTAGCACTGGTGGACATCACCGGGGTGCCGATGGTCGACTCGCGCACGGCCCAGCACCTCCTCGAGGCCATCGCCGCGGTACGGCTGCTCGGCGCGCAGTTAGTGTTGACGGGCGTGCGTCCGACGATCGCCCAGACGCTCGTGCACTTGGGTATTGACCTCGAAGGCGTGGTCACACGCGCTTCGCTGGAAGCCGGGCTGCGCTTCGCGATGGAAAGCATGCATCTGCAAGATGGGAGCAGAAATGGGCGTCAGTAGCACGGACATGGCCACATGCCTAGGAAATGGCGGCAAAGGGGAGACGCCATGGCGGATGAAAGCATTTCGGTCGTCAAAGTGCGCGACGTGCTGATGGTTACCATGCCGGCTGACCCGGATGATGCGAGCGTGTCAGCGCTCCAAATGAAAGTGCTCCAGATGATGGAGCAGTATGAAGCAACGGGTCTGGTGTTGGACATCTCTGCGGTCGAGACGCTCGATTCCTTTTTCGCCAGGACAGTGGCGGAAACTGCCCAGATGGCGTCGCTGATGGGGGGACGCACGGTCATTGCCGGGATGCGCCCCAGCGTCGCCATCACCGCCACCCAGCTGGGGTTGACGCTGGGCAGCGCCATGACCGCGTTGGACGTGGACCGTGCGCTGGATACATTGACCGATGCGGGCCAGCGGGGCAATAGCCATGAACGCTGAGCGTGCGGGGGAAGTGCGGATTCACTCGGAGAGCGACATCGTCGCGACGCGCAGGACTGTTCGCACGGCGGCGACCCAACTGGGCTTCGGACTCACCGATGTCACACGCATCGTCACTGCCGCCTCGGAGTTGGCACGCAATATCTTTCTGTATGCGGGGTCAGGCATCATGCGTTGGGAGGCGCTGGACACGGGTGGCAGGATCGGCATCGAGTTGACATTTGAAGACCGCGGACCGGGCATTACTGATATTGAGCAGGCGATGGAAGCGGGCTATACCAGCGGCGGCGGGCTGGGAATGGGATTGCCGGGCGCCAAGCGTTTGATGGACGAGTTTGAGATCGCTTCTGAGATCGGCAAGGGCACCATCGTGACAGCGAAGAAGTGGCACAGACGCTTGGGAGATAGCACATCATGATACAGGCGTCTATGCATAATCTGCCACCTGTGCTGATCGCAGTCGTCCATGGCATCGATGTGAACGAAGCGCGCCAGAGGGCGCAGGCGATGGCGCTGGCCATCGGCTTTGATGAGACGGAAAGCGCTGAAGTGGCGCTCGCCGTGAGCGAACTCGGAGCCAATCTGCTCAGGCATACTAGAGGAGGGACGCTGACGCTGACACCACTCGTCGATGGCCGGCGCGTCGGCATGCAGGTCATTTCGCAGGACAGCGGCCCCGGCATCGCGGATGTCGAACAAGTGCTGACGGATGGCTTTTCGACGGCGGGTGGTCTGGGCTGCGGCTTGGGCACGGTCAATCGCCTCATGGATGAGTTGGACATTGTGTCAGAGCCGGGGACGAGCGCTGGCACGCGGATCGCCTGTAAGCGCTGGCTGCACCCCGATGTACGCCGTGCGATGCCTGGCCCGCTGACCTTTGGCGCAGCCAGCCGGCCACATCCGAGGATGACAGAGAACGGTGATGCCTTCGTGATCAAGCATTGGGGCGAGGGCACGCTGGTGGCGGTGATCGATGGTTTGGGACACGGGCCCTTCGCTCAGCGCGCGGCGCAGACGGCGCGACAATACGTGCAGAGCCATGTCGATCAACCATTAGACGCGATTTTTCGCGGGGTCGGTCGTGCATGCCGTGCCACGCGCGGTGTGGTGATGGCGCTGGCGCGCTTCGACTGGGGTGGCGCACGGCTGACCTTCGCCAGCATCGGTAACATCGAAGCGCGCGTGTTCGGCAGTGTTGAACCGATGGATTTTGCCATCCGCCGTGGCATCGTCGGCGTTAACGCCCCGAATCCTGTGGTCACACAGCATCGTTGGCAGCCAAACCATGTGTTAGTCCTCCACTCCGATGGTGTGACGACGCGCTGGCGATGGGAGGATTTTCGCGACCTCGGGAGGGCTTCGGCGTCGCTCATGGCCCAGCGTCTCCTGCAGGCGCTGGCGAAGAACGATGACGATGCAACGGTACTGGTCGTCAAAGGAAGGGATGAGAGGCGGTGAGCGTGCACGCCTGGCAACAACGGTTCGAAGCGGCGCAGGAGACCATCGGCGTGCTGCGAGACGAGCTAGCGGAGACCAACCGCAGCCTACGCGCCCTGACCGCGGCGTTGGAAGAGCAGGTGAAGGCGCTCACCGCAGAGCTGCGCGCGGCACACGAGGAATTGGAACGGACCAATTCTGAGCTGCTCCAATTGACTTTAGAGCTGGACGACCGCGTCGCGGCACGAACCGCGGAGCTGCAGGCAAAGGACGAAGAGATCATGGCGATGTCGCAGCAACTTTGGCAAGCAGCCAAGCTCGCCACCATGGGAGAGTTGGCCGCGAGCATCGCCCACGAACTGAACAATCCCCTGGCGACGGTGAGCTTGCGCGTCGAACTGCTGCTAGGGGGAACGGCCTCCGATGCTCCCCAGCGGCGGGCCCTCGAAGTCGTCGAACAGGAGGTCGAGCGCATGGGGCAGCTCGTGGCCAATCTGCTCCAGTTCACGCGCCGCGGCCAACAGCAGGTTTCCACGATGGACCTGCGCGAAGAGATCGAGCGTACGCTGGAACTGATTCACTACCACCTGCGCAACCGCCAGATCACAGTCGTGCGTCAGTTTGCGCCCGATGTGCCGATGGTGCAGGCCGACCGCCAGCAGCTACGGCAGCTGTTCCTGAACCTGTTCACCAATGCCAGCGACGCCATGCCGCAGGGCGGGACGTTGACGCTGCAGGTGAAGACAGAGCCACCCGGTCAGCGGATCGAGATCGCTATCTCCGACACGGGGATGGGCATCGCGACCGAGGATTTGGCGAGGGTGATGGAGCCATTCTTCACGACAAAACCGGAAGGTCGAGGGACAGGCTTGGGGTTGCCGATCTGTCGGCGCATCGTGCAAGAGCATCAAGGCGAACTCACCATTGTGAGCACGTTCCACCAAGGGACCACGGTATTCATCACGCTGCCCAGCCAGCATGGGCAGAACGGGGCATCTGTCATTGAGGCCTAGCAGGGTTGCGGGCGAGGTGCGTTATGTTAACGTCCACGCTGGGTCGGTTGCTGATCGTCGATGACGAAGTCGAGCTCAAGGCCGCCTTATGCGAAACGTTGTCAGCGCAAGGCTATGACGTGGTGGGGGCGACGTCGCCGACAGAGGCATTGCGGGCGGTGAACGACCAGGATTTCGACCTCCTGCTGGCCGATCTGATGATGCCCGAAATGGACGGTGTAGCGCTCCTCCGCGCCGCTCTGGCTATCGACCCGTCTCTGGTGGGCATCATCATGACCGGCCAGGGCACGGTGCAGACGGCGGTGGAGGCGATGAAAGCCGGCGCCTTCGATTACGTCCTGAAGCCCTTTCGCCTACAGACCTTACTGCTGACCTTGTCGCGCGCCATAGGTGTACGCCGGCTGCGCAAGGAAAATCTGCAGCTCCGTGAGACGGTGGCGCTTTACGAATTGAGTCGGACGATCGAGTTTACCTTGGATTTGCCTACCATCTTGGAGAAAATCGCCGACGCGGTCCTTCAGCAGTGTGAAGCGGATGAGATCTCCATTATGTTGCCGACGCGTGAGGGCAACGAATTCTATATGGCGGCGGTGCGCGGCACCCACCAAGAAGGCCTGCTAGGCGAGCGCGGGCCAATCGACCAAGGGATTGCGGGCTGGGTCGCGCGTCACCGCGAGCCGCTGCTCTTACACGGTGAGGTCAAAGATCCTCGTTTCGCGCCCGTCCGCGCCCGCCCTGAGATCCAGTCCGCCATTTCCATGCCCCTGCTGGTAGGAGGCCAATTGGTCGGCGTCCTGAACGCGAACTCACTCAGCCACCGCCGCTTTACACCCGGAGACATCAAAGCCTTGACGCTGATCGCGAGTACCGCCAGCAGCACCCTAGAAGCCGCCAGGCTGTACAGCGAGGTAAAGCAAGCCGAGGAACAATACCGCACGATCTTCGAAAATGCCACCGAGGGCATCTACCAGAGCACGCCCGAGGGGCGCTTCATCACCGTCAACCCCGCCATGGTGCGCATGTTGGGCTATGAGTCGAGCACGGAGATGATGGCCACCATCACCAGTATCGACCACCAATTGTATGTGGATCCAACTCAAAGCCGGCAGTTCCGGCAACTGCTCGAAACACATGGGGCGGTCCAGGGCTTCGAGATGCAGCTACGCCGTAAAGACGCGAGCGTCATATGGGTTTCCGTCAATAGCCGGGCCGCGCCTGAGGCCAGCGGTGCCCGACGGTACTATGAGGGCACCGCTGAAGACATCACCGCACGCAAACATGTGGAGCAGTTGCTTGAAGCCCGCGGCCGCCAACAGGCCGCTATTGCCGACCTGGGCAAACACGCCCTCGGCTATACCGACCTTGCTTTGTTGATGGACGATGTGGTCAGCCTCATCGCACAGACGCTCGACATGGAATACTGCAGCGTGTTTGAACTGCTCCCGAACCGCAGCATGGTGTTGCGTGCGGGCGTGGGTTGGGAGCCAGGCGCCGTGGGACACGCCATCGTCGACGCCGGCGCCGAGTCGCTCGCGGGCTACATCCTGGTCGCTGACCAGCCGGTCGTCGTCGAGAACCTGTCCACCGACACACGATTCCGCAGCGCCTCATGGCTTGACGACCATGGAGCGGCCAGCGGCATGAGCGTCATCATCCATGGACAGAGCCGTGTCTTTGGGGTCCTAGAGGCACATACCGCCCGAAGCCGAGCGTACACCACCGATGAGGTCTACTTTCTCCATGCGGTCGCCCACGTGTTGGCCACCGCAGTTGAGCGCATGCGCACGGAGGCCGCACTTCGCCAAACTGATAAGCTAGCGACCATGGGATCGCTGCTGGCCGGGGTGGCGCATGAGTTGAATAATCCCCTCACCATCATCCTTGGCGAGACGGAGCTGCTCCTCAGCTCGTGTCCTCAAGGCCCCATTGCGGAGCGGGCCGGCCGACTCTACAAGGCAACAGATCGTTGTGCCCGCATCGTCAAGAACTTCCTCGCCCTTGCTCACCAGCACCCTCCGGAGCGGCAGCAGGTCCAACTTAACCAGGTTGCTCGGGAGGCTGTCGAACTCCTAGCGTATCTGTTGCGGTCGGATCATGTCGAGATCGTCTGGGATTTGACCGATCGGCTGCCGCAGATTTGGGCCGACTCTCACATGCTGTACCAAGTGGTGGCGAATCTCATCGCCAACGCTCAACAGGCCATGCATAACGCCCCTCCACCGCGGCGCTTAACCATCACCACGCGCGTCGAGGCGTCCTCAGGGGGCGTCATCCTTATCGTGGCCGATACAGGGCCTGGCATTCCAGCTGAGCTACAGCCACGCATTTTCGAGCCATTTTTCACCACCAAGCCCCCCGGGGAAGGTACCGGCTTAGGGCTCTCGCTCTGTCAGGGCATCATCGACGGTCATGGGGGTACGCTGCGCGTGGACAGTCAACCTGGGCGTGGGGCCGCCTTTATCGTTGAACTGCCTGTAGGAACTCATCAACCAGGGACTGCGACACCGAGTCAGACACCTGGAATGCGGCGGCCAGCGAAGCAAGAACACATTCTCATTGTGGATGATGAGCTAGAGGTGTTGGGAACCTTAGCGGAGCTGCTATCGATCGACGGCTATCTAGTGGACACAGCCACCTCCGGCGCTATGGCGCTGGACAAGCTGCAGAAACACACCTATGATCTCATCCTGAGCGATCTCCGCATGCCGGAGATCGACGGAGCTGCCTTCTACCGAGCCTTACAGCACCACCATCCGGCCCTGTGCCGACGCGTGATCTTTTTGACGGGGGAGAGTCTCAGCCCAGAGTCCCGCATGTTCCTAGAGCAGACGGCAGTGCCTACGCTAGGGAAGCCCGTCACGCGGACGGAACTCCGGAGCGTTGTGCAGCAGCAGTTGGAGAGTAGAGGCCGATGAAGCCAAGACGCCGGCCTCGCCGCCGAGATCCCTGACCTGCCTTCGTTCACCAGGCCTCAAAACCACCGGGCACGCCGCATCCACAGCCACATGCCAGCGGGGATGAGCGCCATAGCGACCAACGCCAGCACCAGGGCCCAGAGGCTTTGGAACGGAAGCTGCTCGAAGTTCATGCCAAAGACACCGGTCAGAAAGGTCAGCGGCATAAAAATCGTCGCCACCGCCGTCAAGCGTTTCATCACCTGGTTCAAGGTGTTGGAGATATGCGACAAATGTACTTCCAGCGCGTTGGATAGCCGCTCGCGTTGCGTTTCCAGCAACTCATAGATGCGTACCGTATGGTCATAGAGATCGCGGAAATAGAGCAGGTGAGACTCCTGAATGAATGGCGGGTGGCGATTCAGTAAGGCGTTGAACACATCACGCATCGGGCCAATGGCCCGGCGGATATCGATGAGGATATTGCGGCGACGGAAAATCAGCGGCTGTACTGACTCCGGCTGCGGCGCGAAGATGAGTTCTTCGATCTCATCGATGCCTTCCTCGAATCTGTCAACCAGCGCAAAAAACGTATCGACCACGGCATCAGCGACCGCATAGAACACGAAGTCGGCGCCACGCTGCATGAGGTCGGGCGCCTGGTGCATGCGCTGCCAAACTGTAGCGACGGCGGGGCTGTCGTGATCCTCTACGGTGATGAGGCAGTGCGCCATCAGAAAGCAATGAATTTCGGTGGTTTCCAGCGCATCCTGATCCCACGACAGCGTGAACAGTACTATGAAGGCATAGCCATCGTAAGGCTCGAACTTGGGCCGCTGATTGCGGTTCCGGCAATCCTCAAGCGTCAAGGGATGGAAGGCAAACGTGTCCTGCAGCCACAGAAGATCGGGGTCGGTGGGAGTCAGACAACGCACCCAGATGATCGCTTCGGTGGATCGGAGCAGAGCGGGGAGCTCGTCGGCCTTCACCTCCCGGGATGGCGCCCCGACTCTTGGCAGCGTGAGGATGCTGAACATTGGTTCCTCCTCGGTACAGGTCAACCGCGCCAGGGTCGGCACCGCCAGCTCGTTGCAGGATGCGCCTTGCCCGGATGCCGGGCGATACGTCCTGTGGACGCTGCCGCGCCATCGGGCGCGGTACCGGTCCTCCCCCTACCCCTGTAAGTACTTCGCGAACCAGGCCTTGGTTTTCTCCCAGGCGTCCTGAGCGGCAGCGGGATGATACGAAGCGCGCTCATCGCAGAAAAATCCGTGGTCGGCGTCGGCATAGACCTTGACTTCGTACGATTTCCCGAGCGCGCGGAGCCTCTCCTCGACCTTTTCCACTTGCGACGGCGGAATGTAGGGGTCCTTCTCGCCGAAAAAACACAGGATCGGGGCTAGCAAGTCGCCGGCCGCGTTCAGCGGCGCCGGCGGCGCATCGTCGGCGATGCCCCCGCCATAAAATGGCACCGCCGCCTTGATGTCGGTCGGAAACTTACAAGCGGCCAGGAAAGCGATCGTACCCCCCATACAGAAGCCGGTGATGCCGATGCGATCCCCCCGGACAAAGCTCTGGGTCTTGAGGTGGGTGAGGACGTTTTGGAGGTCGACCAAGACCTTTTCGGCGTCAAGCCGTTGCATCAGTTCGATGGCCTCTTGAAGTTGGTCGTAGCGCACGACATTGGGGGATTCTCGGTAGTAGAGGTCGGGCGCGATCCCCACATAGCCCTCGGCGGCGATCCGTTCGGTGACATCCTTGATGTGGTCATTGAGGCCAAATGCCTCCATGATGACGATCACAGCGGGGAATTTCCCCTGCCCACGCGGCTGAGCCTGATGGCACTTCATCTCCCCCTCGCCTGTACGGAGTCGAATGGTGGTGGTTGAGATTTGCATGGCGGCAGTTCCTCGCGGCTCGTTTCATCCATTGCTGCCCTGCTCTCGCTGCCCTAGCAAGAGTGGCGCGGTTGCATTCTAAAGCAGCCTAGCGGCGCGGTGCAAGGGAGGGAACTCTCGAGGGCTGCATAGCGGGGGTGTTGCTAGGAGATCCGGAGTGCTTCGGTGCTGCAGGGGCAAGCATGCTGTCTGCGGCAAATTGTAGACCGTACAATTTGCTATAGAGGCCCCCGCTGGCGAGGAGTTGCTCATGGGTGCCTTCTTCAACTAACCGCCCGTGATCGAGGATCAGGATACGATCCATCTCGCGGATCGTCGACAGGCGATGGGCAATGACCAGCGCCGTGCGGTGGACGAGTAATTGCTTCACCCCCTCCTGGATCAACGCCTCGGTCTCGCCGTCCACGCTAGAAGTCGCCTCATCCAGGATCAAAATCGCCGGATTATGTGCTAAAGCTCGGGTCAGGGAGAGCAACTGTTTCTCACCAACCGAGAGATTGGCCCCGCGCTCAAAGATCGGCGTCTCCAGCCCCCGGGGGAGGGCGTCGATGAGCCTCTCCGAGCCGATCATCACCGCCGCCTGTCGCACGGCCTCACGGGTGATGGTGTCATTGCCCAGGGTCAGATTGTGCTCGAGCGACGCCGAAAATAGGAACGGGTCCTGCAAGACCAGGGCAATCTTCCCCCGCAGGTCGGCCAGCGATAGTTGCCGGATGTCGACCCCGTCGAGGAGGATCTGGCCCTGCTGAAGCTCGTAGAAACGGCAGATCAGGCTGACGATGCTGCTTTTGCCGGCTCCGGTCGGCCCGACCAGCGCCAGACGCTCCCCCTTGCGCAGGGTGAACGAGACGTCGTGCAGCACCTCATCCCCTCGAGCATAGGCAAATGACACGTGCCGGAACTCCAGTGCATGCTGAAAGGAGGGCTGAGGCACCGGCTCGGGGATGTCGCGGATCTCCGGGCGTTCATCGAGCAGATGGAAGACGCGTTCCGCCGCGGCCATCGCGGACTGCATGAGGGTATACTGATCGCTGAAGTTTTCGATGGGTTGGAAGAAACGCTGCACATAGGCCAAAAAAGCGGCCAGCGTACCGACCGTGAGCGTCCCTTCCAGCGCCCAGGTCCCCCCACGCCAGAGGACAAGGGCGATGCCGAGCGAGGTGATCACGCCAATGACCGGCGTGAATAGCGCCTGGTACCAGATGGAGCGCAGTTGCGCGGCCATCTGCTCGCCGTTGAGAGACCGAAAATGCCTGAAGTTAAGGGGCTCACGGCACAGCAACTGCACGACCCGCATGCCGCCGAGATTCTCCTGCAAGCTCGCATTGACCCGCGCCAGCTTGACCCGGATATCGCGATAGACCTCGCGCATTGGGCCGCGAAACATTAGGAATGCGGCGATCAGAAGCGGCAGCACGACCAGGGTTAGCAGTGCCAGTAGTGGATGTAGATGTACCAAAATCACGACAATTCCCACCAGAGTCAGCGCGTCGGACAGGATGCCGATCAGCCCATAAGTCAACGTCTCGTTGAGGGCGTCGATATCGTTCGTCAGCCGGCTCATCACCCGTCCCAGCGGATTGCGGTCGTAGAAGGCCGGGGATAAGGTCTGGAGGTGAGAGAACAACTGCATGCGCAAGTCAAACATCACACGCTGGCTCATATAGGACATGGTCATGATCTGGGCCGCGCGCACGACGGCGGCCACCAGCAGGGAAAACAGATAGAGCCCAGTCAGCAGGGCGAGGCCGGCACGATCATGCAGCAGAATATAGCGATCGATGGCGACCTTGATCAGATACGGGCCGGCCAGTTGGACGCCAGCCCAGAGTGCCATGAGGCCGCCGGCGAGGATGAAATGGAAGGCATACGGACGCACGTAGGCTAACAGCCGTCGCATCAGGCGCCGGTCGTAGAGACGACC